>Ga0114953_1001499_pt1 | contig 16570 bp, 5 predicted proteins | sample SidtaG_FD_87298 | JGI IMG/M metagenome (GOLD analysis project Ga0114953, IMG submission 87298) | Marine algal microbial communities from Sidmouth, United Kingdom - Sidmouth_Male2 metaG | ecosystem: Host-associated > Algae > Red algae > Unclassified | place: Sidmouth, United Kingdom | collected...
CACTCGCCGCCATCACCGCCGTCACGGCAATGGTGTTGACAATGTCGTCGGTTTGGGCGCCGCGGCTCAGGTCATTGACCGCGCCCGGGATGCGGAGGCCCTGTAGGATGGGCCCGACGGCGAGCGCGCCGCTGCTCCGCTGCACCGCCTTGTACAGCGCGTTGCCCGTCTCCAAGCTTGGAAACACAATGACGTTGGCGCGGCCGCCGACGCCGTCGGGGTCGTCGGCAGCCTTGATTTTCGTCGCCGCCACCGACGGCACGACCGCCGCGTCGTACTGCACGGGCCCGAGGAGGGGGAGGTGCGGCGCCGCCGCGCGCGCCGCCGCGACCGCGTCGCGCACCTTGTCCACCGCGGGGCCCACCGTCGAGTCGCCCGTCGCGTACGAGATGCACGCGACGCGGGGTTGGAGGCCAAACGCTTGCGCGGTCGCCGCCGAGGAGATGGCAATGTCGGCCAGCTCCGCCGCCGTCGGCTCCGCAACAATCGCACAATCCCCATACACGAGCACCTCTGTGGGGAGGAGCATGAGGAAGACGGACGAGATGACGCCGCCGGGCTTGGCCGCCTTGATCAACTGCAACGCCGGCCGCACCGTCGACGCGGTCGTGTGCGCCGCGCCCGACACCATCCCCGACGCGTCGCCGGCTTCGACCATGGCCGTGCCGTACATGTTGACGTCGAACCGCAGCGTCTCGGCCGCCTGCGCGGTCGTCATGCCCTTGTGCGCGCGCAGCTCCGCGAGGCGCTCGGCGTAGCGCCGAAACGCGGGCGCGTCCGTGTCGGTCGGGTCGACGACCGAGGCGCCGTCGAGGCTCACGCGCGCCGCCTCGGCCGCCGCGTACACGTCGGACGGTTTGCCGAGGATCGTCACCCCACCCGCCCCGCGCCGCACCGGCTGCCCCCCGGGGGTGAAGGCGAGGACGCCGCGGCGGAGGATTTCCGCCGCCGCCCGCAGCACGCGCGGCTCGGTGCCTTCGGGCAAGACAATGTGGGCGCCCGACGCGGCGGCCGCCGCAAAGTAGGAGCGTTGGAACATGTGCGGCGTGAGCACCGGCTCGCGCGGCGCCGCGAGCGACGCGACCAGCGACGGGGTGTCAATGTGGGTTTCCCAGAGGAGGCGGGAGCGCTCGACTTTGCGCCTGGACGTTGGGTAAATGTCGGTCTGCACGTTGGTCAGGGACTTGACCGTCGCAAACGTTTCGGTCGGCACGGACAAGACGGGCGGGACGGTCAGGACGGGGGGGCGCGCCGCGCCGGCGGGCTGTGCCCCGCCGCCACCCATGGTTGCCACACCGTCGTCGGCACCGGTTGCGGCGGAGGCGGTCACGTCCCCCATGGCCGCGAGGAGGTCGAGCGCCGGCCGCCGGTCGCTCGCCCCCGTCAGCAGCACCCCCGCCACGCTCCCGTGCGCCCGCACGTCGAGGCCCGACAGCAGCGCGCCGGCGAGCACGTCCAGCCGGTCCGCCGCGGTGATCAAGAGCGCACCAGGGCGGACCTCCCCCTCCACGTCCGCGGCGGCGAGGCCGCCGCCACCCTCACCGCAAACGCGCCCGCCAACGTCACCAGCGCCGAGGAAGCGCAGCAGCGACGCGACGGCCGCATCGTCAAGCGACGGATCCGCGTCGCGAATGACGGCTGCCGCGCCTGTGAGTGGCATGCGGCCGCCCGGCGCCGTGTGGAGCGCCGCCCGCAACGCGCCGAGCACCGCCCCACGGCGGCGCCGCAGTAGCGCCCCCGGCTGGGAGCCGAGCACCTTCAGCAGTGCCGGCAACTGCAGCGTCGCCACCGTCATGCCATCCACGTCCACCGCCGAGTCGTCGAGCACCTCGGCACCACCGAGGACGTCGGCGCCGAGCCACGCGGCGATCTCATTCATCCGCAACGAGCCGAGCGTGCGGTCGTAGGGCAGGGCACCGGCAAAGGGGATGTCGGCGGCGGCAAAGCGGGCGGCGAGGCGGTCGGCCAACCGCCACCCGCCCGCCCCGCGGCCGACGCCGTTGGGCAGCCGGTTGACAATGACCGACAGCACGTCGGCCGACGCCGCCCGTACGTGCCGCACCGCCCCCGCGGCCATGGACACAATCTCTTCCACGTCCCCTGACGCGCCGTCGGCGACGAGCAGCATCGGCGCGCCAATCGTCCGCGCCACTTGCGCGTGGAAGGCGGTCGCGTCGGAGGTGGCCACCGACCGCAGGTGCCCACCTTCGGCAACGACCAGCCCGTGCGATGCGCTGCCGTCGCAGAAGGAGCGGTAGGCCTCGTACCGGCCGAGCACCGTGTCGAGCAGCAGCTCCGCGTCGGGGCCCTTGACGCCCCCCGCCAGCGCCGCCGCCGCCGCCTGGTGCGACACGCCGACCATCGCGTCCGCCTCCCCGACGAGCGACGGGCAAACGGCCGTGAGGAGGCGCACGTGGGGGTCGGCAGAGTCCCCCGCCGCTGCGCCCGTGGCGGCCGCACCGTCCGCGGCGGCGGCGGCTGCTGCCGCCGCCGCCGCCGGGGAGCCCGTGAGCTTGGACAGCCCGCCGATCGGGCGGAAGAAGCCAACGTCGGGGTGGGACGACTCGAGGGCGCCAAGGAGGCCGAGGAGGATGGGTACTGTCGCACTCGTGGGGGAAGTTGGGTGGATATACACCGCCTTCGCGGGCACAGCCGTGGAAGAGGAGGGCGGGGCCGCCGTGGGCGCGCGCAACAGAGCGGCGGTGGTCGACAGGAAGGCACGAGGGGCGGGGCGGGGAGGTAGGATGCCACCCCACCGCCCAGAGGTGGGGTGTCGCCCGGCCCGAGCCAGGACGGCGAGCATGGTGGCAGGACTGCGGGGCAGGGAGGGGGGAGTAGGGCGACGACAGTACGGGCGTCGCAGCCGGTAAAGACCCACAGAGTACGAGGTGGCTACTCCAGAGCAGAGGCTGCCACCTTGAAAGCAAAACAGATGACGCAACACGGGGCAGCACCGCACGTCAGGGAACCCACGGTAGGGAGGGCGGATCGGTGGCAGCGATGGGGCCCGGCAATGTGGCGAAAGCCCCCCGCCGAACCGGGGTCCACAGCGGGGCAGCACAGGAGCGCCGCCCTTGGTCCAGTCGGCACTGGCCAGACACAACGACAGGGCGGGTGCAATGGGACGACGGGGTGGCACCCGCACCGCCAGCGGCGACGGGGGCGGTGGAGCGCATGAACGGCGGGGCGCCCAACGGCAAGGGCCGACTCGCGGTCCGCGTGTCGGTCGAGGCGCGCGATCCCCTCGGGTCAGGGAGGTCTCAGCTTCCACCCCGAATGCCACTTCATCCGGGGTGCGGAGCGCACAGCGATACACCGTCCGCCACGTGGCTTAGAGAGTGCTGACGTGTCTATGTGTGGGCTGACGTGTGACCGCCAAGTGCTTTGGCATGAGTGGGACTTGGCCATCCCTGCCTTTGCCCGGAGCACAAGACGGGGGGGGGGTGGGCGAATGGAGGGCTGCTGGAGCCTTAGAATGCTGTGACTGTGAGCGAGGAACAAGCGAATAGCAACTGAGAAGGGAATCAAGAGAGGGAGCGCATGTCCGTGATGGGTACGTGGCAGCGTGCATCAGGATAACAGGCTCTTGGTCGTCTGGTCGCCCCGCTCTCCAATCTTTTCGTAGTGCCCTTCGCCCGCGTCGTCGTCTCGCTCTCTACGGACTGAACGTGCAAACCAAGCCACCACAGCTCCAAACCGCGCCCCCCCCTTTGCCGCATCGGATGCTGCGCGGCGCGACGTGGCGTGCTGCCCTGGACATCGTCCGTCGGACGTGGTCCGCGATGGCGGTTGGACAGGAGGCGGCGCTCAACGCCGTGGCCATCCCGCGTTGCTACTTCAGACGCAGCGGCGCCGCCTTCCGCTACCTTTGCTCCCCGACAGTGCGCGCCCCCCGCCCAACGACAAGCGACGTTCGTGGTTTCTACGACGCCCCTCGCTGCGGCTTTGGTTCAGAGAGGGACGGAGCACCCCCCAGTGATAGCGAAGCAACAGGGCGCAAGGTCCCAGCGATAGCTCTTTCCTCGCCAACACGATTTAGTTGCACCTTCACAGGAGCATCCCCGGCTACCGTGCCGGTCCGCATACAAACTGCTCGGGGAGAAAACTCATCGGCAGTCATCCATCGCTCAAACGGGCCCGGCTCTGCTGAGCAGGGGCTTGGCGCCGACAGCGCGTGAGCTCTTGCTGGCCGGACAAACTCCCATCTTGGAGTGCTTCTGAAACAGGATGCCCGAAATGCTGGTATGTTGGCAACGATGACGACACCTGGTGTGTCCGGTCAACAGCTTACAATGCGGTGGCGGCCGCGCCAGCGTCAAGCGTCCGTTGTGCGCGCCAGGATTGGTTCGGCAGATCTGAACCAGATCCTCTCGTCGCGTCTGGCCCGCGTTTGCTCTCGTTGGTTGGATGTGTGCAAGAGACGGACCACGCTGAACCGCAACGCTTTGCCGACATCAAGGCCGTGTGGCTGAGTGACTTGTAGTCCTTGGAATGCTGTCTTCCATGCCCCCTACCTCCCCTCGGGCGCTCGTGATGACCGCGGCGGTTCTTCTCTGTCCCGCCGAGATCGCTGCCGTCGTGCGTATTGCGTCCTTGCTCCTTGGTTGTGAGGCTATGTGTGGCGGCCGCTTTGCCGGCTGGATGGCGGCGGTGGCGGCGATGGCGTCTGCGGGGGCCACCCCTGGCGTCTTTATGCGGACAGCTGCTGCACCCGGACGCCGCTGCAACAATGGCGGGAACGTCACTGACGCTGATCGCTCAGCGTTTGATCTGGGGGTGACCGCGTTTCGTCGCGGTGCGGTCGTCGTTGTGATGATCCACGCCACCGCCTGGGCGATCGGTGTGGCAATGGAGAGCAGCGTGGAAGCGGCCACAACACAACTTGTGGAAGCAGTAATCGGGCTAAGCATCGTCCTCGTCGTTGCGGAAGCGGTCGCAACTTGGTGGGCGCTATGTCAATTCGTTGGCGGAGGGTCGGCCGCGGCCGGCACGACGCTACCTCCCGCGCCGTCTTGGCACACAGACCAGCTCTCTTCAACTGCATCACCAAGAGGTCTTTGGCCACCCAAGGCCACCGCACGGATGTGGTGGCGTGCACCCCGTCCACTCGCCGCAACCGCACACATCACGACCGAATGCCCGATTTGTTTGGAGCGGCTGCCAACAGCGGACGAGGCGGCTGCAGACAACGGTGCTATTGCTCTTTTTTGCGGCCATGTGTTTCATGGTGCATGCGTGCAGCGGTGGATGGCGACAACGATGTCTTGCCCGCTGTGCCGTGGGACGACATGTGGTGAGCGAGAGCCAGCGAGTCGGTCGACGCTTGGGTGAGGGGGGGTTGCCACCGCCTTCTTTGACAGATTGGGACGGTGTGGTATCTACCACAGGCAAGTGGGTATGCTTCTGATGGCTTCCCCGTCGGGTGGCGTCACCGCGAGCGCCAGCACTACTCCCGGGTTAGAGTGACAAGCGTTGACCCACGGACATTCCCTCGTTCAGAGCGTTGTCAATTGAGACCGGTTATCAGTGATTTTTCCATAGCTCAATTCAGCTCACAAACAATACTTTTCAAAAGCACGACACGTGGAGCTCAAGCATCGTGAGCCCGCCAAAAAGAACCAACACCGCCAGCAAGCCACATCCGCAGCAGGCCACCCGCCCACACCGCGCGAATTTGGGTCGGTGGCGGGAGCCCGCGACCGGTTCGGTGCCACGTTGACTGTTCCGCCGACCACCCGGCGCCTTCGCCGCGCACCTGACGCGCCGCTTCGTGGACGCCCGGCACCCACGACGGGCCGCCGTGGAGCCCCTTCCTCCTCGCCTCCCTACGCCCCTCCCCTATCCCACCTTTCCCTTGCCAACGCGTTGGACTGTGGTTGCATTTGCGGTGCGTCCCGGCGGACTGGCCGTTTGTGCGGTGCTCGGTTGTGGGTCGCGGCAGCCGCCTGCCGACGTCGGTCGGGCGGGAGCTTCGCTGCAGTGGTAGCGGCGCCGCACACAGCTGCCCGACGGTGGGAAGTGGTCGAGCTTTTCCCCCGTTGACGGGGACCAATGCCGCCCACCCGGGCTGCCAGGTGCGTTGGAGACAGATGTTGTGTGGGGGATACGTGGCGTGAGTGGTGGATTGGGTTGGGTATGTTATGCGTTGGTTAAACCTGCCTCTACGCTGGGGCTGTCTGCGTTGTACTCTCTTCCGGGTGCCTGCTTGTAGGCCGTGTAGAGCAATTGCTCACCATTTTGCTCTTGTCCCTGTTTTTTGTTCGCTTCTCTGGTGCTTGGCATGTATTTGTTGGTGGCACGTGTCGTCCCGTGGTTCTTCATGCATTTTTGTGTCGTGCCGTGTGGTGTGGTGTGGTGTACGCGGTGTCGGACGTCGCTTTCGGTGGTCGTGTCGGTATGTTGGTCGCGGCAGCCGCCTCACGGTGCACGTGGTCCCACCCGCCGTGCCCCCGACTCATGGTGCATACGCAACTCGTCAAGGCGGTTCGAGCGGTCAACTCAACCTGTTGGCGAACGCCGCATCGGCGGAAGGGCTGAAGCAAGCGGGTGGCCGTGACGCCCGCCGCCGCCGCGGGAGCAATCACGGTGCCAATGGCTCTGGTCGGGGGGGCGGGGCGACGGAGGACGAGGAGGAGGAGGACGGGGGCGACTCTAGCGACGCGTCCCACGACGAAGAGGGCTCCGAATACCAAGACGCTTCGTCGGGCGATGAGCCGGCGTCATCTAAGCATCGCCGGGCGCAGGAGCAAAGTGATGAGCTATTGGCGCGTGGGCTGCAGGCCATCCACGGCAGGCGTATGACACGTCGAAGCGGTGCCCAACCATCATCCCCGGCACGCAATGGGGGTGGCGGGCCGCGGACGAGTGCTGCAGCTGACGCCGGCTCGCCTGCGCGGATGGCAGTGTCTCTCAGTCAAGGCCGCTCCTCCCAGCGGCAACGGTTGGCTCGACCGGTAGCCCGCTACGGCATGGATGACGATGATGACGTGGAACAACAGGAGGAGGAGGAAGATAGTGGCGTTGAGGCCGCACCGAGGAGGACCGGCAAGTCGTCGAGGCGGCCTCGTGACAGCTCATCGCGGCGCAGCAAGCGGCCCCGCCACGTCAAGATGTACGTTGACCACAGCGACGATGGCGGGGGCGGCGAAGGCGACGACGACAGTGGTGGCGTACGGCGATCCTCGCGGCAGGTCAAACCGCCCCCACGGCGTGACGACTTGCCACTGACGCAGTCGCCATCGTCACCGGCGCGATCGCGACTGCCGCTACCGCCTCCACCTCCGCCCCCACAGATGACGAGCGCCGAAAAGCGGGCGCAACGCGCGGCTCTGCGTCGCCGGGGGTCGGAGCCGAGCCCGGACGGGTGGGTCGACGCGCCAGGTGCTGATGCAGCGGCGGCCGCCCGCTCTGCGGCTGCCGCCGCCCCTGCTGCTTCTGCTGGCATCAATAATGGTGGCTACGATGACGAGCATGCGGCGGCGGCCGCCTCTGCCGCGGCGGCTGCTGTGATTGCTGAAGGCGCTGGCGTGCAAACGCGCTCTGTCGGCGAGGTCGACGCATTTGGCTCGCGTGGCATTCCTGCCGATGGCGAGCCCGACGGCGGCGGCGCTGGGGGCGCCTCGAGCGATGACGGCGATTCACCGGCGGACGTCAACCGCGATCCGCCGTTCGAGTTGGCGATTGACGATGACGCGGACGGGTCGGGCCCGTCCGTGACGCGGCCCCGCCGTCGCGCTCGTGAAGCGGCCATCGATCTGGAGTTCGCTGCCGACGCGGATGACGATGGGGATGGCGCTGGCGACGAGGCTTCGCCGGATGTGCGTCGGCGGTTGCGCCAACGAAGGAAGGCGCCTGTGCGAACGTCCTCTGCAGGGGGATCGGCTGCCGCCGCCGTTGCTGGCCGCAGCCTGCGCTCCCGCGACCGCCCGCGGCCCGAACGGGTACCGCCCGCATCGGCGCCGAAGGCGGCCACCAAACGGGATCGCCCGAGCAGTCACCGCCGCCGTCCTTCTTCGCCGCGACCGCCACCGCCGCCGCCACGACGCACCCGTCTCAATCGGTCTAACGCGCGTCGCAGTGGCAAGGCTGGCGATCGGCGGCGGACGTCCCCACCGCCACGGCCGCCGCCGATCGACGCCGACTCGGGCCTGTCAGCGGGCTTTTCGAGCTCATCGTCGTCTGACGACGATGCCGGCGGTGGTCCTGTGTTCCTGGCCTCGTCATCGTCCTCCTCGTCTCCCTCGTCTGACCCGTCATCCGACTCGTCGTCTGCGGGCGCGGTGCTTGCCGACCGTCGCGGGCCCGGGTCAGCGGCCGCAGCGGCCGGCCGCGCCCGTCGCTCCGCCGCCGCCAGCGGCGCGGGCGCCGGCATGGGCCTCGGTGCGGATGCACTTGACTTTCTGTCGCGTCCGATGGGTATCACCGGCGGCGGCACGCCGAGGCGGCCGTCGAGCTCTCGCTATGCGCGGCGCAAAGGGCGCGCTGATGCGCGGGCGGGTGGTGCTGCCGCCGGTGGTGTCCCCGACGGCTCGGCCGCTGCGGCCGGCGGTAGTAAGCGGCTCCCTGCCATCGAGCCTGTCGCCGTCGACCCGTCGCTCAACTGGAACGCTGTGGGCGGCCTCGAGCACCACATCCGGTCGCTGAAAGAAATGGTCTTTCTACCGCTGCTGTACCCCGAAGTGTTTGCCAAGTTCCACATGACCCCGCCTAAAGGGGTCCTGTTTTACGGGCCACCGGGCACAGGGAAGACACTCTGTGCGCGCGCGCTGGCGGCGAGCTGCGGCAACGTGCGGGTGGAAGGGACGGCAGGAGCCGCGACGGCGGCTGCAGTGGGAGCGGCGGCGGGAGTGGCGGCGGGGGCAGCGGTGACGGCGAAGGGGGGGGCTGTCACGGGCGCCACTGCCGGCGGCGCGGCCGCGCCTGCGACAGTAGTGCCTGGCGGGGGTGCTGCTGGGGCGGCGGCGGCAACCGGGTCGCCGGGAACGGTTGCCGATACACTGGGCGCTGCTGGTGACGACGTCATCATGGCTGGCGGAGCACCCGCCGGTGTGCCGGGTGCACGAGTTGATGGGCCGTCGGCAGTGACGACAGCACCACCGCTACCGGCCGATGCCATGGTCGTGGACACCTCAAATGGTGGACCAGCAGCATCTGGCGCTGCAGCCATTAGCGCACTCCCCCCTGCCCCTGGTGCCGCTCCCGGCACACTTGCTGCCCCGGCCGCGTCTGCCGCGCCGGTCGCCGCTGACGCCGTAGGTCACCTTGTACCCAATGGCTACCTGAACGGCACGCTGCCCGACGTGCTCGGCTCGGACTTGTTGGCGAATTCGGCAGGCCTAGCCGCCGCCGCTGTGTCCTCGGTAGCGCTGGCGGCCTCGGGCTCTCCAAGAGCCCCCGCAGGGTTGGCTGGTGCCTCTTCCTCTTCTCCCGCTACCGGAGCGGCTGCGACACTCGCCCCTGGTTCTGCCACGCCCGCCTCGCCAACACGCCCGCGGGTGGCCTTTTTCATGCGCAACGGCGCTGATTGTCTGTCAAAGTGGGTGGGCGAGGCCGAGCGGTCGCTGCGCGCGACGTTTGCCGCGGCTGAGGCCCACTCGCCCGCAATCATCTTCTTTGACGAGATCGACGGCCTCGCGCCGGTGCGGTCGTCGCGCCAAGACCAGATCCACGCGTCAATCGTGTCGACACTGCTTGGGTTAATGGACGGCCTGGAGGGGCGCGGGCAGATTGTGGTCATTGGCGCAACCAACAGGGTCGATGCTATTGACCCTGCGTTACGTCGGCCGGGGCGGTTTGACCGGGAGCTCGTCTTTAACTTGCCGAACATGGCCGCCCGTCGCTCCATCCTCGGCATCCATACGCGAGCGTGGACACCCCCACCCGCGGCACCGCTGCTAGACGCCGTTGCCGCCCGGGCGGTTGGCTACTGCGGCGCCGACCTCCGGGCCCTGTGTGCCGAGGCGGCTCTCCGCGCGCTCCGCCGGCGATACCCACAAATCTACGACTCGTCCGCCAAGCTCGCTATTGACGCGGGCTCGTTGACGGTGCGGGATCGGGACTTCGTGGCGGCTATGAAGGCTCTTGTGCCGGCCAGCCACCGGGCGGCGCGTACGTACGCGCGACCGCTGCCGTCGCGACTGGCAACGCTGCTGGCGCGGCCACTGGAGGAGGCTGTTGCCGTGCTCCGTCGGATCTTTCCGCAGGGGCTCGCGTCGGGCGTCTTGTCGGCTGGGCCAGCGGGGCCGGTGGTGGAGGGGGATAGTGCCATCGCTTTTGGAGGCGCCGAGGGCATCGGCAGGACCTCGTCGGCTCTGGCGGCGGCGCCAGCGTTGCAACGAGCGGACGGCGGCGGCAATGGAAGTGCCCGTCATGGAGACAACGGCCATGCCACGAGCGGTAGTGAGTCAACGTCCGACGACGACGCTGGAGGCGGCTATTGGGAGTCCGATTCAGATTCGAGGGGCGGAAGCGGTGGCGACGAGGACGTGGTGGCGGCCATTGGTGGCGCGCCTTGCTTGAATCTCCTCGAGCGGGCGACGCTGCACCCGCGACTGCTGGTGTGCGGCTCACCTGGCCTGGGCCAAGCCGAGCTTGGCCCTGCCTTGTTACACGCTCTCGAAGGGTGCCCCGTGCACGCCATTGACTTGCCGTCACTGCTGGCTGACCCCGGCACACAAGGCGGAGACGAGGCTCTTGCGTCGGCGGTGCGGGAGGCATGTCGTGCAGCGCCCGCGATCCTGTACATCCCCCACATGGAGCTCTGGTGGGACAGCTCTCCTGGCATTCTTGAGGCGTCCCTGCAGTTCGCGTTGCGGGACATCCCGACCACCCTGCCTTTGTTGGTTCTCGGCACTTGCGATGTGCCGCTGGAGCAGGTGCCGCTCGAGTACATGCGCATTTTTGCCGACAAGATCAGCTTGGAGTCACCGGATGAGGAGTTACGGGGCGCGCACTTTGAGCCGCTGCTGGCTGCGGCCGCTGCAGTGCCGCGGTCGGCAGCGCGGCGGAGTCGGGAAGGGGTGGACGGCCGCCGTCGTGCGCGGCCGCCACCGCCGCCCCTGCCACTTGCTGTCGAGGCGCCGCCGCCGCCGGCCTTGTCGGCCGCGGCGACCGCTGCAGCGGCCGCCGCCGCTGTTGAGTCGCGTCGCCGTGACGATGAGGCAGTGCTGCGCGTCCTTCGCATGGAGATGCGTGCCCTTCTTGAGCGCCTGCTGTCGGACAAGAAGCTCAAGGCATTCTGGAGGCCAGTCGATCCTTCGGTGGCCCCCGACTACTACGAGATCATCAAGCGCCCTGTCGACTTGTCACTCATCGCCGCTAACGTTGATCGCGGGCGCTATCCGACCGTCTTGGCCATGATTGCCGACTTTGACCAGATGGTCCGCAACGCCCTGAAGTACAACCCGGCCCACACAGAGGAGGGAGCGGTGCTCATCCGCCGCGCTAATGCTATCGTTGACGTCGTACATGCATGGGCCGACGGCCTCACGCCGGCGCTCGTCGAGAGGTGCAACGCGATCGTTGCGGCGCGAGTGGCGGCCGCTTCGGCGGCGGCGGCCGCCGCCCTCGAGGTCGCGTCACCGCCTGCAGCGGCGGCGGCGGGGTGCGGAGGAGGTACGACACCAGCGGGTGCAACCAACGACAACGGGAGCGTGGCCGAGGCGGACGGCACCGCGGCCGCCGCCCCTTCGGCTGCTGCTGACACGGATAATGCACCGGCCGACGCTCCTGTGTCGGCCGCTGCGACTCCTAATGGACAAACGGCCATGGACGTTGACCCGCCGACGGTATCTGCCGCTGCTGGTAGTGGCGGTCCAGGCGTCGACTCGGCGCCGTCGCTACCACGGACCACAGTGGACGGTGATGCTTACGAGGGCGAGGCGACCGCCCCGGCTCGATTGGAGTTGTCTGGTGCTCGTGACGGCGACACCGCTGCGGCGGCGAGCAACGATGGTGGTGGTGATGACAATGCCAGCGTCGGTAAGGTGGGCGACGCGGGGTTGCCCCCCCTCCCCCCCGCCCCCGCGGGCGTGCCCGCCGACCCCGCTGCGGTGGCGGACCTCCGTGCTCGTCTCCTGGTCGCCACCAACGACTTCAGTGTCGACGGCTTGGAGGCGGCGCACGTGCAGCTGGCGGCCACCCTGCGACGGCGGCGGCACCAGCGTCACCGGGCGGCGGTTGTCGCACGCCTGGCCGAGGTCGTCGAGGAGATTGTGGTCGAGCACGCTGCGGCGCCACCGCCGCCGGCTCCGAAGGCGCCAGGGGGGTCACAGCCTGCGGTGGTGGGATAGGAGCGCTCTGCTTCCCTCGGCTGTGCCTCGGACGGGGGAGTGGACCAGTGGACGAATGACTTTGTATGTTGGCGCCAAATTTGCCGTGCCCGGCTGCCCCCAAGACAAGTATCACAATCGACCTGGTGCGGTGCGTCGCACCGTGGTGAGGCGCGACAGCCTCTGCCCTTTTCTCTCTCGTTTTGTTTTTGTGTTGGCTCCCGTGGTGTGAGGGTTGTTTGAGTATTACATGACGGCAGAACAGCGGCCGTGGGCAGCAGCCGGCGCCCACGTCCCTGCGTGCCCGCGACTGAGGCGAGGATGGTTTTATCCGGTTCCGGCCTCTCTGCTGCCACCGCTCAGCTGGCTCTGACTTGTGTTTGGATGGGTTGCTCTTTGCTTTGTGTGTGTCAATCGTGGTGGAGGGTGGCCTCAGGAGTGTGCGCATCGCTTTCTTTTTTCTCTTGCTTTTTTTTTTCCTTTCAAGCGAGTTTTCACACCCCCACGGTGCTGCCGCGTTGGTGCGTCGTCGGTGATCCCCAGTCTGAGGCACGCTTTTAGGAAGTGGCGCCACCAACGCCCAACGACTTTCGGACCGGGCGTGGCTCGACGGCGGAGCCGAGCGGCACCTCAGCCACGCTTGTGGGAGTCTCCATGCAAGAAATTGGCGGTGGGAACAGAAGGAGTGTCGTTGTTGGCTAGAGTGCAAACATACAGACCATGATCGAGCGCGAGACAAGCTACGGAAGGTGGTGGGGCAGAGACGACACAAGCAGGCGGCACGATGCGGATCAGCCCCTATTTAATCTCGACCAACGAGGCAAGCGGGCTACGAAGGCGGTCAAGCCGCGTCTGCAGCGTACGCGAGAGAGAAGAGGAGCTGGCCCTGACGGCCCCTCGTAGTCACGACGGTGATGCTGAGGATGGGGGTAATGCCAAAACTAACGTATTGTGCTCCATCTCACAACACGTCGTCGATGTCCCATACACTCACCCTACTTGTTGCCATTGGATATGGTCGTACCGACACCCAATCTTGTCAAATGCCTTGCCACAGCGGTCACGGCTGCGCTGGACACAACAAAATTCTCGGCCCAGCGGCAGGCAGGGTGGTCCGAGTTGTCCGTACGGCACGAGGTCTGGGTTGGGGGATGTGCCACAGACACAGCTGTTTATTTTTCCGCGCAGACCTACAGCGCCACGCCAAGCGCCAAGCGTGGCCGCGCGCTGGCGCAGGTGGCGGCGCTCAGACCGCGAGGCTGCTGGCCCCCTGGAGAGGACTTCCACGACCTCCTGGCGTGGGCGCTTGCACGGTATTGGCGTTTCATCCAAGACACAACCAAAACTGTCCGATCCTCGACACGTCACGTCAAACGTGCGTGCCAGTGCGGAACGTGAGGCTGTGGTTCGCGATCTCGACAGCTCGAGGCTGAGATCCAACAGTCGCAGTCCAAAGTTTCTAACGCTCCCCCGCAGCGCCTCACAGCCACCCACACGCGCTGGGCCCAACAGGCGCACACCTTAGCCTTCTCGCTTGGACGCCGTCACAGTCGCAGCAAGCGGCTGTCTTGGGGGTCCAGGTCACCCTTCGCTCCTGGTGCAACCGTGGCAGGGTCTGCTCTATCCGGGGCCAACCGAGCGCTGCGTGGATTGGCTGCAACAGCCACCCACCCCCCCACCCACACTTCCGGATTCGATGCACTCGGATCCGGCCCATCCTCGCATGACTTTCGATAGGACTGCTTCCCGCCCCTCAGCAGGAGCCTGTGCGCGTTGGGCGCGTGCTGGGCCAGACGACTCGGCCGCAGAACACGCCGATGAACGGGGACCACCCGCCAACAGCCGAGAGGGAAGAGTGGATCTTCAGCTCTGAGGCGGCGCTCGGAGAATTGCGAAGCACACGGAGGGTCCCTTTTTTCCTGTGTTCGGAACGTTCTCCGTGAGACCTGGGTGGGTTCCCCGGCCACCCACCGTACCCTTCAACTCCGGTCGCCTCTCTCCTTGTCAGACGTGTCTGGAGTGCGATTGTCGACGCGGACCCGTTGCTATCCCCATTTTTCTCGTCATCTCCCACCCCTCCCTCCCTCTGGCTTCGCCTTGGGAGTGCTCCCCAAGCCCGCAGACGACATCCGCGTAGACGTGCGGCGTGGATCGTCCGCGGACGCGGGAGTCCTTTTGGCTCTTCCTGTTCGCGGCTGCCGCGACCGTAGCCCGCCTTTTTGTTACATTTCGCATCTCTGGCACGATACTCTCTGCTGCGTCTTGTCTCTGCCTTTTCCCTATCTCCATCCGCGCTACCCCCCGCCCGCCGGCCCCTCCTCGAGCGCCCTTGCGGCACTTATTCTGGCTTCCAATAGCGTTTCGCCGCGCAGCGCCATGGCCGGCGTTCCAGCCGCTGCGGCGACTGCGCCGGCGGCCGTGCCGGCCGGCACGAAGACCGGCTTGGCTGCGGGCACCCGCACGCCGACCGCCGCGGCGGCGGCGGCAACGCCCACGCCCGCCACAGCCACAGCTGGTGCGCCCGCCGCTGCCGACGGCGGGGCGGGCGCGACCGGCGGCGGCAGCGCTGCGGCGGCGGCGGCGGCGGTCACGGCCGACGCGACCGCCGCTGGCGCGCCGCCCGCCGAGGCAGCGGCGGCTGCCGCCGCCGCGGCAGCAGCCGCCGCTCCCGCCGCAGACGCGACGGCCGAGGAGGATGCGGATGGGGGCCCCTACTCGCTCGCCGCCCTCAACGCCGCCCTCCCCGGCTTGGACGAGGTGGCGCCGGTTGCCAAGGCGCACCGGCGGTACAAGATTGCCATGTTCTCCTGGGAGTCCCTGCACGCCATTGCGGTTGGCGGAGTGGCGCCGCACCTGACAGAGCTGGCGGCGGGGCTGGAGCGCCGCGGCCACGAGGTGCACGTGTATGTGCGGACGGGCGCCAACCAACAGCCGTACGAAGTTATCGACGGGGTGCACGTGCACCGCGTCGCCTTTGAGCTGTCGACGGATTTCGTGCAGGAGTGCGCCAACATGTGCAACGCCATGGTGCACTTCCTCAATGAAACCGAGTCGTTCATGAACGACCGCTTTGACGTGTGCCACGCGCACGACTGGCTCGCCGCCCAAGCGCTGATCAACATCAAGCGCAACATGAACCGCAAGTGCGTCTTTACGGTACACTCGACCGAGTTTGGGCGGTGCGGCAACAACTCGTATGGCGGGCAGTCGGCGCGCATCCGGGGGATTGAGCTCGAGGCCATCCAGCTGGCGGACCGGGCCGTCGGCGTGTCTGGGGTGCTCTGCGACGAGATCAAGGCGCAGTACATTGGGTTTGATTGGGCCAAGCTCCGCTGCGTCTACAATGGCATCAACTGCTTACGCTATGACGGCAAGCTGTGGGATCCGGCGGCGGTGCGGTCCCGCTACAACGTCGGCCCGATGGACCCGATGGTCCTCTTTGTTGGCCGGATGGCCACCCAAAAGGGGCCCGACATCCTCGTCGAGGCCATCCCGGCGGTCCTCGCCGCCCGCCCCGACGCCAAGTTTGTTCTCGTCGGCGACGGGTACATGAAGCTCGGCCTCGAACAGCGGGTGGCGGAGCTGGGCGCGTCGGGCGCCGTCTTCTTCACGGGCTCCCTGTCTGGGCAGCCGCTGGTCGACCTCTTCAAAGCCACCGACGTGGTCGCCATCCCCAGCCGCAACGAACCATTTGGCATTGTGACGCTCGAGGCGTGGGCGTCCAACAAGCCGGTCGTCGTGACGACGTCTGGGGGCCCCCGTGAGTTTGTGTGGCACGACCACGACGGCTTCCTCGTCGACACCAATCCGTCGGGGATGGCGTGGGGCATCACCAACTGCTTTGTCAACTTTGCGCACGCGCAGTACATGGGCGAGCGCGGCCGTGTCAAGGCCGCCTACCAGTTTTCGTGGGACAAGATCGCGGCCGACACCAACCTCATCTATGATGAGCTGCTCGGCGCGCCGCCACCGCCACCACCGCCGGTGGCGCAGGTGAGCGCGGCGCACGCAGCGGCGGCGGCCAAAGAGGCCCAAGCGGTCGACGCCGCCCACTCGGTGGAGGTGGCTGAGACGGTCGACGAGCTGGCGCACGCCCCACCGTCGTCGGGAGCGCCGGGAGAAGTGCCGCCGTCTGGGCGGCGGCTGGACACGGCCGCATGAGCTGGGGAGGGGGGGGGGGGGGCGGGGGGGGGCCCGAGGCTGGGGGGCGGGCGGGGGGTTGCGTGCGTGGGCGGTTGGCGGGCGGGGGGCTCGCAGGGGCGGCGGGCGGGGGGGCCCGCCCGGGCCGGGCGGCGCCCCGC
>Ga0114953_1001507_pt1 | contig 16508 bp, 16 predicted proteins | sample SidtaG_FD_87298 | JGI IMG/M metagenome (GOLD analysis project Ga0114953, IMG submission 87298) | Marine algal microbial communities from Sidmouth, United Kingdom - Sidmouth_Male2 metaG | ecosystem: Host-associated > Algae > Red algae > Unclassified | place: Sidmouth, United Kingdom | collected...
ACGGAGGAGGCGACCAAATCGACGAGGAACCATGTCCGGCGAACGCCGGCCCGAGCGGAGCGGAGCAATACAGGACGAGCGGGGGGAGCCGACGGAGGAGGCGACCAAATCGACGAGGAACCATGTCCGGCGAACGCCGGCCCGAGCGGAGCGGAGCAATACAGGACGAGCGGGGGGAGTCGACGGAGGAGGCGATCAAATCGACGAGGGACCATGTCCGGCGAACGCCGGCCTGAGCGGAGCGGAGCAACCAAAAACAGAGCCGCACCAAATCGACGAGAAGCCATGTCCGGCGAACGCCGGCCTGAGCGGAGCGGAGCAACACTGCTAGCGTCGCAGCGATGTGGACTCTGAGGCGACCGGCGGCGCGAGTGGTGATTCTCGATCGTCAGGGGCGCATTTTTCTGATCAACGGGCGAGATCCGGCCGACGCATCGAAGCCTCCATGGCTCGAGATCCCGGGCGGGGGTATCGACCCCGGCGAGGACAGTGCGGTTGCGGTTGCCCGAGAGTTGTACGAAGAGACAGGGATCGCGGACGCAGAGATCGGGCCGGTTGTCTGGAAGCAGTATGTCGAGTTTGATTTCGGTGGTTTCCACTTCGAGAGCGACGAAAAAATTCATGTCGCATGGTGCGAGGGTGGCGATGAGTGGCAACCAAAACATCTGGAGGCGCTCGAAGCAGCAGCATTCACGGGAGCCCACTGGTGGACCCTCGAAGAACTCTTGGCGTCGGACAAGCCGGTTCTTCCCGATCGGCTACGCGAGTTCCTGCCGGACCTGGTCGCTGGAGTGATCCCGAACGAACCGATCGACATTGCACCGCCACTGGTGTGATCTCCGTTTTTCGCCCGCATCTGTTGCTGCGGGCGGGCTTGCCGTTGAGACCAAGTGGCTGTGCGGCTTTAGTGGCCCGAGTCGAGCCCGAGATCGTCGCGATAGGCAGCTTTGACGGCGTAGCCGACGATGATTGCCGGTAACAGAAGTACGGATCCGGCGATCAGGCTGCCCATCACGATCCAGCCCCAGGTGTCGTTGAAGTTGGTGAACAGCCCGACGAAGAACGCCACAATGGCCAGTCCGAAAAGGGAGTAACCCAGCTTCTTGCCCCAGTCAGCGGCGGCGCTGAACTTGGCCCGCTTGGCCAAGATGGGGTCGTGCTCGATGTTGGTCACAGGATCGAATCGTACTGATGCAGTGCGAGTTCGACTCTGACTCAGCGGCATCACTGCAATATCCTGCGCAATCCACCCATCGGTCGTCGCCCCCACCAAGGAACCGTTTGTATGAAGCTCCATGGCGTGATCAACGCCTCTCCTGATTCACTGGCCGACTTCTCGATCGCCGAGACCGTCGAAGCGGCGCGCGCGCGAGCTGAGTTGTTGATCGAGCAGGGCTGCGTTGGCATCGACCTGGGTGGAGCAGGTTCAACCCAGTTCGCCGAGCGGGTCGAGCTCGAGCAGGAATGGAGTCGTCTCGACGGCAAGGTGCAGACGATCGCCGAGCTCGGTGTCGAGCTGTCGATCGATACATGGCAGCCCGAGATCATGGAGCGGGCATTGGACGCCGGCGCCAACTTCATGAATGCGGCCGACGGACTGCAGAATCCGGAAATGGTGGCGCTGGCTGCCGATCGGGGAGTGCCGGTTGTGCTTCCATTCCTGTCGGGGATCGATCCCAAAGCCATGGATTTCGTGGCCGGGGATCCCATGGAGACCATGCTGCCGTGGTTCGAGGCCACGCTGGCTCGTATCACCGCTGCCGGCGTGGCCGAGTCGCAGATCATCATCGACCCCGGCACCGGCTTCGGTCCGGCGGACTGGGCATGGGAGGACCGGCGGCTCTACCAGGATTCGGTCTACTCACAGCTCGACAAGCTCCGCGTCTTCGACATGCCGATCTACATGGCGCTGCCGTGGAAGTTCGACGGCGGCCGCCTGGATCTGCTCGACACCTTGCTGCGCGTCGGCTTCGACTACGGCCGTGCCCATCTTCCCGACTACATCCTGCAACGCCAGAAAGAACTCGGCTTGACCTGACAGATCTGCAACGGTGCCTGGAACCGTTCCATATCGTGCGGGCATGACTTTTGTTATTCGGCCTGCGACTTCCGACGATGCCGAGGCCATTCACGGCTTCATCTATGAACTTGCGGTGTACGAACGCGAGCCCGATGCGGTCGAAGCGACGCCGGAGTCGATCCGGATGCAGATGCAATCGTCGCGCCCGCCATTCGAGTGTGTGATCGGCGAGCTCGATGGCACTGCGGTGGGCATGGCGCTGTTCTTTCAGAGTTATTCGACATGGAAGGGTGTGCCCGGTATCTACCTCGAAGACCTGTACGTGCAGCCAGACCATCGTGGTAGCGGTTACGGCAGAGCGCTGCTCGCCGAGCTCGCCAAGATTGCCGTCGAGCGTGGCTTTGCCCGGGTCGACTGGCAAGTGCTCGACTGGAACACTCCCTCGATCGATTTCTATGCCAGCCTCGACGCAGAGATCAAGCGCGACTGGATCCCGTGTCGCCTGACCGGCGATGCCCTGACCGTCATGGCGGATACTGCCACCTCGCCGTAGTGTCGGCGCAAGTCGCCCAGGTGCCGACGATTGTTGTGAACTGCCGGTGAACAACCTACGCAACCGGGTCTGCTGGCATAGGTAACCCGGCGGCCGTGACACTAAGATTTGTCTTCTTTACTTTTCGTGAAGTGATCGCAACCGGAAGTCTCAGCTCTTATGTCCTCGCAGTCTGTAGCCGTTGCCTCGAAGCTGGCCGTCTTCGGCGAGTTCGCTCCCGATGGAAGAGCGTCCTACGACAACGCCGTCAGCCGTTTCCGCGAGAACAGCATTGTTCTGCCCACGTTCGCTCAGTTGCGAGATCCGTCGACCATTCCGACGTCGATCCAACAGAAGCTGGCCACCATCGACAAGGACGCACCGGATCCGACCAATCTCTTCCGGGTGCACTGGTTCAACGAGCACGCCGATGAGGCAGGCGAGAACTATCCGGGATTCACCGACGTGCCAACGCACATCGAGCTGCCCTCGGAACTGACCGGTGTCGACGCCCGCATCGTGTTGGCCTTCGGCAACCGATTTCCAATGATCCGCGCCCACAAGGTGCTGGCTGCGTATTCCTGTCTGGCTGCCCGTCTGGTGACAGGGCGCTTTGATCCAATCAACAACCGTGCGATCTGGCCGTCGACGGGTAACTATGCGCGCGGTGGCATCGCCATCAGCAAGATCATGGGTTGTCGCGGCGTGGCCATCTTGCCCGAGGGCATGAGTCGTGAGCGTTTCGAATGGCTCGAACGGTGGACGACTAACCCGGCAGAAGACGTCATCAAGACGTTCGGCACCGAGAGCAATGTGAAAGAGATCTACGACGCCTGCAACGAGCTGTCACTCGATCCGAGCAATGTCATCTTGAACCAGTTCAGCGAGTTCTCGAACCACTTGGGCCACTATGCAGTCACCGGGCCGGCCCTCGAAGCAGTGTTCAACCATGTCACCGCCGACCGCCCGGGCAAGCTCGCCGCCTTCGTGTCTGCTTCCGGTTCTGCCGGCACGCTCGGTGCGGGTGACTATCTGAAAGACGAACACGGAGCTCGCATTGTCGGGGTCGAGGCGCTCGAGTGCCCCACAATGCTGCACAATGGGTTTGGCGACCACAACATCCAGGGCATTGGCGACAAGCACATCCCTCTGATTCACAATGTGACAAACACCGATCTGGTGGTTGGCGTGAGCGACGATTCGACCAACCGTCTCGACGTGTTGTTCAACACGCCCGCCGGCAAACAGGTACTCGCCGAACGAGGCGTGGCGCCCGAATTGGTGTCGGCGTTGGTTGACATGGGCTACTCGTCGATTTGCAACACGATGGCGGCGATCACCGCCGCCAAGCAGTGGGGTCTGGGCCCCGACGACGTGATCATGTCGGTCGCCACCGACGGTAGCGATCTCTACAACTCCGATCGCGAGCGCATCATGGCGACCAACTTCGCCGGCGGCTTCGACGAAAGCCATGCTGCCGAAACGTTCGACACCCATCTGATGGGCTTGCCGACCGAAGCCATGGAGATGGACGAAGCAACTCGCAACCGGGTGTTCAACCTGGGTTACTTCACCTGGGTCGAGCAGCAGGGTGTTGAGATTCCCGACTTCGAGATGCGCCGTGATCAGAGCTGGTGGAACAGCCTGCGCCCACTGATCGACGAGTGGGACTCCATGATCGAAGAGTTCAATGCCGCCACGGGTGTCGAGATTTGAGTCGACCAACGACCGAGATCCCCTCGGCAACCCTGGCGGGTGAGCAGAACCCGTTTCTGCGTTATCGCGAGCGGCTCGACGTCTACCAAAAGGTCGCGACCGGTGACATGACCGACGAGCAGTTCGTCGACATCGTGTCACGCATCGACGAGCGCGTGGCCGCAGTGTGGGGTCATGGCTTCCTGATCACACCTTTGCTCGATGGCTCTGCGTTGGCTGCTGCTGCCGCGATCGAATCGCGGCTCTCCATCAAGGTCGAGGCCAACAACGTCGGAGGTTCGCACAAGGCCCGGCACCTGATGGGTGTCATGATCTTCGATCAGGTCCGCCGGTTGCGGGGCTCACGAGCTCCGGAGCGACTCGCCATCGCCAGTTGTGGCAACGCCGCCATGGGCGCCGCCGTCATCGCTAGGGCCATGGATCGGCCGCTCGACGTGTTCGTGCCGACATGGGCCGACAAGTCTGTGGTCGCTGCGCTCGACGAGTTGGGTGCTCACGTCAACCGATGCGAAAGACGCCCCGACGAATCCGGCGACCCATGCTTCCTTCGTTTCCAGGAAGCCATCGGACCTGGCACCCCCGGCGCAATCCCTGCCGCCAGCCCATTCGGGGTGCAGAGCACCGATACGCCAATGACCATCGATGGCGGCAAGACGATCGGGTTCGAGATCGCCGAACAAGCCGGCCATGTCGACGCGCTGTACGTCCAGGTCGGGGGCGGGGCGTTGGCCACTGCGACCGCAAATGGCCTACCGGGCGCCCGGCTCTACCCGGTGCAAGCCGAGGGATGCGCACCGTTGCGTCGAGCGTGGGACCGTTGGGGACCCGAGTTCGATCTCGTCGCAGCCCAAGCTCCCGATCAGCAGTTCATGACCCCGTGGGACGATCCTCACAGCTTTGCAACCGGGATCCTCGACGACATCACCTATGACTGGGTACCTCTGCTGCACCGAACACACGAGAGTGGAGGACACCCGATCGTGGCACCCGAACCTTTGATCAAGCGAGCCTATGAATTGGCGCATGCGCACACCGATGTCGACGTGTGCTCGACTGGCACGGCCGGCTTGGCCGGCCTGATGACAGAACCAGTGCCTGGCGACGAGCATGTGGTGGTGTTGTTCAGCGGAATCGATCGCTCATGACTGCGGTGACGGGTGAACTGCATTGGGTCCAACAGCCCGGCAGCATCCCGGGCGGGCTCCTGCGCCCTTCCACAGTCGACCAAGCCGCTCGGGCACTGGTGGCCAACCCGGCATTGCGGCTCGTAGCCGGCGGAACCGATCTTCTGCTCGAGTTCGCTCGCAGCGGCGAGGACACGACCGTCGACTTGCTCGACGTGACCGCCATCGAAGGATTCCATGATCTCGATGTCACGCCCGAGGGGATCGTGATGGGTGCAGGCGTCACCCATGCGCAAGTGGTGGCTTGCGAGAAGCTGGCCGACAACGGTCTGCATGCTCTTCGCCAGGCATGCCTCGAGATCGGCTCGCCGCAGCTGCGTAACCGAGCCACGCTGGTGGGCAACCTGGTCACCGCCAGCCCAGCCAACGACACGATTTCGGCGCTCATGGCACTCGATGCTGCGCTGTGCACAGTCGACGCCGCCGATGGCGAGCTGGCGACTCGCACGATCAAGCTCCACGACCTGTACGACGATTTCCGTTCGACGGTTCTTGCTCGTACAGAACTGGTGACGCAGATCGTCATCCCCGCAGCGAATGCAACTCGCCGAGGCGTATGGGTCAAGGCCGGGCTTCGTAAAGCTCAGGCGATCTCGGTGGTACACGCCGGCATCGTGCTCACGTTCGATGAACACGACGTGGTAACCGGCGCTCGTATCGCGCTCGGCAGTGTGGGGCCCACGGTTGCACTCAACCCTGCAGCGGCGCAGGCCCTGATCGGCACCCAGCTCAGGTCAGCATCGATTGCGGCTGCAGCCGACGCAGCCGTTGCTACCACGACACCGATCGACGACGGTCGTGCTACCGCCGACTATCGACAGGCCTCGGTGCACACGGTCGTGTCTCGTGGTCTGGCCGCCCTGGCGGCGGGTGCCGAGAACTCCCGTTGGCCAACCCGCGTACCGTTGCTCGTCGCCCCGGGAGCCGTACCGGTCTCCCCAGCAGGGCGCGATATCCCCGCAGGGTCCGAGATCTCGGCGACCGTGAACGGTGTCGCTCGGTCGGCAGTGCCGTCTGGCGCGGGGACCTTGCTCGACTGGCTTCGCGAGACCGCGGGGACAGGCACCAAAGAGGGTTGCGCCGAAGGCGAGTGCGGCGCGTGCACCGTGCAGATGGACGGCGCCGCCGTCATGAGCTGCCTGGTTCCCGCGGCCCAGGCCGACGGTTCGGCGGTTACCACGATCGAAGGCCTCGCCCCGGTGGATCAGCCGAACACCATGCAGCAGATGTTCGTGGACCGATTCGCCGTGCAGTGCGGCTATTGCATTCCCGGCTTCGTGGTAGCTGCGCAGACCCTGGCCGACGAGCTCGGTACTCTGCCCACTCGCAGCGAGATCGAGCTCGCTTTGTCCGGCAATCTCTGCCGATGCACCGGGTATTACAACATCATCGACGCCGTGCAGGCCGCGATCGAAAGCGAGCTGTCATGAGCATCGGCTCGTCACCGGTTCGCTTCGATGCACTGGCCAAGACCCAGGGAACCGCCATGTACCCCGGTGACCGTCATGGCGACAATGCGCTGGTCGCCAAGGTGGTGTTCACCGCCCAGCCTCATGCCCGACTGATCAGCCTCGACGTGAGCGCCGCCGAGGCGAGTCCTGGCGTGGTTGCCGTCGTAACCGCCAACGACGTGCCCTGTAACGAGTACGGCTTGACCAAGTTCGACCAACCCGTCCTTGTTGGACCGATAGACGACACAGGTGTTGCCGTGGCGACCAACGTCAGCCGGTGGGAAGCAGATCACCTGGCAGTGGTGATCGCCGAGACGCTCCAAGCGGCCAACGCGGGTGCTGCCGCCATCGTGGCCGAGTGGGAACAGCTCGAACTCGTGCCCGATATCGATGCAGCACTCGACGATGGGGTGCTGTTGCATCCCCAGGACGGAACGAACAATTACACCCACCTCAAGATCCGCAAGGGCGATGTCGATCAGGGTTTCGCCGAGGCCGACGTGATCATCGAGCAGACCTACGAGGTCCCGTACCAAGAGCACGCCTATCTCCAGCCCGAGGCTGCCACTGCGTGGATCGACGATGCCGGACGCGTGACCGTCGAGGTCGCGGGCCAATGGACCCACGAGGATCAGGAGCAAGTCGCTCATGCACTGATGCTCGATGTCGCTCAGGTGCGCATCATTTACCCCGCAATCGGCGGCGCCTTCGGCGGACGTGAGGACATGTCGGTCCAGATCGTCATGGCGCTGGCCGCACAGAAGGTCGCCAGCTTGGGCATCGACCGACCGGTCCGCACCCAGTGGAGTCGCGAAGAGTCCATCGTGGGTCATCACAAGCGCCACCGCGGCCGCATCCACGCCAAGCTCGGAGCAACCAGCGACGGCAAGATCACCGCAGCGCAGGCCACCGTGTTGCTCGATGCCGGTGCTTACAACTACACCTCGAACAAAGTGCTTGGCAACGCGCACCTGAGCGTCACCGGTCCCTACGAGATCCCCAATGCCAGCATCGACAGCCATGCGATCTACACCACCAGCCCGCCCGGCGGAGCGTTCCGTGGCTTTGGCGGACCACAAGGGGCGTTCGTGGCCGAGACACAGATGAATCGCCTGGCTGTGGCCCTGGGTATCGATCCGGTCGAGTTGCGACGCCGCAACCAGATCAGCGAGGGCAGTGTCGGCGTCACCGGCGCGGTCTTTCCACCCGGCGTATCGACACCACAGGTGATCGATTCGTGCGCATCCCGCTCGTCATTCGGTGAGCCGCTCGGACCCGGCGAACCGTTCTCGCCCTTTGCCTCGCTGCCGCCGAACCCCGACTCGGTCAAGCGAGGACGCGGGTTCGCCACCGGGCTCAAGAACGTGGGCTTCTCGTTCGGCTTTCCCGAGCGGTGTGAAGCCGAGATCCATCTCCACGGCGAGGAAGCCGACACCGAGCCGAGCAGCGCCGACCTCTTCCACGCCGGGGCCGAAGTCGGTCAGGGCGCGCACCAGGCCTTTCTCCAGATGGCTGCCGAAGCCACTGGGGTCGCGCTCGACGACCTGTCGGGCCACTTCAGCGACACCAAAAACACCGGCGACTCGGGCTCGGCGTCGGCCAGTCGACTGACCTTCATGGCCGGCAACTCCATAGTCGCTGCCGCCGAAGTCGCGGCCAAGGCCTGGGCCGAGGGTGAACGCCCGGCGATTGGTTTCGCCCGCTACGTACCACCGGAAACCGATGAGCTCGATGCCGACACCGGCCAGGGCCAGCCCAACTTCAGCTACGGCTACATGGCTCAAGCGATCGAACTCACCGTCGACACCGAAACCGGACACATCCGGATCGACAAGGTCGTATCGACCCACGATGTCGGCCGCACGATCAGCCCGGAACTGCTTCGTGGCCAGGTCGAGGGTGCTGTCGTGCAGGCGCACGGCTACGTGCTGAGCGAGAACCTACAGGTCGCCGACGGGGTGATCAAGAATCCGCGCTTCTCGTCGTATCTCATTCCCGGCATCGCCGATGTCCCGCTCGAGGTCGACACCGACGTGCTGGAACTGGCCGATCCGGTCGGCCCATTCGGTGCTCGGGGAGTGGCCGAAATGCCCTTCATCACCTACGCACCTGCTGTCGTGGCTGCACTCCACGATGCCACCGGTGTCTGGTTCAACGAGTTCCCCCTGACTCCATCACGCGTGTTAGCTGGCCTGCAAGCGTTTCGATAACATCCGGCGGTGACCGAAGAATGCAATGACCGACGGCCCCATGGTGAGATTCTGCTCACCGAGGCACAGATCGCTGGCCGGGTCGGAGAACTCGGCGCGCAGATCACGGCAGACTATGCCGGTCGGCCACCCTTGCTGGTGGGTGTACTCAAGGGCGCCTTCGTGTTCATGGCTGATCTTGCTCGTGCGATCGATCTGGATGTCGAAGTCGACTTCATGGCGCTGTCGTCGTACGGCCGCTCGACCGAGACCAGCGGTGTGGTGCGCATCTTGATGGACCTCGACGAGTCGGTACAGGACCGTCATGTGGTCTTGGTCGAAGACATCGTCGACACCGGCCTGACGCTTAGTTATCTCGAAGACCATCTGGCCACAGCCGGCGCAGCCAGCGTCGAGGTCTGCGCATTGCTGGTGCGCCAAGGCCGACAGCACGACGCCAGTCACATCACCTATGTGGGCTTCGAGCTACCGCCTGCCTTTGTGGTCGGCTACGGCCTCGATGCCGGTGAGTACGGCCGCAACCTGCCCTACGTCGCCGAACACACCCCGACCCACTCCGGCTGACCTTTCGGGTTCTCTGCGCACGCATTGTGCGCAAACGTCGAAGAGTGTCGGGTCAGGTGGTGGCGTGGGGATGGTTTTCGTTCAGACCGGCGCCGGTGATGCGGACCAGCTTGGCATTGGTACGGAAGTCCTGCAGCGTGGCGGCGTTGGAGTAGGACATCGAACTCTTGAGGCCAGCCATGAGTTCGTTGACCAGGAGCTGCACCGAACCCCGGTAGGGGACGAGCCCCTCGACGCCTTCGGCGGCGCGGTGTTCGAAGTACTCGTCGTCGAGTTCTTGGCCGGCTCGGGCGGCGCGCTTCTCGGCCGCTTCTCGTGATGCCATGCCCCGTACGCGCTTGAATAAGCCCTTCTCGGTTTGCTCGACCTCACCGGGTGCCTCTTTGGTGCCGGCGAACATCGAGCCGATCATGACACTGTCGGCCCCCACGGCGAGTGCCTTGGCGATATCGCCCGACGTGCGAATGCCGCCGTCGGCGATGATGGGCACGCCACAATTTGCGTTGACTGCCTCGCTCACCGCGGTGAGCTGGGGTACACCCACGCCCGCAACCAACCTGGTGGTGCACACACCACCGGGGCCGACGCCCACCTTGATCGCGTCGGCACCCGCTTGGGCGAGATCGACAGCGCCGTGGCCGGTGGCAACGTTGCCCGCAATGACCTGCACCTGGGGTGCTTCGGTCTTGAGTCGACGAACACCCTCGATGGCATGGTCGGCATGACCGTGAGCGATGTCGAGTACCACGACCGTCGCTCCTGCCTCGGCACAGGCCAAGGTTCGCTCGATCATGTCGTGGTCGGTACCGATGGCCGCGCCTACGGTGCCGCCCGCACACGCTTCGAATGCTCTGCGAACCTCGGCTTGTTGGTCTGCGATCGGCAGAAAGCGATGGATGATGCCGACCCCACCGAGCTTTGACATCGTTGCTGCCATCTCCCAGCCGCACACCGTGTCCATGTTGGCGGCGATGACCGGAGTGTTCATCTCGATATCGCGCGTCAGGTGCGAGGCCAGGTCGACCTGGGATCGCGACCGGATGCCGGATCGTTGAGGAACGATCAGTACGTCGTCGTAGGTGAGCGCGAGTGGGAGGTCGGAGATGTCCATGAGCCTTGGGTCTGTGAGGGGGCGTCTATGAGGGAGCGTTGAGCAGGTAGTCGGTGATCTGGGCGTCTTCGGTGCCGAGATCGGCGAAGTTGTCGGCGGTGCGGGCCGCCATGAATTCGGTCCAGTCGAACGAGGTATACCGCGGTTCGGCCGTGAGCTCGGGCAGCGGTTCGATCCGCGCATGGCGAGAGGGGTTGGCGAAGTAGGGAATGCTGAACCGCCGATCGGTGGTCATGGGGACCACCCGGTGCACCGCAGCTCGCCAACGGTCATTGGTCTGCACCTGCACGGCGTCGGCGAGATTGACCACAATTGTGCCCGGCTCGGGTGGTACATCGATCCACTCACCGTCGCGATCCTGGGTCTGCAGCCCGCCGGTGTCGTCTTGTAACAACAACGTGATCGTTCCCGGGTCAGTGTGGTAGCCGAGCGCAGTCTCACCGAGCTCGATCAGGCCGTCGCGCTGGTCCTCGGGCACCGGGTCGCCCACGGGATAGTGGTTCAGCCGGACCGGACTGTTGATCGAATCGAACGTCATCTTGGCCTGGGATTCTTCGCCCAGCGCAAGCACGCCATGAAGCAGTGCAAGGGTGCGATCGGCCAAGGCGGTGAACTCGATGTGAAAGTCGACCATGGCATCACGAAAGCCGGGCAGGTTGGTGGGCCAGCGGTTGTACACATCTCGCGCTGGAGTCGTTGGATCGGTGAAGTCGAAGACCTGCTTGTGGTCTCGTTTGCGTTTGGTGAGCTCGCGGTCGAAGTAGCCCAGCGGGTTGTCTTCGGTACGGCGCAGTGGCTCGCTGACACCGGGGCCGGCGTCGAAGAATCGGGCAGCCTGTTGCCATGTTCGTTCGATCAGGTCGTCGGCTCCGTGACCGCGGATCAGAAAGAACCCGTGCTGGCGACAGGCGTGGTCGAGCGCAGCGATCGCCTGGTCTGAAGGTGCCGCAAGGTCGATGATGGGAACCGGGCTCATAGGAAGGTCGCAAACTCGTCGACCGAAGCACGCTCGCTGACGAGCGAGTTGATGGGATGGTCAGGGTTGGCCTTGCCGATCGCAACGCCACAGAACAACATGAGTTCATCGGGAGCCTTGGTGAAACTCCGCACCTGTTGGTGCGCCGCCGACCATGCTTCTTGCGGGCAGGTCTGATAGCCCGCTTCCTCGGCGAGCAGCATGAACGTTTGCAGGAACATGCCGAGATCGGACCACTGGGGTGCGCCCAGACCCCGGTCGATGAAGCAGAAAATCGCTGCGGGCGCACCGAAGAAGTCCATGTTGCGGGCGAACTGTTTCAGTCGACCGGGCTTGTCGTCGCGCCCCACGCCGATGGTCTCGTACATCTGCTCGCCGACCTGGAAACGGTAGGTGCGGTACGGGTCCCACAGTTTGGGTGGGTAGATGTCGTATTCCATCTCGGTCGTTGGTGGCTCGTCGGCCATGTGCTGGCGGAAGGCGGCCATCGAGTCGCCGTTGATCACCCAGATCTTCCACGGTTGCACGTTGCCACCAGATGGCGCTCGAGATGCTTTCTCGAGTAGCTCTCGCAACACGGCATCGTCTATCGGGTCGGGCAGGAAGTCTCGAACCGACTTTCGCTTCACTACTGCGTCACTGACGTCCATCGGTACGCTCCTCGGGGTTGCACGGCGGATCGAATCGAATCCGCTATGACGCTAGCCGAGTGCAGCGAAACCCAGCCAGTACTGCGAGCTCGCCCTGCTGTCCTAGCTGACTGCGGCGGCGGTGGCGCCGGTGACGTCGACCAGACGCTGCGGCGCGATCTCAAAGACCGCGTCGGGCGCACCGGCTGCGGCCCACACGGTCTCCCACCCCAACAGGTCGGTATCGATGACGGTGCGCAGCGGTTCCGGATGTCCGCACGGCGGGATGCCGCCAATGGCGAACCCGGTTGCAGACCGCGCCTCGTCGGCATCTGCCTTGCCGAGTGCTTCGACATCGAACAGCGCCGCCGCCTTGGCCACGTCGACTCGGTTCGCGCCCGATGTCAGCACCAGTACGAGGTCGTCGCCTGCCTTGAAGATCAACGATTTGACGATCTGGCCCAGTTCACAGCCGAGCGCGTCGGCTGCCTGTTGCGCAGTTCGGGTATCTTTCGGGAACGTCATGACCTGGGGGTCCAGGCCCAGTTCACCAACGGCAGTCAGGAATCGTTCGACCGCAGGAGTCGTGGCCACTAGGAGATCGTGCTCAGCAAAGCAAACGCACGGTCGAACGCGGTTTTGGTTGCCTCGGCGTTCCATGCTCCCATGGGGTTTTCCTCGTTGGTGAAGCCATGACTGGTGCCCTCGTAGAAGTGGAAGTTGACGTCCTTGCCCATGCCTCGGAGCTCGGCGGCGAGCGCTTCGCTGGCTTGGGGCGGGAAGAAGTCGTCGTTGGCGGCGAAGTGGCCTTCGACTCTGGCGCTCAGATTGGACCAATCGATCGAGTCGTCGCCGAGCGGTGCGCCGTAGAACGGCGCGGCGACACTGATCTTGTCGCCGCCGAGTGCACTGAGACGCAGCGTGAGTAGGCCTCCCATGCAGAAGCCGATGACACCAACGGTGCTGCTCGTGCATGTCTCGCGTGCCAACAGGGCGTCGACCGCGCCCAGCATGTCCTTGGCTGCTCGATCGGGCGGCAGGTTGGTCATGAGCTCACCGGCCTTGTCCATCTCGGTGTGTTCGGCCATCTCGCCGTGGTAGAGGTCGGGTGCGAGTGCGGTATAGCCCTGGTCGGCCAACCGATCCGCCACTCGCGTTATCTGTGGGACCAGGCCCCACCATTCTTGCAATACGACCACACCCGGACCACTCCCACTTTCGGGCGTGGCCAGGTAGCCGCGTGCATTTGTGCCGTTGACGGCGAATTCGATCATCTCTGCTGCCATGGGAGCCTCCGGTGTGTTTGTGCTGCGCTGAGTGGCGAGAGTCGCGACGTTATCGCAGGGCGGTCTTGCGGTCAGATCGTCGTGGCGTACGAGTGGCGCGTCACAAGCGGTCTCGAAAATGCTGCGTAGGGCGTCGTGGTCGATCCGGGGCCCGAGCGTGTCCAGGTTGGTCGCAAACGAATCGGCCCGGTCCGCGAGTGGGCAACCTCGGAAGGGATTCGGGGGAGCATCCGGGGGAGCGGCGACGTGCAGTTGGCGAAAGAAGGTGGCCATGGTGATTGCTGCCCGCGGCTGATCGATTTCGGCAGATGCAGCTTCGGTCCCGGCGAAGAAGGGTGTGACCGACCACGGCCATGGATAGAAGCAACGAAGCTCAGAGACCCGAGTTCGCCACCGAAGTGCGCAGCCGCCGATCGGCTTCGTCTGGGAAAACGAAGCAGATCACATTGCGGTCATCTTCTTCGTTCCACGTCTCGAACGTGGGCACGATCACGCCGATCTCCAGCTTGGACAGCACGTATTCGAGACCCACGAACGACTCGAACTCTTCCAGACAAGCAGCTTCTGCCCACCGGCGCAGGGTGTCTTCGGGTGGCGCTGGCGCGTCGTCGTCGGCAGGATATTCGGTTAGGAAGTACGCCTCGCGGTCGTGGGGCCCGTCGCAGCCGACCAGCGTGGTGATCTGTTGCAAGAATTCAGCGCTGTCGAGATAGACGTAATCGTTGAAGCAGTCACCCGCCCGCAGGTTCGACGGATTCGTCGACACCCCCGACAGCTGTTCTGGATCGCTGGCATCGAACGCCTCGGGTGTTGGTTCGGCGTCGACGATGATGCCCAAAGGCAACGGGTCGTCGGTGGGATCGCTACCAGAGCAAGCAGTGGCCGCCACAATCACCGCACATGCAGTGAGGAACCAGCGCATCACTGACAGGGTAGGCGACCGCGGGCGGGTGCTGTCGCCGCCGATCTTCAGCGTGACTGGATCGATCCGTGCCGACGTCACGGCCGAGTCCTAGTAGCTCGGCAGCGCTTGGTCGACGTTGACAAAGGTGGACCACAACACCACGGCAAACGGAATGAGTCCGACTGCGTAGAGCGTCCACTTGCGATCGAGTCGCTGACCCATGAACCAGGCGGCGATCCAGATGAAGAGACCCGAGATACCCCACATGACTGCGGGTTGGACTTTGGTGGGATCACCGTTCAAGCCCTCGCCGAAGTCGTCTGTCGTAGTCTGGGTAGAGGCGAGTTCTGCGCCCTCGACAGAAAGGTCGACTGCCTCGTCGGCGGACTCGGCGCTGGCGGTGCCACCGGATGCCGTGCCGTCGTCTTCGCCGCCAGCGGCGACCGCTACTGCGGCCACAGCGTCGGCGTCTTCGTCGGTTTCGGTGTCGGTTTCGACTGGGTCGTCGCTGCTGCTGTCGTTATCGGTCTCGGTGGCTTCGGCGATGTCGTCGTCGCCTGCGCCGTCTTCGATGGGGTTGCCGTCGGCGTCGACGGTGGGATCGTCGTCGGCAGCGACGTCGTCGCCGATGATGACCTGTTCATCTTCGGGAATGTCGTCACCGTTGTCACCCGGCGCGGCTTGGGCTCGCTCATCGGTCGCGCCCGAGTCGAGCGTGACCTCACCGAGCTCGGCGGCTTCGTCTCGGGGGATAGTCATCACGGGTTCGCCCACCAACTCGGCCTGCACGATGATGCGCTGGCGCGCGCTGTATTTGGGGTGACAGGCAGTGAGCGTCAGTATGTTCTGACCTTCTTGTTGGTCGAGCACCCAGGTATCGCTGGGGCTCACGATGAAGTAGCCACGCTCGGGGCCACCTGCAGGGTCTTCGAACCCGATCACTCGGTATTCGAACACGCCCTGTGCTGTTTGAACGAAGATCGGATCGTTGGGTTGCAGCTCGTCGATGCGGTGAAATGGTGCGCCGTAGGTCGTGCGGTGCCCGGCAATGGCGGCGTTACCTGCTTGGCCGGGGTTCGGGGTCGACGTGTAGTGGCCCGGCCCCTTGCGAAGGTCTTCGACCGATACGCCGGCGACCGCAATCTGATCGACGCTGATGGCGGGGATGTTGATCCTGGCGAACGCCTCGCCCGCACTGGGATACAGCTTTGCCTGGATCTGTTGGTTCGTTGCGGCGTCGAGATTCTGCTCGACCAACTCGGCAGTCTGGGTTTGCTCACCAGTCTCGGGTTCGTCACCAGGCTCAGCTTCGCTGGACCCAATGTCATCCAGGGAGCTGTCGTTGACGAGCAGACGTCCCTCGCCGATGGCTTCTTGACTCTCTCGAGCGAGCGCAGCGAGTGACTCGGTGTCGGAGCCGTCGACATCAAGGCCGGTCTGGGCGGCGAAGTCATCATTGAGGTTGCCTTGCGTGGCAGCGTTCTGGATGCCCGTGCCCCAGAGCTGATAGGCCACAAAGAGCAGGACGATTACGCCCGCGCTGATCAGTCCGCGTCCGATTGCGCCAAGTACGCGTGCCAATCTCATGCCCGACAGTATGGACTGCGCGCGACCCGCATTGGTCGCGGCACCCACAAAATCTGGGCCAAACATGTCACCCCGGAAATTCCGTCAGTGAGAGGAATATCTGCCGCCGCAAATGAGTTAAGCGAGCGACGAGCGGGGAGCGGCGGAGGGACGGAGCGCGGGTAGTCCGCCTGCGGCTGTCCGAGCTAGATGAGTCGACGGTCCCCGACAAGCCCAAGCGGAGAACTCACGCAGGAGCGAGGGACGAGCGGGGAGCGGCGGAGGGACGGAGCGCGGGTAGTCCGCCTGCGGCTGTCCGAGCTAGATGAGTCGACGGTCCCCGACAAGCCCAAGCGGAG
>Ga0114953_1001515_pt1 | contig 16462 bp, 15 predicted proteins | sample SidtaG_FD_87298 | JGI IMG/M metagenome (GOLD analysis project Ga0114953, IMG submission 87298) | Marine algal microbial communities from Sidmouth, United Kingdom - Sidmouth_Male2 metaG | ecosystem: Host-associated > Algae > Red algae > Unclassified | place: Sidmouth, United Kingdom | collected...
CGTATTTCACGAATGAGGGAAGCCAACTAGCCAACTGCTAACCAGCTAACAGCGAAAAAACAATCCCTATTTGAAAGTTAATCTCAAAAATTAGCTAATCTAAAAAGTTACCGCACTGTTATACAAGATAACGGAATATAAATTCATAAATTTTTTTGATACTACGATCACTCTGCAACCTCTTTTGAGTTTTTTAAACAATTTAGTATGCGCTGGAAGGACCGATTAACTAATCACTAATCACTAATCACTAATCAATGTACTTAATGTCTAGGAAAAAATTCCTCCTCAAAACTTCACCGTCATCCCTGCCTTAAAATTTATTCCCGGATCATCTGCAAAATATCGTTGTCTATTTAGGTAATCTCGATACTTGACGTTCAGGGCATTTTCTATTTTGGTAAAAAAGCGTAAACGTAATTTTGCTAATTGCACATCGGACGCAAAGCTTGCCCCCAAAAGGTAGTAAGCGCCTGGAGGCAAAACAAAATCCTGATCTGCTTCCAGATTATTCTGCTTAAAAACGTATCTGTTTTCGATTTCAAACACTATATTTTCAAAAATAACTTTATTCAGTTTCACTTGTTTGGGGACTTCGTACGCAATAGAGAGGTTAATGGTGTTCGCTGGAATATTGACCAATGGCAGATTATTTGTCAAATCTTTTCCTCGAATAAAACTATAGGACAGGTTGGTATAAAAAGCCGGAGCAATCTGCCATTTTCCCGTAAGGTCTAATCCATAAATACGTGCGTCAGTTTGTTCATAATTAAAAACCGGAAACGCACCACGGATCGTCAAACGAATTTCGTCTTGTGGATTCAGAAAAATATAATCATCAATACGTTGGTAATAACCGAGGAATTCAAATGAAAAATTATCGTGCTTACTTCCGCTAAAAGATAAGGTGGATTTAAGCGATCGCTCGGTTTTCAGATTAATATTCCCTTCTTCGATACCACTCACACCTTGATGTAAGCCACCGCTATACAGTTCATTAATCGCGGGATTGCGGGTCGCGAATCCCAGGTTACCCGTCAGGCGCAGGGTCGGATGAAAAAGGTAAGTCCAGCCCGTTGAAACACTAAGATTATGGAATGCATTATCAAACCGCTCAATGCTACGGGGCGTCGATCGGGTGATCGTGGCCACACTTTGTTGTAGAAAATCATAGCGTGCACCCAATTCGAAGGAAGACTTTTCAATTTGTTTGGTCAATCGAACAAAACCACCTATTTCATTGGATAGATAATCCGGGATCAATGGTAGAATACCGGTACCAGGATCATTGGTATTGTCAGTGAGATTGAATTGTAGTCCGGTAACTACATCTAAAGTAGAAGAAACCCGTTGATTGTATTTACTAGTCACCATCAGGTTATATTGTTGCAGGCTCAAGGCCGCCACGCCCGTTAACCCACTCCGGCGAACATCAAATTCTTTCCGTTGATTTAACTGACCAGCGATAATAGTTTCCAACCATTTGTCATCATTGAAAAAATACTTTCCCGTTAATTTCAAAAACTGGTGGTTTACTTGCTGCTTTGGTGCCTCTATATTATAGCTAAAATTATCTTCCGTAAAAAAAGGAACTTTCCGTTCGAAAGCCGTGCTCAGGTCCGTTAGATTGCCAATATGTGATCCCCGTAAAACACCTAACTTCGTGTTGAAAGAACTGAAATAAAAGGTGGTAAAAAATTTTGATGAAAAAGACTTTTCTAATTGCAGCGCCACATTCATTTCCTGACTCCCGGAATTATTTAAAAAATAGTCTGCCGTTTTTTGATCTCCTCGCTTCTTAAACGTTCCGTTAATTTTCCAGGCCAGTCGGGAAGTATACTGTTTGAGCTGTAAATTAGCGCCGTGTCCACGACCATTGGATTCAAAAAAGTAAGTTCCCTTTCCGTGTAGATGTGGCTCCCGACCAATCGCGGACGGCTCGACCATCACTACTCCACCCAGACCAGCTCCCGCATATTCCAGCGCCGCAACTCCTTTAACGACTCGAATTTTACTGGCCACCAGGGCGTCGATCTCCGGACTGTGATCATTCCCCCATTGCTGTCCGCTTTGTGCTACGCCATTGTTTAAAATAATAATTCTATTTCCAAACAGACCATGAATCACTGGTTTAGAAATTCCACTACCATTTTTTAGTGTACTGACGCCAGCAATGGATTCGAGTAGCGTGGATAGATTTTTATTAGCATTGTCGGTGATACCTTGTTCGGAAATAGCCTGCGCACTCTGAATGGTTCTGGATTGTGAACTTCCTTCAACGATTACATCTTCTAAAACATTAACGGAATGTTCCATCGTAATTTGTATCACAGTATCAACCGCTAATTCTAAAAAAAGATAAGTTGCTTCACAACCAATGTGACTGATGGTGAGGTGATAGTCACCGGGACAAAGGTCAGCAATCTGAAATATTCCCTGATCATTCGTGAGAAAACCCTGTTGTGTTTCCTGAATATAGATATTTACCAATTCGAGGGGTTCCTCCGAATCATGGTCTGTCACCAATCCCTGTACTGCTACATTACAGTTCTGGGCCGATCCGAAAATTGGCAAAAACAAGAAAACAAAAAAAAAGTATCGTTTATTATTGAACATTAATAGGGAACGTTACTTCGATATCTGTTTCGCCTCCGGCGTTGTTAATATTTCCTTGTGCTGCTCCATCCGCATTTTTGTCCGGCTCGTGACGTAAGATAATGGTGAAGTTTCCACTTTGTGCGACTGTTGTTGTCAATATAGTTGATAGGCCAATCGGGTTTCCATCCTCGTCCATATCGGTATACGCGAGCGAAATACCATTGACCGTCTGTGCAAAAAAGAACTGATGTTCAGCACCTTCTTCCAAAACTTCAGCACTGATATTTTCAGCGGGAGTTTCTGTTTCGTTCAGTAAAGATATACTACCATTGTAGGTCGTATTTGCCATCAGGTTATCCGTTATGACGACAGGCTCATCGCCACCATCTCCATCTAAATCCTGAAAAGAAAGAACGGCAGGCGTACCTCCACCTATCGGCGTGAGGGTATAAATGAGGGTTGTAATTAATTCTGGCTCATCTATAGGCACTGGATCATCTTTATCACAAGCAGTTAAAAAAACAAGAGACAAGAACAAGACCATAGGTAAAGGGGAGAATAATTTCATTTTTTAAATTTAAAAATATTGTTTTTTTGGCTGCCCGTGGGAAGAAATAAGGAATACTATCTAAAGTTTACAATTAATTAACAAACAGTCTATCCGTCAGGCTTTCAGGATTTTGACTATTCCAGGCTGAATAAATCATTTACGCCAACGGGACGAACCACGTTAAAACCTTCGCCAAATTTAGCACTTATATAACGTCCATGGATTCGATTTTTAGCTTTAATAGATTCAAAAAAGTCTTCGCTGGAAATCGGAGTTTGTGGCCCTTTCACTTTTGCTCCAGGATCGAAGAATTGTGTTTTATACGCTAGGATACACTCCAGTTTTTTATCCATGTATGGGGTAATATCTACGACCAAATCGGGGTGTAAAGTATGATCCTGAATATAATGATAGATTACTTTGGGACGCCAGGGATTTTGTTTTTTCCCATCTTGCTTCGTTTCTACTTTGCTAAGTCCTGCCAAAAAACAAGCATCTGTAATCAGCTGAGCGGCACGACCATGATCGGGATGGCGGTCGCTCAGCGCATTGGCCAGAACAATATCCGGTTGACAATCGCGAATAACCCTGATCACTTTTTTCTTGTTTTTTTTACCAAGATTAAAAAATCCATCGCCTAAATTCAGGGTTCTACGAAAACTGGCACCCATAATTTTAGCGGAAGCCAGCCCTTCTTTTTTACGCGTTTTGGCAGTACCGCGGGTTCCCATTTCTCCCCGGGTCAAATCCAGTAATCCAATGGAATATCCCAGATCAATATGTCGCAGTAGCGTTCCAGAGCAACTTAGTTCCACGTCGTCGGGATGGACACCAATGGCTAATACATTTACTTTCATCTTTATTTTTACTTTTTGTTTTTGGCCCTCCGCTGCCACAATTCTGTAATAGACTTACACTTTACGGGGCCAGTGTCATAAACTACGCTCCTAATAATTTTTCAATGGCTTTTTTTACTTTTCCGCCGTTAGGGTTGGTAATACTTAAAAAATAATCCACAACCCTTCCCTCTTTGTCGATGAGGTATTTGTGAAAATTCCATTTAGGTTTGGAGGAAACGCTTCCGTTTTTAGATTTATCAGACAGAAAATCATACAGGGGATGTACGCCGTCGCCTCTTACTTTTATTTTATTAAAAATAGGATAAGAAGCCTCATACTTTGTGACACAAAATTGCGCAATCGCTTCGCCGTCGAGTGGTTCTTGTCCGGCAAAATCATTGCTGGGAAAAGCGAGTACTTCCAGGCCCTGGTCTTTGTATTCGGCGTAAATTGCTTCCATATCTTTTAGTTGCGGTGTAAAACCACATTTGGAGGCGGTGTTGACGACGAGTAGTACTTTTCCAGCATACTTTTTTAGATCCACGATATTACCTGTGAGATCTTCAACTTTAAATTGGTGAATAGAGTTTGACATAGTTTTTATTGGATATAATATTTTATTAAATAAAAGATTTTTTTATCTACCCTTAGTTCCGTGTAACCCGACCGCAGAGATTCGTTATTTTTTTATCGTTCTCAATCCCCCGAGCAAATTCATAACCAACTCTCTCTCCAATAAGGATTTATCGATCGTTCGATGTCGTGCGTACCAGGAATATAATCTCCGCAAGGTAGATAAAATACTAAAACATGCTATTTCAATATGAACAGATTTTAAGTCTCCTTCTTCAATAGCTCGCTGGAAGATATCGATAAATACTTTCTCGTAATGATTTCGTAATCGGATGTAATCATCGTAAGCGTAGGTTTTGCTTTCTTCATTATTTTCTAAAAAAAGCCATTGGTCTGGTACAAGTGAAACGGCATCCGGATTTTCTATGGTAATAACAATTTGATCGCGGATAATTTGTTCTAGTTTTTTAATAGCAGGGAGTGGACTTTCATTTACCCGATCAATACTGGTGACGTATATTTTTGCAATGGGTAACAGGAGTACTTGTAAAATTTCCTGTTTGCTGTTGATATGATTATATAGACTAGCGGATTTCATACCGACTTGATCGGCAATATCCCGAATAGAAGTAGCCGCGTATCCTTTTTTTCGAAATAAGCGAGCCGCTTTAGCGAGAATTTCCTTTTGCCGGGTTTTAGGTTTTAACGTCAAGGCGATTATTTTTTGGAAGCTAGTAATCCTGATAACAATAGTTTGGCACCAGCCGGATTGGTTGCCAACGGAATATTGTGGACATCACACAAACGCATCAGCATCTGCACGTCGGGTTCGTGGGGATGTTTATCAAGTGGATCTCTAAAAAAGAAAACCGCATCAACTTCTTTTTGAGCAATCAGCGCAGCAATTTGCGCGTCGCCACCGAGCGGTCCGGATAAGCATTTGATAACATCGTAACCTGCATTTTCGATGTAGCCACCCGTTGTGCCTGTAGCAATTATTCGGGTTCCTTTCATCACCGCTTTATGATTGATGGCGAAAGCAACCATCTCCGGCTTTTTGCCATCATGCGCAATCAGGGCAATCGTGAGGGAAGCAGTGTTTGCAAAATTTTCTTCCGTTACATTAATTTTAACTTCTGACATAAATATTTTTAATCTTGACGCTTGTAAATATGGAATCTCTACAGGTTTCTAAAAAACCAAACTTCAACACTGTTTGACTGGGCAGGCTTGTTGGATTACTGAAAAAATAACCTGCCTGACTGAACATCCGTTCGGGCAGGGAAGTATAAATCATATTTTAGAAAGTCAGAATGGATCATTATTTATTTCTCATCCCTCCATAAGATTTATCGTTTGTAAAACCAGGGTAAAGGTACGAATTCATTTAGGAACGGTTCAAAAATAACTTTACACTTTATAACCGCTTTTTTTGCTACGACTCTGCCCCGCCGGACCGATTGTCAGATCGGGCGGGGTTACTAAAATACGCATTATGCTACGGCATAACTCCGTTTTTAGTACCTTGATTAGTAACAATAATAACCAAAGTTTCTTAGAAAAATAATTACCTTTGCACCGTGAAAAAAAAACAATCTCATAGTCGATTTATCATTATTTTGGCGGTCTTTATTACAGTCGTTAATCTCTTGATTTACAATGATATAGCTAGTTTTTGGGACGAAGGAGAAGCGGCTCTGCTTTCTTTTATGGTGCAAACCGCTCCTTTGAAAGGGGGAACGATCGCACCGTTGCCATTTCGGCTGTTAGAACAGATTTATGCGTATGCGCCGCTTTCTTCAATTTTATTGAGACTGCCCGCAACTTTTGCAGTTTTGATGACGCTGGGTGGATTGTATTTTTTAGGACGTCGGATATTTAGCGAACCAGCTGCCCGGATGGCCACCCTCGTTGCGGCCTGTTCTTTTCTGCTTTTATTTTTGGGAAAACTGGTAGCTGTGGATGCGTGGTTAATCGCTGCCCAGACATTTCAGATTCTGGGATTAATTTATTATCTCAAACAACCACAAATAGAATGGTCCTTTCGTTCTAATTTACCTTTTTTCCTTGGCTGCTATTTTGCACCTATTCCGATGTTTTTGTGGTCGGGAGCAATACTGTTGTTTTTCGGAATTTTTCATAAAAATGGAAAGCATATTCTAAAGCCTATCTTCTCCATTCCCTTTATTTTGACGATTATTATTGTAGTCGTTTCCGGAGGTCTAAGCTGGGAAACACCTGGTTTGCTAATGGCTTGGCCTGAGCGTAACGTTGGAAGTTTTCTAATCTACAATCTACTGGCTTATCTACCCTGGCTGGCATTTTTTCCAGCGGCATTATGGGATACTCTAAAAAAATTGAGAAAGCGGGAAGAGTTGGCCATCGTCTACGCAGGTTGGTTGGTGGGCGCATTGGCCTGTGGAACAGGAGTATTGCAAATTGTTTTAGCATTGATGATTGGTCGGCATGTATTGTTTTATTTTCAAAAAAACTATCCCTATCGTGGGGTCGTTCGGTCGATGATTGTCACGCATTTTATTTTGGCCTTTTTTATTTTATTTGGATTTATTATGCTGGCCGGATACAACCAATTTGGATCCGCGGGATACCGGGCGGCCATTTCGGTCGCTATTGCTTACTGGGGAGGAAGTCTGGTAAGTGTTACCGCTATTTTTTCGGAGCGACAGAGTCGATTGACGGGGAGTTTAGCCGTGGCGGCGATGATTGGTTTTCTGATGTTTTGGCTGAATGGAATGCCATTGTTAGAAAATAGAAAAGGCGCGCACCGCATAATGGTGGAGAAGGCAAAAAACTACCGCAGTCCGGATACCAAACAATTGATTTTCTTTATAGAAACGCCAGGTCATTTTCGGTCTAGTACAGCCATTTATACAGAGGCTGCTGGCATTAAACTGCAAGGATTAGCGGCAGATAAAATCGCGACCACCAAACGAAACACCAGTGATCTGGTGGTCTTGTCAAAAGATCGATTTTTAAAAACAAGTCCGCCACCGATTATTCTACGGGATAGTGTTAATATTTATCCTGGTATTACTGAAGCGCCAGTCAAATATTATATTGGAAAATGGAGGTGATATAAAATACAAAACACTCCACAACGGTAGTTGGTATGGAGTGTTTTATTTGAATAAATTTTACTTGAAGTTTGAAGTTTTATCCAGTAAAGGCCCAATAAAGCAAGATCATTAACAAGACCGTAGCGGTGCCCACGATTATCATCATCTTTTTCTCTGCTTCTTTATTTTTGGCTTCAATAATTCTTTCTTTTTTCTTTTTAGCCATGATAGTTAGGTTTTGGTTATTAATTAGACTTTATTCTAAGTGAAAAATTAAAAATATCCGGTAGTATGCCTCCAAAGTAGGAATTTTTTTCTAATTGCTAAAAATTCTGCTCAAAAAATTCAATAACTCTTGGGTCAATTATAATATCACGACCAGTTAGTGGCTTACGTAAAACGATTCCTTCGAGGGTGCGGCAGCGACTCAGTGCTACGTAAGTCTGCCCATGTTCAAAAGCACCACGACCTAAATCAACAATAATTTTATCAAAGGTTTTTCCCTGACTTTTATGAATTGTAATCGCCCAGGCCAGCCGTAATGGATACTGGGTGTAGCTACCGACTTTTTCGGTAGTAATGGGATTTTCTGCATCTATTTCGGTCGCTTTGTAGCGGAGCATTTCCCACTTAAGTTTTTCTACATTAATGTACTTTTGGGTACCATCCGGATTTTCGATGACGACGTGAACTTCGTCATCCATGAGTTTGACCACCTTCCCGATTGTACCGTTGGCGAAGCGTCGTTGTGGATCATTTTTTACAAACATTACCTGAGCGCCCAACTTTAATTTTAGCGCTGGTTCTGCGGGAGCCAATCGCTCACCAAAGCTTCCTGACATACTGGCGAGGTAGGTATACTCGTCGGTTTTAAGTGCTTTGAGTCGTTCGGTGTTGATTTGATTAACAATGTTATTACGGGAAGAAAGCGTGATGTAAAAATCGGTGGATGTAAAATTTGGAATGTGCCGCGTATTCAGATCTTCCATTATGTCGTAATCAATCTGATTCAATCGTACGGCATCCAGCAGGCCGATAAAGTGCGCAGATTCTTGTCGGTAGGTTTCGGTCAGTTCGATATAATCCATCTCCATTTCCTCACCAAAAACTTTGGAAGAAAAGAAGTAAGGACTATCATAAATGGTGGAGAATATTTCTCTTTCAGCCATGGTGGCCACTACGGGTGGCAACTGGAAAAGATCTCCAAAAAATACGACTTGTACGCCCCCGAAAGGTTTTGGATTGTCACGGTTAATTCTTAAAAAATAATCAATATTGTCCAATAGATCGGCACGCACCATCGAAATTTCGTCGATGACCAATACTTCCAGTTTTCGGTATAAACTCCGGTTCCGGCGTTTTTGAATATCGTGTTTTTGCAAGGGCTTGGCCGGGAACCCAAAAAAGGAGTGAATGGTCTGTCCTTGCACATTTAATGCGGCAACGCCTGTCGGCGCTAACACAACTATTTTTTTACGTGTACTATTTCGAAAAAGACTTAATAAAGTCGACTTTCCGGTACCGGCGCGTCCGGTAATAAACGCACTAGTGGTCGTTTTTTCCAGTAGGTCCAGCGTATATTTAAAAGTCTTATTTAGGTGCAGCGGTTGTTTTTCGATCATGCAGCGAAGATACCAAAAAACGTAAATACAATTCATAAATTACGTCATTATTGTATCTACTTCTTATTATTCAAACCCTGAAATGACCAGGCAATTTCAATTCCGTTGCTTGCGGGGCTGAGCCGCTGTCCTATATTCTTTTTTTCTAGTGAACGGTTATAGGTCAGTATGGTATTTTTTCCAGTTTTGTGCCGCACCGGGATCATCTGAGAGTAGTTTTTTAAAATAATCACTTTCAATTTTTTTATCGTCCTGATAAAATTCCCAACCGAAGCGTCCTGTAAACATGGTAAGTTCTTGTGCGGACAGGGCGGTGGAAGAGAGAAAGGAGCATAGAGAAAAGATAAAAAATAGTTGTTTCATTTTTAAGATTTGGAAAAAACGCTAGTGGTCACCAATCTGATTATTCGTATCTTTACCAAAAAATAATATCATGGAAGAAGCAAAAGACAGCAACGGTAATAGCCTCAAGGAAGGAGACGCTGTTCAGTTGATCCGGGACTTAAAATTAAAAGGAACCAATACGAACTTGAAGCGAGGAACTGTTTTTAAGAATATCAAACTGACTGGAAGTGAGGACACGATTGAATGTCGAAATGGCAAGACGTGGTTGGTACTGAAGACGCAGTATTTGAAAAAGAAGTAGGGATAGAGCCATGTCTCTATCCCTACTTCCCCTCTTTTCGATCTACTGCCTCTTGGGTTCCGAGACGAAATCGAATGGGTATTTTAGAAATTTTATCCAGCTTAACATCTAGTTTACAGAAAATACCAATTTCCTGATAGTTGTAAATCCGGGGAGAGCGATCCGGAGAAGGAAGGGCGACGGATTGCCACTGTTGAGGTATTTTGTTAGAAGAAAGTTGAGGAGTATTTTTTAAGTATTGCAAGCTAGAAATACCATCGGGAATCACTACGTTAAGTGCAACGGAAAACTGATTTTGAAAACGACTAAACGTTCCGTCTTCCTGCCCGTTTAAGATTGGAAATATAAATCCAGTCAAAAAGAAAAGAAATACCAATTGTCTAGATAGCCCCTTACTCAGATACTTCTTCCGATTTTTGTTTTTTACTTCCCTGGTACATTTCATACTTCACAAATTTACATTCTAGTTTTCCGTTAAACATCGTAATCTTTCTGGAGGTTCGCAATCCAATTTTTTTAATAGCGTCCATATTAGAAGAGATCAGCCACGCGTTATAACCAGTATATTTTTTCTTAAGTGTATCACCAATAATTTCGTAAAATTCTTCGATATCATCCTCTTCCAGTCGCTCATCATAGGGCGGATTCATAATGATCGTTCCTGGTGCCGGAGGTGCTTCTAATCGTTCAAAACGTTTTCGATTTACCTCAATTTTTCCAGTCAATCCAGCCGCTTCGACATTTTGCTCCGTTTTACGAACACAGCCCAAATTCTTGTCCCATCCCAGGATCGGGTCGGGATGATTAACGATTTGATCCTCGGCGTGCTTTTTTACGTCTTCCCACATCGCTTCGTCGTGTTCCTTCCAGTTCATAAAAGCAAAGTGCGTTCGCAATCGGTTAGGAGCAATGTTATTGGCATACATAGCTGCTTCGATCAGTAAAGTTCCGGAGCCACACATTGGATCCATGAGCAGACCTTTCTTATTCCAGCCTGAAAGCAGGATCATCCCGGCGCCGAGCACTTCGTTGATGGGTGCATCTACCGAAGCAACGCGGTAGCCTCTTTTATGAAGCGATTCTCCGGTACTATCAATGGACACATTAATCTTTTCGTCGTGGATATAAATGTACACGCCTAAATGCGGATTGTAAACTCGAACATTGGGTCTTTTCTTATATTTTTCCCGAAATTGATCGACAATTGCGTCTTTTGTCTTCAGGGCGATATACTTGCTGTGGTTAAAAGTTTTGGAAGCGGTAACGGCATCGACTGCGAGTGTCTGCGTGACGGTCATATATTTTTCCCAGTTGATGGCCTTGATTTTATCGTAGAATTCATTTTCGTCGCGCGCCGTAAAATTAGCGATGGGCATGAGAACGCGAATGGCCGTTCTTAATTCAAGATTGGCGCGGTACATTAATTTTAAATCCCCCTGAAAAGCTACGGCTCTTTTTCGCTCTTCAATATTGGTAGCACCGAGTTGCCGAAGTTCTTCAGCGAGAACTTCTTCGAATCCATGGAGCGTTTTAGCTAGTAGTTGCATAGTAGGAATAAATCTATTTATCAATTATTTTTGCAAAGTTACGCAAATTAAACCTCCTATTATTCAGATTAATTTCTATTAAAATATCAAAAAGCGTAGCGATGAACACTCCCCGCTTACAAAATTTAACGATCCTTCAAATACCGCTCTGCGCCCTCTCCTACTCTGTCAGACCAATCCACGTCAAAAGCAAAACCCGATAAAAAATCAGATCAACCCGTATCCCAAACATTAGTAGATGCCTCCGTTTGCCATACTATTATATATCACCCTCCTTCGTCAGGATCAGTCAATTATGTCTGCAAAACCCCCACATTAAACTTCTCCACCTCCCCATTATTCGCCGCCTCAATCCCCATCGAAATCACCTGACGCGTCTCCCGAGGATCAATAATCGCATCTACCCAAAGTCGGGATGCAGCATAATAAGCCGTCGTCTGTTCGTCATATTTATCTTTAATTTTTTTAAATATTTCCGTCTCTTTTTCCGGATCGAGTATTTCACCCTTTCGCTTCATGGCCGATACCTGAATTTGCGTAATTACCTTTGCCGCCTGTGAGCCACCCATCACTGCAATCTTTGCCGTTGGCCATGCTACGATCAATCTGGGATCATACGCTTTTCCACACATGGCATAATTACCAGCACCATAAGAATTTCCCATGACGATCGTAAATTTTGGAACAGTAGAATTACTCACCGCATTCACCATTTTCGCACCGTCTTTGATAATACCACCGTGTTCAGATCGTTTACCGACCATAAAGCCAGTAACATCGTGACAAAAAACAAGCGGTATTTTTTTCTGATTACAATTCATAATAAACCGTGCAGCCTTGTCCGCCGAATCGGAATAAATTACGCCACCAAATTGCATTTCGCCGGTCTTGGTTTTGACCACCTGGCGGCTATTCGCAACAATGCCTACGGCCCAGCCGTCGATTCTTGCGGTTGCACAGATGATGGTTTGTCCATAGCCTTTTTTATATTCGGTTAGCTTGCTATCGTCAACGATGGCTTTGAGAATTTCGCGGGTATCGTAAGGTTTGGTGGGTAATTCGGGAAAGGTGGAAAGTATATGATCGGCGGAAAGTTTGGGCTCCCTGGATTCGATTCGGCTAAAGCCTGCTTTTGGGAAATCACCGATTTGTCCGACGAGCGTTCGGATGGTTTCTAAACAAGTTTTATCATCGGGCATTTTATAATCGGTCACGCCGGAAATTTCTGTTTGGGTCGTGGCACCGCCAAGCGTTTCCTGATCGACTTCTTCACCGATGGCAGCTTTTACCAGATACGGTCCAGCCAGAAAAATAGACCCCGTTCCTTCTACAATCAATGCCTCGTCTGACATGATCGGAAGGTACGCACCTCCTGCCACACAGCTACCCATGATGGCTGCAATTTGGGGAATTCCCATGCTGCTCATTTTAGCGTTGTTGCGGAACATCCGACCGAAGTGTTCTTTATCTGGAAAAATTTCATCCTGCATCGGTAGAAAAACACCAGCACTATCTACGAGGTAAATAATTGGTAAACGATTTTCCATCGCGATTTCCTGCGCCCGTAAATTTTTTTTGCCCGTAATGGGAAACCAGGCACCGGCTTTAACCGTCGCATCGTTGGCCACAATCATACACTGCCGACCATTGATGTATCCAATACCCGTAATAACGCCTCCGGCGGGACAACCTCCGTGTTCCTTGTACATCTCGTAGCCAGCAAAAGCACCTATTTCAAGAAATTTTGATTTTTTATCAAGGAGTGCTGCTACACGTTCGCGCGCGGTCATTTTTCCTTTTTCATGTTGTCGAGCAATCTTCTTTTCTCCACCACCCAGTTTAATCTTTTCGAGTCGTCGTTGCCAACGAGAAATAGCGAGGAGCATCGCATCTTCATTCTTACTTTTTTCTATGTCTATTTTGGCCATTCTTGTTATTTTTTAGAAAAGCTAAGGTACTAAAAATAGGGGAATGATCAGGGGTTTTGTTTGATAATACAAATTAAGGGAGGAGGAACAAATAACGATCCATTCTGACTTTCTAAAATATGATTTATACTTCGTTATTTCCTTCCTCCCCCACCGATTCAAATTTCTTTAAATTCCCTAAAATCGTAAGGTTAAACCTACCAGTATATTGCGTCCTGCCTGAGGAAAAAATCCAGTCAAATTATAAGTGCCGGTATCGGCATTTTCTAATCGAGTATACGGATCATCGGGGCGACCATCATAGCCCGCAGAACGGTAACGATACGTCCAGGCATTGGATGAAAATCTGGCATCCCACAGGTTTCGGACCAGAACGGTTAAGCGAATATGCTCGAATGGCCCCGCCGCTGTGAGGTCGTAAGACAGTCGGAGGTCACTGAAAAAATAAGATGGCAGTTGCGTGTTTTCATTACTGGTATTGTCAATAAATTGATCGCTGACGTATTTATTTAATAAGCCCACGACCAAATTTTGATTCTCTTTATTATTAAAAAAATCGTAGCTCAATTCTGCGCCTGCGATGAGGTTAGGAGAGAGAGCGAGATCCGTATTTTCTAATTTATTGGAATCTTGTAGTCCAGTATCCCAGTTGTCAATAAATTCAGTAAAGGATTTTATTTTATTCTGGCTTAATGTTAAATTTCCGGTCAGTTGTAAGCCGCGAGTAATCGCAACGGCACCATCTAATTCTACGCCCAATCGGTAACTATCCGCTACGTTCCGGCGGGTAGCTTCGCCCACGTCGTTGAGTTGTCCGGTAATGGCCAATTGATTTTTATAATCCATCAAATAACCATTGATGCCCGCAAATCCACGTTTGCCAGTATAGCGGTATCCGATTTCTGTATTGTATAAACTTTCATGGGTGGGACGATCATTCGGAGAAGATTCGGTGTAGTCAGAACGGTTGGGTTCGCGATTGGCTACCGCAAAACTGGCGTACAACCTTTGCCCTTTTTCAGGAATGAAAACCAGACCCATTTTTGGATTAAAAAAATTGAGTTGATCGTCCTGCGTTACATTAGCACCGTCAATATCAAAACCTACAAATTCGTAATTAATTCGTCGGTACTGCAAATCTACATAACCGTTTAATTTTTTAGTTAGTTGGTAGTTTGCTTTTCCGTAGATATTGAAATCTGTTTTGGTAGCATCGTTGTCGTAGTAACGGGGAGCATTATTGATTTCTCCGGTATTCATCGACCAGATCGCTTCCCCATAATGTGCTCCCTGATATTGATTCAAGCCACCACCCAATACAAACTGTGTTTTCTGATCCGTACTCAGGTAATTAAGTGCGTAAGTAGCGCCAAAAAAATGATTGTCTAGCCAGCGGCGACGGACCACGTCAGACTGTATATCCGGATCATCCGTTACTAAATAATCAATTAAATCTTCGCCTCCTTTATACTGTTCAAAAAAACCAAGCCCGCGGGTATAATGAAAATTTATGTCGGCATTCCATTGTGTGTTAATCTTGCGATTATAAAGCAGCTGATAATGTGTCTGGGTGTAATCATCCACTTCATTGTCATGAGGCTCACCCGTAAGTTTTTCGGTTCCAGCGGTATTAAAAGAACGGAGTTTATCGTCGTTGACATATTGAGCAGGAACCCCGTTCCAGGCTTGGTAAGTTACCTCATTACCGGAAAAAACGTTGAGGCGCAATGATTGTTTTTCACCCAGATAAGCACCCGAAACGTAGAAGGAATGCATTCTGGCGGTAGCCCGATCAATGAAGCCATCAGATGTAATTCTGGACAATCTTCCGTCTACTGTAAACTTATTGTTTAGCAAACCAGTACTGGCGTTGATATTGTGTTTGAGGGTACGGAACGAGCCGATAGTGTTATTGATTTCTACGAATGGTTCAGGATTAATACGGGTTGTATTTATATTAATAGAAGCACCGAAAGCACCAGCACCATTGGTAGAAGTCCCGACGCCACGTTGAATTTGAATTTGATTGGCGGAGGTCGCAAAATCTGGTAAGTTTACCCAGAAAACGCCCTGAGATTCCGCATCGTTGAGTGGAATACCGTTGATGCTGACGTTGGTACGAGTAGGGTCACTGCCTCGAATCCGGATGCCCGTATAGCCGATGCCCGTTCCGGCATCAGAAGTAACGACGGTCGAAGGTGTCCAGCGTAAAAGGTAGGGAACATCTTGTCCGAGATTGCGTTCCTGAATTTCTTCGTTGTCGAGATTGGTATAAGTAATGGGTGTTTTTTCTGTAGCCCAGTTGCCGTTTACCTCGATAAGCGGCATTTTAAAATTTGCCTCGCTCAGGGTGATGGTTACCTTGTTGTTTGCTTTGGTCAAGTTGACCTTTTTGGTGACGGTTTGGTAACCCAGATAGCTGGCGCGTAATTCGTAACTTTTTTGATCCAGTTTTTGAAAAATAAAAAAACCATCCGTTTCGGTAATGGCACCCTGGTTGGTGTTTAATAATTCGACGGTAGCACCGGGAATGGATATGCCTTTTTCGTCCAGAATATTACCAATCAAGGTGTACTGAGCAGACAAAGAAAAGGCGCAAAGCCAAGCGGCAAAAAAGAGTATAATTCTGTGCATCATTAAGGGGTTAATGTTGAAAATAAGAATAAGGATCAATAAAAGAATAACTTATAACATTTGGCTGCTTAGAGAAACAACGATAAAATAAATTAAGGCACTATGCTTCCTCTTTTTCCATCACTCTATTTAATCGCCATTCCTAATAGACTGCTGGACATTTGAGGGTTTGCGGCTACTCCTTTAGAAGGCAGAAAATGGCAAAATGTCTAGTGCCTCCGGAACTAAATTTCTATGTATAAAGGTTAAGGGTGCTTGATAGATCTGATGGTGTGTTTATTTCATGGTGCTTAATAAAGAAATTTAAAATTTATAAATAAATATACTATTTGTAAATAATTGTTAATCTCTTTATTAGTTAATCATTAGTCGGTTAAATATTAGGTAATCCTTATGTAAGAGCTCATCAAAGATAGTTACGTTCGCATTGAGTACTTTGTGAATGATC
>Ga0114953_1001521_pt1 | contig 16409 bp, 21 predicted proteins | sample SidtaG_FD_87298 | JGI IMG/M metagenome (GOLD analysis project Ga0114953, IMG submission 87298) | Marine algal microbial communities from Sidmouth, United Kingdom - Sidmouth_Male2 metaG | ecosystem: Host-associated > Algae > Red algae > Unclassified | place: Sidmouth, United Kingdom | collected...
CGAGTCGTGGGTCAGACGAGCCTGGCCCTGAGGAGCTGGGGGGAGTGTTGAACTGGTGATGTTCAGCTCCCCAGGCCAGTCACACCGGTCATGTGGCGTAGTTGGTTTTTGACCTCTCAACATCCTCCCCGCCAGCCCCGTCTACACGTCGCTCGCGGCCCCACCGACCGCCACCCTCGGCCTCAATGACCGAGCGCGCGCTGTAGCGCCGACCGGTCAGGACGCTGAAGACCACACGGCATGAACGCCCGCGGTGGCAACTGCCGCTCCCTACCTCACAGTTGACGCGGTGTCCCCCGCCCCCCTTTCGGTAAGGCGCCGCCGACCGTCGAGGACGCCGCCGACAACACGGCGTGAGCGTCCGCGGCCGCTCCCCACCGCCCCGCTGACGCGGTGTCCCCCGACGCCCCGTCGACGGGGCGCCGCCGGCCTTGCTGGCTGTCCCCGGCCGCTTCGTCTCCAGGACCCCCCCGGCGTCGCCGAGTGTCCTCCGCCGCCACTTCTAAAGGGCGCCCCCGGAGTCGCCGGCTGTTGGTCGCCCTGCCGTCGTCACAGCGCGCACTGTGACCCCGGCCGTCCCAACTTTCGTCCGCTGGTCCATCGTCTGCTGCAGCGTCAACCGGCCCCCGCGCCGCTCGCTCGGAGAACCGACACTCCTCCACGAGACACCACAACACAAGCCAGATACCGGGATGGCGATAGTTTGCTGCAGCTCGGACTAGGCGCAAGACAGGAGGCTGAAAACCGCTGACGCCAGTACTTAAGTATAAGACGCCTGGGATGTCTCTCGCGGGCCCAGTGCCAAAAAGGCATTGCAGCGGCCGACAAGCGTTCAGCACCTGGCAGGCACCCAATAAATGGCCAGTGTCTATTGTCAGCTGTCTTTTCCTCGGTGTACTTGTGCACGTCAAAAGGTGGAAAATCGGTTCAAGAATCTCAAAAGACGAGCACGAAGACGGAAAAGCGCACCTGAAAGCTGGGTTCAAATGTCAAAATGAGGGGTACCACATTATGTATTGGTGTTTGGTAGTCTCTTGTCACGACCGCGCAGCGCGGGTCGCTGTCAGGCTTTCGAAGGCAACGGAGGCCGACGTCAATGTCACCCACCGAGACCAGCCAAGTCGACTGACGCTTTAGGCACCCTCGGAGCGTCCGGCCCCAAAGGCACCTCACAAGCGGCATTGTTCCCCCCCGCCCGCCGCTGCCGTCAATCTCGACGACCCACCTCACGCCATCGGAACTGACGAGGAGGGGCGGAGTAGCTTGCGCTGTTCACACCCTGGAGCAGTTTGTCGTGCTGTACGTCTGTTGAATGTCTACTTGTCTTTCCGGAGACGGATAACGGCGGAACATGGAGTAGAGGACGAGTGGTTGTTGCTATTTAAGTAGTCTCGACAGGTCCATGCGGCCGGGTGTGCGTGTTTAAAGGCTGACAACAACGATCACTCGGCATCTCCTTCCTGTACTTCTGGCCATGCTCCGTGATTTTCACACTTTTGTATACCTCTATGCAGACCGTGTTCGGGCCACCGGCTGACAGCTGGCCTACGCAGGCCGCGCGGGCGCCGGACGCTTGCCACTTTACAAAGGGACGTTACCATGCACGACTGCCTCTGCCTCTCTCGAGCTGCTGCTTTTTTGCGACTAGATTGGCGTGCCTCTGGCGCCCAGCATGGCTTTTGACAAGAGCAGATTTATTGCGGCGAGTCGCTCTCTTGAGATCGCCGCAGTCCCTTGGGCGCGGGCCGACCCCTCTCTTGCTGCGATGGCCCCTGACGTGTGAGCTCTTGCCACCACCGCCATGGCATGTCGTTGCGTCTTGATTTCGTTCTCCTGAGCAACCGCCAAAGCCGCATCCGAGGCAGCCCGCGCCTCCATCCGCCACTCGACCTCAGCCTCCTCGGCGGGGCCTCCCGGGGAGGAGTCGGCCATCACAGCGACGGTGGCGGAGGCGGCAGCCTCCTCGGAGCTGGCCGCAACGGGCCCGATCGCATCAGGCTCGATGTTGCCGGTCCTGCTCGCGGCAGGCTCGGACGCCGTGCGCTTCGCCCTTGCGATATGGTCCGCAGATGGGACGGCCGCGTCTGAGCCGGCTGAGGCTGCAACGACGGAGGAGGGGATGAACTGGGCCGGCATGGCCGCGGCTCCATCGTCCGCGACGGCGCCAGCCCGGCTGGAGATGACAGAGGTCGGGACGAGCTTTCCGGGGATGGCCGCAGCGGTTGAGGCGGCGGCGGCCGCGACGACAAGGGGCGCGGCGGGGCCAAGCACGTCCGGCGCGGCCTCATTTTTCCGACATGCGGTAGGCTTGGAGCCCGCGGGCTGAGCTTCAGCGTGCGCGGCCGCTTCGGGGACAGCCGCTGCGGTGCAGGCCGGGCCAGTGACGACCGTGGTGATGACGGTGTTGGAGGATGTAGCGGCAGCGCAGACAGAAGTTTCCGGGCCCGCTGGGCCCGACTTGGCGTCATCTTGCTCCGCTGCGGTCGGCTCAGAGCCTGCGGGATCAAGCGAAGCATGCTCGGTCGCGTCGAGAATAGCCGTAGCGGCTCGTACTTTCTGGGCCTGCTCACGTATGAACAAGACGGCTGTAGCCTCGCCCGCGGCCTGGAACAGCCCGTCCTCTATCACTTCGGCTGCGGAAGCTGTAGCATATCGGCAACCTGCAGCTCTGCGAGCTACGGAAGCCTCACCCGCTCGGAGGGCCAAAGCCGCCGGGATGGCGACTGTCGGCGCCCAGGTTGGCCTTCGCCCCGACGGCCACGGTTCTTCAGCATCGATCCGTGCTGGCCCAAGATGTGGCGGCACGGTTGTCGCCGTCCAACGCGGTGGCTGCAGCCGCTCCGATGCCATGCGAGATGGGGTGCCGCCGCGGCCGCGCCCCCGGGCATCGAGCGCCGCCATCATCTCAACGTCACCATCCTGTGTCGACACCGCCGCTAGCGCCTCCGGGGGGACGGCCGTGGCAGAGACGGCCTCGGCGGAACAGATGATGCGAGGCCAGCCTCGGCAACAGCGGCTGTGGCGAAGACAGCCGCCGTTGGGATGACCAGGGTGGCAGCAACCCTCTCTGGGACCGCTGCAGCGGCGGGTACGGTCATGTGAGACTTCCGACGCATGGACAGATGGCTATGGTGCCCCAACATCTCTTCAACTGACGTCTTTCGCTTCCGCAGCACCGCTGTGCGCTTGAAGCACGAGCTGGGCGCCGGTGAGCTGGTAAATGCATTCACCACTGCGTGCTCCGGGTAGGCCCCATCGTCCTCGCCGACAGCGGTGTGCTCCACGTTCTCCCAGACGCCTGCTCCGTGCACGTCTCCGTCAAGCCACCCGGGGCATCTGACGCAGCAGGCGCCGTCCTCTCTCCGTTATTCATCTTTCGCCTCGATGTGGATGCCCTCACCTCGTACAAGGAAAGATTCGGGGGCGGGATGAAGACTGTTGTCATCGGCGACTTGACGGACGTCGGCAACGGCGACGCCATCGGCTGGTAGGCAATTGGCGCGACACTCGTCGGCACATTTGATATCAGCAATGCCGCGACCCACGGCCGCCATGATTTGCAGCGTTTTTGACGGGAGCTTTCGTGCGTGGTGATGCGGTTTGTTGGCGGCTGGCTGGGTTGGAGCAGTGTCGATGGAGGGGTGGTCGTGTGGCGACATGTGCCGAACTTGGGACGCGACTCCAGCCTTTTGTACACTCCATGACGGCATCAGGGCCACCGTGGCACACTGCGCTACCTGGAGTTTCTAGGGAGCACCTCCAGGCGGCATCAAGCGGCGCGGCTATGCGGCGAGCCATGTGGTGGGAGACTGGGTTTGTGATGGTCGACCCAGGGCCGACCCAGTGTGCTGCATGCATGCTCCTTTTTGCGAGACAACTGACGCTCTCCGTGTGTTCCGTGTCCCGCATGGAACGCTGCAGCTGCGGCTCCGCTGGCTCCTCCCATTGTGGCTTGTTTTGTCAATCACGCCTGTCACCTTATCGAGCCCTCCCGCTTTGGTGATTCTTCTTGCCATGCTTCTTTGTGCCACGAAGCAACGAAGCAGGAGGCCCCACCAAGCACCACGCCAGCTGCAGCGCCTGCCCTCTTTGGTGTTCTGCTTTTCATGTTTCTTTGTGCCCCGAAGCACTTGTCATGCTTCTTTGTGCCACGAAGCACGAGGATCTGTCACGAGCCATGTGCGGTGCGACACGCCCACGGCTGCGTCAGCGGCAGGGACGACAGAAGGTAGCTCGCGCAGACGGGGTGTCAGCGCCTGGAGTGAGCAACGTGTCCGCCGCCTGAGTTGGTGTTTCCAGGTGCTACTGCCGTGGTTTCTGGCATCCTGGATATGACGAGCAACAGTCATTGGGGACGCCAGCGCGTGTTATTCTGGAGCCGCTTGAGCAAGCGCGCTACGCGAGCTAGAGCTGTAGCCAGCCGCCACGGCCGAGATGCTGCTCCATAAGACAACCGAGTCGTGACGGACGTTGGCATTCTTCCTCCAACGTCACACTCACACGCGCATCTTCCGCGACCACACCGCCCACTCTACGAGCCTCTCTCACCCCTACACTCATTTCCTCGGATCTCAGGGGATCTGCCATCTGAATCAATTCCCACGAAGCTCCAACACCCACTCCCTACCGCAGTGCTGTCGCTGCCGACCGCCGATCGTCCATCTCCAGAACGCTCGAGCGCCTACTCTCCCCCGAACAATCTCGGCTGTCGCCCGCCTGGCGCGCATCTCCACGACGCTCCCACGCCTGCGTTCCGACGCTCGTCGCCTGGCGCTCAACAGATACGATGGTGGCGTCGTCGCTCCTTCGTCAGCCGTCCAGTGACGTCCGGACGGGCGGGCGGGGAAGCGCTGCCATGCGCTCGGTGCTGAAGACGATCAAAGGAGGTGTCTTTGACGGCATGCTGCTGCGCACGGGAAAGACGGTGCAAAAGAAAGTCGTTAAGCGCCGGGATCGAACGACCGTGCCTCTCCCAGAACCCCCGGTTCCCGGCCTCGTCATTCTCTCTTCGACAATCTGCAAAGCGCCGACGTCATCGCCTACTGCATCCATCGAGCTGATATGCGAGCGTGTACGACCGCTCTGCTCCACCACGTGAGGGGGGAACGAGGATAGGGTGTGATGGGGTGATGGAAGAGTGTGAGGGTCCGAGCTGACAAATAACCGTGCGAGAGGGAGGGGCTGGTAGGCTTAAGACCGGAGGGTGCGCCGGGTAACGGGGGCGGGCGAGGCGCATAGGCGAGTTTTGGTTACTTCTGTAACGTGGCGGGTATGTGTCATCGGTGGCACCCGCACTACTCATTACGTGCCTTTCTGTTCACCCCTGTTGCTTCAAGCGTTATCCACTGGCTTTGGAGAGGGGCATTGCCTCACTGAAGCGCTTTGACACGCGACACAGCTGTTCGTTCATGTTCAGCTCCTCCACTGCACTTCGCTCGACGTTCAACTCGCATCATGACAACGTGGTTGGCCTTGATCATCGAGCGTTAGATCGTTCGACCGTCGGCAGCCAAAAAGCATTCTGGAAAGGGTCTCTTGTGCTCTCTGTGCATTCCATGTGCAATGGAGCCTTCCGATAACCTTCTTGTCTTCATTTTCAAGGCACACCTCAAGTCAGGATACTCTTGCCGCTGTGTCGTGCAACCGATGAAGTTTCACTCCTCCATCGTAGACTTGCTTGATTGAAATTACGAGATGAGGCCTTTTGAAGTTGATGGTCTTTGCTTGACGATCAACGTGGGTCGCGTGCATTGGTCGAGATGCAACGTGTACCTCGTTTATTCGACCTTCATGTGCTCCTTTGGACTGAAAGTGTTGCAATCAACACGAAGTCCACGAATTTTGTCGATTTCGAGTAACTGCATTGCTGAGCTGGAAGTGCCACGAAAACCATCTGGCAGCGGGCTTGAGTTGCATGTCACCGCGGCCAGCTGATCGTGTCCTTACGTGCAGTCACACAGAACCCGACGCTCTCCTCACTCGCCGTCGGTCCTCTCAGCCGGGGACCGCAGCCGCGGTTGGTTGCCCTTGAGCTGTCAACGTCGCTCACGGGCACTTTGCGAGGACTGTTATGCTTGTGCTACGGCCGTGGCCCAGAGCAGCGGCGGCGGAGCGACAATCGTGGGCTCCATGGTGGCAGCCACCGCGGTGCGCCTGGCAAGAACGCCGTCCCTATTTCTTGGTCTTCATGTCTCCTCCCGGACCCATGGCCTCTCCAGCCAGTACTGCTGAGACGGCCACTCTCCCTGCGGCAAAGCACCAGGGGTTGTCATGGATATATCCCGGAGGAATATATCCATGCATTATATTCGTATCCACTTCGGATACGCGCCGAGGACGCATATCCTAAATGCATTATGAGAAAGAGAGGAGAGGATATATCTATCCTGTCCGACAAGAATTGCGAGATTGTATCAGATCCGTCTCCCAGATATGAGAGTCAGGATACAGGGATATACAAGATGATTAGACTTCTCGCGACGGCAGAATTCCAATAAACGCAGTCGACCTCTCTTTTCACGTTCAGACAATCGGGCGATTCATGTGCAAACATGTTGAAGCGACAAGCGGCGATCCTGCCCGACCCGGACGAAGCCGTTCAATCACGAGACTCTGCCCGCTTGCGTTATCAGCAAAGTGTGACACGAGATTCAGAATGGTCCTTCGGACGACCGTTGAAAGAAACGGCGGGGAACCGCCTGGACCGCGCCCGTTGGGGTGCACACATCAAATGTGAATGTCACGTCGTACTTGACGTCCATTGAACACTCGATAAGTGTCTGAATGGTGTCTTTCTCTGGCTCTTTGTTCTGTCTGGGGGACTTGTATGGACATAATCGGATACGACAAATGTATCCAGGTACGGATATCTTTTACGTAGTATTCCGGTTTCGGAGACAGATATCCGTATCCGTATCTGAGTCAAGGGAGTTATCCGTACTTAGATACACAGCATCCGCGTGTATCCGTATCCTATTTCGCCCCGAAATACATATTCTGACAACCCCTGCAAAGCACCTCTCTCCGCTCACCGAACAAGCTGACCGCTGGACCCCTTCCGACGGCACATTGTGGGCACGACAGCCCCTCCTCGCTCACAATTTCCCTTACACTCGCTGGCGTTTTGACAAGTGGAGTGGGTGTTGGCGACGCCGCCTACGGGCCGTGCTGTTTTCCCGGAGCTGAACATGACGGGAGCGCCCGTGGAACCAGATGCGGCCATGCCGGTGTCGGTCGCTGATGAGGCGGCTGCAGGGGAACCTGAGAAGGCGGCGGGGGACGCGATAATGCTGGACGTCTTGGCTGCGGTAGCCGGGTTGGCGGCGCCGAACTCGCCGGCTCACGGCGCCTTGCCGCCTCTGTCATCAACTGCGCTGTTAAGACGGTAGGGCCTGTGCCCCTGAAGACGGCGTTGTAATCTCCAGATGAAAACATCAAGGGGATTGACTTGACGTTTCCCGTGCCGGTGGCGCCCGTGCAGACGACGGGGGCGCAGGTGCCGGTGGCGCCTGCAGCGACGGGAGCGGCCGCGGTTCCGCACGTTGTGGGATCACCGGTGCGCGTGGGGCAGCCCGATGCTTCGGCCTCTCCGCTGTCACCCCGCTCCTTGAACGAGGCGGCGTTGGCTCGCGTTTTTCGCGCCATCGTCTGCGTCGGCCCCATGGTCGTCAAAAAGAAGGTATGCACCCCAGCCCTGGCCGTTCCCTTTTTCGCGTCCCCCATGTCCTTCTTGGCCGGGCCGGCTCCCGGAGGGACGCGGGAGTGCATCCATGAGGCAGTGAGAGACGTCTTCACAAGCAGCATGGGCGGGTGGCTGTGGCTGTGCCGCGTTCTGGGCGTATGTGACAGCGGCCTTTACCTCGTCGGTCGCATCTCAACGGAACACCAGTTCATGGGGCAGCCGTCGACCGTGATGTGCGCCGAGATCAACAAAGGCATCAACCCGGGCGGCGGCTACCAGTGGGGGTCTCGACGTTTCACGATGCGTCCCTACTTGGACATGTGGGACGTTGATATCGAGGCGCCAGGGTCTCCAAATGCCCACGAGCTGTCGCAGTTGCGCGACGTGCTTTCCGGTCCCGAAGGCGCCACTCTCGCGGTGGCCACGGGCTGTACGATTGAGACAGGGCCGGCCGGACTCAGCGAGCCACGCACTGCCGTGAGCAGGCTCGTCTTTGACTGGTCGGCGCCGTGGGTGCAAGGATGCGAGGCGGCGACCTTGGTCGAAGATGTGGCATGAACCACGGGGTTCCGTATGACGCCTCACAACGACCTCGTCACTGTGCGGGACTGGCTGACGCTGCGGCCACCACCCCCAGCTCCCAAGGTGCGTGTGCCACGCAAGCGCATCGTCGGTGGCGGACATGCGGCTCGCGCTGATGCTTCTGACGATGAATCTCCTCGTGCTCCCACACCGGCCGAGACTGGCAAGCGGCCCGCTCAACGGCCCCGGACCAAGGGAAGGAAGAGTGGCAATGTGTCCAGGCGCAATGAGGTAGATGCGGCTGTTGCCTACGTGCCCCCCCCCCCACTTGCCTCCGACGTGTCGGGCTGCATTGTGTCGTCCATCGCTCCGTGCGTTGCATGGCCGCGCGGCGGTTGGGGAGTGCAGATCCCCTTGTCTGCGGTGTTGGACGACTCCAAGGCAGGCAAGGTGTACCTTGAGGTGTGAATCCTATCGCAACGGGAGCCACCCGCTGGCGACGTGGTGCTGTATGATGGGGGCACCAACTCGTACCGGCTCGCTATCCTTGCCCTGCCCAGGAGGCACGGACACTACATCGTCGATGTCGACGCCAGCTATGAACAGCTAGGTTTTTGCTTACAGCAGCAACATTCCGAAGAGGAATACCACCCCATCGGCTACTACAGCCGTGCGCTTCTCCCTTCGGAGAAGAACAGTTTCGCTGCGAAAATAGAGGCGCTAGGCGTCGTCTGTGCAGTGACCTATTTATGGTCCTACCTAGAAGGTGCGGAATTTGTGGTACGGTGTGATCACCGCGCCCATTTATCGGTCCTCACTAATATGAATCCGAATGCTCGGATTCACCGATGGCGACTCCGATTGTCGGAGTACAACTTTGAGATACGGCGTGATCCTGGAAAGGATCACAAGGTGGCAGACGCACTATCGCGTCTCCCTACAGAGGGTCTGGGCACCTCGCCTCTGGACGAGGACATTCCCGTGATGGTCTTCGAGACCGGAGCCAGTGACGCCTTAAAGGAAGCGTCACCGGAGGAGGCCCCTATGGGGGCCCTATCAGGCCAAGATATCATCTTGGGCCAGGCTGAGGATTACTTATGTCAGGCAAGGCTGAAAGAGCTCGATGCTTATCCGCCCCCCGACCCCACTTGGAGTCGACAAGCTTTCTTCTTTCTGGAGAAGAACGGGCTACTCTGCCACCGCTCGGTGTACGGACGGGAGACCCAAGTGGTTATCCCGGAGGCGCTAAAGAAGCGCCTCCTGATACACCAACACCAGTCGGTGCTATCCGGGTATCCCGGCTCGAGCAGGATGTAGAACACCCTTCGTAGCTATGTATACTGGCCGACGATGGACGTTGACGTGTACAAGCGCGTGGAGCAATGCCCCGCGTGCGCCAAGAACCGCCTCTCAGAGAAGAAACACACGACGGTGATGAACATTTTTACCGCCGAAGAGCCCTTCTCGGGGCTCGATATGGGCCTTTCGGGCCCACTGCCCACCTCTAAACGGGGGCAAAAGCACGTCCTGGTCATCTGTGACCGGTTCACGAAGTTGACAAGAGCCATCCCTCTGAGGGAGGCCACGGCACTGACAGTGGCATCGGTCTTTATTGATACATGGGTTGCCGCATATGGCATCCCCGACTCGGTCCTTACGGACAACGGGCCGCAGTTTGCCTCGGTATCTTACCAGGCATCCTGGGCTTACTCGGTCTAGCTTCAAACTATACCCTCGCCTTATCGCCCGCAGACGAGCGGGCAAGTGGAGCGGTATAACCGCACCATCGCTCGCCAGCTCCGATGCTATGTGGCGCAGCACCAAGCTGAGTGGGACAGCCATCTGTCCCTTTTGACCACTGCGTACAATACGCACGTCCCTTCTAGCACTGGGGACATCCCGTTTGCTTTGTGAGCCCGAGGCGGCTCCAACTTATTGGTATCGAGAGAATTCCTCGGCTAAGACAAGCCGAGGAAAGACCCGTCGACGCCAGCTCTGCGGCGGAACAATATGTTGAGGACCTAAAGGTCCCCATACCGAAGGTCCGAGAGCACCTGGGTAAAGCCCAGACGGCGTACAAGCGCGCGGGCGACGCACGAGCGCGAGAAAGGAATAACCAGCTAAAAGCTGGGGACTGGGTGTATCTGGATGCCCACTCCCGCTCGCCGAAGAAGCTTGGGTTCAAGACCCAAGGGCCGTACATGGTGCTGCACACCGATGGATACCGGTTCCTGATAGAGAGCCCTAGGGGCATCAGGACGGCAAGCAGTGACCATGGCACCGGAGCTCCCACGCCCCCGGCGCGGGACGCCCAAGTGGACCCGTGATCTTAGGGCACAAGCCACCTTTAAGGACGGGATCCACCTTAAGGATGGTCCAGATTTCGTGTTTGAAATATTTATCAAACATGGCTGGAATAACGACGGGCAATTGATGCTATTAGTCAAGTAGTTTCGGTTTCCCGAAAGGAAGCTACGTGGCAGTTTGCCTCTTGCCTCCTGAGGGAAACCCTCCGGAAGTACTGTCTCCGGAAGAAAATTAAGCTCACCGCCTTGACGCGGGAAGGAGTATTCTTCTCTGAAAAAGTCAAGAGAAGGGTACAAGACAATCAGGCTTCCTGGCGCGGCCAGAAGACAAAGAAGTCCAAGTAGAGGGGCAAAACCCTTTTAATCCCTACAGGTCCCTCTCGCACTCTCTATCATAGTGCGGCACCAGCCCCGCGAGGGGTGGTGAAGAGCAACAAAGACATACAACCCGAAGGAGGGAGGAGGGGCACAACCAGTGCCCCCAGATAACAAGTCAATAACCTCTTGAGCGCGGGGTGTAGCCATGGCCATCGCCCTGGCTAGGATTCCCTTCGGGGGCATAGTACTCCGGCCTCGAGGGGAACGGCGGGTTGGCAGACGGCCCTGTTGTCGCCCTATACAGGGGCACGGCCGGGGCACCAGAGCCCGCCCCATGTGTGCGTGTGGGCGACGAACCCGACCCGCCCCCTAAGGGGAAGACAGCCGACGCACCAGAAGCCGCCCCATAAGCGGAATCGGGGGACAACCCCGACCCCACCCCGTAGGGGGCTGCGGCCACAACACCGGAAACCACCCCATAATGGGGCGGGGCAGCAGAAGGCGCACGCTGGTGCGTCGCCGGGGAGATAAGGCCCGCGGTGGGAATCACCGCCCCCATGTGACGGATATACCACCCCGTCAAGACGGTGTTAGTCTCCGTCACCGCCACTCTATACTCCTGCGCCAAAATACGGCGGAGTGACTCGGCTTTGCCCAAGGTGCACAGACCATCCGCCTCACGGTCCCCCATAGGACGTGACGCAACCGAGACCATCTCGTTGCAGAGCCGCACGAAAGCACGGCTCAGGGCCATGATGAGCGGGTGGTCCACCCCGTTGTGCAGGATAGGTTGGAGGTCCCCCAGGGAACGCCTCAACCCCGACTACACGACCGGAACCACGGGTCGAGGGGTCCTCAGTTGGGCAGACCCCTCCTAAGAAGATAGGGGCATAGGCCCCGCCGGGGGCCCCGAGTGCCCTCCAATACGGGGGACCGGGCCACTCCCGACTAGGGGGTAGGCTTGACGCGCCCGCGTATTACGCGAACCCCCACGGGCGAAGTACGAGCGAAAAACGCCCCCCCACGTAAGCGTCGGGATGCGCGAAGCCGCCGCCGCGTGAGCAGGCGGCGGAGAGGCCGCTGCCGCGGCCAAGGCCGCGGCCGGGCCGTACTGCGACGGACCCAATTCGGCCAGCCCGCGGTCCAGGGTACGGAGGCGCAGGTCGGGGAGGATGTCCCTCCCGCAAGGGAGGCGAGTGTCCCCAAGTCTCTCCGAGAGGGTCAACGCCCCCTCGTCGTTTACCGCCTTGGCGCAACGGAAGACCCTTCGGGGGGTCCCCTCCCACTCCATCCAGGAAGCGTCAGCCTGCTCCTCCATCCGACGGAGCAGCACGAGCCCCACCTCCAAGAGAGGTTGGGCAGTAGGGTCCGCCGAGCATAAGCGCTCGGCCATGAAGACCCCGAAGGCCTCACGCAAGGCCACCGGCAAGCGCCACAGATGCCCATGATGGCGAATGCTGCCGACGAAGACGTCGGAAACCTCTACGGCCCACAGAGTCGCCAACATAATATGGTAGGGACCCCCAAGGGTCTTCTCCATGATTTGACTGTCCTGCAGCCCAACCATCCGTGAAAATCGCGCGGCAATGCCGCGCCGTACTTCCAGGGATTCCAGGGAAGCCCACCATGCCGGAGTGGGGGGGTAGAGCACCTGGCGGCGTGCCACCGAGGTGTCCCGCAACTCGCGCTGCTCATAGAGCGCGAGGATGCCGTTGTCGCTGCGGCAGGACCACTCCCCCAAGACCGACGGCATATAGAAGCCGGGGTCTGTCGCCCCCAACTTAGGGAGCGAACCTGGATAGTATTCCCACGAGTAGAAGGCTGCGTCACCCACCTCGGGAGGAAGCTCCGGGTTCGCCAAGTGGTTCAAGACCTGACTAACTTACTAGTCCTCATTCCGCCGGAGGAAGAGGAAGTTCGCACCCGTGCCCTCGGGGACGGCATAGAGCGTTCCATAGAACGCCCGGATGCTCGTCCAGACATGGGTCATGTGACGGCTATCGATCGTCGCGTACCGCTGATCGACGAGCGAAAGACCGGGGGCTTCCCAAGAGAATCGCCGAAACTGGTCGTCCACGACGGCCGGTGCCGGCCACGAGGCCGACAGGAGGTTGGCTAGGGTGACGTCAAGCTCCTCCTCCGGGCCGACCACATCGCCCGAGCCGCCCCGGCGACAATCAACTGCCATGGCGGCTGCTGCGTCGGCCTCACCGGCCTACGCCATGGGGTCTCGTAAAGCGGGCACCCGGAAGGAAGAAGAGGGCCCCACCCAAGTGGGGGCACAGGGACGTCGGGGACGCGGGACACCGCCCGAACTGGCGCTGGAAGCGCCGTCCCCGACTCGTGACGACCCGGACACGTACGGGTGCCCCGGCACGCCGGAAAACCGGTCAGCGGTGACCGTCCTATGTGCCCCGACTCGGGGCCTCTCTCTCGCGCCCGGGTGTTCCCGTGCGGTAGACCACCTGAAGGGGGGGTGTCCCCAAACACACTCCTAAGGGGGTGATGGGGAGCGGGACAGAGGATACGAGTCCCGGGCTTTCCCCCGGGGCTGTCGAAGGCGGTGACACACCGCCCTCGGGCCTGCGAGATGCGGGCCCTGAGGTGGAAGATGTGTGGGCGAATCCCGCTGAACTCGGATGACACGGCCCTCCGGCCGAGGCCGGAGAGGGCGGGTGGCTAGTTTCCACGTAGCGTTCCCCAGAGGGGGGTGACGTGTGGCGCCTCCTCGGGTGGGTGCCCGGAGTGGCGCCCGACCACACCCGTGACACCCCCTCTTATTACGTGAACGAAAGAGCATCTCCTGATCGGGCCTCCCTGACGGGCCTGACACAGACGGAAGGGGCGCCGGCCCCTTTCATCTGGCCCCCCTGGAGGGGCCGGGAAGCTTTTGGAAGCTTCCCCATTCGGGGCAGGACCCGGAGCCGAGATCAGATCTCGGTCATTGAAGATATGTCCCAAGGACTTCCATCGGAGAATTGGAAAACCCTGGGGCTATGTCCCTTGGAAAGTGGAGGGACCTGCAAGTACAGGCTGACCCAAAAATCTATGGGCCAGATATCACTTCCAGTGGAAGAGTGTCACTTGGTCCGTGGCAGGGGCCACCGGAGGCCCCTGTTCCAGGACGGTGGCCCTCTGGGCACCGGTCCCCCCCATGACAGATCTCGTGGGTAGGGTTCGTGTGCGCGTATTGTTTCTCCTGAAGGCATATGAGTGTGAGTTCCTGGGTCGACCTGCTTCAATGAATAAATCAGCCTTGCGTTTGCGGTAGTTCCGGCGTTCTGGTGCGATTCGCGCTCTGTGATCCAGGCGTTTGTGTTCTTTCTCCTTTGTGCCGCTCCGCATACTGTGCTGGGTTTTCTGACGGGGCCGTGCCCCGTCGGCTTTGAGGGCAGAACCCACTGCATCAACGAGGACGTCCAAGCGAGGGGCTGGGTGTTCGTCGATGGCCACGCGCGGACCAAGTACAAGCTCGGGACCCGTGCGGCCGGACCGTGCAAGGTGTTGTTCCGTGGAGAAGGCACGTTCTCGGTGGACATCGGCGGGTACCCGGAGACGGTGAGCAGCTACCACGTGAGGGCGGGGCCGGGCCCTCCGGGGATCTGAAAACGCTCCTGCAGAACCTCGGCGTACCCGAACACGTCGTGGTCGCCGAGGGGCATCAACACACGGGCAAAACGTTTGTCTGGCAGGCCTTCGTGGGCCATGAAGTCGCGGATGACGGCACGCTGCGCCTGGGGACCCACTGGTGGGGGTATCACCCCGAGGAGGACACCCCCGAGTTGGCTAGCCGGCTTGACCTACGCAAGGTGCACCAGTACATGCGGCGTGTGGGCCTACGAGTTGAAGAAGCCGGATCTGTCGCCGACTTCCTCGCATAAGGGAGTTCCCATGCGGGACAGGTGGTTTTCAAGTATCGAATCGTGGCAGATTTTCGGTTACAACACGTGTTCTGGTGGGGTACACATGGCCGTGGTGGCGACCATCTCTGCCGCATGGCGGGGCGGTGGTCCTCCCCGCGACCCGGGGGCAGGCCAAGGCGATCGGATCGCATGGAAGTTTTCGTGGGTGAAGCGGTACGTGATGGCTGAATGGCGCGGATCTGTTGGACGTTGGACCACACGTGGGGATCGAGATTCAGCCTGACGGACAAGGGGCTCTACCAAGGGTGGTACGCAAACGACCCGCGTGAAGTTTATTGGTCGCTGAAGCGACGTACGGCACCGTCGACACAACGAGACCGCCTACACTATGAGCAACAACTACGACCCCCGGGGGTGTCGCCCCCCGCTCCTGTCTTGGCTACCCCCCCTGGTCAACGATGGCCCGACGAAGATCCACCCCACCCGTGGCCGGGCGGACCACGGGGGCGCTGCGCTGGCGGCTCCTTGTGGTAGACGTCGCGGTCGCGCTGGTGTTGCTGACGGCGGTTGGCCCCACCGGCGGCCACGCCGACCTCACGGAGGAGAACCGCGCGGGCATTGCGCCGACCCACGAGTTGGAGCAGCTCCTCCACGTGACAGGGCGGGACCCCGGGGTGGTCACGGGCCCACTGGGCGATCAAGTCGCCGAGGGAAACCACGGTGTGACACAAGCCGGTCACCAAGGTCCCCGTGGTGTTGCCGCGGACTTCCCCGGGGTCGCAAGCAACCATGCGCGCCAAACCTTGCGGAACGCGATCCGAGGGGATGTGGTCCAGTAGGTCAAAGGCGGCGTTGGGGATGTCCCGGTGTTCTACGTGGTCGAATGAGACGATGTGGCTATCCTCGGAGTTTCCCACGGAGGGGGCGGCGGGCGCGACAGGCGGCGACGAACCCGGAGGGGACGATCCCGCGGCGCCGGTCATTACGGAGGAAACAGGCGCCTCGGGCCCACCCCCGGGGTATCGCGGACTGTGGGCGGCCGAGACGGCGGCGACACAAACCCCACGGGCGGGACCGTAGCCACGCGCCTCGAGGATGTCCGCGGTGTAGGGAACGTCGAAGGGGCGGAGCCAACTCCGGTGGTTGCGGGCCGTCGTCAACTGGACCGTCGTGGGGCCCTCCGGATCGGACACGTCAATGAACGGCGGGCACGCCAGGATGTAGTCGAAGGTCGGCACCAGCGGCGGGCTCACGGCGGGGTCATCCATGAATCCGAGGTAGGAGCGACGGTAACCCACCTCGCGGCTACGTCGCACCACGGTGATTGACGAAGCTCGGTCGTCCAGGGACGGTACGCGAGCGTGCGGCAAGGCGGAGATCTGCTTGGCGAACGGGTTGGCAGGGCGCACCGGGTCGATGCCCCGGAACGTCGCGTGGGCCAGCGTGTCCGTCACGCCCATACGCGCCTCCTCGCGCTCCCACGCCGGCGCCCACGTCGACGGGTCGGACAACACGGGCAGGGGGCCCACGGTTGTGGAGTACCTCATCTCCTCGTCAGCCATCGCGCAGGAAGACGCAGATGCGGACACCTCGTGGTCGGGCGGCCGCCGGATCCTCGGTCCTACGAGGGGGGTGAAGGTAACCGCGGGGTGGAGGAGGGGGGGGGGGGGGTGCCAGCGGACATCCTGCAAGCACCACGGGGGACACCGGGGGGCGGAG
>Ga0114953_1001524_pt1 | contig 16401 bp, 21 predicted proteins | sample SidtaG_FD_87298 | JGI IMG/M metagenome (GOLD analysis project Ga0114953, IMG submission 87298) | Marine algal microbial communities from Sidmouth, United Kingdom - Sidmouth_Male2 metaG | ecosystem: Host-associated > Algae > Red algae > Unclassified | place: Sidmouth, United Kingdom | collected...
CCCGCAGAGGCCCCGTGCAGTCCGCGCCCCGTCTCTGCCGACCCGGGGGCGCTCGGCCCCCCCCCCCCCCCCCCCCCCCCCCCCGCCCCCCCATCACAGCCTGCTCCCCCCGCTCCTGCGGCTCCACCCACCGCGTCCTGCACGCGGCCCGCGGAAGCCATGGACCGCGTCAACAAGGAGTTGCAAGAGCTGGCGACAAGAAGCGATGCGCTGGAGAAGAACATGGCTGCATGGAAAGAGCAGTTGGCGGCATCGCGTCTAGCTCTGAACGGCATTCGCGCGCTGAACGCCGTAGCACAGCAGGAGCACTAAGTGCTGGGGCGCGTGCTGCAGCGGTGGCTGTCGTGTCGCCTAGTGGAGCGGCTCAAGATGTGACCTCCGTCTGAGCTGAAAAGAGCGCGGGGATCGGCCAGCCACGCCGAGAGCCGCACCAAGGTCACCCTCACCATTGACCTGGTAACGGACAAGGGGGTCTCGGACGAGCTCTTCCAGATGCAGTCGTTGGCGTAAGACGTTCCTGCAACCTTCAGTCGCGGAAAGGCGCTGCGTACGGTGCGGTTCCACTCCCCCGACCTCCTGCTTCAAGCCTGGGAATGGCGGCTCCGCTTCGCAGCTGGTGCTTCTCTCGGCGGTTTGCTCGCAAGGACGGTTCTACACCCGCGCGCGTCCTACTTGAATGGCTTTGCGGCGACGAAGGCGGCACGTGGTACGTACTGCGACGCAACCCAACTGGCGAGCTCGTCGACGTGGCTGTGCGGGAGTCTGAGGTGTTGGCCCCCCTTTTCCATACTTTCGCACACCCGCTTGTACGCAAGACGATTCCTGTGGCCTCGTTGCTCCGCCTGATGCCCGCATGTCCGGCTTCTCTAAGATAGTGTCCGGCCGGCGTGACGGGAATTTTGGCTTTCGACGACCGCCATACGTGCGGCAAGCTGACTCTTTCCTTGCCGTGTTGTGTTGTTGAGCTTAAACCCAATGAGGTGCTTGGACTAATAGAAGCGGTGGTTGACGGACCCGTGGAGGGTGCCCCGGACTCTCGTGTGAGTGGAGTCGTGCGTGGTGGACAGTGACTTGTGGCACTCTGTTTGTGGGGTATTCATGAAGAAAAGATCATGCTGATACAATTCATTGCTCGCCGGTGTTTCCCGTCAGCAGGCCTGTTCATGCACCTTACCCCGCCCTCACTCATAATTCGCAACGCTAGCCGCCGCCACGGCCTCCTGGTCCTTGAGTGCCGCCGAAATCCTGGCGGCAACGCCAGCGCCGCGGACGGTCGCCGGTGGCCACCGGCGCCGCCACCGGCGCCACGCACGGCGAACGTCGGCGCCACGCACGCGGCCGCCGGCGCGATGCACGTCGGCCGCAGGCGAGACGCACGCCGGTTGTTGGCGCCACGCAGTAGGCATTACGCAGGATGGCTGCCGGCTTCACTGGGTTACATCGCTGGCTGGTGGGCAGGGTGGCAACGACAGAAAGTGAGAACGAGCGGCAAAGGTGTCGTGGCAGGACGCAATGAATTCTGTCAACAAATATGACCCCTAGAGATGGTTTACACATCCGGCTTGAATGAAAGAGCAGAGACGGGCTCAAAGACCTAACCTGACGCTGAAAGAATTAGGGAGAGCTTCGGACTATGCGAGTTGAAGCGGCCTCACCGACCGACGCAGCATTTGTAGCCGGAACCTTCCCGTAAGCAGGTGAAAGTCGGGCCTAACTTTGGTTACACAAATGCATCTGGACTGTTTTGGGCGCGTTTGATAACTCACTTTTGAAAGCAACTTCGCGAGGATGTCCAAGTTCAATGCCCCGTTTTCAGAAAAGCAGCAGGTCGCCGTTTTAATGATGCGCCCGCGCGGGGTGACCGCAGCGCCACCGCCCGATTTCCGTCGCCGCCGTTGCCGCCTTCGTCGCATGACAGCATTGGCTCGGCGGCTTCTACGCAGGGGTTGTCAGGATACCGTTATATCGCCCTAATGGGATACGGATACGCTGCGTTCCACCGTCTCCGGAAAAGGATAGTTCTCTTCTCTCAACATCAGGATCAGATTGTAACCTCGCCAAGCCGGATTATTAAGAGGAATATATTAATATTCGGATACTAATATCGTATCCGAATATAATGGCATATATTCAATCGATGACCTAACTACAGCAACAGGAGCCGAACTTCGATAGCAGAACAGAATTGAACTACTTCTTGAGAGCCGTACTTGTTTGCAAAGACCGAACTGCCTCCGTGCAGGCAGTTCCACAAAGCATGTAATAGGATACGATAGTCGTTCTGTGCTGGGGTTGCCGAGGTTGAACACAACGTAGATGGATCTTAACGATATAACGGCTATCGCCGATTCATTCATTTACACTGCTTGACTCCGGTGCTGTGCGGCCACTTTGCGGCTGGTGCTGGCGTGCGCCTGCGGTCGCTCACCCCCTCAAGGATTCTTGCCGCCGGTGCTCTCTACTGCTCGCTGCCAGCAACAGACGGATAGCCTTGGCGCTGCTTTCGCAATTCCACTAGACGCCGGCGCTTGCGCCGTCGCCGACCTCATGCCACGTGACCACCGGACGCCAACCTCGGTGTCGGAGCCTTCGGACACTTTTTCAGATGCTTGAAACGCGCGTGGGATGGCGGAGGTGTGAAAGTCGCCTGTGGAGGTCGGCGGGGCCCCCTTTTGCCGAACCTCGACGAGACGGCGACATCAGGGGGGGCCGGCGGAATAGGGAAATCTGGCTACGGACGTGTGCGTCACTCTGCCGAGACCTCAAAACACCGCCACGGCTCTGGATGGCGAGGTAGCGAAGGCGTGAGAGCTGACGCCGTCGTTTTCCGGCACCGCGCCCTTGCCAGTGGTAAACGTATGCCCGTCGCCGGGGGGTGTGTAGGGGCGGGAGATTATTCCGCTGCCGTTGGCAGCACCCCGCCCCAGCACGAGAAAGGCACGGCGGCTCCGGGGCAGCTGGCGACAGTATGGCAGTGGCGGGGAGCGTCGCATCACCCGTGTCGAATGATAATGCGCCGGGGGTGGCGGAGGTCGCGGACGTATCACAGCAGGCGCCCGCCGTCGGCGTCGCCCCGACCCCGCCCAAGGTCTGCTAGGCGGCAAGGGAGGGAGAAGCGGTGGCGGTAGGTCATCTTGTGGTCGCTGTTGGCGTCGCTTCGCGAACAGGCTCTGTGTCGTCGCGAATAATGGGCGTAACTCAGCATCAACAAGCACAAAATGTACAGTACGTACTAGTAACTGCAAGACGAAGGATGCATTCTCTTGCACTTGTGTCAGCCATGTCGCCGTTCTCGCATGAACTGCATTGCTGCTTGCTGTAACAAAACGAGGGAGGAACATCACGAGAGGCACGCACCTGCTGGCAGGTTTTTGACTAGGAGGATTCCGTCGTTTCCTGCATCCTCATCGTGACAGATTACTCACAGGAAAAATTGTCACTTTCCGCTAGCATTCTGTCTTCGCCGTAACCGTGACTTCGGCGAGAATCGTCCCCAAACATGGGAGACCCCATGCCGATCGGATATACTTGAATATAATAAATCGGCAGAAAATCTGATATAATCTGCCGCTTGCGCTGTCTGGAGGATTATTATACGCTTGGACAGAAAAGCATACTCAGATCCGAATATGTCGTCGAGACCCATATTCAGGATTATTATGGATATAATGCCTGGATATAATCCTCTGAGATATATCCGTGACAACCCCTGCTTCTACGCGGGCGGCGCGGCGGCAGCAACGACGGCGGTGACGACGGCGGCGGCAAGGGCGAGAGGTCTTTGGCCCAGTCGGCAAGGTCGGCGGCGGCGCTCGGCGGCCGCGCGGGTGCATCGCCGTCGTGCGGGGGGACGGGAGGGGCGGTGGTGGCGTGTTTGGCAGCGGCATTGGCGGTTGTCGCTGTGGGTTGAGCACACTCGCGGCCATCGCGCGGGGATGACGACCCCCGAGATGGCGGGGCGCGGCGAACATGGCGCCGCCCGCGCGGGGCGAGCTGCGGTAAGGCTGGCGCGTCCCCGGGGGGGAGGGGGGGGTGCGCGCGGTTGTCGGGTGGGGCGGCAGCATGGGCGGCGGCCGGTGGGGGTGGAGAACCCTCGCGGCCACCGCGGGGGGATGACGACCGCCGCCGTGGTGCGGGGAGGCGGTATCGGCGCCGCGCTGGCGGCGACCGCGCCGACAGCTGTGGCGCCTCCCGCGCGGCGTCAACGGCGGCTGCAAGGGCGGGGATCAGTAGGCGCCCTCGGTGGCGCGGCGCGATGGCAGCAAGGATGGAGTGTCGGTTGGGGGGGGTCGCGTGCGTGCGATCGGTGGGTGGGTCGGTCGCACAGGCAGCGACCGCGGGGGTTGCATCACCCCCGCGGTCACGGTGGGGGGCTGACGACCCCCGCGGTGGCGGGGCGGGGCCGGATCGGCGGCTTGCCCCTCACCGCCGCGCCGGCACACACCGCGGCGCCCGCGTGGCGTCACGACGGCGCGTCCGCACGATGACAACCGCCGCCGCCACAGACGCGGCCGCAGTGCATCAACACCGCGGCGGCGGTGGCGACAACGGCGGCGGAAACGGCGGGGAGCAGTCGGCGCCCTCGGCGGCGCGGCGCTTCGGCGGCAGCGGTGTAGTGTCGGTGGGGGGGGGGTTGGTGCACGCGGTCGGTGGGTGCGTCGGTGGCACGTGCGGCAACATGGACGACGGCGGCAGTAGCAGGGCGTCGGTGGGCGTCCGTGGCGTATGAGTGCGGGCTCTGTGCGGTCGGAGTGAGCACACAACAGGTGTGCAAAAATCAATTTCTAGTCGCTGATCTGCTTCGCCGGGTACCTCTTGTCGCGCCACTCGGTGCTGATAGGCTCATCAGCCAGCCGTAAGTTGGCATGGACGCGGAGGTCGAGGTTGTCCGCGGACATGTTCTCCACCTCGCGGTGGATTTTTCCCCCTCGAGAATGGATGATACACCCCTTCCTGACGTGCACCACCTCTGACCGATACACAACAGACGTGAGCTCCCTGTCAGGCGAATCAACAAAAAACTTCCTCGGCCAGGTGTCTAGGATGGCGGTGCCGTCAATCGCCATGAAGACGCCCAGCGTGCGCGGGGGGATGCCGACATCCGTCCTTTCCGCATCGTCGCCATGTAGCATTTGCCGTTCCGCGCCTGGCAATGGAACCAGAATCTTCGGCTTGGAAGCGACATACTGCCGACCATACACGTAAAACATCAGATCATACAGCCGCTCAGGGCGGGCCACTACGACTCTTGTAGCCGCCCAGGTAGGCTTCATCACCGCCTGGTGCCGACTCAGGTCTGCGCCTGGCCCCCGCATTTCGCAGACCGGCTGGGAGTTGAATATGGGCGCTGTGTTTTCCTCGTTGAAGCGCTCAGCGACCCTCTCCGTCAGGGCGGCATCATGGTCGTTGATAAAATTTTCCAGCGTCAGGACGCCTGCGCCTCCAGGCCGGGCCAGGCTGGCCTCGACCTCCTAGTAGCGCACTGGTGCGGACGACCCAAGGAAGTCGATGTGCGGCGCGCCGACACGCCCGTCCATCAATATCTCAAATTCCGTCTCGGCCATCTCGGTCTCTTCCGGCCGCGGCGGCGCAACAGGCGTCGTCGCGAAAGGAAAATACGCCCGCCCTCCGGTATCGTCTGTTGAGCGGCCATTGCGACCGTGCCATCTGCCGTCGGCGACGCCGCTGCCGCCGCCGGCGCCCCCGTCGCTGCGTTTTCCGCTGCCTCTTCTTCCTCTGCAGGCTACGCAGCTTCGTGGAGCATGCTCCCCGCTTGGAAGGCATCGGGATGGGGTAGAGTGGTAACGGGGAAGGGGAGAGATGGGTTGAGCCAGGACGGGATGGGGGAGACCCCATAAACGGGGGGTGCGTTTGGAAGCATTCGACGACGACGGTGGGGAAGAGGAACTGTGGCTCCGACGCGTCGACGGCGCCACCGTCTCAATCGGATCAGATCCGTCCACAATTGCGCAAGTGACAATGTGAAGAGCAGTTGAATTCAGGCGGATCCCAGTCAGGTCGACACGCTTCAAAATCTGGGGAGGTTCGAATGCCGCCCTTTGGACTTCAGGCCGTCGCTCCAATGTAGGTTTCCAGACACTCCTGGATCTTCCAGCGCCACGTTCTCGATGCGCAGTGTGCGAATGTGTCTGTCGTCGCAGCCTTGTTGCTCCCATCACCGCACTTGACTAGTACGTTCATGCGCAGCTACCGAATGCTCTGCACGCCCGAAAGGGCGCTGGATGCGTATGCTGTCGCACACGCCGGCAATGCTCTGCCTACTGGATTTGCGCGGGAGGTGCTTGCTCGTGTGCGGCTGCCGACTGCTCTGCGCGCCCGAAAAGGCGCTGGATGGGTAAGCTGCCGCACGCGACGGCACTGCTCTGCCTACTTGATTTGAGCCGGAGGTGCTCGCTCGTGTGCGGCTGTCGACTGCTCTGCGCGCCCGAAAGGGCGCTCGAAGCGTAGGCTGCCACACGGGACGGCACGGCTCTGCCTGACTGCGCTGAGTGCCAGAAAGGGCCCTGGATGAGTAAGTTGTCGCATAGAAGTGGATTTCTGTGGGTCTCTCTAAGGTGCTGATGCGGACGTAGCTCACCGTGGTGGGGAGAGCTTTGATGTGGACCATTTTGTTTTATGCTGACCTCACTGCATGTTTCGTACCTTATGCTCGACGAGCCATCATTGTTGCTGCTCTTTCCTTTACTTGTACTCGTACTTCCACTATTCTTGACCCATTTTTCCTCGTAAGAGGCCTCAGAGGCCGGTGGCAGCTAGATAAAAGGCCGCGCGGCAGGCGACTCGTGGGTGGGGGATGTCAGGGCGTGCCGGCGGGGGGCGACCGCGCCGTTTACGCGCTGGTGGCTGCCGCCGACGCCCGTGCCACGACGGGCAGCGTCGCGACGACGGCTGGGGCTGCCGCCAGCCGCGTTGGCGAGGCCGAGACGGACGTCAAAGTATCTGAGGTGACTGACAAGCCGGACGATGAGGGCGGCTTGGCGGCGATGAACGCGGAATCGCCGCCGCTGTTGCCGCCGACGCGGCCTCCGCCGCCGCCGCCACCAACCCCGCCACGGCCGCGGCGATCGATTCCGAGGCGGTCGCCGCCGCCGCCGCCGCTGACGCTGACGCGGAGGCAGCCGGCGCGGTGGCTTCCCAGGCGTCGGCCGACGCGGCAGCGGCCGATGCGGCGGCGCACACGGCCGACGCGCACGCCCGCGGCGACGCGGCGTCGGACGTGTCGGGAGCACCTGCAGCGGCGGCGGCGGCGGCGGCTGCCGCCGCCGCTGCCACCGCCGCGGCGGGCGGTGACGCGGCGGTGGCTTCGACGATGCAATCGGCGGCGGTCGCCGAAGGGGCGGCCGTGACCGATGCAGACGCGGCCGCGCCGGCGGCGGCGGTTTCGGCTGACGCGGCGCCCGCCCTTCGAAAGGTGCACGCGGCGGCGGCGGCGGCGGCGGCCGCTGCCGCCGCGTTGGCGCCCGTCGCAGCGGCGGCAGAGGCGCCCAAGATGGACGCCATCGGCGGCCGTCCAGAGGTGGAGGCAGCGGCGGGGGGGGAGGCGAAGCTAATGCGGGAGGGGGGGGGGATCGACGTGGAGAGCGAATCACGCGTGACAAAGGTAGCGGTAGCCTACGGCCATCAATCAAATTAGCCGCCCAGCCCCTGTCGCCACCCTTGTAGTGTGTAGCGGCCCCCCCCCCCGCCAGAAGAACTGTGCATAGTGCACCACTGGAGGCGCGCCCCACCACTGGCAGAGGCGTAGAGAGATGAGCACGCCATGCTTTTCGCGCGATGCGCGCGTCGGCGCCCGTCGAGCGTGCCAGCCACCCTACCAACCGGCTACTTGTATTCGGCCGCGCGAGCTGCGCAGAGGCGCGGCCGCTCAGAGACCTCCCTGGCGCTCTGGCGGACCACTAAGGGCTTGCCGCCTTCACCAATCGCCCCTGCGGTTGGTCGCGTCAGGGCTGGGCCGCCCCCTCTGTCGTGCGACCCGACCACGTCACTGGCACGGGCGATGGCGACGGGACAAACGGCGGGTAAGCCGTGCCCTTAGCGCCGGGGGTCCGGAGCGCACGCCGGAACAACCACCTTGTCAATCGCACAGTGAAGCAGCACTGGAGCTTCTCGCCCCCGTCGAGCATCGCACCCAGAGGTCACAGCGGGGGGTGCCTCTGATCGACACCAGCGCCGTGCTTTCCGTACCACCTCGGCGGAAGGACTTTTACGGTCTCCCCGCCTACCTATCTTACCGCCTTGCATTTGGGTGCTGCCTGTAGCTCGTTTCCTACGCCACGGTGTACCGCCATCGCACCCCGGGCAGGCCGCCAAAACCTTGTCCGTTCACGGGCATATTGGCCGACACACTGCGGCGCGCTGCTGGGGCAGCGTCGGCCGCGTCAGCCGAGATGGCCGCGCAGTCGCGGCCTCCCCTCTCAACTCTCCAGCATGGTGCAGAAGCTGCAGTTGTAGGTAACCATCAAAGCGGCGGGCGGGGTGAGGGCCGCACTGAGGTCTTCGAGCTCAGGTCCGCTTCCCACACCTGCGGAGAGCTTTTGGAGAGCAATTAGAGCCGCGTGGAGGTGGTCGTCGAGGTGGAATACAAGAGGGTCTTCCCCGAGCTGACCAAGACTTCGACGGACGGCCCATCAGCCGTCACCGGAAAGCGCGCCCGCCCTGGGGTAGGCATAGACTTCATCTGCAACTGCGTGAGGGTTCACGGGAAGGGGATCAAAGTGTCGGAAATAGAATAGGGGACCGTGCTTATCTGGGTGGTACTAGTGGTGGCGGTTTGCCCGAGCAAAGACAAGGGGCCTCGAACAGTACGGAGGGGCAATTCGGAGGGACGCTAAGGTCGCGTTTGTGACTCAAGGCCAGGGGCTTATGAATCCGCCGATTTTCGGCCCACTCCGATACACTCGACATTGGCATTTTCTGAATCAGATAGGAGTTTAGACACAATTTCTTGAGTACTGAAAGGATATATATCCGAAAAAAAACCTTTTTGGATAAGATTAAGAATGGGGAGTCTAGTCAGAATATAACAGATTCTGCAACAACTACGTCAGATAAGAAGTACTTGCGATGCTTATTGCGAACAAACAACGAAGAGCGGGTTGTGCTGGACTGTGGGAAGGCGACCTATGCAAGACCATTACACGCTGGCGACAGCGATTGACAGGCAAGATGCGCAATCATCGTTGCCCATCTCGCTACCTTCGTTATCCTTCGTGGATGAGAATTGTTCTGAGTCGTACAGGCCGCCCATCAGCTGCCACGCGCACCAAAAGACGAAACCCCAGTTCGCCAATCATCGTCGCCCTCGACGATGTGCCCAGAGTTGGCTCACTGCTATCCAGTATGTGTCTAACATATTACTGTGTGCCTCGTGCCGGCTTCGAGCGTTCGGAGCCGTCGGGCGAGTCAAGTTTCCCGAGGTTGTGGGATACCTTCGTTTGACGACTGGTAAGTCGTCGTACTTTCGTTAATCCGCTTCAGAGCCCTTAAACGCGCGGTGCCATTCAGATAAGAGTACGCATAATCGGGCTTGTTTTTCCAGAATCTGAGTATATCCGAGCTTATCTATCCATTATATCAGAGTTCCATTTATTAACGTAGGCCTCTGCTCAAGACATCTGCATTTTTCCAGCATTGGGGTCTCTTTATTGTTCACCCGCTGTAGCAGCCCGCTCAGCCACCGCCTTGCAGACGCTGCGGGTATCTGCAAGTGTACGTACACACTTCGTCAGATTTCTGGCGCCCTCGAGACCGTAGCGACACTCAGGCGCACAAGAGAGACCATAAGTGCACATTGTACATGGGCTGTTGGCGCCGTGGCTCATGAGCTTGCTCGTGTTGGCCACCTGCAGATAGTCGTCCACGTAAAAGCAAACATCAGCAAACACCCGAATGTCTATCCCGTCGGCACCCGTCATCAACCAGCCGTCTGTCGCCCCCGCGCGCAAGTCGGGGGTAATGGCTTCCAAAGCCACGTCCGAGTCGACGTGTGGTCGAGTGGCTGCCAACGTGCGCACATAATGGCTACTGCGGCGGTGTCGGAAAAGCCACGACAGGTAACTCATATACACACCACCCAAAGAGACTTCCTTCCCCTGCCGAGCACAGAAGTCGTCGGAGAAGAAACACAGACAGAAAGAGAGAAAAGGAACCCCATCACGTGTGCCTGACAGGAGGCGGCGCGACCGACTTGGAAGAGAACCAGCACATATTGACTCACCCACACCCCAGTCCTGCGCATCTCCCGCACGCTCCTTCTCATTGTTTCCAGTCGGAGCGCGTCGTACACCTTCTCGGTAGCTTGTAGCACCAGCCGAAGCGTCGTCCTCCCGGATTTGAAGAGCCGCCGCTCGCACGTGAGCGTCATGTCCCCCGCCGCTCGTCTGCCCACTGCCGTTCGTTGCCACCTGCCTCATACTTTCGGCAGCCACTTGGTCATCTCCACGTCCGTTGCACTGTGGATGTACATCATACTCGTGGTGGCGAAGATAATGGATGGAGGCGGCCTCACCGTCGTCTGTCAACCAAGACAGCGGGCAGAGGGTGGCGGCGTGCCAGTGGCGGGCTACAATGTCGGCCGGACCCCCGTCCACCACTCCACACCGCACCAAAATGTCACCAGCATGGTGGACATCGTCAGGCGCAAGCCCACTTGTGTAGCCGACGAAAAATGCATCGTGGACGACTACACCGTTCACGACGCGGCCGCCCCCAAAGTCGACGTCGAGCCCGTCACCCACAACAATGGAGACGCCGGCCAACACAAATCGGGGCACCGTTTGTCCCCCCAGGAGGACGGTGGAGCGATCTAGGAAGAGGGGCGAGTCGAAAAACTCGGGGTGGAGCTTCCTGTGGAGGTCCGTCCAGGCGTCCGCCTTCTTGAAAAATGCAAAGGTGCGCTCAAACTGCAAGTCGCGGCGGATGTGCTAGCTCGTCTTGACGTAGTTGACCTCCACCAGCCCGTTGTTGCCGTTCTGCGGCGCCCAACAGGTGCTCGTTTGCAGCATCCACTTGCGCTCAATGTTGGGGAAAATCTCGTGGCGGATGGTGTTGATGGACGGGAGCTTGACGGGGGAAGCGATGTTGAACGCCACACGTGTCACCTCGTACTGCTGCTGCGTGATGTGATCCTGCCCGCGCAGGAGCAAGTAAGCGTACAGGTGCTCGACACAGGTGAAAGGGTTGGTCACTGCGGCACTAGCACCGGCAGGCAAGTCGGATGGTGGGGGCATGATGCCGTCTATGGTGTCCTCATCTCTCCCACTACCCGCATCGATGATGCTATGGCCGAGGTCCGCCCAGTCGACGTCCGCGGGTTGATGGCAGGTCTCGTCCCGCCGGTCTCCTCGTTTAACGTCATGGAGGTAATCATCTCCTCTTGCCGGAAAATTTCCTCGTCCTCCGACGTGGGGCAGTCTGTCTGCTTCGGTCCCCGCCCGTACAGGAATTCCGCGGCGGCAGCGTCCTCTGCTATCCTGGCTGCCGGCTGCTCCAGGACGTCGCCATCCTCGTTGCCGTCTCGATATTCAGTACGAAGGCCATCGACCACAGCTGCCGCAACCCGTTCAACGCCCCCAATGACGCCACCGTCCGTTGGCAGCACACCTCCGTCGACGGCCGCCGCCACACCGTCAGATGCTAGCTTAGAATCAAAATGCTGCTGCGCTGCGTCGTGCTGACCGGCTCTACCACCAGTCCCGCCGTGGAGCGCTATGGTAGAATCCCCCACCACAGCAGATCGTAGAGCCAGGGCAGGATTTCTTCCATGAGCGCCACTAAAAGCGGCGCGCGCACCACTGCCACCTCGACGAACAGCAGCGCGCCGTGACCGGCCGGAGGGAGTGGCGCGCTCTCCATTTCTACCAACAGCACGAGAGCGTCTCATGAACGAGCCTTTCTAGGTGAAAGACACGGGGGGACCGGGTACACCCAGTACCGTCCCGCGTGGTAACCGCTGCCCGTGTGGCGGCAAGGCCCCCACGCTCGGCACAGCCTCCGCGCGCGTCGACTGGCTGATCTCTCCGGCAACGTCGCCTGCCGCCGCGTAAGTCGCTTCCACTGCTATACCGCAGTCGCTGCGCGGATCTCAATCCCACCCGGCGCCGGGGTCGGCGGTGAACGCCAAGAGCAGTGGTTGAGTCCGTGGGACGGCCGCAGGGTCTCCAGCACCTCCGCCGCCACCCGCCCGCGACGAGCGCGTACGGTACGCCCTGGAACTCCCGCCCGCACCCCCACGCGTCTCCCGCAGCGGTTGCTCCCCCCCCCGTGCCCTCGACGGGGTGCGGCACCGCCGTCAACATGGCGCCGCGACCGGGACGTCTGGACTAACCCGCACGGTGGAAACGACGGTGGATGGTGTGAAGCGGTGGAACCAAATGCAGTGGCACGCGGTGGTCGGGCGGGCGATCCAGGAGCGTCCTTGGTGGCTAGCCAGGTGGCCAGGTGGCCACTTCGAGTCCGTAGACTATTTGCTGTTCGGGTGGGCAGTGAGGGCAGAGAGAGCGACACTGCGGAGAGCCGGCGAGCAGTTTTGGGCGAACCGCTCCTGAGCGTTAACTGCTACGGTTTGTAGAGGAGCGTGTGCCGCGGCGCTGCAAGCAGGCGCGCAAGAAGAGAGCCCCGTGACTGTATCTAAAGGCCTGCGGGCGTTGTACGCAGGTGGCAGTCGACCGGCGGGACTGTGTGCAGGCCGGCTCCTTTGAATTTGAATGTGCACCTCATGCGACCTGGAAGCTCTCTTAGATACCACCAATAGGCTGCGATGGTTTCATTCGGGCATGCCTGCTCCGACGCCACTCAACGAGCGCCAGCGGCGAGCAGTCGCTCGCGACGCCACATCCGCCGCGGCTGTCTTGGCGTGCAGGTACACCGCCCCTACGGTCGGGCTTTACGCGGAGGTGCCGGCGATGGCTCCTTCCGACACTACCTGCGGCGTGCTGTCTGTCGTGAGGAAAACGCCCAACGCCCGCCCCGCGGTGGGAGCGCGGGCACCTCGGTCGTGGCGTGGCGGAGCCAGCCGCGACCTCCGCCAGAGAGCCTCCGTGTCGGCCACGACCATCACCACGTCCGCGCTGCCGGCAAGGGCTTCGCGGAGGCGCCCGCGGTCTTCCGTCGGTCTTCCGCACCCCCCCATACCGCTCAGATGCCGCAGGGAGGCAGCTAAAAGCGCTCTTGTGCGCCAACTGGCACAGCAGCGCCATCCGATCCGCCAAGACCCGGGTCACTGACCGACGCGTCACCTCCGAGTCGTCGTAGACGAGCTACGCGTGCAATGCTGAGTCAACCTGAGATTGAAGCCTTCGCCAGGGCTATGCTGGCCGCCATGAAGCCCGATCTTGAGGAGGCATTCGCGCGTGCGCGGGTGGCGGCGGCGCCACTCGACGCAAGTGCGGCCTCCTCGGGCGGCGGCTTTGCGGCACCGGCGGCGCCGAAGGCATCCGCCAACGGCACCTCTGTGGAAGACGTGGAGACCACCGTTAAGGGGTGCTTCCATGCCTCTGAGGGGCGCATTGTGAAGCTGGAGACTCTGGGCGACACCTTGATTGGCGAACTGACTAAGCACTTTGACGCTTCGCTCGAAACGTTCCCGTATGAGCGGCCGGTGACGCAAATGACAGAAAACGAGCTCAACACGGCGCTAGAAAAGGCCTTTCCGAGCCTCACCATTCGCAGGGAAAGCGCTCACGTGTTTAACAACATGATGCTTTCTGTCATTGAAGTCGTGCCCAACGACCAGGGAGACACCGTGACGGTATCCTTCTCGCCGGCGAGTATTTTGTTACAGACCTTCCCCACTGTCAACTTCGCAACACTGTGCCTCTGTGTCGCCGAGCGCTTGCTGCAGGCAAGCGCCAGGAGGCCCTTGCAGCAGCAGCCGCATGTTGTTCGCGGAAAGAGCGGCGTCGACCCCGAAGCCATGTATCGGGTTGACCATGCCACCGAAACCATCATCCGAGGCAGAGTTCATGACCCGAGGTGCTGGGCGCGCACGCTCTTCTACATCCTGTTCGCCTACGTCCTGATCGAGAGTCGACCGCCTGGGAGCTAATCGACCCTGAAGCCGACAAGCCGTCTGCCAACAACGGCGCCGACGCCGACTACTTCGTCGTCACCTCTACGCTCACGGCAACATGCTCGGGGTATTTTGCGGTCGGTGACCTGCCGCCGCCCGACAACAAAACCGACGCCGAGCCTGTCTCAGTGCTGGACGGCGAGCACACTATCACCCGCACCGAGAACCTGCACAACATTGTGCTGAGGATCTTGAAAGCCGTGGTGCGGACGGCCCACAAGTTTGACAACCGCGCCGTCTTCTCGATTGCGATGAAACCGCGGAGGCTGCTCGTGTCGCCCGATGGCGCGTGGCTGACCAAGCCCCACAGGGAGGCAGAGAAGGGAGTCGCGCCGGGCGAGTGGACGCTGCTGATGCCGCGGACAAACGGGAGGAAATAGCTGGACCTGACAGCGCAGCGGCTGACCGCCGCCGAGAAGGACTTCATCCTGACCAACAACCGCGCTGACAACAGCTCGAACCCCAGCGGCGACGCTACCTTTGGTCGTGGATTTTCCTCCGGGGAAAGCCAGGTGCCTTCGGTTGGAAGCGGATCGCAAACGCGGCCTTCCACGGCACAGTGGCTCAGGAACCTAAGTCGGTAGTAGGGCGTGCATGAACATGAAAAAGAAAAAGCATGCTTTATGAATTATTCCTCTTTGTCCAGCCGTGTCTACTGCCCCACTCCTACCGTGATACCCGCTCCGTGACAGAAATCCGTCTGGCCGACCAGACACTCTTCAAAGGTTTACATAAGAATGTCCGCTTCCGGACGGCTGCAGGGAGCACGAGCAGTAGCAGCTGTGCAATAGCAACGCACGGTGCACACGAGGAACTAAAGGAAAATAAAGAAAGCGCTCAGAATCGACACGCACGTCTTCCGAGTCTGGAATGGGGACGAACGGTTGAACCACAGCTGCGCGAGGCCCACTGGGGTTTTCGACAAAAGAAATCGTGCGAAAGTACGCCCTGCGGAAAAGGGGCCCGCGCACCTCCTCCCGGCGCGCAACGCACACGTCGCTTCTGGCGGAAGCCGGCGCGACTGGAACACCCACACATTCTCCAGCCAACAGCCACCCGTCTTCACCGCGCGTATCGCGGCCCTTCCACATGGCAACAAAGAACTGGTGCCAGCGGGTCTCAATGAGGTCGCGCGCAGCAATTGGTAATTGGCTCCCAAACATCCTGCCGCCAGAACACCGCCAGTCCCCGCTTGCCCGGCTCCACAGCGGCTTCGAGGTTCGCACGTGGTCCATCACCCTGGCGTGCTTCAACCTCTCTGGGTCGAGGCCAACGTAGGCGGGTTGGAGGGCGATGCGAAACGCCAGTTCCTCCTGCTGCATGCGGCGCACGGCTCGCAACGCGTCATTGCGGCCGTTTCCCGTCCTGATAGCGCGCTTGAGCGGTTGGTGGGCGCTTTCAACAAGAGGCTCCTGCAAATGTCTCACATGGAAGAGCAGGCGAGTGACGGTGTGCAGTAGCGCCCGCAACCGATGCAGGTTGTGCACGTCGGTATTGCACTCAAAGGCCGCGGTGTCCCTGCAGAGGCAGGCGGCTCACACGAGCGTAAAGGAGTGGTCGGAAAGCGCCAGCAGCTCAGCCGCGGTGTGCCGTGACCGGCAAGCCGCCTCGCCGTCGACGTTCGCCCGGGGAAAGTAGCACAGCGCATTCATCAGCGCGGTGTACCCGTCGACCACCTCAAGAGCCGCCTGCAGCGGCGTGAGCGTGGCGCCGACTGTGGCCTTGGCGCTCTCTACCACGCGACGGAACACAATGCAGACCACCGCCAGCGTCGCCGCCCACTCCGAGATGCCGACCGACACCACAACGTCCGTCTTCACCTTGTAGATGGTCGTGCTGGCGTAGTGGCTGTGCGCCAGCGCATCCTTTAGCGACAAGCCGAAGCGCCGACGCTGGTCCCTGTAGAGAAACGTAAACAAGCCCGTCACCAGCCGTTTGGTGAGGCCGTGGACGGTCAGGTGATCCGGCGCGGGGAGCGCACTCGGGTGGCTGTCAAACATCCCGCGCGGTAGGCGCCGTGCCCACAAATACAGGACGCTCTGGTGAGATTTCGCGCGTAGCCCGAGCTCGAAAAGGTCGCGATAGACATATCTGGCTTCGCTAAGCTTGAAGAGCGCCTCCACCAGCGTCGGCTCACCGGCCATAGTGGCTGCAACGCTCCTGGTCGGGGGGGGGGGGGGGGGGCAGGGGGGGGGGGGGAGGGGGGGGGGGGGAAAAGGGGGGGGGGGGGGGGGGGGGGGTTGGCTGGGAAAAAGGTAGGTCCGACCATGGTGGCAAGGCGGGTGGCGGCTGGGACTGAGGGGGAAAACAAC
>Ga0114953_1001546_pt1 | contig 16248 bp, 18 predicted proteins | sample SidtaG_FD_87298 | JGI IMG/M metagenome (GOLD analysis project Ga0114953, IMG submission 87298) | Marine algal microbial communities from Sidmouth, United Kingdom - Sidmouth_Male2 metaG | ecosystem: Host-associated > Algae > Red algae > Unclassified | place: Sidmouth, United Kingdom | collected...
ATAAATAGCCTTTTGTCCTTATATTTCGTCTATTTTTCGCCCCATAGCTAGGCTATGAGGCTCAAAATGAGACTCATCTAAGAACAAAATCCTTATTTCTAGATCTTAATTCTTAAAGGGTAAAAAGTCTATTAAAAAATTTAAACCTCTGAACGGAAATCGTTTAGGGGTTTTTTTATTGAAAAAACATAAGAGCATGTCTAAATTTCCATTTAGACAAACAAAATGTTTTATTTATTTAGGATAAATCAACCCTTTTTATTACCTTTGCAATGGACTTATTCTACCCTATCCTTATTATAAGATCAAAGGTAGAAAATCACTTTTTATCAATTCAAAAAAAAATTATTATGGCATTTGACGTTGAAGGTCGTCTGTACAAAAAATTTGAAACTACTCAGATTACTGAAAAATTTAAGAAAAGAGAGTTTGTGCTAGAAATTGAAGACGGCGCTTACACTCAAATGGTAAAGATGCAGCTTACGCAGAATAACTGTGAAAAACTGGATCCGTTTGAAGTAGACGACCAACTAAAGGTTACTTTTTCTCTTCGTGGACGAGAGTATACCAAAGAAGGAAATACTTCTTTCTTTACCAATCTGGACGCATGGAGAATTGAAAAGGCCGGTGGACAATCTAATAACGCGCCTAGTGCCAGCATGGATTCCTTTCCTTCTGTAGCCGATGAACCGGCTAGTACAGGTGGAGTGGATGATGATTTACCATTCTAGCAAGATTTCAGACTGAAATAAATAGTGATTTTTAACGCTACGTTAAGTGAATCGCTATATGCAACAGACCCAAAATAATTGTATTTTGGGTCTGTTTTGTTTATAGAATGTTGCTTAAAATTTTATTGAAAATATGCGTTATCTCATCCTGCTTACGGTCTTGCTCTTTTTTTGCGCACCACTCTCAGGCCAGCAGTGGCTCATAGGAATCGAGACAGCATGGACTGATTCGTTCGTAGAATGGAAACTATATACAGAAAGTGAATCGGATGATGCATCAGAAGAGCTGGAAGCTTCCGGAGAGTTGGAACTCCGCTGGAAAAATCAGGACAACTGGACGGAATGGGATTTTGAAATTGGCAATGAGCGCGGTCAGATTGCACAGGTTTCCCGCAACCGCCCCAACCAATGGGAAGTACGTGGCGACGGCGGCCTGGTGACGATGCGTCCCCGGTGGACAAACGATCTAACGGAATGGAAAATTACGGGCGGAGATGCCTCTTTTGTGTTTAAGAGTAAATGGCGCAACAACCTCGACGAGTGGGTACTCGTCGATGATCGTTACGGAAATTTTTCATTAAAGACGGCCTGGGAACGAGATCCCCGGCAGTGGGATATCTACGATGAACTCGACGAAGAAATTCCAATGGCTATGAAACTAGCGATGGTCTTTATTGCCACTTATTACAGTTCTCCCAAAATTTGATCAGCATGTTGCTTGGCTTTCACCTTCTTAATGACTTGCTCAATTTTTCCTTTTTCATCAATAACAAAAGTCGTACGATGTAATCCGTCAAAGGTCTTTCCCATAAATTTCTTTGGCCCCCAGATTCCGTAGGCTTCAATTAACTCCCGATCGGTATCCGCTAATAAAGGGAAAGGTAGATCATGCTTGGCAATAAAATTTTGGTGCTTTTTTTCAGAGTCGGGACTAACGCCAAGTAATTCGTATCCTTTTTCTTTTAAATCCTGATAAGCATCCCGCAGATTGCAGGCTTCTACTGTGCAAGTTGGCGTATTATCTCTTGGGTAAAAAAACAATATCAGCTTTTTGCCCTTAAAGTCTTTTAAAGTTACCTCTTCTCCTTTTTCGTTTACACTTGTAAAGTCCGGTGCCTTATCGCCCGGTTGTAAATTTGTCATAATAATTAGTTTGTTCCTTAATCAAATAGAATCTACCGAAAATGGTTCAAAGAAATTCAATTTTTATAAACATTCACCAGGAGTGAAGGAAGGAACGCGGGAATGTTTAGAAATCCGGATACCTCTTTTATAAATGTTGATAAAAGAAATTGAAGGCAAAGTTTCCCTATTTCAAACCAAAGCAAAACAAACAAAATTTTTATGCGCCTCAAAATGAAGTTGTTTTGAAACATGTTTTGAATCTTTAGCTTTGGAATGAGCAACTACTAAAAAGGCAGTGACGGTCTCGTCACTGCCTTTTTAGGTATGTATATTTTTTCGTCTATTCCTCATCAAGAAAATTATTGACAGCCAACAGCACCTTGGACACCTTGGTGTAATCAATCTTGTAGTGGATAAATTTCCCTTCCCTTTCGGTCAGTACAATTCCCGCGTTGCGAAGAATCCGTAAATGCTGGGAAGTGATGGACTGTTCCAGTTTGAGGGTGTTGTAAATCTTGTTTACATTAATAGAGTCATGGCGATCAATAAACTCAAGAATTTTCATTCTGAGCGGATGCGTCAATGCGCGTAAAATTTCGGAAGACTCGGAGAGCGTTTCACTTTTAAGAACAACTTTCGCCTTTCTCATAGGGGAGTTTTTAGTTTTGTGAGCAGCCTGAATCTGTGACATAAAATGAGTCGGTCAGGATTGCTTCTTATAGGTATAAATTAAATCACTAGCAAATATGCGTTTTTTATTTATTTAAATGAAAATATTTTAAAAAAAAATGCTGTAAATCTATTGATTTACAGCATTTTTTGTGCGAAACACATAACAAACACTATTTTAAAAAATATACTCGTATTTAAATTATGCGCAGGAGTAACATTTTGTAAAATATATTACGCCGCTAATTCCTCTACCAATCGCGAGATCTGAGACAATCGGTCCTTATCCAGTGAGTAGTAAATAAATTTTCCTTGTCGATCAGTTGCTACGACTCCGGCTCTTCTAAGAATCGCCAAGTGTTGTGAGGCAACGGATTGTTCCAATCTTAATTTAATGTAAATATCAGTAACAGTCATCTTATCGTTTTCTTCTAAAAGGTCGATGATGCTCTGACGTAATTTGTGATTGACTGCTCTTAAAACTAGAACCGCTTTACGAAGTTCGGCATAATCCAACTGGATTTCCCTATTGCCTTTCTTCAAAACGATTGTCTCGTTTTTTTGCTTTCTCATACTATGTTTTTTAAAAATTAAATAGAATAATAATACTATATCTCAAATAGCCAAAAACTATACCAACCGAAGAATATTACATAATTAGGTAAGATATAAAGGGCTTGACTATGAGCCAAAAATAGAAATTTTTATTCTAAAATCATATATTTTTATCATTCATTATTTTATTTAATACGTTGGGCTTGGGCGTAGTAATATGGGGACTTTTAAAATAGAAAGGGGTACTGTAAGCGACATCGGCAAAATCTTTTGCGTGCCATTTGCGCAGAGCGGGAGCGACTAGATGAGTAGAATTGCTCATAAGTAGTTGAAAATCAGCATGTGAGGCGGTGATAACGGTTTGAGCCTTTTCAACAGCATTTCCACAAAAAACTACTTTATTTTTATTTTTCAACTGCTCGACAAAAGAGGTTTCCGTCAGGATGTGTGCTTCGGTATCCTTTATTTTTTTTTGTGTGGCATCAAAAGTGGCCGTATACACTTCCATCCGACGGGCGTCGATCATCGGAATGTACAGAGCATCTTCTTTTTTTAGTTCGTAGGCGGCACTTGCCAGCGCTTCCAGGGTACTGACAGCAATGAGCGGCTTATCAATTGCGTAACAAATGCCTTTAGCAGCGGAAAGACCGATTCTAAGACCGGTGTAAGATCCGGGGCCCATGCTGACCGAGACGGCTGAAAGTTCGTTGATGGTTCGTCCAGCTTCTGCCAGGCAAGCTTCTACGAATAGTGTGATGTGTGCGGCGTGGGTAAATCGTTTGGTACCTTCGCGGGAGGCCAGGATGGTCGTGCCTTCGCTCAGACAAACAGAGCAGAATTCGGCGGAGGTTTCGAGGTGCAGGAGCAGGGGCATTAGTGGACTGGATTTAGGTTTGAAAGTAAGCATAAAGGTATGGCTTCTTCGCTATAAGTCGATGATGAATAAAGAAAATTTTAGGGAAACTGGCATAAAGGTCTCTACTCCATTGAATTAAAGGAGATAGGCAATCTTGAAAATTTGATGGTTCAGAAATTGATCCTTAGTAAAGTTATTTTAACTCATTCCTGAATTACGAATACAAATAATACATCTATTCAGATTTTGGGTGGGTACTTTTAAAAAAAGGGTTGCCAACGTAAAGTTGACAACCCTTTCTCTATTTTTCTGTAAACACAATTCATTATTAAAAAAATCGCATTAAAATCGCAGCCAATAGCCTCTCCTATCCATTCATAGAAGTCAAAAACTCCTCATTCGTTTGCGTATGTAACATATGCTTACGCAAGAATTCCATGGCTTCGTCCGGCTTCATATCTGCCAGGTGCTTACGGAGAATAAACATTCGTTGTAAAGTTTCTTTATCAAACAGCAAGTCTTCGCGACGTGTACTGGATTTGGTAAGGTCGATAGCGGGATAGAGACGTTTGTTGGCCAAAGAACGATCCAACTGCAATTCCATGTTACCCGTACCCTTAAATTCTTCAAAGATTACCTGATCCATCTTGGAACCGGTATCAATCAATGCTGTAGCCAGAATTGTCAGGGAACCACCATTTTCAACGTTACGCGCCGCACCAAAGAATTTCTTTGGCTTGTGCAAAGCGTTTGCTTCCACACCACCCGACAATACTTTTCCGCTCGCAGGTGCCACGGTGTTATAAGCTCGTGCCAATCGCGTAATCGAATCCAGGAGAATCACTACATCGTGTCCACACTCTACCAATCGCTTGGCTTTCTCGAGTACAATATTCGCCACTCTTACGTGGTTATCTGCTGGTTCATCAAATGTTGAAGCAACTACTTCCGCATCTACGTGACGCTTCATATCCGTTACTTCTTCCGGACGTTCATCTACCAATAAAACCAGTAAATAACATTCAGGATGATTTTTTGCAATTGCATTGGCAACATCCTTTAACAAGAAGGTCTTACCCGTCTTAGGCTGTGCTACAATCAGTCCACGTTGTCCTTTTCCAATTGGAGAAAACAAGTCAATCATTCGTTCTCCGTAATCTTTTCCATTACCGTTTTTATCGGTTAACTGAAATTTTTCGTTTGGAAATAAAGGGGTCAAATAATCAAAAGGAACTCTGTCTCTTACCTGCTGTGGTTCCAGGCCGTTGATGTTAGAAACTCTTAATAATGCAAAATATTTCTCTCCTTCTTTTGGCGGACGAATCGCTCCTTTGACGGTATCCCCGGTTCTCAATCCAAATAATTTAATCTGGCTGGGAGAAACATAAATATCATCCGGAGAAGTCAGATAATTATAATCAGAAGAACGTAAGAAACCATAACCATCCGGCATCATTTCCAAAATTCCTTCTCCTTCAATAATACCATCTAGTTCAATATTAAAGGTGTCTGCGCTAGGGGTTTCGGGTGCCTCCCGACGGTCGTCTCGACTATCTCGGTTGTCGCGATTATCTCTACGATCATCCCGGTCATCTCTACGATCCCGGTTGTCATCCCGGCTATCTCTACGCTCTCGGTCATCCCGGCTATCTTTTCGGCCCCGGTCATCCCGATCGTCTTTGCGATCCCGATTATCTCTACGGTCCCCTCGATCATCTCGGTCGTCCCGTCGATCGTCGCGGTTACGGTTGTCTCTTCGATCATCCCGATCATCCCGACTACGACGATCGTCCCGATCATCCCGACTGCGACGGTCGTCCCGGTCGTCCCGACTGCGGCTGTTCTGTTCTGCAGGACGGCGAGTAGTCGATTTACGGTCACTAGCGTTTCGACTGGCACTTTTTTCGTTTCGCTCTTTTACTGTCTCCTTTTTGTTTTTAACAGCTGCCTTGGACCGCTTCCCCTCTGTTTCTTTTTTGTCTGCTTTTTCCTCTTTCCCTACCGCTTGTTCGTCAAGGATTTTATAAATGAGTTCTTTTTTGGTCAATTTTTTATATCCCGACAAGCCTAGTTCTTCCGCCAGGTCTTTAAGTTCGGGTACCAGCATATCATTTAGCTGCAAAATGTCGTACATAAAAGTGTTTTTTTAAGAAAAGTAATTATTCAATTATTGTTAGGTTAGTAAAGTCTCGTGTTATTAGGAATGGCGATTAAATAGATTGAGATAAAAGGCGAAATATTTTTTCATCAATCAAGGCGCTGAAATGGGCGTTATGCACCGCATAATAACCATTTTAGTAACCCTGCCCGATCTGACAATCTGTCCGGCGGGGAAGAGTGATTGAAAAAGATGAAGCATAGTGTCTTAATTTATTTTATCAACATTCCTTAGTATTTTCACATCAGACTTTATTCTAAATAATTTAGTATTATAGATTCAATCGGGAAATGCTGAGTATGGAATTGTTTATCTGCCTGTGGGTGTTGTTTTTTCAATAAAACCTCACATTTATAAACCTTTAAACCGATTAGGGGGTATAACATAAAGAGGAATGATGAAAAGTGGGAATCAAAGGAAATATTACTTAAACATGTTTAAGCTCGATAATATTCGGGAATTAGTAATGAAAAAGTAAAAAACAGGCGTGATTAACTTTATTACGGCGTAAAAATACACAATATTTTATAAATCCAAATATTATCTTTGCAAAAAGAAACGAGAATTTTTCCACAATGTTTTGCTAAAAGCTATTTTATCACAATTTATAACTAAATATTTGAATGTTAACCATAAAATTTATTAGAGAAAACCAGGACTTACTGGTAGAACGACTGCAAATAAGGAACCTAAAAGCAGCAGATATAAGCAATGATCTAAACAATTTGATTTCCCTTGATGACGAGAGACGGGACAATCAGACTCAAAGCGACCAGATTTTATCCGAAAACAATAAAGCGGCTAAATCAATCGGTCAAATGTACAAAGAAGGTAAAAGAGACGAGGCAGAGGTACTCAAAGGCCAGGTCGCAGAACGAAAAGATAAAATCAATACCTTACAGGAGCGACAAACAATAGTTCAGCAAGAAATAGAATCTTTATTACTTAACTTTCCCAACTTGCCTCACCCGTCTGTCCCTCCGGGCAATACTGATGATGACAACGAACTATTCAAAGCTTGCGCTACTTCTCTACCGGTATTATCCGAGCATGCAGTACCACACTGGGATTTGGTCCAAAAATATAATCTAATAGATTTCGACCTGGGCTCAAAAATTACCGGAGCTGGATTTCCACTTTTCCGTGGCAAAGGTGCCCGACTGGAACGAGCGCTCATCAATATGTTTCTGGATGAAGCAGCCGACGCGGGTTTTGAAGAAATTGTTCCTCCTTTATTGGTCAACGAAGCCAGTGCGCGAGCAACCGGACAATTACCCGATAAAGAAGGACAAATGTATTACATGGAAAAAGATGATCTCTATCTCATTCCAACGGCCGAAGTTCCCATTACCAATATTTACCGCGACGTAATTTTAGACGAAAAAGACTTTCCAATTAAACTGACTGGATACACACCTTGCTTCCGTCGCGAAGCAGGAGCGCACGGAAAAGATGTCCGCGGACTCAATCGGGTACACCAGTTTGATAAAGTAGAAATTGTACAAATTGAGCATCCTGATAAATCTTATGACACTTTAATGGAAATGCTCAAACACGTAGAAGGATTGCTGCAAAAACTGGAATTGCCTTATCGGATTTTAAGACTCTGCGGTGGTGATCTAGGATTTACTGCTGCGTTGACTTTTGATTTTGAAGTTTATAGTGCTGCTCAAAAAAGATGGCTGGAGGTAAGCTCTGTTTCTAATTTTGAGACCTTTCAATCCAATCGCCTGAAACTACGCTACCGGGACGAAAATAAAAAAATGCAGTTTGCGCACACGCTTAACGGTAGTGCATTGGCACTCGCAAGAATCGTGGCTGCTTTATTAGAAAACAATCAGACAGATGAAGGAATCAAAATTCCTGAGGCATTGCAAAAATATACTGGATTTACAGTAATTAGTTAAAAATACTTTTTACCGAACACCTGCTATATGGTTAACGTTATGGATTAGTATGTATTTCAACTTGTTAGTTTTTTAATTGACCCTAAGAAACGTTGATTGGTGATTCCTCTTCCCGTTTTAGGGGAGTTAATAGCCAAATATTAATAGCCAACAGCAAAGTTTGGCTAAAGTCGAGTTAAGATATTTAACGCTTATTTAATGTGACTTCAACAACAATTTACGGTCAGATTAGTAGCAGCGTTAGTTTGACAACTTGTTTGAGGGCAAGGAATTATAAACTTCTGTAGATTATATTTTTTTATTAGAATCAAAAAAAGATAGGTTATGTTTAGCATGGATTATATGATTTATTATGCAATTGCCGGGGTCATGACGATGATCGGCGCAGCCGTTAGTGGACGCTTGAAGTCGAAATTTGCGCAGTATAGTAAAATGGCTTTAAGTAAGGGACAGAGTGGAAAAGATATTGCCGCTGAAATGCTGGCGTTTTATGGTATCAATGATGTAAAAATTGTGCGTGGACAAGGCGTCTTGACAGATCATTACAATCCCGTTACCAAGACCGTTTCTTTAAGTCCGGAAGTACATGATGGCCGCCACGTTGCCGCTGCCGCCGTAGCAGCACACGAATGTGGACACGCTGTTCAGCACGCAGAGGCGTATGCGTTTTTAACCTTGCGTTCTAAACTGGTACCCATGGTAAAAGTAGCTTCTATCGCTCAGGGGTACGGACTGATGATTGCTTTGATGATGGCCGGTACAATTCCGCAGTTATTACTCGCCGTAATTATTGCTTTTGCTGTAACCAGCTTGTTTGCCTTTGTCACCCTGCCCGTAGAATTTGACGCGAGCAAACGCGCGTTGGTTTGGCTGGATGAAAGTGGTGCAACGGCAGGAGCAGAACAAGAAGGAGCAAAAGATGCACTTTGGTGGGCTGCAATGACTTATGTTTCGGCCGCGATGTCTTCTTTGGTAATTTTAGTTTATCTGATCTTCCGTTATGCGGGTAGCAATAGATAAAGTATGTTGATAAAAATGATTCTCCAGTTTGACACACGCACCTGATTAAATAGCGGTTCTAACAAACCCTAAAAGCTGATTATTCAGTTTTTAGGGTTTTATTTTGATCCCGGCTGATTTTAATATACCTTAGCATTCCGAAAATCGACATAAAATCTTTTTTTATCATTTCGCTATAAAAAAGTATCTGAACAAATTAAATTATAATATTTTTTTAGATGCTTATGTAAAGCGTTAGGAATGCTTTTTGCAAACCTACTACTTACAACGAGGAAGGGATTATCCGACTTTATAGCTCCAAAAAATACTATGAGTACCAAGAAAAAACGATTTGTCTTTACGGAATTTAAGACGCTGCAACACATTAGTTTTGAAAAACTTGAAAAAGTTTGTGACAAACTTTTTGTTCTTATCCGACCAGAGGAACAACAAATTCCTTTCCCATTGGTTTTAGCCATGCAACGAATGGGCAAAAATGCAAAATGGATTGTTTCAAAAGCTACCGATACTGGCTCGCTCGAATTTCATCTTTCTTTTTTTCTGGGAAAACTGGACGAGAAGCTGGACGAGGAAATAGAATTTGCGATTTTATCTGGTTCTACCAACCTCGATCCGGTCATTGATTTTATCAATCAAAGTGGAAGAAGCTGCCTTAGAGTAACCGTCGAAGAAACAGAGGCTGAATTCGAAACAGAAACATACGGAGAAGAAACGTATCTGCCGGACGATGAGGCAGAAGAATTCGAAACAGAAAGTGATCTACAGATCGACCTTAGCGAAACGACGACCACTGCGACGCAAAAAGAAACTTCCCGAAAGACAGAGAAGACGAACGGAACATCCAAAATCACAGATAAAAAGGATATCGAAGGCAAAGCACTGGAGACAGTACAACGACTTCAATACACGGGAAATCGCCCGGCTGAAGTTATTTTGTTAAGAGATTATATTGCGCTTTTCCATCAGGGAATTGAAGACAACGACGGACAGGCGGACCAGATTATCAATAAACTAGTAGAGGATAAACAGATCGAAGTTCGTAAAGGCATTATTAAATACAATTTTTAAATCATAACTATTATGCACGAAGAAGTAATAGAAACTGTTGCAAGAACAGAAAAAGGAATGCATGAAACCATCGAACATCTCGCAAACGAGCTGCTCAAAGTTCGTGCGGGCAAGGCTTCGCCTTCTATGTTAAACGGCCTGATGGTCGATTATTATGGGTCGCCAACGCCGCTTAGTCAGGTGGCTAATATCATTATTTCTGATTCCAGAACTATCAGTATTCAGCCCTGGGAAAAACCCATGATCGGCCCAATTGAAAAATCTATCTTTGAAGCTAACCTCGGCATTACGCCCCAAAATAACGGGGAAATGGTCATCTTGAATATTCCACCGTTGACGGAGGAACGTAGAAAAGATTTGGTTAAAAAGTCTAAGTCTCTGGGGGAAGAGGCCAAGGTTTCTATCCGAAATCACCGTCAAAAAGCAATGGATTTTATTAAAAAATCCGTTAAAGATGGCTACCCGGAAGACCAGGGAAAGCGAAAGGAAAATGACGTGCAGGAAAATGTAGAGACATTCAACGCAAAGATTGGCAAGATGATCGAAGCGAAAGAAAAAGATATTATGACGATTTAGGAGAGGTTGAATTGTTGAATTGTTGAATTGTTGAATTGTTGAATTGTTGAATTGTTGAATTGTTGAATTGTTGAAAAAACGTAGAGACAAGGCATTGCCTTGTCTCTACGTTTTTTCAAATCGGACGAAACACTTTTTGGATCGAAAGAATTTTATTTACTCAATTTGATAAATCTTTAGAAAAGGACCGGTTCTTACGTAGAGTCGGTCTTTTTCTATGCGTACCAGTTGCGGTTGCGCTTCATCCGCTGGTAGCTGGAGATCCATCGAGCGGGTTTGTAAAGATTTTAAATTAAAAACATTCAATTCACCTTCTTGCCAATATACCAGCTGTTGATCAATGACCTGAAACTGGATAAGTCCTTTTACGTCAATAGTTTTGGTATAATTACCGAATAAATCAAAAACCAGAATTCCGATTGCTGGATCATTTATATAAACGGCATTGCTACGTTCTAAAATAAAATTTGGCGATACCGTTTTTCCTAATATCAAACTGAGGTTGTTGCTTTCCTGAACGATATCTCCGTTTCGATCTATTTTTTTTAAAATAAATTTTATATCATCATAAATCCATAGCTTGTTATCACTGGAAATTCCCACGGCCGGTACATCAATCACATCCAGGTCAAATAAATCAAAAGCACCCGTTTCACTCAGCGTTCTATCTAATAAAATTACCCTTCTAAAATCCGGATAAAATAATAATAAATTAAACGGATCAGTCGCATCAATAAAACTCAAAATTCCCAGTGTATTATTATTATAACGAAATTGCACTTTCCCATCCGGGGTATGTTTGACCACTTCATTCTGCCTGGTCACCGTGTATACATTGCGTACCTGATCGGTGGTAAATACTGGCGAGGAAATATCGAGCGTATGTAACAACGTATAATCTAATGGCCTGTCTTCCGATTGTCCCATGACTAATAGAGGCAGTACCAGCCAAAACAATAACCCCACAATTTTATATCTTAATAATTTTTCCATGATCGTTTTCAAAAAATCGGATTTCCAGCGCTTTTCCATCAAAAACAGCATAAGAACAGGTGTATAACCACTCTCCGAGGTTTATATAACGTCCCGGTTGGTCTTTTAGCGTACAGTTAATTGTCAAATGTCGATGACCAAAAATAAAATAATCAATTGGTGGATCTGACTTGTAGGTATTGGCAAAAATAGCAAGCCATTCTTTTTCCGGGCCTTGAAAGGCAGGAACACCATGTTCCATCTCCCGGCTTTTACCGGAAGAAAACCGCATCAGCCATAGTCCAAAGTTAGGATGTAACCGCGCGTATAACCACTGGCAAAGCGGATTGGACAGTATTTTTTTTAGAAATTTATAGCCATGGTCTCCGGGACCTAATCCATCTCCGTGGTGCATAAAAAAATGCTGATCGCCAAATTTTCTCGTAATCGGTTCTCGATAGATGGGAATATCCAACTCTTTTTCGAAATATTCAAACATCCACATATCATGGTTTCCAGTAAAAAAGTAAACCTCGATCCCTTCGTCCCGCAACTCCCGTAGTTTTCCAAAAAAACGAATATATCCCCTCGGTACCGTCGTTTTATATTCAAACCAAAAATCGAAAATATCACCCACCAGATAGATCGCCCTGGCATCCGCTCGAATCATCTCCAGCCAGCGTACAATTTGCTTTTCCCGTTCTCGACTCGTCAATTTTCCATCCGACCCTAAATGGAAATCCGAGGCAAAGTATATTTTATCTTTATTCATGTAAATAACTTAGAAATTGGTCAAGCATTTATTAACGCTGTTCAAAAATAGCGGCCGAAATTCTACCTGAAATAGATTCGATTAGAACCGAATTAGCACTACCTTTGCACACGAGAACAAATCTCTAAATTAGAAATAATTTATAGAAGTTGGTTAGGAATGTGTTAATAATAAATTTACGTTTTTGGCTTTATTAATACCTCATTCCTAAACAACTTCCAAATACTTTTTTATTCTTTTTTCGAATCTATTTAGCTGCCGATCAATATTATTAAAAAACTTATTCCGCGCCGTGGCAGTTGAATTGACCGGGATAGATTTTTCTACCAGACCCATTTTCCAGTCTTTCATAAATTGATAAAATTCGGGTTCGCTGGATTTAATGGTATGAAGGTTATCAATGGTCACAAAACTCATATTGACGTCAGGGGAATTGACCAGTATAAAACTGTTGGAGTGGGCCAGTTGATTGTGGTACAGTGTAAAATCGGGGGCATCTTTTTTTGGACTACTACCCAATGAGAATTTTTTCCCGTGGGTCGTCATTTCATAAAGATGGTGGAACAAAGATTTTAGCTGGGTACAAAGTAGCAGTGCCTCTTCGGGTTCTCTAAACATATCCTGGGCCAGATAATATTCAATTTGAGTGAGTGTAATGGATAAACAATCGGTGCTCCAGATCTCACTTCCGGGGACTTTATTATAATGTTTTAGAATTTTTTCCTGATAGCGTTTGATCCCCTTGATCTGTTTGAGGCTAAATTGTCGCTCCTGATAATCCGGCAATCGCCAAATGGTTCTGCTCCAGATATACGCCTTAAAAGCGGTCAACTCCGGAAAATTGAAATAGTGAAAAAGCGGAATCTCGCGGCTGATAAAATCTACGCTAACCTGGGCCAGTTGGGTAACTCTAGCCATATCCGATTCTATGCTCGCCATGAATGTTTTTACATCGGTTATTCTATTCCGTAAGACGGGAAAGTCAAAAGAGATCCTGGTCTTATCCTTGCCAATGAACTGATCCAGGGAGCAATCATAATGATCTGCCAGTTTAAAAGTTTCTCCCATTGAGAGCATCGACTCCCCGCTCAGTCGTCGGTAAATGGCGCTTTTCCCCAAACCCAAAATCTCCATTAACTCTTTGACCAGTGCCTTTTCCGATTTTGCCTTTTTGCGGATTTGCTGAAAAAACAACTGTTGCAACTGTAATTCATCTATTGAAATAGAAAATTCTACGGGATATTCCATATTTTCAACAATCTTATTTTTATTAATACTACTATCAATAATACAACAAAATATTAACTTTTCCTGAAATTCGGGAAATAACTTCTTTAAAACACGACATATTTCCTATATATAAGGAATATTTCTTTAAAATAAATTTTTCTTTCCCAAAATAAGCGACAAAATTACTTGCTCCCAACCCTTAATCACCCGACCTTTGACGTATTCAATTAATAAATTACAAACACCTTGTTATGAAAAATATCTTTTATCTCTTTGTATTCTTCGCTAGCTGTCTTTCTTGCAACAAAGAAAGCACCAGCCCCTTCCGCATCATCGACGCAGCCACCAAAGAACCTATTCCCAATGCCACGGTAGCACTCTTCGAAAAAGAAAGCAATGGCATCCTCACTTCACCCAGTCGTACCCTGGTAGAAATAGTAGAATCCGACGCAGAGGGACATTATGATTTCACTTACTCTCTCTCGGGTGATCGTACTTACGACGTAAGCGTAGACGCAGATACCTACTGGCAAAGTACACGCAATAGCTACCCCAGAACACCTACCATTGAGATGGACCCGGAGGGGTATGTGAAGGTGAAGGTGAGGAAGGTGGACACGACGGAGTATGCTAGAATCAATATAAACGATGGACTCGTAGTTAGTTTTTCTGGTCAAAAAATCGATACATCATTTATAAGTAGACAAAGAGGTAATCTTTCACATCAGTATGTTTGGTTTATCTATAATAATATTAGTGAATTGATTTATAATACCAGAGGAGAAGAATTTTACGTTCCCCCTCATGACACTACCACATTCGAAATAATTTTCTAATGCTTCTTATTCTTAAATGATCAGCCAATGCTCTTTTCAATTCACATTAATTTCAAAGCAGATAAAATGAAAAAAATACACCTTTTAACAATATTATCACTTTTGTTACTCTCCATTATAGCCTGCAACAAAGAAAGCACCACCCCCTTCCGCATCATCGACGCAGCCACCAAAGAACCTATTCCCAATGCCACGGTAGCACTCTTCGAAAAAGAAAGCAATGGTATCCTCACTTCACCCAGTCGTACCCTGGTAGAAGTAGTAGAATCCGACGCAGAGGGACATTATGATTTCACTTACTCTCTCTCGGGTGATCGTACTTACGACGTAAGCGTAGACGCGGATACCTACTGGCAAAGTACACGGAACAGCTACCCAAGAACGCCTACGATTGAGATGGACCCGGAGGGGTATGTGAAGGTGAAGGTGAGGAAGGTGGACACGACGGAGTATGCTAGGGTAAATATTAACGACGGAATAGGGATAACATTTACAGGTCGTCAAATTGATACTTCTTTTTTAAGTATTAAAAGAGGTAATTTTTTTACTGACTTTGTGTGGGGAATTACAATTACAGGAGAAACTACTACTTACGTAGGAGAAGAGTTCTTCGTCCCTCCTCACGACACTACCACCTTCGAGATAATTTTCTAATCTCACAAAATCAAAATATTTATAAATAGATGCTCTAATTAAAGTTATTTCTCATAAAAATGAAAAAAATGTATCTCATAACCCTACTATCGCTTTCATTGCTATCTACGATTGCCTGCAACAAAGAAAGCACCAGCCCCTTCCGCATCATCGACGCAGCCACCAAAGAAGGCGTCCCCAACGCGACCGTCGGACTCTTCGAAAAAGAAAGCAATGGTATCCTCACCTCACCCAGTCGTACCCTGGTAGAAATAGTAGAAACCGACGCAGAGGGACATTATGATTTTACTTACTCTCTAGCGGGGGATCGTACTTACGACGTAAGCGTAGACGCGGATACCTACTGGCAAAGTACACGCAATAGCTACCCCAGAACACCTACGATTGAAATGGACCCGGAGGGGTATGTGAAAGTGAAGGTGCGGAAGGTGGATACCACGGAGTATGCAGAAATAAATATAAATAATACTCAAAGCGGAAATTTCAGTGGTAGTATAATTGATACATCTTTTATCAATATTAGAAGAGGAAATTCTACTTTCAGTTATACATGGTTTATATACAATAATATTGGCGAATCAACTACAATTAGTGGCGAAGAATTTTATGTTCCTCCTCATGACACTACCACATTCGAAATAATTTTCTAACAAAAAAATTACCTAACCATAGCGGTTAGGCCGACTAAAAATTTCTAATCTTTTTTATTGCTCGTATAGATTGGCCAGTACAATCCAGCCACTGCTATGCCATTTTTTAACATCTAAAATAAAATAACATGAAAAATGTAATTTTCACTTTACTTCTTTATTGCTCGTTAGCTGCGAGTAACTTCCTTTTCGTCCAAAGCACTAATATTTTTAAGGATCGTTGTCTGGAACTGGACAAAAGTGATATGACGACCAATTTTCTGGCCGACCATACCTGGCCGCTAAATTATATGTCCATTCTAAATGGATCACTTAGCGACACCATCGCTCCGGATGATTTTAGCCAACGTAAGCATTCGCTAAGCTCTACCTTGTCCCACTAAAATATAGGTTTTAGCTTTGCGCAAAAAAATCATGAGCGAAAAATCAGCAAAGATGTATGCTTTGGTAGAAGGCTGGCATAAAAGCC
>Ga0114953_1001550_pt1 | contig 16243 bp, 10 predicted proteins | sample SidtaG_FD_87298 | JGI IMG/M metagenome (GOLD analysis project Ga0114953, IMG submission 87298) | Marine algal microbial communities from Sidmouth, United Kingdom - Sidmouth_Male2 metaG | ecosystem: Host-associated > Algae > Red algae > Unclassified | place: Sidmouth, United Kingdom | collected...
GAGGCCGAAACGGTCGAGGTAGAAACACGTGAGGTGAATGGCAAGAATCAGTAATTTAGACTTTATACTATAAAGGTTAACCCCAAGTTACCTTATTTAAAGCGTCTGTTTAGGAATAAACAGGCGCTTTTTTTTATTAGACTTGTTACCCTTTAACAAATTGGCTTTATAAATAGCCTTTTGTCCTTATTTCTAGATCTTAATTCTTAAAGGGTAATAAGTCTATTGAAAAATGGTAGCTTTAAAGATAACGACTTAGGAACAAGGATTAAATAGGGATTAGAATTAGAATGGCCCGCAATCGTGGCTTCACAATAGAGGGAATATTTACATTCTAATACCTACGGTGCCAACCTCACCTTCTCCCAATTCTCCCCCATTTTTTTATAAAAAATTCGATCGTGTAAGCGGCTCGTTCGTCCCTGCCAAAATTCATAATTATTGGGGATCACCCGAAAACCGCCCCAGTTTTCTGGCAATGGCAACTGCTCGGTATCTTTAAATTGTTCTTTTAATTTCAGCTCTTTAGCTTCGAGTTCAGAACGATCTCCTTTTGTGATTTGACTCTGATTGCTTACCCAGGCACCGATCTGACTGGATTTGGGACGACGCTGAAAATAAGCCAGCGATTCTGCTCTAGACAACTTTTCTACCTGACCTTCAATTCTGATTTGTCGCTGTAAATCCAACCAGCAAAATACCAGCCCCGCTTGAGGGTTGGCTATCAATTCCTGGCCTTTGCGACTCTTGTAATTCGTATAAAAAACAAACCCCGCTTCGTCGTATTTTTTTAATAGAACAATTCGGGCCGATGGCATCCCCTCGGGAGTAGCGGTCGCCAGTGTCATCGCGTTGGGTTCCGGCACTGCTGCTTTCATCGCTTCCTCAAACCAAATCCTGAATTGTTCCAGCGGATGATCCTTCGCATCTGCTATCTCCAACGTACTCGCTCGATAATCCTCCCGTAAATGCTGAATTAGATTAGTTGCATTTGTATCTTTTCTCATTTCTTTTCGTAATTTATTTTATAGTATATAACTTATCCTTAATGTATTTTTTACGCTAACAGTCCTGAATTACACTTAGGGGGTGATCCAAAAAGAGGAAGTATAGAATCGTACTTTATTTATTTAACATTCCTAAAAATAAACAACTAATAGTAATTTAGAATCAAACCACAATTATGTCCAATAAAACTATCTGCCTCATCCTTGGAGGTGGTGTTGGAAGTAGACTTTATCCACTCACTCAACATCGTTCTAAACCTGCTGTTCCCATTGGAGGAAAGTACAAATTAATTGATATTCCGATTGCCAATTGTCTGCATTCGAATTTTAATCAGATTTTTGTGCTTACCCAATACAACGCAGCCTCGCTTAATCAGCATCTGAAAAATACGTATAATTTTGATGCTTTTAGCAATCGTCACGTAGAAATCCTCGCGGCCGAACAACGACTTAATGATATGAACTGGTACCGTGGCACGGCGGATGCGGTCCGACAATCCCTGAGTTATATTGACCAGATGGATTACGACCATTTGCTGGTTCTTTCCGGAGACCAACTCTACGAAATGGATCTACAGGAAATGCTGAACGAACATGTAAAAACCAACGCAGAAATTACCATTGCGACCAAACCCGTGACCGCTAAAGAGGCCACTAGATTTGGTATCATGAAAACAAATAAATGCCAGCGCATTTTGTCTTTTATTGAAAAACCGGCAGCAGAAGTTGTTGAACAATGGCAGTCTGATCTGGACATGCCACAGAAATTAAAAGGCAAAAATTATCTAGCGTCCATGGGTATTTATTTTTTCCGCAAAGATGCGATTCATCGTTTATTCTCGGCACGACCGGAAGCACTGGATTTTGGGAAAGAAATTATTCCGCACGCCATCGAAAATGATTATCAGGTGCAGTCATTTCTGTTTGATAAATACTGGGAAGACATTGGAACCATTCGCTCTTATTTTGATACCAACATGGAACTGGCCACGGGAGATTGTGCTTATACATTTGGCCTTGATAAAAAAATATTTACCTGTCCGACTATGCACCCACCAAGTCAGATACGCGACACCCAAATGCGGGATGTCCTTTTGGGAGAGGGTTGTAAAATAGTGGCCAAAGAGTTGAGCACGTCCGTGGTAGGAAACCTTACCCGAATTGGGAATGAAGCGGTGATTCGCCGAACAATCATTTTGGGAAATGATTTTTGGGATGCGCAAGGAACCTCCGAAATGCCGGCCATTGGTATTGGTGAAAACACGCAAATTGAAAATGCGATTATTGATAAAAATGCCAGAATTGGTAAAAATGTAAGAATTGTTGGTCATCAAGATTTACCGGATGGTAAACAGGAACACTTCACGGTCAACAGTGGTATTGTGATTATTCACCGCAATGCCGTTATACCCGATAATACTTTGATTGGTTTAGAAGTACAGGAAAAAGAGGTTGTGTGTTTTTAAAAAAGTAATCTGTTTTGAAAAAAAAGCTCCCGGTAACAAGCCGGGAGACAAAACAAAAAACAAACACTATTTTAAGAAACGAGATATACACACGTTTCTAAACTGCGAAGGCAGGATAATTAAAAGTTATAGCATCCATTCGTTGGTATACGGATGGATTTTTTTATTGGAAATAGAAAAAGAATAGAAAGGAAAAAAATTCTCCCGGCAAATGCCGGGAGACAAAACAAAAAACAAAAACTATGAACAAACACTCACCCAAAAGTGAGTATATTTTATATTAATATTAATTATATGTGTATTACGCATGATTTATCTATTGGTTACAAACTCAAATAATTTATCTGAAAGTTTATAAATAAAAAAACTAATAACTAATAGTCAAAATGTGTACCAATCTAAATTTTTAGTTTAGTTCCAGTGCATGCCACCCTTGAGAAAATGAATGGTGATACTTATAATATTCAAAAATTAGTCCAGAAGCTGTTCCAGAATAACCGGATCATTTATTTGGTGATCAGCGGCTAATAAAAGCGCCTTGCTGACGATGATAGACAGGAGTTGATCGCCTTCGAAGGGAAGAAATAATTTGTCCAGTTTATTGTCTTTTCGGTTGGGAACAATACAGAGGTACTGGTCATTGGGTTCCATCAGAATATTACCACTTCCAAGGTGAATTTTATAAGTTCTCCGGCTTCCTTTGACTACTAGAAAACGATCTTCAAAATGGCATTTGGACGCGATTTTAAGACGGGGAATTAATTTTTCGAGGGCAGTCTTTCGTACCTTGGCCGAAGTAGATAATTCACTAAAAGAGTAGTTTCGCCAATAATCATTGTGTTCTGTATTGTTGTCTTGCCAGCCTGGATCATTTCCAATACTTGTGACGCCCACAAAGAGGTCTACGTCACGCATAATTTCTGAAAAAACAATACCTGGTACATCGTCCATTTCCAGCTGTTCGCCGTCCTGATAAAAGCGTACCTGATCCGTAAAAATCAGCTGAAAAGCACCCTTTTCCGTCGCTTCCCCCTCCCAATCGATTTCTACCCAAAACTCAGCCGTCATATTCCATACTGGAATCGAGATGGTCGGAATACTGTCGTTGGCCCACTGTCCTTTTAGTTTGTATTGCCAGTTGCGAATTTTACAAAGTGCCGCAAACTGATGCTGGCGCAAAATGTGCGCCGCGAACCGGTTAGAGTAGTTTTCAGTATTCCGTTCGGCGTCAGTCAACAAATATATTTCCCGGAATGCTTGTTTAAAAGGTTGTTGGACCTCATGTGCTTCCAGCCAGTTTCGCCACGCCAAAACCATCGGTGCAGAAGCCTGGAATGGATGCCAGAGTTCTACCGTTGTCTCCTGATCAATCCAGTCAATGTTTTGTCCGTCTGCCGTCTGCCACTGACCAGCAAAAAATATGACTACTTCCTTTTTATCATTGCGGGTCACCTGCCAGATCAGGCGATTGCCAAGATGCCGAACAAGTGGATGAAGGTGATAATATTTCTCCCAAATTTCGTAACGCCACTGTCTCCGGCGCAGAAAAAAATCCTCTAGCCTTCGATACTGAACACGGAGGTAATTTTTTAATTTTTTGGCAATTTCCTTGAATGCTTTAACAGCAATCTGATCGAGCGACTTGGGAGCATTTTTTAAAACTTTATTGTTTTTATCAAACCAGGTGGTCGTTACTTTCCCTGCGGCTGAAATAGCGATTTCTCCAAGGTAGTTATCGAACGACTCCGTTATTTTAAAATCAGCAGAAAGTTTAAAATCAGAAACCGCCATTTCCTCCAGTTCATCCGTGGTCATGTCGTATTGTTCTGCGAGCAGTCGCAAGTGTTTTTCTACGTTGCGGCGAACGGAAGGATAGGTAATTTTATTACGAAAATGCAAGAGCTGTTCGATTCCACCACGGTCGGGTAAATTGGCCAAACTGTAGAGACAAGCATTACCGAGTCTTACGGAAATCGCACCGTGGGTAGGGATTTTTTTAAAGCAAGTTAATCCGATCTTTTCGATTAACTGATTAAGACCGGGATCATTTATAAAAGTAGCTCCCCAGATCATTCCTTTAAACAATTCCTGAAATTGCTCGTGGAGAAAATATAGTTCATTGCCCGTTTTAGTTCGTTGAATTAAAAGGAGTAAATCATATAATTTTCTAAGAAACCCCGTGGTATATTTTTGGTAAAGAGCTGGACCGATCAAGTCGATCAATTCTGGTGTTTTTCGATTCCACCCTTTGGTTGGTCGTCCGGTTTTTTTAGAAAAAAAATGGTCAAAAATTAGTTGCCAGGCACGTCCTTTATCCTCGTCCGTATTATTATAGAAAAAACTCAGATCCTCCTGAATTTTATTAATACGGCTAACAATGATTTGTCGATTGGCTTTTAGCTGAGGAGACATTTTAGAGGTTAAGTATCAATAAAAAAAATATTGAATCATGAACCTGCCTTACAAGAAACGCAGGCAGGTATCCAATAACGAATATTGGATAAACCTTCTACGGCAAAAACAGGTTTCCTATTATAAAATTTAGCGCTATTTTATCAACATTCCTTATCCTCCTACCAGAGGAGTGAGGCGTACAAAACTGACTTTGGTCTGTTCATCAATGAGGATTTCTTCCTTTAAATCTCCCACCTGGAGATCATCTATCAAGACAAAGAACCCATTTTTTTGAAAAGCATCAAGGGCGACGTAAGTTTGTTTTTCAGCATCAATCACCGCTCCTTTTTTCATTTTATAAGCGTTGAGTACCCGCTCGGCATCAGCCGGTTGTACCAAACCAAAATAATTTGGGTGGCTACCTTGATTAAATTGCGCTACTTCAGCGTATACCCGCGCTTTGATCAGATCAGCCACAGTAATGGTTTCGTCTTCGATTTGTAGCAGGAGTTCGTTAAGCAATTTCCCAGTCATCGACTCATCTTGGATCGTAATTTTTTTCATAAAACAAAAATAAACAATTTAGAATCGTTTAAAAAATAAGGAATGAGGTATAAATTGATATTTTAGACTTGGTTATTTTGTCAACATTCCTAACGCAGATACATTAAGCAAAATATAAATATCACCCTAAAATACCTGTTTATCACTGCCTTAAATTCTTAATGAAAAAAATGGAAAAACCATATTAAAATTTATCCGTTTTTTTTCTATTTTTACGTTAAAATCTAATTTTAAGTAAATTCGGGATGAGGTATAAATAAAAGAAGATTCTAGGCAACCTATTTTATGGATGCAGAGTGGCAGAAAAAGAGGAAGTATAGAATCGTCATTTATTTTGTCAACATCCCTTGACTCAAATTCAGAAGCATAAAACCAATTGGACCAGGTTATTTGTTTCTCATCCTTTAATGATCCCGGGATATTCAAAAAAAAGACAGTGTAAAGCGGTGTGACCAAATCTCTAAAAAGTGGTCTCAATACCAGAAGAATATTCTATTCTTTAAAACCTGATACTTCCAAGGAATGAGGTGTAAATAAATTGGTTTTCTTGGGTTAGATATTTTTCATCCCTTGGCTTCAACATTACGATAAAAAGCCACATCTGGATTTTACACTTTAACTATTTTGATGTTTACAATTTCTTTAACTTAAAACAAAAACTTACATTATGAGACACCCTCTCCCCTGGTTGATTATCTTACTCTTTTGGGTTATAGGTGGAGCCTGGATTGCCAAAAGTGTATGCTGCGGTATTGGTGGTGCTACGACTAGCGGTCTGCTAATCAAAGACGGAGCTACTACGGTTGCAGCTACTAGTGCTGGCAATTTATTATTCGGCTTGAACGAAGCAACGCCCATCATTGAGTCAACTGCGGTGAAGACCGAGTTTAACGATCTGGCCACTTATCTTATAGAGAGACCAACCAAGTCTGTCACCCTGAATGGCCACTACCTGGCTACCGAAGAAAATACGACCAGCTTTGATAATCTTGGCCTGGCACGAGCAGGTGGCATGAAAAGCCATTTATTAAGACTGGGTGTTCCCACGACGCAACTGTTGACCGGTTCTATGGTAAAAGACAGTTTAGACATCAACGACAACCAACAAGTGATAGGAGGTATGGATTATTCATTCGGTACCGTTGCAAGTGGTCGTAATCTGAACATTCAGGATGCTGCAGCCTTCAGTGCTACTGCCACTGACAATCTAATTTTCCCAATATCTTCTTACGAATATATAGATCCCGTAGCCGCAGATGTCACCGCTTCTTTCCAAAAGACAGCTGATTATCTAAAAGCCAATCCAAAACGTTCTTTAAAAATCACTGGTTTATATACCGACAAAGAAACCAACAGCAGCGTGCTGCCTTCTTTAGGGATGGCACGAGCTAATAAAATTAAAGGTATGCTGATTGCAATGGGTGTAGCTTCCAAACAAATCGAATTGGATGCCCGCATGGAAAATACCCTGGCATTTGAGAATGAAGAAACAATTGGCGGTGCCAGCTATGCTTTCTTCGACGGTGCCGAGAGTGGTGACAAACTAGCCGAAGTTGAAAAGCGCTTACGTACTAACCCTATTCTGCTTTACTTCAAAACGGGTGCAAAAACACCGGATTTAAGCTCAAAACAAAGAAATCAATTAGCCGATCTTATCTACTACCTGGACAACAAAGAAGGTGGCCGAGCCAACGCAGTTGGACACACAGATAATCAAGGTCAAGAAGATGACAATCGTCTCCTGAGCCGTAAACGGGCAGAAGATGTACGGGATTACTTAAGTAATAAGGGTGGAATTAATAAGAACTTAATTTCAGCTACCGGCCAGGGACCAGATCAACCGATCGCAGACAATGGTTCTAAAGGTGGTCGTGCCAAAAACAGACGGGTGGAAATCACCATTAAATAAAATTTGAGAACTAACAGCAGGAATGAGGTATAAATAAATTGATATTTTAGACTTGGTTATTTTATCATCATTCCTAATTTAAAAAAATCTTTTAACTAATAATTTTTAAAAAAATATAAACATATGTGCAATTTTCCAATGGCAATATTATGGGGACTCATTGCAGCGGTGATAGGAGGAATCATCGGCTGGCTACTTAGAAGAAACCGAATTAAAGAATTAGAAGGTCTTTATTCAGGTCAACAGCAGAAGACTGTACAGATTCAGGGAGACTATGATTCTTCCGTTAGTAGCCTCGGCCTGTTGCAAGGTCGATACAATGATATGGAAACAGATTTCACCAACTGGAAATCCCGTTATCAAACCTTGGATGGTCAGCACCAGGATCTTGATCGTAGATATAAAGAACTAGACGGCAGATATAAAGAACTGGAACTGAAATATCAAAACATGAATACGACTCACGCCAATCTACAGGCGGAGTACGATGCTTATAAAACAAAGTCTTCCCGCGAACTTACAGAACTACAAACTTCTTACACTAGCCTGGAAGGAAAGTATAAAACAAGGCATTCAGAATTGGATCAGGCAAATACCCGAATTGCAGAACTAGAACAGCTCATCGCAGAATGGGAAGCAAAATTCAACACACTGGATGCACAGTTCAAAACGTACCGTACAGAACAAACAACGATTCTAACTTCCTGGGAATCTAAATACAACGTCTTAAACATGAGCATCTCTGGTGGTGCAGCTGCCGGTAGTGCCGTTGGTTTTACAAACATGGGGGGTGATGATGGTACAGCAGTTGCCGGATGGGAAGTGAAGTATAACTTATTACTGGAACAGTACGATAACTTCCGTAATGAGCACGAAGACCTGATCTTCGAATGGAATAGCAAGTATGACAACATGAAAGCGGAATACGATGCTTACCGATTACAGTATGATAACAGCATGAAAGAGTGGGAATCCAAATATAATTTATTGGTCATCGAATTGGGTAAGCAGAAGCACCAGCATGAGAGTGTCATATCCGACTGGAACCTAAGATATTCTAACCTCCAATCCGAATGGACTTTGAAGTACGATAGCTTGAATGCTAAATATCAAGAGAAACCAAAAGAGGTAGAGGTAATCAAAGAGGTAGAGGTGATCAAAGAAGTTGAAGTGATTAAAGAAATACAGGTACCCGTCGAAGTCATTAAAGAAGTACCCGTCGAAGTAATCAAGGAAGTAACAAAGGAAGTACCCGTCGAAGTCATTAAGGAAGTCATTAAAGAGGTGCCCGTCGAAGTGATTAAAGAAGTTGAGGTTATTAAGGAAGTCGAAGTCGTTAAAGAAGTACAGGTACCAGTCGAGGTCATCAAAGAGGTTGTAAAGGAAGTAGAGGTAATCAAAGAAGTACAGGTGCCGGTCGAGGTGATCAAAGAAGTACCCGTCGAAGTGATCAAAGAGGTCGAGGTAATCCAGCAAGTTCAAGTACCCGTCGAAACCATCGTCGAAGTACCCGTCGAAGTCATCAAGGAAGTTGAGGTCATTAAAGAAGTACCCGTCGAAGTGATCAAAGAGGTCGAGGTGATTCAACAAGTAAAAGTACCCGTCGAAACCATCGTCGAAGTACCCGTCGAAGTCATCAAGGAAGTCGAGGTAATTAAAGAAGTCGAGGTAATCAAAGAGGTGGAGGTGATCCAACAAGTAAAAGTACCCGTCGAAACTATCGTCGAAGTACCCGTCGAAGTCATCAAGGAAGTCGAGGTGATTAAAGAAGTCGAAGTCATTCAAAAAGTAAATGTACCTGTCGAAACCATCGTCGAAGTACCCGTCGAGGTGATCAAACAAGTCGAGGTGATCAAACAAGTTCAAGTACCCGTCGAAACCATCGTCGAAGTACCCGTCGAAGTCATCAAGGAAGTCGAGGTGATCAAGGAAGTCGAAGTCATTCAAAAAGTAAATGTACCCGTCGAAACCATCGTCGAAGTACCTGTCGAGGTCATTAAGGAGGTCGAGGTCATTCAACAAGTAAAAATCCCCGTGGAAACCATCGTCGAAGTACCTGTCGAGGTCATCAAGGAAGTCGAGGTGATCAAGGAAGTCGAAGTCATTCAAAAAGTAAATGTACCCGTCGAAACCATCGTCGAAGTACCCGTCGAGGTTATTAAGGAGGTCGAGGTCATCAAAGAAGTCGAAGTGATCAAAGAGGTCAAAGTACCCGTAGAGATTATCAAAGAAGTGGAAGTCATCCGCGAAATTATCAACGAAGTCGAAATCATTAAAGAAGTACCTATTGAGATCATCAAAGAAGTCGAAGTCATCAAGGAGGTTGAAGTAGAGGTAATCAAGGAAGTAGAGGTGACCAGAGGTCTTGATTTCAGTAACCTGGAAGAACTAATGGCGCAGTTGGGTACCGTAGAGGTTTCCCGTACTACCAAGAAAAGTGAAGAGAAGCGTTCTCCAAAAGCTAAATCTATTACCAAAAAAACAAAGGGTACCGCAAAAGCAAAAAACACTGCAAAAAGCAAAAGCAGTGTTAAATCAGGTAGCAAAACCACTTCCAAATCAGGCAGCAAAACCACTTCCAAAACTGGTGGCAAAGCGATTGGCAAAACTACTTCTAAAAAAGCAACTACCGGAACGCGTCGTACCAAAAAAGACGATCTGAAAAAGATCGAAGGTATCGGACCAAAAATCGAACAACTCCTGCACAAGGCAAAAATCATCACCTTTAAAGATTTATCTACCACCAAGGTAGGTGTTCTACGGGAGATTTTACAGAAGGCTGGTTCAAGATTCTCCATGCACGATCCTAGCACCTGGGCACGTCAGTCAAAATTAGCTGCCGCTGACAAGTGGGATCAGCTGAAAAAATTACAGGACGAACTCAACGGTGGTCGTAAAAAGTAGTCTTATTTTACATCAGAAGGGATTGCGTTTCCTACGCAATCCCTTCATTTTTTAACAGATCATAATTCCTCAGAAAAAACCATCTAATATTCCGGGGGTAATTTTATCACATAATTTTATCGAATAATGAAAAAGGATAAACAAGCTAAAAGAAAAACAGGAGCAGCCGCTGTAAAAAAAACGACTACTCGTGGAAAAAATAGTGCTACTAAAAAAGCAATCACTAAAAAGTCTACTGCGACTAATAAAGGCAAGACAACGGCTACAGATAGCCTAAACACCGCCAACATGATCGAAAAGCAAAAATTAATCGCTAGGGTTAGTAAGGCGGCTGGAATCTCTATCTCTAAAGCAACCACTGCTTATGAAACCATTCTTAAAGAGACACCTTCTTTCCGTAAGCAATCAGCCAAAACGGTTAAGCTAAAACACGAAGTAGCCATCAAAGCGAAGTCTAAACCAACTGTAAAGACGGTAAAGGTTGCTAAGGAAAAAATCGTAAAAACCAAAGACGTCGTAGAAAAAATTAAAAAAGTCGAAGTCATCAAAGAAGTGATCGTTGAAGTTGTCAAAAAAGTGGAAGTCGTAAAAGAAGTAGAGGTCATCAAAGAAGTTCCCGTAGTAGTGGTCAACGAAGTGATCGTCGAAGTAGAAGTCTTCCGTGAAGTTCCCGTAGAAGTTATCAAGGAGATTACCATGATCCGCGAAGTAAAAGTACCGGTAGAAATAATCAAAGAGGTGCCCGTAGAAATAATCCGCGAAGTAGAAGTCGTCAAATCTATTGACTTTGATTCCCTCAAGAAAATGATGGCCAAAATGGGAACCGTAGAGGTGTCTAAAAAGGTCGTCGGAGAAACCCGTACCGCTCAAAAAGCAACCATCGTAGATCGTCGCGAGATAGGTTCCACCTCCACTCGGGGTGAAGCGACCATCACACGTGGTAAGACAACACTGCTCACAGGCGAGGCTGCCGAACAGTCCAAAAAGAACGCGTCAAAATCTTCTTCCAGATCTACCGCCAGGGTTAATACTCCTTCCAAGTCCAAAGGTAAATCAACCAAAACGGATAAACATACTTCCTCCAGCAGCAAAGCCAGCAAAAAAGATGACCTGAAAAAAGTCGAAGGGATCGGACCAAAAATTGAGCAGCTGCTCAATAATGATGGTATTCACACCTGGAAACAGCTAGCCGACGCCAAGGTTTCTCGTATTCAAAAAATACTGAACGCCGCTGGACCTCGATATAAAATGCACAACCCCGGTAGCTGGCCAAAGCAATCCAGCTTAGCCGCTAAAGGCAAATGGGATCAACTGAAAAAATTACAGGATGAACTAAACGGTGGACGTTAATCCAAAGAATATAGCAGACTTTCTGTTTAACACCATAAAGAAGATGGCAACCCCGGTTGCTGTCTTTTTTTTGTTCTTTTTTTAAATTTTTATCTCCTTACGGAAAATAAGCCCGCCCGCCAAACCGCCCGCCTGCGTAGGGTACACTTTTTCTATTGAAAATATTTTTTATTCTAAATTATAGAAGTTGGGCTACGCCACATAAAACGGAAATATCCTATATTTGATCTTCCAAGATCAATAATAACGATGACCGACATAGAAGATTTCATCCTCCAGTTTTCCGGCCACCAACGAGCCGTACTCAATTATTTTCACCACCTCTTTACCAAAGAACTCCAGCTGACTGACAAGCTACGCTACAAAGTCCCCTTCTACGATGGCAAGACTTGGATTTGCTATCTCAATCCCACCAAAGGAAAAAAAATTGAACTCGTCTTTCTCCGAGGACGCGAGCTATCCAACGTCCAAGGCCTCTTAAACGACAAAGGCCGAAAAATGGTCAGCGGCATCGAATTCGCCTCCGTCGCAGAAATCCCAATCGACGCCATCACCGAAATCATTCACGAAGCTATTTATCTAGATGAAATCGGTAAAGCCTGAAATATTCTACTCCTCTACTTCCCTACCCTCGCTCATTTTTGCTTATCTTTGAGTAACAGACAACTAGAGAAAAAATTACACATCTTTCGTAGCAACAATCGCCCTTTTCAGGCTTCCGGTCTACACGAATGTCAATTTTACTGACGATAATTTTTACCGTTTAAAGAGAGGCTATTACTGCTTTAACTAACTTTTGTTGATGACAAAGGGTGAATGCTTGCTGAGTAGAAGCTTTTTAGAATAAGCCTCTTCGTTGAGAGTGTATTTTTCATTTCCCTTCCGAATTTGCGCAGGCAGAAAACAACGAAAGAGAGAACAACTGGGTAAATTCAGAATTAAAGAAAATTAAAAAAACCTCGAAATAAAATGCCAGAATTCGTACACCTCCACTGCCATACCCAATACTCCCTCCTCGACGGAGCCAGTGACATCGCCACCATGATGGACAAAGCCGTATCCGATGGTCAAAAAGGCGTCGCACTAACCGACCACGGGAATATGTTCGGAGCCTTTAAATTTGTAGCAGAAGCCGCCAAACGAAATATCAAACCCATCATCGGTTGTGAATTTTATATGGTAAAAGACCGGCACATCAAGTCGTTCTCCCGTGCCAAAGGCGAAGCCGATAAACGCTACCACCAACTCATGCTCGCCAAAAATCGCACCGGCTACGAAAACCTTTGCAAGCTCTGCTCCCTTGGTTTTATCGAAGGACAATACGGTAAATTTCCGCGAATCGACAAAGAACTCATCCTTCAGTACCACGAAGGTATCATCGCAACCAGCTGCTGTCTGGGAGCCGAGATTCCACAACTCATCCTACGCGGCAAACTGGACGAAGCAGAAACCGCTCTCAAATGGTGGCTCGACCTTTTTGGTAAAGATTATTATATCGAACTCCAACGCCACAGCGGCCTCGAAAACATCGATCAAACCGGCGTCAGCCAGGAAGACATAAATCAGGAATTGATCAAACTCGCGCGCAAACACGATGTAAAAATTATTGCGACCAACGATTCCCATTACGTCGAAGAAGAAGACTCAGCACCGCACGATATCTTACTTTGCGTCAATACCAACAGTTTATTAGAAGAAGAAAAACGATTTAGATTTCCGAGTTCAGACTTCTATTTTAAAACTCAAAATCAGATGTCCGTTCTATTTAAGGACATCCCGGAATCTATGGATTCCACCATGGAAATTTATGATAAAATTGATACCCTAAAATTGGAACGCGACGTATTACTACCCGCCTACCCACTGCCCGAAGGAATCAAAACACAGGATGAATACCTCCGACAACTTACCTATACCGGTGCCAAGAAAAGATACGGGGTCATCACCGAAAAAATTCGGGAACGACTGGATTTTGAGCTAAAGGTAATTGCGGCGAGTGGTTATCCCGGCTACTTTTTGATTGTACAGGATTTTACCAGTACTGCCCGTGAGATGGGCGTAGCCGTTGGTCCCGGTCGAGGATCTGCCGCCGGTTCTGCGGTCGCCTACTGTACTGGAATTACCAACGTAGATCCGATTAAATACGACTTACTTTTTGAGCGATTCCTGAATCCGGAACGGGTTTCCATGCCCGATATTGATATTGATTTCGATGATGTCGGTCGACAAAAAGTAATCGACTATGTAATTGATAAATATGGACAAAATCAGGTAGCACAGATTATTACTTACGGAACGATGGCCGCCAAATCTTCTTTACGGGACGTCGGCCGGGTGATGGATGTACCGCTATCGGATGTGGATCGCGTAGCCAAAACATTCCCCTTACAACTCGGTGCGACCCTCAAGGATGTACTCGCTCAAGGAGGTATTAATCCTAAGCTAAAAGGAAAACTAAACTCCGATGACATGGACAAGGCCATGCAGTTTCGGGCATTGTCCGAAGGCGACGATGATATTGGGCGCGTTATTCGACAGGCAAAAAAACTGGAAGGGTCGATCAGAAATACGGGAATTCACGCGTGTGGTGTCATCATCACACCCGACGATATTACGAATTACGTTCCGGTAACCACCGCCAAAGATTCTGATCTACTCGTTTCTCAGTTTGATAATAGTGTTGCCGAAGATGCTGGATTACTAAAGATGGATTTCCTGGGTTTAAAGACCTTGACCATCATCAAAGATGCCATTACCATTATCAATGAAACCAAAGGAATCGACATTGATCCGGATGAAATTCCGTTGACCGACGAAGCAACTTATGCACTTTTCCAGCGGGGTGAAACCGTTGGAATTTTCCAGTATGAGAGTGGCGGGATGCAGAAGCACATGAAGGAATTGCGTCCGACAGAGTTTGCGGATTTGATTGCGATGAACGCTTTGTACCGACCCGGACCGTTGGAATATATTCCCAACTTTATTGCCCGAAAGCACGGACGGGAAAAGATCGTGTACGATTTACCCGACATGGAAGAGTACTTGTCGGAGACTTACGGGATTACGGTTTATCAGGAGCAGGTAATGTTGCTTTCGCAAAAACTGGCCAACTTTACCAAGGGGGAAGCCGATATGTTGCGAAAAGCAATGGGTAAGAAAAAGAAGGCGCTGATTGATAAAATGTGGCCACAGTTTGAGGAAGGTTGTAAAGCCAACGGACATGAAGGGGAAGTCGTCGGAAAAATCTGGAAAGACTGGGAAGCCTTTGCCTCTTATGCTTTTAACAAGTCACACTCAACTTGTTACGCTTTCATTGCTTTCCAAACAGCCTATTTAAAAGCCCACCACCCTGCTGCATTTATGGCCTCGGTGCTGACGCATAATAAAGGAGATATTTCCAAATTAACTTTTTTCTTACGGGAATGTAAACGGATGGGACTCGAAGTATTGGGACCAGATGTCAACGAATCCGTTGCCAACTTTACCGTCAACAAAGCCGGACAAATTCGTTTTGGATTGACCGCTCTAAAAGGTGTCGGAGAAGGTCCGGTAATTGATATTATTAAAGGACGGGATGATGGTCCTTACAAAGATACCTATGATTTTTTACAGCGCATCAACTTTGGATCATTCAATAAAAGAGCGATGGAAAGCTTAGTCCTGGCCGGAGCGTTTGACTTTTATGGAGATCTGGAACGCCACACTTATTTTGCGCCAAGCGGAAAGTACGATACGTACATGGAACACTTGCTCCGGTACGGTGCCGCCTATCAAAGTCAGAAATCAAATGCCGCCAACTCCTTGTTTGGTGCCAGTGAAGAAGCCCTGATTCCCAAGCCCAACCTACCGGAAGGTGGTAGACAATGGAGTCTGGTAGAAAAACTCACAAAGGAAAAAGAAGTCGCCGGAATTTTTATCAGTGGACATCCGCTCGATGATTATTTACTGGAAGCGCAACTGGCTTCCTGTGCGCTAGATAAGATCGAAAGTTTCCGAGGCCGAGAAGTAAAACTGGCCGTCATTGTCATCGGTGCACAACATCGCATCAGCCGAAAAGGAACAGGCTGGGGATTATTTGTCATTCAGGATTTTAACACAAGTTTAGAATTTCCATTATTTAGCGAAGATTACGCAAAATTTAAGCACCTGATGCAAGTGGGTGAAGTGTTATTTATCACGGGCCTTTACCAAAAACGCTACAACAGCGAAGAGTATCAACTGAAATTAACCAAAGTACAACAACTGGACAGCGTTGGAAAAAATACGTCTCACTCTATCGTCCTAAAATTATACATCGAGCAGATTGATGAGAAATTAATGTTTGGCCTGGAAAAACTTTGTAAAGAATATAAAGGAAAACACAAACTGAAATTTTCTTTACTAGACAAAGCCCACGAAACAAAATTACATCTGGTCAGCGGTGAAAAAAAAGTAAATATCGATAATCGTTTCGTAAAAGAACTCGAAAAGCTAGGCGTGGAATATAAGGTAGTGTAGCTTTGCGAAACTCGAGGAAAGCAAAAGCAAAGCAAGGTTTCTTAAAGCGGACTCGAAAAACCCCGTTACCAAGTATTCACTAGCTTTGCGAAACCCGAGGGAAGCAAAAGCAAAGCAAGGTTTCTTAAAGCGGACTCGAATAACCCCGTTAC
>Ga0114953_1001563_pt1 | contig 16175 bp, 19 predicted proteins | sample SidtaG_FD_87298 | JGI IMG/M metagenome (GOLD analysis project Ga0114953, IMG submission 87298) | Marine algal microbial communities from Sidmouth, United Kingdom - Sidmouth_Male2 metaG | ecosystem: Host-associated > Algae > Red algae > Unclassified | place: Sidmouth, United Kingdom | collected...
AGGGGGGTTGGGAAAACCACGAGGGAAAAACCCCGCCCCCGACCAGATCCGATCTCCCTGAGATTCGGACAGGTCATTCCCTTGCTGGCCCGGATCGGGATATTTTGGGGCCGCCCCGGGGGTATGCTGTCCACAGCTGAGGGGCCGCGCCCCTTCCAGCCGCGGGACCCCCCGACGGCTACAGCGCACAACCCAATAGATGCCGCACCGTCACTCTTCCTGGCGACGCACCCCCCCGACGCGCACAGCGTTGACGACAGTTCGCCAGGACAGGCAACGGTCAGAGAGACGCTCCCGCTCCGACACAGCTGGTGCCCCTACCACTACTCTCCCTCTCCCTGCGCGGCCCGCGTATCAGGCCATGTCGGTGTGTCCGGTGCCTCGCTAGAAAGTGCCGTGGAACGGGAGTCGAGAATTACAGACAAAGGGTGACCGAAAGACAAAACGCGGCTTCTACAGCCAGCTACAAGATGCTTATGAACGTGCCCCAACCACTTAAACAATAGGAAAAGACAACAACAGGAAAATACAACATCTATTCGCCCCGGCGGCTACGCTTGGCCAAGCGCGGCGTGACGGCCTCTCTCTCCTCCGCGGCTGTGCTCCCCGAGGCCTCCTCGATGAGGGTGGCCTCCTCCACCGGGCGTGCCTCCTCAATGCGCTCGCGGCGGGCAGTGAGCACTTGTACGTGCTGTCCCCGCGTCGTGGAAGGTGCCGCAGCACCAGGGGCCAAGTGCGCGGCCGCGCGAGGCTCCAAGCAGCTGATGTACCGGCAACACAACCGGCGGCCTCCGTCGGCATGGCAGCCAAGCCCGCCGCGACGCCGTCTACCGGAACGGCGGCTCTGCTGAGCGACTTGCGCTTGTGTGCAGCCTCGCGCCGCAGCGCCGCGTGGTCTTCCTTGAAGACCTCGTGCTTCATTACGGAGTGGCATCGCGGCTCCTTGCACCACAGCACCAGCAGCGCCGCCACCGCCTCCTCGTGCTTGCAGCGGTGCTCGCTGGAAGGAATGGCGTCGAGAAAGATCGTAACGAGCTCCTTCGTGAGCCGCGTCTGGTCCGTGAACACATCGGCAGCGCCCTCATCCAGCGGCTCCTCGGCGGGCCGGTCCTGGCCCAAATTGCACGCAGACTTGACCATCTTTGAGGGGAGGAAGCGCGTAGGAACCTTGACCCCCATTGGCCATCGCGGCGCCACCAATGTGCCGTCGCTCGTCTGGTCGGCGACGATCCGGTGCGCCCACCAGCGCGAGAAGCCTTCTTGAATGTTGCGCGGGGCCAGCCCGAAGTGCATGGCGAAGAAGGTGACGACTGCCCGCAGCGTCGCGCGCAGCAGCTGCATGGGCGCGCGGCCGTTGAGAAACAAGTCCGTCAAAAACGGCAGCGCCGACTGGTGCGGTGTTTCCACGTCAGGCGCGCTCATGCACTCCAGCACATAGGGCAACAGCGGCACCACCCCCTCCGAGCCGATGCTGTTGTCGCTACGTGCCTCCCTTTCGAGCGCGTCTGTCTAATATAGCGTTGCGGCACTCCCATTGCCACCACCCGCGAAGCCGGCGTCCAGGGAGCTCTCCGAGCGCGACGCCGAGCGGGCACGGGCGACTTGTCCGGCAAGTCGTTGGATACAAAACGGGGGGGGTAGACAGGAGTCAGCGGGGGAGGTGAAGACCTCCAGGTGCTCGTCCTCCTCTGCAGATACGGGAAGGGGGGCGGGAGAGCTTGGGGGGGGGGCAACATCGCCGCCATCGTGGAGGGTGCCGACTAGCCGCGGTGGAGCGGCGAGGGGGTTGCGCGACAGCGCGTCCCTGCCGCGAAGAAACTGTTGCGCCTACCCCAACACGCGCAGCACATCGGGGTCGACGTATGTCCCCTATCCGTAAAAGCTTGCCCAGCCCAAGTCCCCGCCCGCCGATACGCCCGACAAATGGATGACGACCTGACGGTGCTCGTTCCCGTCTTCCAACGCCGAGGCCTTGGCCACCATCTCCGCTGCCGCCTGCAGGGTCCTGGCCTACACACTGCGGCCATTGACGGAGTTGAGATATCTCCCAAACCGCTGCATGGCGAGCGACTTCGCGCCGCTGGCGGCGCGCGCGCGAGCGAGCGCAACCGCGCCGTCAGCCTCCTGCAGTGCTGCAAAAGCGGCCGTCCCACCTGCAGGCGTGGATACAGCCGCTACAGCTGGGGCATACGACACGCCCGCAGGCGCCGGTGTCGGCGCGACCGCGCCCGCCACACAGACGGTTGTGACATCCGCGCCGCGCGCCGCGCCGGCGGTGTCCATGGCCATAGAGGCAGCAACAAGTGATGCCGCGGCTACTGTCGCCGTCACTGCCGCTGGCACTGCCACGGCTGTCGCCGTCGCCGGTGCCGCAACCGCAGCCACTGCCCCGCCCATTCACAGCGGCAGCGGTGAGCGCCGTCGCGGTGCCAGCGGGCATTGTCGTGGCCGCCTCCGCCGCCGGCGCCACGGCCTTCGCCGTCACCGGTGCCGTAGCCGGCGCCACCGCCCCGTCCGTCATATCGGCGGAGCTGATGTCCGTCGTGTTTCCCGCTGGCCTTTCCGCGGCCGTCGCCACCGCCGACGCCGCGGCCTTCGCGGTTGTCGCAGCAGGCGTTACCGCCCCGTCCGTCACAACGGCGGCGGTAGTGGCCGTCGTGGTGCCCCTGGGCGTTGCCCCCGCCGTCATCGCGGCAGGTGCCACGGAAGACGCCACCATCGCTGCCGACGAGGGCGAGGCGACCGCGTCGGCAGCCGCAGCACCTGAGGTCGCGGCCGTCTTAGCGTCTGCAGCCATCGGAGACGTCTTTGCTATCGCCATAACACCCCGGAGGTGCCACGAAAGATGGAACGGGTAGGGGGAGACAAACGCGGTGCCGTGGACGGCGCCGAGGGCCAGATACGGGACGGTGGCGAGGGCCAGATATTGGAAAAAGGGGGCAAGGAAGAAGGGAGAAGTGCGGGCCGGAGGAGGCAGAAGTGGAAGGGGGAGGAGGACGCAGAAATAGAATGGGGAGAAGGGCGAGGTGGGAACGACGGTGCCGTGACTGTGGATGCTGAGAGGACACAGCAGAGCAGACCACGGCCAGCACCAACGCATTTAAGCAGAAGCCAACGACCCTGCGAGGCTGAGTGGTCACACAGTGGCGTCCGCCCACAAACCATCGTGCGGCGAGAACGCTGCAGCGCGACCACTGCCCGCGCACGGGGCGGTAGCACGTGAGCGCAATAATGGCAGCCATGCAAAGCGCTACTTCGCAAACGCGCTGGCGGCGAAATAGCACCGCGAGGACCCAAAACGTGCCGCCCACCCATCCCAGAATGCACCGCAATAGCATCTCCCGAAGCCCCCCAAATGCCAGAGCACCCGCACGACGCTGCGCCAGAAAACGAAGCAGCGAGCGGCAACACGAGAAGTGTCCACCCAGGGACCCTGCCGACCGGGGCAGCCACGGCGCGCGGCGCCAAAAACGCGCGCTCCTCGCACCCGCAGGCGCGCGCGTAGCGCCCTCCCAGAGCCTCCAGCGCCCCACGCCGGGATCCTGCCGATCGGGCCAGCCGCGGCGCGCGGCGCCAAAAAACGCGCGCCACCCGCACCCGCAGGCCCGCTGGCAGCGCCCGCCCAGCGCCCCCAGCGCCCGATTCGGGGCCCCCGCCGGCCGGGGCGGCCGCGGCGCGCGGCGCAGAAAGCGCGGCACCGAGCGGCGTCGCAAAACGCGCGCGCCTCCGGAACCGGCACGCCCGCAGGGAGCGCCCACCAGGCGCGCCCAGCGCCCCACTCACGGCCCCCGCGGGCCGGGGCAGCCGCGACGCGCGGCGCCAAAAGCGCGGCAGCGAGCGGCGGCGGAAAACGCGCGGCCCATGCCCCTGCCCAGCCCCGCGAGCAGCGCCCACCCAGGGATCCTGCCGACCGGGGCAGCCGCGGCGCGCGCCACCAAAAAACGCGCGCCCCCCGCACCCGCAGGCCCGCCAGGAGCGCCCGCCCAGCGCCCCCAGTGCCCCATTCAAGGCCCCCGCCGGCCGGCGCACCCGCGATGCGCGGCGCCAAAAACGCGGCAGCGAGCGACGGCGGAAAACGCGCGGCCCATGCCCCGCCCCAGCCCCGCGAGCAGCGCCCACCCAGGGAACCTGCCGACCGGGGCAGCCGCGGCGCCCGGCGCCAAAAAACGCGCGCCCCGCGCAAGCGCAGGCCCGCCGGCAGCGCCCGCCCAGCCCCCCCAGCGCCCCATTCAAGGCCCCCGCCGGCCGGGGCGGCCGCGGCGCGCGGCGCAGAAAACGCGGGCCCCCCGCAATCGCAGGCCCGCAGGCAGGGCGAGCCCAGCGCTCCCGGCGCGCCACCCAGGGCCCCCTTTGGCCGGGGCGGCCGCGGCGCGCGGCGCAGAAAACGCGGCACCGAGCGGCGTCGCAAAACGCGCGCGCCCCCAGAACCAGCACGCACGCAGGGAGCGCCCACCAAGCGCGCCCAGCGCCCCTTTCAGGGCCCCTGCGGGCCGGGGCAGCCGGGGCTCGCGGCGCAGAAATCGCAGCACCGAGCGGGGCCGGAGAAAGCGCGGCCCCTGCACCACCCCAGGCCCGCGAGCAGCGCGCACCCAGGGCCCCTGCTGACCGTGGCGGCCGCGGCGCGCCGCGCAGAGAACGCGCGCCCCCTGCACCCGCAGGCACGCAGGCAGAGCCCGCCCAGCGCCCCCAGCGCCCCACTCAGGGGCCCCGCCGGCCGGCGCACCTGCGTCGCGCGGCGCCGAAAGCGCGGCAGCGAGCGGCGGCGGAAAGCGCGCGGCCCATGCCCCGCCTCAGCCCCGAGAGCAGCGCCCACCCAGGGATCCTGCCGACCGGTGCAGCCGCGGCGCGCGGCGCCAAAAAACGCGCGCCTCCCGCACCCGCAGGCCCGCAGGCAGCGCCCGCCCAGAGCCCCCAGCGCCCCACTCATGGCCCCCGCGGGCCGGGGCAGCCGGGGCTCGCGCCGCAGAAAACGCAGCACCGAGCGGAGCCGGAGAAAGCGCGGCCCCGGTGGAGCCCCGACGAGTGGGCGCTACGAGTGTTCGAGAAACAGCGGGTGGTGGCCACCGTAGGTCCTCCTTAATCCGCCCGGACCGGCCCGGCCCGACGCGCCCCTTTCGTCCACCACCCGAAAACTCTTTCAGACCCATCCTATCATGACGACATCGCGCTTGCATGCCCTCCGTGCCGACTTTTTCACCTTCTTCGTGCCCAGGTTCTGTCATCTCAGACAGGCGAAAAGACGTCAAGAAGCGCGCGAAGTTGAAGGAAATAGGTCCACCAGGGCATGCTGCTTTGTACAAGATCCTGTCCTTGATGAATTACTGCTCTCTGGGGTGTTTCATAGCGACAGACTGCGTCGTAGCAGTAGTCTACCTTTCCCCCAACACGGACCTCTCGGGAACTTCAAGAGTTGATGCTTCAGTACCTCTCGAGGTACATTGGCCAAGAGTTGAAGCTCGAGCGGGTGTCCCAAGGCCAAAATGGCATCGCTGAGCTCATTCATGCAGTCAGAGCCGCCGTTCGCTATATGGGTTCCTCAGGACAGCCCTGCCAACAGCAGCATCAAGCGGTCCTTTCTGGGTCAAATGAGCCCCCTCGTACAATAGACACTAGCAGGTTGGCGCCGTGGGGGGCGCCCAGGCGTGCCCACGTGTCGGGAAGGCGCAATGGTGGATGATATTGCGCGCGCGCGCACCCAGAACAGAGCACAGCGCGGACAGAGGGCGGCACTTGAGGTCCCTCGGAGTGGCGGGAACCGCCCCAGGGAGCCCCACAAATGGCGCCCCAAAGTGACTTTTTCGCTTTGTAGAATGTACCCCAGCTCCCTCAGGGCTAAACAGACCACGCTGAGCTCATTCCTGGCGTCAGAATGGGCAGCAGACAACGGAAAACGCTCGAAAACAGACGCTGAAAATGAGGATCAAAGGAGCGGAAAAGGATCAATTGAGTCCCCCGGTAGAAAAGACACTAGATTGGCCTCACGGGAGGATTGGGCCGGCATCTCACGGTCTTCTCTCAGTGCTCCAGAGGGTTGACCCAAAGCGAATGGCGGGCCCTCATCGCAGGAGTCCTGCAGGGTTCGACACGTGCGGTTGTGGGCACACTTTGAAGCGCAATTCTGCAGCAGTAAATCGTTGTCTCTTGCACTCTCGGTCGACACAGCCGCAAGATGCTACGTGTGATACCAAAATTACAAGTGCGATCCGCGCAAACCTCTTTGCAAACCACTTGTACTGAAAATCGGGCCACGTGGTGCTGTAAGAGGAATACCAACACGTTTTTTGAGCCCAAAACGTGCCGATCTGCTGCTGGTATGCTCGAACGCTTTGAGGAGAACTGCTCTGGGCCGTTTGCAGGTGTGACAATGTCGGAGATTGACATTCGTGGTGCGTGTTCGTGTGGGAGGCGGGATGGACGCGTTGCCGACGGGGCAGTTTTGTCCCTCTACGGTGACGCCCGGGCGGGGGGTGAGAGAACGTCTATCGGTGCGCCAAATGCAATTTTCATATCGCCGAAAGAGTTCGCTATAGCTGATCCCACGATTTTGAGAGTCGCAGCAACGGACGAACTTCTTCGAGAACTGCTTCTGCGACACGTATGACGAAGACAGCAGGAAACTGTCACAGCCTTGTCTGAAGAGTGTCCGAAGAGTCCTGTCCTAATGATTTGACAGCCCCCCCTCGACCTTCTGGAAGTGGTCCGCTTACCTGTCACATCCACTGGCCCTATCAGTTTCGGCTGCGCTCTATGAGCAAGCGTCATTCCGGGACAAACGGTGTCTCCTTGGACTTGGCATGAGAACTTGCGGCCAGGAGTGTCAACCGACCCGGCGAGACTGACCCAGAACTGCCTTCTGACACCAACTGCACAGTGGTCTGAGTGAACTTGTCATCAACTGGGCCAATCACAGCGCGCGATCCATGAATGACAGCGGAGCAATCTTCGTGTGATGCCAAGAAACAAGACCACAAGTGCTGCACCTTCTGGCACGAGTGGCTGACACAAAAGAATGGCGATGGAATGCTCACCCGGCTGTAAGCCCATCAGTCTGATCAAGCCTCGGATCTGCTGGCAGCTCGACACGATGCGCTTTCTGTGCACGAGGAAGGGCCTTGCACAGCGTGCCCATCTTGGAAGCGCCTGTTCACTCCGAGCCTGTGTCAAGCCACGCAACTCGGACTGCCTCAGGATCAGCAATATCGTTCGTGCGCATGTCTATAGATTAAATACCATCCATAGGGAACTTCATCCTCAAGCTCCTCCAACTCACAAACTGTAGAGGGACAGAGCGGCCGTTCCATAACCGCTTCCTCAAGCCGCTGCGCAGCGGGCTGATCTGTATTTTCAAAGAGCGCCTGCTTCTGCGTGTCTTGCGGCGATCAGGAAATCTCAAAACCACGCTGGGGCTGCTCTGTCTTTCTGGGTCCTCCGGCACCAAAGCAGTTCTAAAAGTGCTCCCCAGAACAGCATTACACCACTCCTGTGACCGTTTTTGAGAACTTACGAGGCACCTGGACCTCAATGATTTTCTTTTGGTGGAGTTCTGGACCACCTCTCCTGTGCAGATGTTCAACGTTTTGACAGTGGCCCCACTTTCTTCACCCTTTTTTTTCAAATGAGGCACAAACAACGAAATAAACGGCAGAATACAGGCAGAAATGCGAGGTGACCATACCTTGTTTGGGACAACAGGCAATCCGTTCAGGAGCTGCGGCGCCCACCCTCCGGGCCTGCGACATCCCCACGCGCGCCAGTGGCGTCCCCTTCCCGCGCCTGGGTGGCCCCCCTCTGTGCCGTCCGCTGGTGGGCGACGCCCGCCATCACTTGCCAGTGCCTGCCCCGCGGCGCCCACCTACCCCCGCTCGCCGAGGACGCGGCGCGAAAACTCCAGATCCTCGACCATCATCTTCACACGCTCAGCGTGCGCAGCGCATGGCACAGCGTCCTCGAAAAACTAGAAGAGGTACGCCTCAGCCGCCTCTTGCATATCGCTCACTGCCTCGGCTGGCAGGCGCAGCCCCGGTCTGCTGTGGACGACCGCCTCCGATAACAGCCGATCAAAAAAGTGGCGCTTCGTGGTGATCTCGCCACGAGAACCACACCGTGAACTCTCCCGCAACACCACCGCCCCCGGATGGTCGCAGCGGCGCAGCTGAATGGCCGGCGCATGTGGCCCAGCAGCCGTCTAGGCAGCCGCGAATTTGTCGCTGCCGTTCGAAATGCCCGCCCCACCGGCGCCAGCCGCCGTTGTGCCCACCTTGGCGCTCAGTAGCGACCCAGGCTTGCGCGTGTGCACGCCCGCGTACTGACGCGCCGTCATCTTGTCGCGTCGCATGGATTTAGGCAGGCTAGAGCGGGCTCCTGGGATGGCCACGACGGCGGGGCCATTTCGCCACGCCCACCGCAGAGAGCACTGCTGAAACCTTCACAGCGGACAAAGTCATGCGGCGCAGCACATCTCTGCGACACTCGGTCGGGCGGCGGAAGGGACACCCGCTCGAGGAAGTTGCGGGGGTCGCACACAGCCCGTAGGCGCAGCGCCTGAGGACAATCGGTGGGCACGGCAGCGACGGGCTGCGCACTGTGTTGCGGCCGCGGAAGCAGACCGCCATCCGTACGGGCTTCTTTTACGGTCTCGCGTTCCGGCCACCGCCTCCTCCACAGGCACCCGCACGCCATATTCCACACGGGCGCGCGGGTGGCGCCCTCACTCCTCAGCGGACAGTGACTGGCAACCCCCGCAGGCGTTCGCTCTCACTCAAATGGCCATGTATGCACTTTTCTTGGACTATCTCTGCACGGGACAGTCTCCCCTTCTCTCGAAAATCACACTCAGACCATCACAACAGTGACCTGCCAATTTCAGTTCGTAATAGACAAATTTCATGTTCTTCCTTGCTGCCGATCTTTTTTCCTACTGGTGGACCCGAGGATCTCTGTCCGCGACCGTTGGATGGCCGCTGCCACAGGCACCTCCAGCGGGGCTGGACCCGATTTCCGTTGAGCCTCCCGCCGACTCAGAGCCGCCCAGCGGGGTATATCTCGCGCGCGCATGCGCTTGGACGGCCACATCGTCGCTGGACGACGCAGCCCAGCACACCGCTAAACAGAACTGCCTGTTTGGCAACAGGCAAACAAACGCGCATCTGTTGGCCCATCTGTTCGGGCAACAGACCCTGAACAGAGCGTCATTCCGTTGGGCGCCGCTGTTGCACTCTCTCGTGGGGGATCCTGGCACGGGCAAAGCTATCTCGCGCTTCACGGCTCGTTCCGCAAATTCAGGACGTACTAAACGTATCTGGATGCCTTGGGCTTTCCTAGAGAAGCACTAGCACCGACTTTGAGTTCCCTCCGGGGACTCTTTCACTGAGAAAGCACCCCATGACGAGCAATGGCTGGAAAGTCTATTTGGGCACTTACCCTTGGTCCTGACCGCACACCGAGCTTCCCGACACTGGCGCCGACGTTCACCCCACCTCCTCCTCGCGCCTTGCCCGCCTCACCATCCCACAAACACCACAATCATCTAACGCGCGTCCCACCTCGCCGAGTCACCACCCCCCGTGCGACACATCCGACGTCCCACCCCCATTCTCTACATCACAGAGCCTGAGGCTTTACCGGCCTAGCTGCTCGGGTTGAGCACACGAGACGTGAACGTGAAGAAGTGGTTGATGAAGAAGCGCTGGGCGCGGCGCTCGGTCGCCGTGTCCCGAACGTTTTATGGCATCGCCTGTAGGCCGTGCCGGTCCCCCAAGTCCAAGAAGTCGAACAAGACGTGCTCAATGCGCAGTACGTAGGTAAGAGGCACACGAACAAGCACCGGCAACTGACAGGTAGAAACACCAAGGTCCCAGGCCATCCGCTTGCAACCCGAGCGTGAGATCGAACATTCGGGGATAGAGGGTACCTTTCGGAGTCGTCGCACGACGAAGAAGTCGTCCACTACTCCATCGAGCATCCGCACCACCAGTTGAGCCCATCCCAGCTGCCGTCGCCCACTGTCGTCGGTGTACCACAGGTAGTCGTGCCGTGGCTGCGCAGGGCGGCTGGGGCTTGCACAAACTGTCTGCACGACCGACGCAGCGCCCCACTCGAAAGTGCTATGGAAACCAAAGGAAGGTGACGTCACGAAGGTGCAGGCAACACCCTTGTTAAGCACCACACCAAGCATGGCCATACCCGGCATCTGCTCCAAGTCCGCAATGGTGACGCGCCGCCCCCGATGGGACCGAGCCAACGTCTCGATTGGAACTGTCGGCACATCGTCTTTGTCGACGACTTCCTCCAAAAGGCCAAACAGACCATCTCCGTCCTTGTCGTCATCCTCTCCCGATACAGAACTCTCGCGCAGCACCTCTTTCTGCGCCTCAGCGGCTCTCATCATCTGCAAGACTATGATAGGGCAGCGCTTGTTGGTCCGGGATTACATTCGCTTGCACGGACCGTGCAAGGCCTCGTTCTCGCTGGTATCCCCCTCTCAGAGGTTGCCATTTGCGAGCAACGCGGCAAGCAGGTGGTTGGCAAGCCGGTCGGACTTCGATGTATGTGCGGGGCCGAAGAGGATGTCCACGTGGTCGATGATGAACTCTTGCGCCTCGTCCGCGAGTGCGCGCATCTCCCGCTCCGTCATGCGTGTCGTGTCAGCAAAGTTGTCGCCCATCAGCTTGCCGCCCGGTACAGCCATGCGGCAGTACACGTCCAGCACCGCCCTGTGCAGGGGAAGATTACCGTAGACCCTCCGGTACGTTACAGATGACACAAAGTCAGGGACCACCGGGTCAGGTAGTACATCGTCTGCTGCCTCGAGCACGGCATCGTCTGGGCCGTGTCCATCGTCAATCTCCTCCATGTCACAGGTCGACCGATGCCCAGCGGCAGCAAAGACCGGCGCCGGTGCAGCGTCTGCGTGCCGCACACGGCGCTCTTCAGCCGTCCCACCATCGCCAGCCATCATATGAGGCATTATCGCCAACCCGTGCTGCCACAAGCGCCCCGTCATCTGCAGGTGTTTCACGATGGGTGGAGCAAAGAAGCTGTTCATAAAAGTCAAAACAGGCCAGGGGGGGGGCGCGAGACGCCCTGGATTATGAGCAGGCGCTTGCTATCCTCAGTGTGCTGTCCAGTTAGCGAAACACAGGCGCGTGCTATCGTCATTGTGCTGTCAAGTTAACGAAACACAGAACAACGACTTCAAGTATATAAGCAAAACGACAAGAGGGGTACGTTTCACATCAAGAAGTCCGCTAACGTACCCGGGTGGTGCTGGGCCAGGCACGTTGAGATGTTTCATCTCCCAGGCTCGCAAGTAGAGCACATCAAGCGTCGCTGTGACAGGACCGAGGCGAGCTTCTTGGCCGTCACACGCGACACGAAGGAAAGAGGGGAAGCGCTGCGCCACCATGCGCACGACCCCAAGATTCCACACGTGCAACAAGTTGAAGGAGATAGAATTGTAAAGCTGCCTGTTGTCAGTTGCCAGGCCCCACACGGCACCAATAGCCGGCACGAACGCGAGGGCTCTGTGCTCCATCCTGAGTTGGTCGCGCAAATACGGCCGTGGGTCCCGGTCGCGGGGGAGCGCACCATCCAGCTGGGCGTCCAGTACGGCGGTCACGTCGCGAGCCGGCGCACCGACGCCCGCAGGTCCACCCGCCACATTGCGTTGGACCGTGCAGTGTGAGCAGAAGAATTCACAGGAGCAGCCCATCAAGCACGCGATCGACCGTTCGGCGAGTTGATCGGCCACAATGCCGAGCAACCGCGGCCCAGCTGTCAGCGGCTGCTTTCCAGGAAACTCCACCGTGACGCCAGTTTGGCTTGCGCCGACGAGCCCGCGCAGGAGGACTGCGAGACACCGCTGCGGCAAACCGTTTCGTGATTTGCTTGCACGGAGACGAGCGGCCGCCGTGCGAGCCGCATGCTTACCAACGTGGGGGACGTACCCGACAGTCACCCACTGCAAACTACTGTCGCGTACGTTCGGCACACGTGCCCGAATCGGGTACACATAATGTGCCCCGGACCATGTCACGACGGCCTCGTCGATGAGGTGCTGCACGGCCAACACAAACGAAAGAGACCCATGAACGCGGCGCACGTTCAGCTCCTCCGTCAGAAACAGGTCACTGTCAAGTATGTCCGATCGTAACCTCGAACCATCAGACCCCAGACCAAGCTCCTCGCCCCAGAGCTGCACGTGTCCAGCATTCTGCAACAGGTCCAAAGCAACCAGAAGCAAGTCCCTAGAGTAGAAGAGATACGTCATCCCCTCGACTTCAATCGGCGTCTCGTCCCAGAGGAGCTTCGACAGTACGCGGCGCTGCTCTTCCCGCACTGCGGCTGCGAAAGCACTCCTGGAAGGAGACTCTCTACCACGCTCCCTCTGCATGTCATCCGAGCTGTCCACTTCCCGCACCACCTCAGCCACAGGGTCTTCTCAGCGGCCACTGGAAACCTCCTCCGCGCTATTGTCGTCCGCTCCAGGTAGACGGCGTTTGCGCCCACCCACTCCCCCGTGGCAACCGGCGCCGTGTCCCTGAGCACCGCCTCCTCTCTCCACCATCAGGAACACAGAGACGTACCACATTTGGTCAGACTTGGACAGTCCGGGACCACCGGCGCACGAGGCAACCTTAAGTGCCTCTCGTAGAAGGCGCGTGATGAACCGCGACGGCCTTTGGCCAGCCGAGGGGGGCACGAGGCGCCGTGTCTTGCTCGCCTCCGGCTTGGCCTCATAATATGCTCTAATCCGGGCGGCCGTCGACGTTTGACACACATTCCGGCGCCGTGGAACAGCCAGTGTCCCGCGCGCGTAGCTGTCCACGGGCACGCGTACGACGCCGAGCCCAGTAGCGACGGAATGATCAGCTTTGGTAGCTCCGGCGGACTCGCGTTCATCGACGGGGGTCGGTGTGATAGACAGGGCCACGACAAGCGCCGGGAAAAGCCCGGATGCGACAGGGCGGGCGGCCTCGGCTCGGTGATGGAGCTCCACAAACCCACGTGGTGGTGCGAGTCGGTTCCTTTGAGGATGCAGACGATTCATGTGGTGCATACGGGTCGTCTGCGGCAGGCCTTTTCATGAGTATCGCGTCAGTAAGCATTTTTTCGGGTTTGAGTCCGGGCGTACTTGCACTCATGCAATTTATCAGATCCATCCGACCCAAACTCATTGGCACGACCGCGTCACCCTCATACCCATACCAGAGAAAAAGTAAGAGTTTTGTGGCACCCGATGAGTGGCTGAGAGCATTTCCATCTCCAGGTCCCACAGACAGAGGAGGAGGGGCGCCAAGCACTGTCGTCGCAGCAACACGTTACGTCAGCTGCGCGGTGGTTCTCGTCAAGCGTGCAGAGCTGTTCGGAGGCGCACTGTGTTTGGGCCGGAAGGCCCTTCGCACAAAGGTTGTTTGCGTCTCACCACCAGTAACAACGCCCCACTATTTTTGCAACAAGGGGGTTGAGGGGGAAGGGGGCGAGCAGCGGGGCGGAGCGAGGGGGGGAAGGGGGCAGCGGCAGCTTCTCAGGGCGCAGCCGAGCACAGAGAGCAGAGATATGGTGGGCAGTCCTAAAAGAGGAGGCGTGGACCTGGGAGCAAGGTGATGAGCTGGCGCTCAGATGCGTGAGGCGCCCGTGCTACCTGGGACAGAGAGGCGGACCTCACAATTGAGACGAAGATTGCCGCACCGACGACAGCAAGCGCGGTCGGAACCCGCGACAGCCTCAGTCAGCCCACTGGATGCTCGCGTTTGAATGGCGCACGTGGCCGACCGGACTGTGAGCGATAGCGAAGATGATTCAACCATTCGATATGTTCCGGATACGTTCGTCCAGAAAATTTCATATCACTATCCGATACTCGACCGAGATGCCAACTCTGTGCACTCGAAAATCTGAGTGTGTCAAATGCTTGTACTCGGGCGCAGAAAGAAGTACTCGGCACCCGAGATTAAAAAGCATCTGGCTCCCTACCCGAACTTGTGAAGTAGAACAGGGCCAGATACTTCACTCAGGACAAAACGTGGTACTCATGAAAGGGCCTAGTCTGCGGCATGAAGACACTAGTACAGTACCAACACTTCCAGCACGTGCCAGCATGGCGGTGCGATTCTTCATGCTCCATGACCTGCTACACACCAGTGGAGCCCAGAAGAAAATCAGGCAGTCGACAGAGTAATACAAGGAGCACAAAAGACATGCCGACACAGAGCATTGTGTTAGCATGGGCACAACAGCCGCGGAGACGCCTCGTAAACAAGACGCGAGTGCCCACAGCGCAACGGCGTGGGTGAGAACAATACAACAGGTGGTGCCAGCCGGCGAGGCTGTGAAGGCATGCACCATAGATGGTACCTCCAACTGATACTCTAGCAGACGGTGAAAACATACGTTTCACACAAGCACCACAGGATAACAGGGAAGAGGGACACGGCCAGCCTACAGCGGCCGATGTTGTCGAGGTTGGGGGTAGGTGCACGGTCGTCAGCGAGCGCCGCCAAGAGGGAAGCTTAGATACCAGAGAGGCCATGTCGCTGGGGAACCTAAAGAGGTGCGGGGAGAGGGGAGAAGAGCGACCTACAGTCCTGCACACGGCCAAAGGAAGAAAATTGAGACGGCAATCAACTCCGTATGAGCGAGGGGTGGGTTGAACGGAGACGTCGTGCTCTGGGCTCGCCAGCGCGTCTCGGATCTCCCCTGGGTTCTGTCGTTGACAGTTACGAGCAACCATACAGCGCATGCAGTCAGTGGCATCGGAACATGTCCACGAAACTGACGTCATCAGCAGAGGCCCCGAAGAGGAAACAGCGTGAGCTGGTGCTGCCAGGCGCAAGATGTAGCGAGTGGAAAGCCTAGACGTGGCCGTCCCGGCAGATGTTGGCGAGAAAGAAGCAAGTCGATCCGCGCTGCGACACAGCATGGTCGAAGACGAAGAAAATACCTGCACCAAGATTGTGACTTCACTCGGCAATGAAGGACCAAATCTTCTACTGCCCACCGCACCGCACTCCCCACTCCCCTCCTCGTGTGCACCCCAATCCCCCCCCTTGTGCTCCCGCAACTACACCTCCCTCCCGCCGCAATGGCGCGGACGAAGCAGACGGCACGGCGTTCTACTGGCCTCAAGGCGCCGGCTGGTCTGGCGCGGGCTGCCGCTCGGCGGGCGATCAAGGCCGGTTGCAAGGCCGCAGTCAAGCGCCGCTACCGGCCTGGTACGGTCGCCTTGCGCGACACTCGCAAGTTTCAGCGTTCGGGGGAGCTGCTGATTAGCAAGCTCCCCTTTCAGAGACTTGTGCGCCAAGTCGCGCAAGAGTATACAAACGCGCCACGCTTTCAGGCGTCCGATGTTCTCGCGCTGCAGGAGGCGGCCGAGGCGTACCTCGTCGGGCTCTTTCAGGACGCTCAACTGCGTGCTGTCCACGCCAAGCGCGTCACTGTCATGTCGAAGGACATCCAGCTTGCTCGCCGCATCCGCGGTGAGCGGGCGTGGATTCTGCTTTTTTATAAGGGGCCCGCTTATAGTTTATTACCGTTATTGACCGCTGCGAGAGGCTTTGCTTGTGTGCGGGATGGACACGGGAAAGAAAGTGGGAAAACGTGCGCAAGAAAAAACAGAACACAAAGGTAGCCCGACACCCCCATCCACCTCTGCCACCGCCACCGTACGGGGGCAGCAACCGAAAGCGCGCCGGCGGCGAGTGATCCGGGCGGACGGCAGTGGCGGGGTGGGCGTTGCCATTGGCGACAGGCGCGGCGGCGGTGGGCGTGCGGGTGCGGGGGGTGGCGCGGCGGCGGCGGCAGTGGCGACGCCGCCGTCGACGGGCGGCCGCCGCCGCGGCGGCCGGGCGCCGACCGCTACTACGCGGTTGCCATTGGCGCTTATGTGGCGCCGCTCCGCTCCAAGGTGGCGCTCCTCAGCAGTGCCCCCGCCCTACAGGGCAACCACTCCCTCGGCCGGTGGGCGCGGCACGACCGCTTGCAGGCGGCGACGTGCACGCCGGGGTCGCCGCCGCCGCCGCCGCCGCACCCGCCGCCCGCCCCGCTGGCGGTGCGCCGGCGGCGGGGGGCGCCCCCCCCCCCCCCCCCCCCCCCCCCCCCCCCCCCCCCCCCCCCCCCCCCCCGGGGGGGGGGGGGGGGGGGGGGCCCCCCCGGGCGCCCCCGGGGGGGCGGGGGGC
>Ga0114953_1001565_pt1 | contig 16166 bp, 20 predicted proteins | sample SidtaG_FD_87298 | JGI IMG/M metagenome (GOLD analysis project Ga0114953, IMG submission 87298) | Marine algal microbial communities from Sidmouth, United Kingdom - Sidmouth_Male2 metaG | ecosystem: Host-associated > Algae > Red algae > Unclassified | place: Sidmouth, United Kingdom | collected...
ACAAGCCACCCAGGCAGCCCCCTCTCTCAGGTGTGCCAGGTGCACACAAGCTGCCGACGGGTAACGGCCCGCCAGCGCAATCACACACAGCCACACACTCGGGGCACAATATGCAATCTCCCCCCCATTCCGGCGTGGCACGACGCTGACTCTCGCATGCGATTGGTCCATCCAAATCATCGGCCCGTGATTGGCGCGAGGGTGGGATCTCGACCGGTGCAGGTCATCCCCCGCCGGGGTGCAAAGATTCACACTACGAGCACCGCTCGTCTGCCCACGCCGAGTTAAGGGCGGTCAGCTGGCTTGAAAAACTGAAAATTATCTCTGTAAGGTGCGCAGGTTTAGGACTGGTACGTCGTAAATCTTCAGCCGCCGTGCATGCAGGCATGCAGGACAGCCGACGCACCGTGACGCTTCCCTTCCACGCCGCCCGTCGCTACGAAAAGGGCCCGGATTTCCCGAACACTACACGTTTGGCGCACCAGAGCATCATTGGTGTACTGCTACACTCCACAAGCCTTGTAATGGCCGCGGAGGAGTCCGTTTCCGGAGGAGCAGACACCAGGTATGTTCATGAGGGTGCCAAGTGATCACCGTTTACCTTTGAGCGGAAAAAGCAGAGAAAAGCATCGCGCTGGGGAAGGATCTGAGCATACCGCCGTGACGGGCACGGCATGGGGAGTCGTTTGCTACGTTGGCCATCTATTTTTTCCCCAACCCCGCACCCTGTCGTGGCGACACTGATACTGACACAACGAGGGTTATAACCACCCGTGTTTCTCGGCTCTGTTTTTGCAGATGCAGCGCTCTGGATGCATTGGTTGGTTTAACAAAGGACATTGTCAACCCCTCCACAGGGAAGCCCTTCGTCTTTGTGTGTCTCCCGTGCTCGCAAGCATACCTGTACCCCACCAAGGCCGTCAGCAGCTACCTGGAATCTTTCTGCGCGCATCCTGAGGACTCTCGGGTACGCTCGATCGCCGCCACGCTTCGGACAAGCGGGAACATTTCCCATCGCTACATCCGCAGTACGGGAGTAGTTGTCGGAACCTACGTTGGGTGTCGGCCGCGACAGCCACGCGCGCCCCTGTGGGGGCCCTCTATTACCGGACAGTGTGTGTCAATTCTTCATCCGGTCGGTCTCGCATCCGGTGCACGGTACAAGCCAGGACCTTCTGCACTACCGTTCCGTTGGGGGCTAGAGGAGGCCTCTGCAGAGTTGGCCACGCCATTTTCAAAGCGCCGAAACGTGTGCGGTGGCTGCCGGTCGTCTGCTGAAAGGCAGTCGCGTTTGCAGCGCGTGGCGGCAAGTGATCCAGCCGGCGGAGCGACTGCCGCATCCGCTTCTGCGGAGCCCGACAAGGTACTGGACTTAGCGGGATTGCAGCTGTTGAGTTTTGCGGCTTCGGCCCAAGTTCCCCTCCTGCAGCCTCCCACCAACACCCCCCCTACCTCGCCGGTTCGACAGCCTCTGTTGACACCCCCCGGGGGAAACCGAGCGCACGCGCCCAAGACCAGGGGTACCATTCTGGGCGTGACGCTGGAGCCCGCAAACGCGTCGGAGGCGTCGCAGTCGCGCCTACGACTCTCTCCGGTGTCTCCGAGGCACTTCCACGGACTGGTGATTGCTCAGCGCTGGACCTCGCCCCCGCCATTTCCGCCTCCGTGCCGACAGTTGACACAGAACTGCGCGGGACGCCGGGTCCTGCGACCGACGCCTCGACAGTCTCTGTGCCCAGCCACGAGCGGGTCATCCTGGCTTCCCTCGCGGTTGGTGTCCCACCGGTTGACACTGGTTGGTCCACTGAGCGGATGATGGTGGAGCTGTTGGGGAGGTATGACACTTTTGGAGCTTCGGCATTGGCTAGAGTCGCTGTTCACAGCCCACCTGAGAGCTACACGCCGGAGCGAAATCTCTTTTGCCTTCAAAAACGGTATCAACCGCCGCTACGCACTCAAGCCGTTCGCAGGGATTGGCCCCGTGAGTGAGCGGCAAATGCGCCGTCGCGTGCGGGAAGAGACGGCGGCCATCCGCATCACGACGACAGCTGACATCTCCACGCACCAAGCCCCTCTAAGAAAGCTCCAGGACTCGGCGCGGCGTGGCGCGGGCGTGGCAGTGGTGCCCACTGGCGGCCTTCTGAGGCTGTCTCCTAGAGAGCAGGCCCAGTCTTCTGTCGGGCACCAGCTGAGCGCCGCGACTGTGTCCCAGTTGCGCCAAGCCGGAGGGGGGATGTCGGGCGGCTGGGCCTCTCGAGAGGTATTCCGGGAGGCCATGGCGGCGCTCACCGATGCGCCAGGGCGGCGGGTGTGGTCCGACGAGCGGGGTGCCCATCTGGTCAGCCGATGTGGCGGCCTGCAAAAGTTCTTTGATGGGCTGTCATCCAGTGGCCACTTTGTGGAACGCTACGTGCGGGACCATGACGGGGATCGTGTGCCCCACAAGAAGACCCTTAAACCGTGCCCTACGCTTCCCTACGAGCTCCATAGCGACTAGACAGCTGACGTACATGTGTGCTTCAGTCTGGACAAGGGTTGTCGCGGGACTACCACCTCCAAGCTGGTATTGACAACACCCAACCAGAAGCGCCTTATGGCGCGGGGCAACTCGTTATTGCTGACAGTGCTGCCGTGCGTCAGCGACGCCAACGAGGACCTGCACACGATGATTGGACCGTGGGTCAGCGACCTGCAAGAACTGTTGGAAAACGGGTTGATGGTTGGCGGTACGTTGCGCGCCGTCCGTCTAATTTTAGGTGGGGACATGGCGTTCCTGTCGGCATTTTTAGGCCACAAGGATGCCTCATCGCGCTGCCCTTGTCCGTGGCGCACCGTGATTGTTAGGACCGATGACGCCAACGAGAAGCTGGCGGCGACGCACGGCGACATCCAAGCCGTGTCGATGGCCCCCCCTCGACTGAGGGCACGGGAAGAGCTGCGAGCTGCGCGCGTGGCTTACGAGACGGGGCCAAGCGATAGCCTGCCCATCCCAAGGACCCCTACAGAACACCTATCCATCGAATGGTGCCCCTTATGTGACGTTTACCCATGCCACATCGTGCCGGCCCCTCTCCATTGGTCGCCGGGTGTTGCAGCCGTGATGTTACGGCTAGGCATTGAGGAAACGTATGCCGCGAGCGCGTGCGCTGCTGCCGTTGCAGCGGCCACGGCCATCGGGCGGGCCCTGTTGGAAGAGGTACGGGAGCGCCCGGTCGCCTATCACGGAGGTGGATTTGAACGGCGGGCCTGTGCACCGAGCGGGCACAGGCCGTGTGCGTCGCGCTTGATAAACTCTAAGCCCTGGAAAATGCCTGGGCGACTTGGACGTCACTTGTCAGGACGCTCAACGGGGCGCACGATGTCTCTGCAGATGAGATTTCTGCCTTTAAGACTGGAACGCTTGGCCTCTGCCCCCCCCTTCAAGACGTCTTTCCTTGGATGAGCATTACGTTGAAGCTTCACGCGCTGGCTCACCACGCGCCTACGTTCCTGCGGCGGTTTGGCTTCCTCGGAGAGTACGGTTAGCAGGCGCTCGAGGCCTGGCACGGGTGGTTTAACCACGCCCATGCCCAGTGCACTGCCGACTCCTGTTTGGGGACGTGCCTGCAGTTCCTGCGACAATCGGCGCTGGACTTTTAGCCGGCTGCTGACATGGCGCTCGACAACGGGCAGTACCGTCGGCCTGCGGCGCCGGGAGCGCGGAAGGCAACGAAGCCAGGAGATGGGCGGTTGCGGCGCAACAAGGACAGACCCATGCAGACAACAGCCGGTCGCGCCAAGGAGCTCGCCTAAATGGAGGCCTGGGCGCTGAGTCGGGCAGTGGCGGCGGGCAAGACCGTTGTTGCGTACCAGAAAAGTCAACCATCCCTGGTGGCGGCGCCCGTGGCGCCACCCCAACAAGCGGAGGAGGTCAGATATGTAGAAAAGACGGACGGGAGCGGGTTGGTCGCGCAAGTCAAAGATACAAGTCGGACAGACGAGTACCTGGAGGAGGAGGGATTGAATCCTGTTGTTGGCTTGATGCTGGGGTAGCTATTAAAGTGGGATAGGGATATCTAAAGACACAGCCATCAAGATACAAAATATATAAGAAAAAGAAACAGGCGCGCGAAACTGCGGCACATGCGCACACCAACACGCTGTTACAAGCCGAGCACACCGAGGAAAACGCGAAGAGAGAGCAGCTGCACAGAAAGAGGCACCAAGGGTACGAAACAGATGAGCCTCCTCGACTGCTCTGTCAATGACTCGGTTGTGCCGCGCAAAGAGTTCACCGCACGAGTACGACAATCAACACAGCCGGCGCAACTCATCCGCGTGCATGGCCACGACCCTCTTCATCCCCGGGCCCACCCCACTCTTCTCCCCATCAGAAAGCCTCCCCCACCCCGCGTCCAAGGAGGCCGGCACCAGCTGTTCCAGTACTCCCTCAGCATGCAAGCCCCGTTCATATCGCCACTCGTCATCGCGTTCAAACATGGGCGCAGTTTTTGCTTTCGGCCTCCGGCTGCTGCCCAGGTCGTGAGCAAGGATGTTCGATTTCTTTTGTAGAAGATATGGACAGCCCGTCGTGGGGAGTGGTCCTGACGGGAGGGCATAAAGAGAAAACAGGGACTGAAACACCAGCACCAACAAGAGGAAAACGCACGAAATGACGACGGTACAAAAACAAGACCGCTTATTGGAGCACACCATGGAGCCACGTGATGGCGAGAAGGTCCAGTCGACATCCACGGCGAGCGATGAGACAGAGGAAGTGTCGGACGGGGAAAAAAATACGAAAGCAAAAGACGGACAACGGTGCACTGCACACAGGAACGCTCTAGAGCGGTTGGACAATCTTACCATGACTTTTGCGTTGATCGGCAACAGCGGTCGCGGGACGGTCGGTGCTGGCCAAAGGACAGCAAGGAGGATGATCAACCGACCCTCAATTGGGGCGGTCGAGAGAGGAGGAAATCAAACTCGGAAAAAGATGACGGGGTCACACGGGGGCACGGCAATCCACAAGGGATGATGGGACGGCAGCCACACTGGCGCTGGATGCGGCGCTAGCGCGAGCGGGTACTGGGAAGGGAGGCCGGCAAGCGTGCGGCGGTCAGCACCATGGGGGGGGGGGTGGAGACACCGATTGGGTGTCGTGGCCCAGCCGCGAAGCAAATCTTCCTTCGAAACAGTGGCGACGAGAGGCAGGCCCGCAAGAGGCTCTGAGATGGGGGAGAAATTGCCATGCCAGGCTCTTGCGCGGGTTCGGGTGGCTGTCGCGGCGCTCCTCTGACAGACCATCTATTGGCTAATAGAACGTCGCCGTTCGAAAACGCAACCAATGGACAGCTCATACGTACTCGAGAACCCGGAAGACCGGTTTGATTCCGTCTTAACTGGGCGTGTGCTCGCTCGCCGCCCGACAAGCACAGCATGCCAGATGCAGCCTCTTCGTTGCAGCTACGTGCGCACTGTCGCTTCGCCTTCAATAATGAGAGCGATGGACACTGTTTGCGATGGGCTAGGCGTCTGCACGCCTCCCTGTTGGTTGACACTGCCGCAGTTGGTGAGCATCTGCCAGCAGTCGGCTGGCTGTTATACAATAACTCTCCCACAGTTGGCTCGCAGCTCAACGTTGGAGAGGTGGGTCCAATTTCTGCAACTGCGCTTGCGGAGGAGGACGGGATCAACACGGAGCATGGGGGTAGAGGGCGGTATCCGTCCGCGGTACCGAGGGCGAGGATAGGTAGGCTATGGTTCAAATGCACCTGGACGGAGACAGACATTGCAGAATTGAGTCTGCAATGGACAGCGGTACAGCAGGCACCGAACTTGGACAATGCTTGGGGGAGCAGAGCCCGAAGCGATGGGGGTCACGGGTCCAAGGAAGTAAGTAACAGATACAGTGAGTAAGTATGGAACCTTGTTGGGAGTAACAGTACCCTGGACTTCAAAATACATTACCTGATCCACATACGAACTTACCTCCCACGACTTCGTTGTCGAGGCAGACAGAGGCGCCGCCCTACAGGACCCTGCCCACAACCGGCTCGACGTCCCAAGATGGGGGCGTCGGTGAGGATGTGTGAGGCGACCGCCCCCCCGCAGTTTGCCGCCACGAGCGGGAGTGGAGAGCCGCTGGTGCCGTTTCAGGCTTCTTAGAGCTAACTCCCCCCTCCGCCACACCACCAACGACTCGGCGGCATTGCCGCAGGTGGCGGTGACGGGGGCGGGCGGGTGCCTCGGTGTCGCGACGGTGGTCCTGCGTCTTTCTTTACCTCTTTCTAGGCTGGGGGGGTGGGCGGCGCGACGAGACAAGGCGCCGCCAGGGTGGGGGACCTGCGTTGTTGGTGTCTCTGTGGCGGGGGTCGGGGGCGACGGGCGGTGGCACTGCTCCTCCCCGCCTGTGCCCCCCCCGCCACATACGGCGGGGGCGGCGACGGGGATGTGCCGCGCGGCCACCCAACCGCACTGTTCTGCCACCAGTGGGAGGGGGGAGCGGCCGGTACGGCTTTTTGCTTTTTGGAGCTACCTCCCCCCTCCGCCACCCACCGACGATTCAGCCACGTGGCTGCTGGTGGCGGTGACGGTCGCGGGCGGCTGGCGCGGGGTCGCGGTGGTGCTTCTGCCTTTCTTTTTTGCCTCTCTTTGGCTGGAGGGTGGGGGCCACGCGACGGGGGACGGCGTTGTCGCGGTGGGGTACCTATCGTTTTTGGTGCATCTGCGGGGGGGTCGGCGATGACTGGCGGCGCCGCCACTCCACCCCGCCTGTGCCCCCCCCGCCACATACGGCGGGGGCGGCGACGAGGATGTGCCGCGCGGCCACCCACCCGCACTGTTCTGCCACCAGTGGGAGGGGGGAGCCGCCGGTACGGCTTTTGGCTTTTTGGAGCTACCTCCCGCCTCCGCCACCCACCGACGATCCCGCCACGTGGCTGCAGGTGGCAGTGACGGTCGCGGGCGGCTGGCGCGGGGTCGCGGTGGTGCTTGTGCATTTTTTTTTTTGCCTCTCTCCGGCTGGAGGGTGGGGCCCACGCGACGGGGGATGGCGTTGTCGGGGTGGGGGACCTATTTTTTTTGGTGCATCTGCGGGGGGGTCGGCGATGACGGGCGGCGCCGCCGCTCCTCCCCGCATGAGCCCCCCCCCTATCATGAGGCGGGGGCGGCGGCAGGAATGTGCCGCGCGGCCACCCACCCGCACTTTGACGCCACCAGCGTGGGGGGGGAGGCCCCGGTACGGTTTTTGGCCTTTTTGTGCTACCTCCCCCTGCCGCCACCCACAAACGACTCGACGGCGTTGCCGCCGGTGGCGGCGATGGGCGTGGGCGCGTGCCTCGGGGTCGTCGCGGAGCTCCTGCCTCTTTTGTTGGCCTCTTTTTGGCCGGCGGGGTGCGCGACGCGACGGTGCATGGCGCCGTTGAGGTGGGGGACCTGCGTTTTTGTTGTCTCTGTCGGGGGGTCGGCGGTGACGCGCGGCAGCGCCGCTCGTCGCCGCCGGCGGCGCCCCCGCAACATGAGGTGGGGGCGGCAGCGGGGCTGCGCCGCGCGAGCACCCCCCCGCACTTCGCCGCCACAAGCTCGGTGGGGGAGCCGCCGGTACGGCATTGGGCATTTTGTAGCTGCCTCCCGCCTCCGCCACCCACCAACGACTCGGCGCCATTGCAGCCGGCGGCGGTGACGTGCGCTGGCGCGTGGCGTATGGTCGCGGAGGTGCTCCTGCCTCTTTTTTGGGCGCTTTTGCGGCTTAAGGGGTGCGTGAATTGATGAGACACTGTCCCATCGAGGTGGGGGACTTGCATCTTTGCAGCCTCTGCGGGGGGGTCGGCAGTGACGGGCGTTGCCGCTGCTCCTCCCCGCCTGCGGCGCCCCCACGACGTGAGGAAGGGTCGGCGGCGGGGATGTGCCGCGCAGCCACCCCCCCGCACTTTGACGCCACCAGCGCGGTCGGGGAGCCGTCAGTACGGCTGTTGGGTTCTTGGAGCTACCTCCCCCCTCCGCCACACACCGACAATCCCGCTACGTGGCTGCAGGTGGCGGTGACGGTCGCGGGCGGCTGGCGCGGGGTCGCGGTGGTGCTTCTGCCTTTCTTTTTTGCCTCTCTTTGGCTGGTGGGTGGGGGCCACGCGACGGGGGATGGCGTTGTCGGGGTGGGGTACCTATCGTTTTTGGTGCATCTGTGGGGGGGTTGGCGGCGACGTGCGGTGCCACAGCTCCTGCTGCCACCGGCACTGCGGCCGCCACCCGCGCCCCCCCCTCGGTCAGGGCCTCCTGTCCCCCCCCAGGCACAGCTTTCAGCACCCAATCCACCTCCCCCGCATCTGCGGCGGCGTCTGCCGCCGCGGCCACGTACAGTCTGCCGGTCGGCCATTGTTAATTCGTCGCGATTGCGCGGGCGAAGGCGCCGAAGGCGAGCTCTCTTGCGGCCTCGTTTCAGTCTTCACGGATACCCAGTGGCGTCGGCGACGCCAGTCGTGCCCTCTCCCCCCCCCCGCCCGCTCGGACGGCTGAGGCCCTTGGCGGGGGCTGTATTCGGTAGTCGTGGGGCGCCGTGGCGCGGCCCAACCGGCGCTGAGCGGCTGCGGACGGAGTCGCTGTCCGCGCCGCGACCGCTTTCCTGCTCCCCGCCCATGGTGGCGGCGATAAAGGCCACGGAATGACGTAGCAGCTTCGGCGGCGACCATGGAGGCTTAGGGGGGGGGGTTGCAGCGGCAGGGATGCATCTACGAGACGGAGGTGGCGGTGGGGGCAACTGTGGGACGCCGTACAGCTGAGATAGTTGCACAGGAACGACGCAGGGGTGTGGCACAAAAGATGGTTACACATGTTCTACGGCTCTCTCTCAACCCACTCTATCACACACGTCTTATTCTTGACAACCATTTGTCCCTGGAAGAGGTACATCAAAAGCCGGTCGTTCTGCACAGTAAGCGCCTTTCCAACCTCATCCTCCTCCATCACCGTCTCCATGCCGTGGTGGATTATGTCCTGCCGCAAGAGCAACGCCGATCCCTGACTCAGGGTGAGGACGACAGGTCGTCCAACGTCGCCGCGCGGCACCTTGCAGTGCTCTCGTCTGCGAAAGACACGGTGGCTCCCCGGGTAGACTGTCACGCGGGTGTTGTCCTGCAACGCAATAATCAGGGACGCCGAGGGGAGGTCCTTGTGCTGGAGCCACGGCTCCCAAGCGTCAGTGTGGGCCGGCTGAACACCACAATTTCCAGTAGTGCGCAGATGCGCAATGTCCCCAGGCGCCGGAAAGAGGATACCTGAGGCGGCTGTCAGCCGCTCGGCCAGCTCGGCGCCGAGCTCGCCGACCGCCCGCCACGCCCCGACCTCGTCAAGCAACTCGGTCCTCGGAATACGTGGCGGCTTTTAGACCAGCATGAGCCGAGCGTCCTCCATACGACGGGCGCCGATGTGCGTGTCGCACCGGTTGCGGGGGTAGCCGTTAAATAACAGGCGCATCTTGACGTTTTTCTGTCGTTGTAGCATTTCCAGCAGAGGAACGACCGCGGGGAGGGGAAGCACGCCCTCCATCGCCAGGTAGCCGGCGGAAGCCGCTCCAAGCAGGCTGCGCGGATCGCCTACGCCTGGCACAGCTGCCCAGTTGGGCACGGACGCCGCGTCCCAGCACCGACACGGTCGACGCCGATTGACCTCCAACGCCGACTCGCCTCCCGCTCCAATCTCGTGGGCGGAGGACGCATGGGCAGCGCCCCGTGGGGTGGTGCCGCCAGAGCACCCTGCACGGAGATCCTCGTCCGTGCCTACCGTGGCCGGGGCGACGCCGGAAGCGAGGACCTCGTCGTCGTCGTTCTCCTCAAAAAGGGCCAGTGCAAGCGCCCTCTCGTCGAGGAGGCCGTCACGTGCGGTGAGCGCGGGGGCAGGCAGTGGGCCGGGGGGGAGCGTTGGGGGCGGGGTTGGGGGTACGTCATTGAGCAGCTCGTGCCCAGGTGCGGGGCTGCCGGGCGGGGGAATTTCATGTTGCGGCGAATCGGCAGCAAGCGACGCGTGCTCCCCCCGGCGCCGCTTCCCAGACCGGCGGCTCCTCACCATGGTCAATCGGGTAGGGCGGGGGGAGGGAAGGTGAAGTGGAAAAGGTATCGACACGGCTCCGACTATCAACGTCAGAAAGGAGAGGGAGACAGTCGGACGTCCAGAAAGGGCAGCACGAATTCTGCGGTTCACGCAATATATCTCGCACCGGCCGTGTTTCCCACCAATCAGCAGCCGCGTTCTGCGGCCATAAGGCAAACAAGGGAGATTACTACTCAGCCGTCGGACAGGTGGCGTCAGAGCCACGGCTTACATTGATCTCCTCTGAGCTCGCCAGCTCTCTGCAATTGACGGCCACGAGAGGTTGCCGCTCTCTCTCACTGTGCTCCACAGCACCGCCGCGAATACCGCAGCCGCTGGCCCACTCCCGTGCACGCCCCGCTCTGTCTGTTGCCGATCCTACATTCTTCGGCTGTACTTTGTTCTCGTTCGGCCGTTCCCGTCTCGGTGCGCGCCACCACCGCGGCGGTTGGCTGTTCCCGTGTCTGTGCGCGCCACCACGGTCGCGGTTGGCTGTTCCCGTCTCGGTGCGCGCCACCACGGTCGTGGTTGGCTGTTCCCTTCTTGGTGCGCGCCGCCACGGTCGCGCTTGGCTGTTCCCGTCTTGGTGCGCGCCGCCACGGTCGTGGTTGGCTGTTCCCGTCTCGGTGCGCGCCACCACGGTCGTGGTTGGCTGTTCCCGTCTTGGTGCGCGCCACCACGGTCGCGGTTGGCTGTTCCCGTCTCGGTGCGCGCCACCGCTGCCGTGGTTGGCTGTTCCCGCTTCGGTCCGCGCCGCCTCGGACGCGGTCGCCAGTTCCCGCGTTCGTGCGCGCCGCCGAGCCTGTGACCTGATTAATTCGGTCGCCCCTCGGTGCGTTCTTGCTTTCTACATCGACAGTTCCGGGTGACATGCCGGGAATACATCAATGGTGTGTTAGAGGCCTGCCAGTGACACTCCGTCGAGGCAAGCGCCTCGCCGGTCACATGCCCTTTCGAAACGATAGCTCCTCGGCAATGTACAGAATCTTTTGATACACTTGTCGTGCGCCTTTCTTCTTTGCCTGTCGTCCTATTGCGTCGCGTACTGTGCGCTGATACATGGTGGTGCTGCCCGATGCGTTGCGGCCGGTTTTTATTTTCTGGTTCACAGACAACGCACGTTTATTGGCATCTTCGAGGCAAGCTGTCAAGGTCGACTGCTGGCTCGTACGCGACTGGGCAGCGCACGTACGTTCTCCACGACAGCTGAGCGTGTGCAATACTGAATGAGGTGTGTTCCCAGAAGGGAAACTGATTGGCCTCTCCATGCGTCTGGTTACATCCAATGCAACGATGGTGCTATGCCGGGGTTTTCTTCAACGTCAGGAGACGCACAAAACCACGAAGAGACGATCACTGACACGACATCTTTTTACCTCATTGATGTCCACGTTCTGCCTGTCCATGTGTTAGCTTAACCTTCACCACTGACTCACTCGTCCGCGGGCAACACCCACCATGTTTTCCCACCCAAAGAATCCTACACAGCCACTATGTTCCCCGCACGTCCACTGCCGACTGCGGCATGAAGCGGTTGAGGGGCGGCGGCGGGTGCGCAACAGCAACGACGACGGGCAACGGCTGCGGCAGGGGGGCTGGCCAGTGCCATGTCCCCTCGCAGTCGTACGCGGCAAGGGGCGGCATCGGAACGCCGCACCCCCACGCGACGCACACGGCGGCGGCTTCTACGCGTGCCGTCCGCGTGTTGTGGATGGCGCGCCTGCGGCCAGGGCGACCGCTGTTGTCGCCGCGGCTCGTGTCGTGTGGCAACCGCGGGGCTGTGACACCGAGGGTGAAGAGCAGCGGGCAGCTCGGAGGTTTTAGGGTGCTCTTGGTCGTCTTTTCGGTCGTACCCGCTGCTGTTGCAGTACGGGTCGCCAATGACCAAGTTCCGTTGACAACTCGGTAGCAGGTTCGTAGATTGCTTGCATGCACTTTCTGTTTCAACGGCTCGACTGCCCGTCTGACGGCAGGCTCTCTACTGCGTGGCAAGTGCTTTTGAGCACAAACCTTCGAGCATCAAAACGCTCCGCGCGTGTGCCGATGTGAAGCTAACCACGGTGCTGGTCCGTTTTTGGAGTTTCCCTCATTCCTTTCACGTCCTATTTTCAACGATCAAAACTACTCAACACCTCTAGGATGCACAAGTCAACTACCCAATGCTCTTCTCCGCAACTCAACTTGACGGGGGCGGCTGCTGCGACGGCAACGCAGAAGAAAACTTCTGCTGGGGCGGCGGTGACCACGCCCCCGCCCAAGGAGGCACCATACCGGCACATGGTTGCGACGAGCTCGGTTGCGAAGCCGGCATGAGCTGCATCGACCAGCCTGCCGGGGTCGCCCACGGTCCGGATGAAGGGGGAGCCATGTTGCCACTTGCTCCCGACATACCGCCTGACTGCAGCGGCTGCTGTGACGCAGGACTCGGAGCGGCCCCGACGCCACTCGCACGTAGAAGAGCAAGCTCGGCCGTCAGAGCCCGGTTCTTCTGGTCCAGAAGCTCCTTCTCGAGCTCCAGTACCCGAATCTCGGAGGAACTGAGCCGTGATGTGGGCGCCGGCGCGCCAGTGGCAGCCTTGTTCTTGCGAGTCGCTCGCCTGACCCCATTCTTCGGTGCCGTGGTAGCGGCATCGCCCTCAGCGACCGGGTCCTCGTCTAAAGAGCTCTCCATGCCGCCTCCACGTGCCCGCTTTTTGTGGCGGGACTCCCGACGCTGCTCGGAAAGAACGCCACGGCCCACCGACGTGCGAGCGCCGGCACCGCGGCCGTTGTCAACGTCGTCAATGTCCTTCATGTCAAAAAACTTTGCGCCGGTCATGGCGACCATGAGTGGCTGCCGCCGACCCGCAAGCTTGTAGACCCGCTCGTGCAGGGACTCCTCCACGTTCGTGGTTGAGGACGCCGCGGCTCTTTGCAGGTGGTGTGCCATTGAGTATGCGGGGCAGAACGCCGGTCGAAGGCGCGCATTTCCCAGCACTCCTGCACAATCTCGGCCCGGCGCCAGGGCAACGACTTCCGACCGCAGCTTCTCCGCCGTCTCCTTGGTGTAGCACGTCATCAGCCGACGCATGGGCCCCCGTACGGCAGCCTGGGAGCGGTCACAAAGGCGGTTCGCGTGCGCGGCGCAGCCAAATAGCAAATGAGCGGCGTGCTCGTCGACGGAGAATCCTTCGAAGCCGACGGCCACCAGCGTGTCGCATGCCCCGCCTGCCAGGGAGGCAGAAAAGTCGAGCGTGATGCCGATCAGGACGCCGGCCGACATCTTCTTGACTGCATGCAGCGCCGCCTCCTGCACCGCAGCGGGGGTCTCGTCTACCGGATGAGGATGGAGTCGCTGCACCTCTCGAGCCACCCGAACATGCCAGGGGGCCCAAGTTCGGTTCAAGTCGAGGACGCGTCGGAAGAACCTCTTGTAGCAGACGCATGCCACCTCTCGAGTCGCCCGCTGGATGAAGAACCTTGCCACCGTGATGCCGCGGTTGCGCACCGTCGTAGTTATTGCCAGAACGAAGAAATCGCCGTCTCGTGCGAGACCAAGCCACTCGACGGACTTGTAGTACTCGTCCGTCTCTAGCGCCAGAGCGCCGTTGGCCACGAGGCGTACGGCATCATCGGTGAACGCCGGGAAGATGTAGCCCATCTCCGGACTAACGATGGGGGTGCGGAAATAATCATCTCCTGCCGCTAGCGCTCGCGTCACCATCCGCATTGCCGCATCCCAACCTTGCCCCCATGGGTTCTTCTCTAGGACTGCCTGACGCCGAGCATATCTCAGGCATTCCTGAGGTACGGCCGCTGCCACGCGCCCATACTCCTCCGAGAGCTTCTAGCGCATGTCTTCCTCCTCTTGAGCCAAAGAGATGTGGTGATGGGCCTTTACCTCCCTGGCCGTCAGAAGTAGGCCACGAGTGGCTGCTGTAATAGGCGGGGGGGGGTGAGAGTGCTCCCCAAGAGAGAAGATGAGGAAGGAACCCGTGACGTCCCGCTGCCGGTCGTCCGTGATGGGTGTACCAATGAAGATGACGTTGTCGCAGAGGGTTTGCGTCGACAATGGAAGGGCATCGCCCACATGGGCTCTTCATTTCAAGCGCGTCCCGGGGGCACGCACCGTCATGCACGGCTCGATCGTCTGGACGCCAGCTGGCGGGTTGGTGGCCTCCCTGTTAGAAGTCAAACAGATGCACACGGCAAAGAGAAAAACTGGCACGTCAGAAACACGTCCTCCGACAGTGTACCTCAGTAATGAAAAGAGGCGTGAAGCAGCGCTTGAAGAGCCGGAAAAGCGGGGAGTTCCGACGTCTTCAACGTACCTCTTCTCATCAATCCACTTGCTTATTGTTGACAGGTCGGTCACGTTTGTCAAGGAAGCGTTTTTGTGCGACACTCGATTGGAAGCCGTGTACATGGAACATCCTAAGAAGGAGTGACCGGTTGCTATCACGGTCTTGATCTTGCCGGGGGGTGGGGGTGACAGCAGAGCGCATAGAGCGTTGGGACAGGGGCGCTTGTCAAACGGGAGCACAACGGTAACGTACTTGTCCCACGACCGTCTCAAGGCCTGCTGCGTTGTGTCGGCTCCCGGCACCCTGCCGCTTGCTTCTTGGAAGAGCTTCTCAGAGGAGGCGTACGCGTCGTCCTGACCCGGCCCAATGGATGTGTGCGACAGGGCAAGGACGGCATCGGGCACGTTGGCGCACGACTCGACGCCCGTGCACGGGTACTCAATCCAGTTGTAGGAGCAGAAACCAAAGTTTAGGGACAAGAGCGACTTGTGGTTTCGGCTTTGGCCACTAGCCGACTTGTACGCAATAAAGGACTTGGGGTTGACCGTCTTCTCCACCGACGCCACAGGTATCATAGTGAGCACACCAGACGTGGTTGACGTGGAAGTTTGGGGGTACGAGGGGACGACGAGCGACTCGATGATCCTCTCGGCCGTCAGAATCCTCTTCCCACTCTTGGGTCCTATCGCGAGCACAGGTAGACGTAGGGGCGGGGTAGTCGTAGTATCCACTCTGCCATCATCCCCGACGAGAGTGGCCATGGCGAAACAGCGCCGTCTCGGTGCCAGGGAGAGTGAGAGGCATGCGTGGAGGGCAGGGGGAAAGGGGAGGAAGCCCGACGAGGCACAAAGGTATGAACAGTGCTACAACAAGAGACAACGCAGCGTGGACGCACGGGAAGCTCGAAAGCGCGAATACCGCCAAACCATGCATTCGATGACGACACACGCGGCAGTGGCGCCGACGACAGCGGCCATGTGCGTCATGGTCACTGAAGTCGACCGCCAAAAAAAGCGCGCACTTTGGTGGCGCCAAAGAGAGCCGGAGCCTGTTTGCGGGGCGCGCTCTTTCTTGGACATCCCCACTGCCCTGGAGATTTTGGCGGGGAGGGGCGGGAAACCTTCTTGAGCAGCTGGCATGTTACTTTCTTCCATCGACCCTATATATTATAGGGGCCATGGAAGTAAGGAACGTTGCTAAATTGCAAGTAACCTCGGTTTTTTGTGTTACTTACTCGCTAGGTGTGTTACTTACTTCCTTGCACCCATATACCCAAGCGATGCGGACAGGGGTGGGAGGCTTGATGCTGTCAGAGTGGCAGCGGATGCACGAACTTCCGCTGTTTTTTGGCGCCGCTTGTATAGTTTGGGTCGAACGTTGTCAAAGTTCCAGCCATTCGATTCGAACTTCGAACGATCCGAACCGAACCGAACTTACCCCACTCAGCCGTGTTTCACAGACAGTACAGGCCGGCTGCCAGCGCAAAAAACAGAAAATTATATCAACCAAAAAGTACACCAACCGCACCCAAATTAGGCCGCCACGCCCTCGGCCGCCACGCCCGCGGTAGCGGCCGGCGCGGCGGCCACCCGTGGCGCGCGCACGCGGCGACCCCACAAATTGACCTCGAGCGCGTCGGCGTCCGGCCCCTCTCCCACAAACGTCACCTCGATCTTCATGGCGGGCGCCACCCACTGGCGGGCAGTCACCAGGGGCGGCGCGTCCCCCCCCCCCCCCCCCCCCCCCCCCCCCCCCCCCCCCCCCCCCCCCCCCCCCCCCCCCCCCCCCCCCCCCCCCCCCCCCCCCCCCCCCCCGCCCCCC
>Ga0114953_1001573_pt1 | contig 16132 bp, 13 predicted proteins | sample SidtaG_FD_87298 | JGI IMG/M metagenome (GOLD analysis project Ga0114953, IMG submission 87298) | Marine algal microbial communities from Sidmouth, United Kingdom - Sidmouth_Male2 metaG | ecosystem: Host-associated > Algae > Red algae > Unclassified | place: Sidmouth, United Kingdom | collected...
CCCCCCCCCCCCCCCCCCCCTCCGACGGTGGCGTGACGCACCCCAGTGTTTTCTTCTCCACGGACGCTGGTGCAGTTGCGCCCCCGTGCCGGTGCCCGTGTGGCGCCATAATGTTGCGCGCCTGTGGAAATGAACCAGCGCGCGCCGCGTCGGAGCGCTCGTCGGACGGTTGGGAAGCATCCCTTTTCTCCTAGCCGCCGGAGCGACGGCCGCATCGACCGAGAGTCGGGGCGCCCGTCTGGTTCGGGTCACAGCCGCCGGTCGGGGTACGGCGGGCCGGCGTGGGGTGTACGTCGGGCGAGGGCGCGCCGGTCCGCGCATCATCACCATCGCGGCCTGCGGGGCGGCGGGGCGACACCCCAGTGGGCTCTGCGCGCGCGCGCCACGCCAGCCACCGCCAGCGCGTCGTCCCTCCGGCCCCCGACCGCGCCCTCGCCCCTTTCTGGGCTCCCGCTACTTGCCACCGCCCCCCCCATTCCCCCGCCCCCCCGCTGCCTCACACCGCCCTACGAACGTCTCAAATTGGTTTCCCCCGGCCTTTTGCTGTGCGGGCCCGTGGCGGCGGGTTGCGGCGACGGCGGCCCCGTGCTGTCCTGTCGGCTATGCCCCCCCCCTCAGAGCGCCTGTCACAGTCGTAGCGCGTGAGCACAGCACTGTGTTTGCAGGACGCCAGCTGGCCAGTGGGGCCGGCGGGGCGGCATGGCAGAGTGGTGGGCGAGGGCGGAGCCGCGGTGGCCCGGACCTGGCGCGGGTCGTGAGGGGAGCGCCGCGGGGGAGTGTGTGACCGGCGGGCGTGTCGCCGACGTGCCGGGCGGCTGTGCGGAGAGCTGTAGTGGCGACGGGGACGACGTGCGTGTGTCCTTCGTGCGGGGGCAGGACGCCACGCAAAGGGGGCACCGTGACCGCACAGTGTGTGGCGGGGTATTCGGGGGTCGGGCGCGTCGGCCTGTGCGCGCAAGAGCCGCCCCCGTCCACACGCTTTGGCACTGGTGGAATTTCTTTTATTGGCTGGGTGCGTGGACCGGCGGACGCGGACGCGGCCTACCCGCCCCCTTGACACTTTTATCGGCGGCGCTCCGCTGGAACGGAGCTGTAGTGCACCTCGCTGACGTGACGTGGTTGCGACGCATGGCTTCCGTCCGACGAGGAGGGGGGGGAGCAAGTCGGGGCTGGGAGGCTGCACGCCGTGGCCGCGAGCTTGGGGCAGCACGCGGCGGCCGGCGCGGCAGCGTCGGGACGGATGCTGGCGCAGAAGGCGGCGGGGGAGGGCAAGATGACGCGGTTGGGCTGCGGCCGCGCGGAATCGGACACGGCGGTGGTGGTGGCGACAGTGGTAGCGGGCGGCTCGTGGATGCTAGCGCGCCGAGCAGAGCCAGCGGAGTACCCCCGACGGGCCAGCTGGGCGCCACCGCCACGGGCCCGGAAGCCGACGAGGAGCTAGGTATAATTGTGGCCGGGCGCGTCTCTCACCTGCCCGCCCCCGCCCGCCGGGTTCACGCTGCTCCAGCTCCTGCGCTGGGCGCACACACCCACCGTCTTTTCCCTGCTGGGCGGGCGATTCCAGCGCGCGTTGCTCCTCGGAGCGCCGCCCCCCAAGGTCCCAGCTCGTTGATGGCACCTGGGACCCGCGGCACCACCAATTTTCTGGCGCTTTCGGCCCGGGGCACGACCGCGGCGGAACCTCCCGGCGGAGCCCTGTCTCACGTGGAAGGGCCGACCCCCGCCGCCTCCCCTGCTGGTCCAGTGGCGGCAGCTGCGCGCGCTCGTGCGGTTCCGGATGACCTGGTGACTGCCCCCGTCATCCGACTGCACGGAGACCTCGAGGGGGGGGTGGTGGGCGAGCGCTCGGCGGGATTTGAGCAGTGGGTCGACGGCGCTGTGGCGTACACGCGGCGGAATCTGATCGGACGCCTTTTTATGGGCCGAGAGGAGGACGCCGACCGCCTCAGTCACCTGGGCTCCCTCTACTCGACGGAGCGGCGAGACGATCCTCCCTTTGGCGAGCCCCCCCCTGTGCCCCCCGCCAGACCTGGGGATAGCCGCACCGAGCAGCAGCGGGTTCTGGGCAGCGCCACATACGACAAGATCGTCGCCCTGGCGAACTTTGCCAAGTCGTTTGGCCTCTCGAATGACAACGTGCGCGCCGTCGCGGCCCAGGCGGCACACTTGGTCGAAACTGGCGGCCACTCACTGGTTGAGACTGTGGCGAGCGCGGTGCACAACAGCTGGCAGCAGCACGCGGTCAGCGCTGCGCAAAATGGGCGCAAGACGACAGTGAGTTTCTACCGGACCGCCGTAATGGCGTATTGTGCGTGGTCGGCCGAAAAGTACGGCGACGAGGCGGTGATTTTGCCGGTCAGCCGCACTGCGGCCGTCACGTTCCTGGAGGTCGAGCGCGTGCGTCGCCTGCTGCCCCGCAGGCGGCGGCACACCGAGGAGGACGCCGCGGGCGGCGGGAGCAGCAGCAGCGCGGAGGATGGGAAAGAACAAGACGGCGGATGGCGCGGGGGGGAGAGGGACAACGATGCAACGGGGGAGGGGCCGCGGGACGGGGGAGGGGCGCTGGTGGGAGAAGGCGCAGTGGGCGGCGGTGCCGACCTTCATGGACGGCGCGGGGCAGCCGCCCCGGGGACGGACAGCCCGCTGCGGGCGGGCTTGCGGGCGACGGCGTCCTCTGCGTCGCGCGGTGCTGGTGAGGACGGGCGGCTTACGCCGTCGCCCGGCGGTGCAAGAAGCGCACGCGACGAGGGGGTTGCAGCGGGACGGTCGCGGGCCGCTCGTGGGCGGCAGGTAGGGCCGCAGGTGGTTCTGAACGCCGTTAATGCGCTCGCCAAGATTGGAAACACGTTCAACCTGCTGTGGCGCGACGCCAAGTGCGCGTGCTGCGAACGGTGGTGGCGGGACGACTACGACTCCGTGGGCAGCTACGCCCCCGCCCAAGCGGTCTTCAACCAGCGCAAGCGGGAGAAGGTGCTAGAGGACCACGCGGCCGGATTCTCAAAGGCATTGGGGCGGCGGGACCCGTCCGTTACCGAGGAGCAGCAGGAGGAGGCCTCGCGGAGCCTGATGCTGACGCCGACGACGGCTGCCGAGTTCCAGCTCAAGTCGGTGCTCGCTGGTCTTTTTGTGTTTACGTTTTCGCTGGACGCCCGCGGGGGGACGGCGCGGGGGGTGACCTGGAGCGACCTCGCGGTCCGCCGCTTTACGGCAATGTTCTCGGAGCTCCGAGGGCCGATTTACGTCCTGTGTACGTACATTACGGCTTCAAAGACGCCGGAGGGGATTGTGCACAACATCGGGGCGTTGGGGCACGTCAACGCCTGGCTGTGTCCGGTGGGTGCCATGGCCGACGCGCTCGTCGCAACCTTCCACTCCCCTGGGATGGACGAGACGCGGCCGCCCGTGACGCTTTCCCCTGTGTTTGACCCGACAAACGCCGAGCTGCGGGCGGGCGGCGTCACCCCCGCGCTGTACCCGGCGGCCGACCAGCCCTACGGCTATCGGCCGTGGTACCGCGTGCCTCTGTGGCCGTCGGCGCGCGGCTCCCTGTTCCAGCAGATCAACCCCGCCGACCACCACAACAAGCAGCGGGAGGTTTTGCTTCAATGCGGGGTTTCGAACAACGCCGCGAAGACGCACTTGGGCCGGCGGGCAGCCGCCCAGAAGGGCAAGGAGGCGGGCGTCTCGGAAAACGACATCAAGAAACAGGGGATCTGGAACCCAGGGCTGGCCAGAGGCGCGTACGACGCGGCTATCCCCAACCGGGACGCCATTGTGACTTTGTGGTCGCGCCCGCTCGCAACCACCTGCCCCACCACCCCCCGCTTGGAGGTCCCCGTGCCGCCCGAGCTCCAGGCGACGCTGTGCCCATAGCTTGAGAGCGAGGAGAAGGCATACGAGGAGCGGCTGGCGGCAGACGAGTTATGCGTGGACGAGGCGCTCGTCAACTTCTTTCGTCTGATTCGTTGGGCGCGCTCCGCCTTCTTTCAGTCTTGGGCCGCCCAGTTTGCAACGAATGGCATCCCTGACGACGCCTACATCCGGCGCCACCCCCTCTTGGCCGACCCCCTCTTCCAGGACTTTGAGGACCTGATGCAGCGTACGCTCAGCGGCGTGGCGCAGTCCGCCGTGAGCGCGGTGGAGCAGATGATCCCGCAGCTGGCGCCGGTGGTGGAGGCGGTGGTGGAGGCGAGTGCCGTGGCGGCGATGGCATACCTACACCGGCACGAGCGGTACATGGAGGGGCGGCTGGACGCGGGCTTTTCGGGCGTTCACGCACAAGCGAACAGCACGCGGCGGCGCTCATGTCACACACGGACGCGGCCGTCGCCTCTGTGCAGAGCCAGAACCAGGCGCTGTAAGCTTCCTGGACGGCACAGGTGACACGCCTGCAGGACCTTCTTTGCCACGTTGTGCACGGGCACGGCGGCGCGTCGCCCGCCCTGCCGGGGCAGGTCGCCCCCCACGCCCTCCTCCACTCACCACCTTCCAGTGACCCGCTCCGCACGTCGCACCCCCCCTGCCCCGCGCCCGATCCCTCCCACTCCTCATTGTACCCCCCCCCCTCCTTTGTGGCGGCCACCGCTAACGATGGCGCTGCCGTTGCCCGCTCTGCCCCCGTGAGAGCCGATTCGATGCCCGTGGTTGGCATGCCGCCGCTGCATTCACCGACGGCTTCGCCGCTGCTGCTGGCTGACCGTGCCGCTGTCCGGGATCTCCGGATATTGGGAAAGCTGGAGGGGGTGCGCGTGGCAGACGACGGGGTGCGCTGCGCCTCACTGATGGGGTACGTGGCGAGCACGGGGTGGTTAGAGGCGCTGGACGAGTACTCCCTGGGCACGCCGGCGCGGGCGCCCCTCCGTGACATCGAGCAGCAGTTTGGCAATATGTGGCGGCTGATGGAGCCAGATAACGTGCAGCGACGACGCCTCAACAACAAGCACTCTCGGCTATCGCCAATGTACGAGGCGTTCGAGCGCCTGTTTTCGGAGCGCGGGAGCGTGGTGGGAGTGAAGGGGGTGTTGACGATCCTGAAGGGGCGATGGGCTGGCGAGCGGTCGTCTGGGAAAGGCATACGCGAGATGGGAGAGGTGTACTTGGGACGGAAGAAGGGGACGTAAAAGGACGTGTCTGCCGTTGCCGACACCGCGCACCATCGTCGTTGCAGTTTTCCTACCTTCACATGCCGTGGCCGTGGGCCACCCACACACACGAACCATCGCGCGCTACTCACTTTCTGCGGGTGCAGACACAGACGGAGGCGCCACAGCGCCGCTGTTTGTCAAACAGACGCACAGGCAGCATCACACCACTCGCAGAGCCCTCGTACATCAGAGGTACCAACACAAGCGCCATTTCCGGCACGCTTGTCTCGCACGTACAGGTACCCCCCCCAAACGAGTCAGAATGGCCTTTTATCCTTTCTGAGAAACGAACATGCCGCCGACAGACGCGCTGTGGAGATGCCGTTTTTTCTTTTGAACCTGCATGAGGGCACCCTCTTCGCTCGACTGCAACTGCACGCAGACGTAACTCGCATCCCGCTGGCAGGCGCGAGCTGCCCATCTCGGGCATGCATACAAAGACAGAGGCAGCACAATGTCACGGCTTGTCAAACACACAGAAAAAAAGAGCCACACCACTCGCAGAGCCCTCTTACATCAGAGGCCGCACCACCAGCTCCAATACCGGCACAGTGTTTTCGCACCTACAGGTACCCCCGCCAGACGGGTCAGAAGCGCCCTTTATCCTTTCTGAGAAACTGACATGCTGCCGAAAGACGCAGTGTGGAGATGCTGCCTTTCTTGTTGCACTTGTGGATGTCGGCGGTGGACGGCGGGGCTGCTGCTAGCGCCGCGACGGCGATTGAAAACAGCCGGGGCGGCGGCGCTGGCGGCGAGGCGGGCGCGCGCGGCGCGGACGGCCATCTTGTGGGCGGCCCCAGCGTTGGCGGCGGCGGTACCGTCGCGGACGGCGAGTCGGTGGCAGCGGCGGCAAGATGGCGACGGGGGTGTCGGGTGCAATGCCGCCGGAAATCCCCCGGGCCGTCCGGTTGTAGGCCTCCCCCCCCCACCCCTGCGACCACAGCGCGTCGGCCACAGTGGCGGAAGTCAGACTGGTTGTCGGCCGCCGCCAGTGGCGTCGGCACGCAACAGCGGCGCAAGGTCTTCCCCGGTTCCGGCGGCGCGTCGCGCACGGCACCCACCGGCGTTGGTGCGTCGGCGGCGGCGAGCGGGAACAGGGACACAGGTAAACCGGCGAGCGGCGGCGTCACTAGCCGACCGGCCCAGGTGGGCGGAATGTGCGACAGGATTGGAGTCGGAGGGACAGGGCTGGGCGCGTCGGCGGGCGGCGGCGTGTCGCCGGTGGCGGCGCCGGGAGACGAAATGGGCTGGGCGGCGACAGGGTCGATCCCCGCTGCCAGCGGCGTGAGAGCGGCCGGCGCGCGCGACGGGGATACTGGCGGTGGCGCAGCGGCGGACGTGGGCCATGGAAGAGCCTTTTGTTGGCTACCGCTAACGCCTCGTCTAGCAGGAGCGTGTGCGGAAGCCTCCGCTGCGGCGGCGGCGGCGCGTTACGCACGGCTGCCGCCCTTGCCCACGTTGGCGGCGGCCCCGACGATATCGTGCGGCAGGCGACGGGCAAGGTGGAGGCCCTGCCGGCGGTGGCGGTGTTCGGCGGCGGTGGGGGTGGGGATGAGACTGGGGGTTCTTCGCCCGCCCCCCACCGCCGCCATCTTCATGCCTTCGCTCACCCCCACCGCTATCGAGATCCCTGTAGTGGCGGAGAAGCCGCCTGTTTTCGTGGTTTGAAGCTTGACATCGTGGCAGGCCTCACGTCTAAGCAGCGAGGCCGGGTTCATGTCAAAAAGAAGTGCTGCAGGACTCAAAACTGACAAAACGTGTGCCAGAAACATCTGAGGACATTCGCCGCCGCACACGGCGTTGTTTCTCTGCCTCTATCGCGGCGGCGAGTCGTAACCATGGCTTTCTCAGCCGCTGAGCGTTCTCGCGCCATGCGCGCCCGCAGGCGTCTAGGCCTTGGACCGGCGCGCAAGGGGCGTCCCTGTGGCTCACCAACCTCGAAGGAGCACGCTGTCGCGTTGGAGGCTGGCCGCATATCCAAGCGGAAGAGCCGGGCGGCCGCTGCCTTTCGGTTGTCTCTTGCTGCCCCTCCTGTCCCCGCTACGGTCCGCGAGGCATCCGCCTCTCCTCTCGCGGGCGCCACCGCCACCACCCCCCCTCCGGCAGCTACATGCCCCACGACGAGCGTCCTGCCACTTCCCACGTGTGCTTCCCCATCTCCTCCTCCGCCTTCTGCGACCACGACCACCGCTGATGCACTTTTTCGTTCTGCGGCCGGCGCGTGCTCCCCTGTTGCGGTCAGTGGCTATCATGCGTCCGCCGCGGACTCTTTTTCCGACGTCTTTGGTGCTGACTACTGCTCTCTGCGTGCCCTTCTGGTGCGCAGCGCCGACGCGGCCGTGTGTGCCTACCGGGTGGCTGGCGCCATGTCGGCGTAGTCCTGGACGCTGGGAGGCCCGCTGCCTGCCATGCGGCGGGGGCTGGTGATGGGTGGGGATGGTTTTGGTGTCTTCAATCTTGGCACTCCCGCAGCGACGCTGCCGGCCGTGGCCGCAGAGCTGCCGTCCATCGTGGACTCGTTGGGGCGGGTGACAATATTCAACTCCACCTCTGTTGAGACAATCAACTTGGCGGGGCGGGATGAGGACCATGGGCGGTCAATGGTGCCCATCACCTTGCAGCTCCTTGCGGGCTGTGGGGGGGCCCCCGGCCTGTCGAAGGCTCTGGATGCAATCGACCGGGTCAGTCGTTTGCTCTCCGTCGTTTTTTCTGTTCTTTATCGACCGGCCAAGCCAGTCTTGTTGGTCTCCTCCCCAGGAGCCGATGCGCAGATGCCTCACTGCGACGCCTACCCGCCCTGCACCGTTTCGGACCCCCCCCGACTTTTGGGAGCTCTTGTGGCTGTGCAAGTTGGGACCCGCCTCCCTCTGTGGCGGAGGTCTCATACCGACGTGTTGGCGGGTGCCAGGTGCGGAGGGGGCGAGCCTTTTGTGGTTCACGTTCCCCTATTTGCGTGTGTCGTCTTTCGGGGGGACCTTGTGCATTGTGGGGCGGCCAACCCTTCTCTTTCATTTTCATTGCCGTGTACATGCGTCGCAGATTGCGGGAGCGAAGAGGTTGTTCGACCTGGATGGTACGTACCCGCTCCCGAAGTGGCGGGATCGTGCCGAGAGAGAGTGGTGAGAGTTTTTTCATAGCAGCGTCTCCCGCCCCCCTCCGTGCGACGGCGAAGCTGTTCGTGAAAGAAACATGGAATCATGTCCTCACAATCCACAGAACCCTCCTGCATTGGGCGACTCCCTCCCCCCCGCCGGCAGGGACCGCCGCCCCGGCAGCCACAACGCCGCCCCATTCGAGCGTCTCCCACACCGTCCCCGCGCTGTCCACCGACGACAATCCGGTGGCAGCACGGGGCGGCGCGGGCGGCGCAGAAACGGCGGCCGTGGGCGCGGCGGCACAGGCGGATACTGCGGGCCGCCGCGACAGCGGCGTCGGCACCGGCGCGTCAGCCGACACAGGCGACGCCGGCCGGCCTGCCGACTGCCCTCGCGGAATCGCCGGTGGGCTTTGTGAGGGGGGGGACGAAGCCTGCGGATGGCCGGCTTTTGTCGACCTCGCGGTCGCCCCCCCCACCCCCTTCACGAGCGGCACGGGCCGCGGCCATCCGCAGGCTGATCACGCCCCTCCATGCCGCCGCGGCGACGAAGGCGGTGGTGGCGGCGCGGACGGCCGCGCGTTTGGCGACTTGTGGGTGGGGTTTAGTGGTGGCGTGCCGTCGGGCGGCGTCCGCGCCGACATTTTAACGGTGGTGGTCGCCGCCGCCCGCCAGCGACGGGCGGTGCGGCGACCCCGTCGAGCGGCGGCGCCCACCGCGCCGGCCACGGGCGGCGACGGCAATGCGGGGAACGGCGGAGGCGGCGGCGTCGACGACGTGTCGGCGGCGCGAGGGGGGAGGGGCGTGGCGCCGGCGGTGGTCCCGAGCACATCCGGGCACGCGGCGCACCGCCGGGCACGCGGCGTACCTCCTCTCCGTGGCCGCCAAGGACGAAAGACATTCGCCTTCCCCCGACGACGGTACCAACACAGGCGGGCAGCCTGCCTCGTCCCTCTCCTTGGCTGGCGACGGCGTGTGCTGCGCGACCCCCACGATCGGCGCCACGTGTGGCGCGAGCGCTGGCGCCGCGGCGAGCGACTGGAGGGGAGGCGTTGCGACGCCAGAGCAGGGAGTGTGGCCGACAGCGACGGTGATAGCTGCGGTGGCGAGGGCTTCAACACCGCCGCGCGCCACGCACCGCTGCTACCGCGCCGACGGCGGATCGGACGGGACAGGTGGCGGCGGCGTGCTCCGCCGACAAAGTATCGGCTCGCGGCGGCGGGGGGCAGCCGCCGCGGGGGACGGGGGCGCGCGCAGCGACGACCGGCGACCCTGTGCCGGGCGACGGCGAGTTGCCTTGGGCGCCGGCCGGAGCGGCGGCGGCGGCGGCGGTCAACACGAACGCCGGCGGACGTTTGGCGACGACGGTCGGCGCCGGCGGTGCCGGTGGCGGCGCGAGGGAGGCGCCCCTTGCAGTGTCGGCGCCGGCAGTAGCGGGGGAGTGGAGGCAGCGGGGCTCTAAGCCGGCGGCGTCCGCCATCGTGGCTGGGCGAACAGCGTCCCTCCCCCATGTCGACGGCAGGATCGAGGGGTGCGCGCCACACCCCCGGGGGTGGCACTCCCCGCGGCGCGGCGCGATTGGAGCACCCTCCCCTCCTGGACAACCCACCGCCCCGGGGCGACAAGGTCGCGCGGCGCCGGCTTGCCCCCGTCGACGTCGAGACCAGCGTGGGCGGCGGCGCCCGGGCGACCAGGCGGCGGGCGCCGCCGCCAGCGGCGAGGCCTGCGTCTCCCGAAGAGGCCATGGCGTCGGCGCCGTCCACCGTGGACCGCGGGACTGCGGCGGGGGCACGCGCCTCCGGAGCGCCGGGCGCTGCGAGCGCCATGGCGATCGGCGACCGGGCGACCGGCGCAGTCGGCTGTACGGCGGTCCTCGAGTAGGCGGCCCGGGCGGGCGTCAGCGCCCCGCGCCCCAGCGGCGTCGACAACGAAGGCGACGGCAAGGCTGGCAGCGACGTCTTGGGGGGGGGCGTTGTCGGCGGCAGGCCGGCGGGGGAGTTGGGCGCAGGGCCGACGGGGACCCCCATGGTGCGCGGGCGGGAGAGATAGGCCACCTGTTTGACCGACACTAACTGGCAGGTCGCGCCTCCCTCCGGGCGCATCGCCGACGCGGGCGGCGGCTCGACTGCTGTGGGGGGCATGGCGGTGGCAGCGCCGCGCGTCGACGACTCTGGCGTGGCACCGATGATGACCGGAACCAACTGGTCGTCGACGACGAGGAAGGCCACAGGGACGATTCGGGCACCTGTCTGGAGCCACAGTGTGACGGTTCCGCTGGTGCGTAACCGCGTGTTGTTGGCGTCTCGGAGGCGTACCTGCTCCTCCTCCTTGGGCGCGACCACCTGACGGAGCCAGTCAGGGGCGAGGGCCCTTCGGCGGACCAGGTTGGGGCCCGCCCCCTTGTCCACGACGACGCCTAACGCGATGAAGGACAACTTGTCCAAGCCCAACGAGGCCACGATGCGGTAGTTGTGCAGGATGAACAGCAGCACCTCCCCGCCCCCGGATGGGGCGTCCGGGGGGTCCGCGGTGTCCGCGACGGCCGCGGCGTCGCGCTGGAAATGGATGCGCTCTCGTCGGGCGCGCCCTCCGTGCCGCCGCTGGAGCCTGCCTCCGATGCGTGCCCCGTTGGCCGGAGTGTCCGCTGGGATGCCATCCCCACAGCCCCACGGCCGGGGTTCGGAGTGGTCGAGGTCCAGTACCGACGCGGCGACTGGCGGCGCCGGCCGGGCAGGCGGGACGGCTACCGGTAACTTTGGAGTTGGGGGGCGCGCTGGCACCCCCGGTGCGGCTCCACTGCCCCCCCCCGGCCGCGCGAGGACGCGAGGGCAGAAGGCGGCCGCAGGCGGGAACCCCGCCGCGGCCCGGCGCTTGCGGAACTGCCGTAGGCGGCTCGCCGTGATGTAGCAATGGCGGCGCGTCTTGAGGCGGAAAACATCCGTCGAAAACCCACCGAGGGGGCCACCCCCTAAGCGTTTCCCTGCGCGTGGCAAGGGTGGCCGTGCTCGGGACCCGCTTAGTCGTCGCCCGCGGTCCACTGTTCGGAGGAGCTTCCGCTCTCGTTTGCTGCGGCATCCTGGTACGCACGATCATCCGTTTCCACGGCGTGGACGATCGCGGCTGTCCCCGGCGGGGCGGACCCATTGGTGTTCGCGGTCGGTGGCGGGGGGGCGACTGGCAATCCCTCTCCCAGAGGCAGAAGCGGGGGCGGAGCGGTGCCCCGCCCGTTGCGGTGCGCCGCGACGGCCTCGCGCAGCGCGCGTCCGTGGGCTCGCACTTCCGGGGACTGGGCGGGGCACTCCCATACCCAGTGCCCCGAGTGCCCGCAGAACGAGCAGGCCCTCGCCGCCGCAGCGGCGGTTCCGACTCGGGCGCCGCGCCCCCTCCGATACCGCGCGGCGGGGGGGCCCCGCCTCGTGGGAACCTTGGCGGACGGTCCGAGTGCGGGAACACGGTGCCCGCTCGTGGGGGGACCGGGGTTCCCGGCGCCAGGGTGCCTTATCCGCGCCCTACCCCAGTGCGAACGGGGTAGGGCTCCGGACGCCCGTTCCACGCGGGGCGCTGTTGCCACCCGGACGCGTGCGGCAGTCTGTCAACCGGTAGCACCGGGACGACGCCCGGCGGCCCGTACTCGGCGGGTGCCACCGCTGCGGCCAGCACGGTGGCCCAATCGGCCCGTTCCTCCTCGGTACCGTAGTCTGCGACCGCCAGGGCGGCCGTAGCAGAGGCAGCTCCCACGGGGAGGACCCCGGACGCCGCCGGCCGGGCCCGACGGGGCTCCCGTTGATCGCCACCTGCGTACAGGGAGGTGCTCCCCTTGGGCTTGGCCTGTAGCATGACCCCCCGAGCCTCGCGGGTGGCTGCTCCCGTCTTGGAAAGGAACTTGCGCAGCTTGGGGAAGGTTCGGCCCCGGGTGTTAAAGTTCTGCCCCAGGGCCCGCACCTCCCGTCCGACTCCCTTGAGTAGGATACTCTTTAGTTCGGTCTCCTGTAGGACGGAGCCCAAAGCTCGATTAGCGTCGGGGATGCGATTCGCGAACTCGTGCTCATCCTCCCATTTCTCTTGGGACGCTTGCATGAGCGACTGCAGGTGGTCCACGAGGTTGTCTCCATAGAGATACTCGTTGATCAGGGCGCGGACCGCGCGCTTGTACGTCAGCTGACGCGAGGCATGGGTGTCCTTGGCGCGTTGGAGCACTCCGAGTACTTCACTCGTGACAAAGTACTGCAGCAGGGTCACTGCCGTCCCCTCATTCAGGTCGCTTCCGTCGCACGCCGTCTGTAAATTTCCGAGAAGTGCCACCTACCCCAACGGGGTGTCGCCCGCGAACTTCCGCGAGGTGTGCATCAGGGCCTCGAAGTCCGCGCGTATGCCGCGGATGGATTTGCCTCGCGGGAGATGCAGGCGGCCCCCTCGCTGCGCAAGCCGGTAGCGCTCCGGCTACAGGAGCCCCTTGAAGCGGGGGTCGACGACGTGTCCTCGCGCTGCTCCCGCCGGAAGGCGCGCAGTGCTTTTCGTTCCAGGGCGCGCTGCGGCCTCTTGTCGGCCGCGCGTGCCCGCCGTCGGCTCTGAGTGGCTCCGGGGTCGCTGCCGGTGGCGGAGGAGGAGTTCGCGCCGTCGCTGCTGTCCGTCGCGTCCGCCTCACTGGGGTCGGAGGACGCGTCCGACGGCCCCTGCGCACTCTCGGTCGACGAGGGTGGCTCCAAGGGTGGGGCTGACCCATCCCATTGTGCGCGCCGCCGCCGTCGGCGGCCCCGCTGCGACTGCGCTGGGCGTGCGGCACGGCTGGCGGTCACCGTCAAGGCGGTCCCCGTCATGCCGAGGCTCCCCGCTGGGGGACGCTTCCCGGAAGTCCCCGACCCGGGCCCCGGTGGTGCCGGTGCACCCGCGCTCGTAGCCGCGGGAGAGGGCCCCTGGGCCGCCGCGAGGGCCATGGCGACGGCTGCGCTGCGTTCCGGGACGGGTGTCCCTTCCGACGCCGCATTCGACACCTCCTCCGCAGCGTCTCGGAGCGCCTGGGCCAGGTGCTGCAGGTGTCCGGTGTCGGCCGCCGGCCGCGTCCCCCCTTGGGCCGCTACGCCGCCGACCCCATGCAAGCTGGGCCCGGTCCCGCCCGCCTTCGACGTTGCGTCGATAGACCAGTGGTCCCGGGTGGCACGCCGCCACTGTGCCCGGGCCACGTCCTCCGGGGTGACCCCGAAGGCTCTTTGAAACTCGCGGCGCTCCTGCTCCTCCTCCACCAGCGACAGCGCGTCTGGGGTTCGGTTCGATCCCAGGCCGGCGGGCGTACCGCCCGCCGCGATTCCCGGCGAACTGCTTACCGCTTCCACACGGGGTGGGCCAAAGGGCAGTTCCCCGTCCGGGCGCTGCCCATTCAGGGGCAAGGGGTGAGCCCCCACGCCCCAACGCTGGGACTCCGCCAGCATAGACGTCCGTCCCGCGCCTAGAGGAGGACGAGCCCCGGTCGTCGGCGTGTCGCCGGGGTTCTCGGGCTGGGAGTTCGACTCGCCGGCCACCGTACCGCCGCCGTCTACCGGGACCGCCCTTCCACCCCCGACGGGGGCCACGGCGCCCAACGCCAGTGTCGTCCCGGATTCTCCCGCCGGTGGCGCGTCCGTCACCCGGCTAGTGCCGGGAATCTCAAACGGAGGGGCGCCCCCATCGAGCGGGGAAGATGAGAAAGATCCGCGAGCCATGGAAGCGGGGCCCGCGTATCGATCGGATGTCCTCGGTCACCGCACCGCAATACAACCAGCGAGGGTCCCCCGACTTTTGTACCGAAAGAGGTGGCGATCCGCGACACGCACCGCGTGCGTACAGCGGGTCTCACCCGGAGCGCCAAATGTAGTACCACAAAAAGGGGGGTTACCTGAGGAGGAGGGAAGTAACGGCCGTCTGGGCCGCTCGCGTGACACCCGCTATGGGACTCGAGGTCCGGGAAGTCGGGCCGATCGAAACGCCAAGACATAAAGACACGGCTTACTTGCCGGTGACGACGGTGCCTCCCACCGTTGTCGCCCTTCGTCCTAAAAGGGCGGAAACCGCTGCGCGGGAACCAGGGCCACTAGTTGGCCCGGTCCCGCGCTGCAAATACCTATTGCTGTCCTCCCAATTTTGGCCGATCGGGTCGAGGTCAAGAGAGGGCAGATCAACTACGGCTTTCCGAAAGCTGAAAATGTCACGAGAAATTGGCACTCCTCTGCTGACCTGACCCTCATGAAGCCTGATTGAATCATCATTTGAGGTATATCTTCATCTCTTTTCGTCGTTCTGGACACAATCATTGAGAAAATCCGTACACCTGTCCTTTTACCACCTACTTCAGCGTGCCCAGAAACCACTCAACTCCACTTTTACGTGACGTGGACGCATACTTGCACGTCGTTTGTGGGTCCGCTTTGCTCAGGAATCGGGCATTGGACAGAAGCGGGCGTTTCCTGAGGCAAGCTGTCCTGCCAAGGCATGGTCCGTAAGAAAATTGTCCAGCGGTGCCGATCAGTTCGAGTCAACGAGGCAGATCCAGGCATTGTGCAGCTGCATACGGGCAAAGAGGACCCGACGTTGCAGTGCAGTCATCGGGGTGCGTGAGGTTATCGTGCAACTGCGCCATCCCGCCCGGGACTCATCCACCTTGCCCCTCTCACTTCTGTTGCCCCCCCCCTTCGGAGCACCCTCCGGCGTCTACACCGCAACTGTGCTCCCCACTTTCCCACACCTCAGTCCATCACGCTTCGCAATGAAGTCTGCCGAGACGCGCCAGCACCTTGTCCGCATGGTGCTCGTGGAGGGCACCACCGTGGCTGCGGCCTCCCGCTGTTTGGGTTTGTCTGTGCGGTCGGCGTCGTGGTACTTGGGCTACTTTCGCCACACCGGCTGCGATTTTCACTACGCGCCTGAGGGATGGAACCGGCACGTGGACAACGCATCCGACGACACGTGGCTGCGCGCCGCGGTACTGAAGGCCGTCGACGAGCAGCCAGAGATCTTCCTCGACGAGATGACGGACGCCGTGAACTACCTGGCGGAGGAGGTGGGCGCTGGGGTGGTGGTGTCACCCGGTACTGTCGGGCGAATCCTTTCCCGCAACGGCATCACCCGCAAGGTCATTGAGCGCGCCTTCGTAACGCGCAATGAGGAGCAGCGCGCTTTGTGGGTGGAGGCGCAGTGGAGAATCCCTCTACGCTGTCGCGTCTACGTGGATGAGGCCCACCGAGTGGGGCGGGCGGCAGAGCGCCGCTGGGCGTGGTCATTGCGCGGAACGCGTGCTGAGTGCTACTTTGAGGCGAACCCCGGCGTGCGCACGAGCTTTTTTGTTGCGATGGCTCATGACCAGGTTCTTGACTGGATGGTGACGCGCCCACCACCAGGTCAGACGTCGGTTGACTTTCTAGTGTTTGTGACCAACTTTCTGCTTCCTCGTATGCGCACCGTAGAGGAAGTCCAGGCGTGGGAACAGCAGCCCGACAGGTGTGTTCTGGTGTTGGACAATGCCCGTATTCACGATGAAGTCTCTCTTGAGATGCTGCGGGACGCCAGTGTGTTTGTTTTGTCGTTGCCACCGTACTCTCCTGACTTCAACCCCATTGAGGATGTTTTCTCTGTCGGGAGCAGTTGGCTTCGTCGGTGCTCGTCACCAGCGCAGTTCAACATGTGGCCGATGCTCACCATCGACTCAATGCTCCTGCATTTTTTTGGAAGGATGTGCCAAGGGTTCGTTCGTGCAGCGGTACGGCGCTACGAGCTGTAAGTTCCCTGAGCATAAAAAAACATGGGCAGCACACATCACCAAAAACCAATAAGAGATATCGAGCGGCAGCGTCAGCCGAACCCGCGCCGCCGCCGACCGCGCCGCCGACACCCCCCAAAAGCCCCCCCCCCCCCCCCCCCCCCCCCC
>Ga0114953_1001584_pt1 | contig 16075 bp, 27 predicted proteins | sample SidtaG_FD_87298 | JGI IMG/M metagenome (GOLD analysis project Ga0114953, IMG submission 87298) | Marine algal microbial communities from Sidmouth, United Kingdom - Sidmouth_Male2 metaG | ecosystem: Host-associated > Algae > Red algae > Unclassified | place: Sidmouth, United Kingdom | collected...
CCCCCCCCCCCCCCCCCCCACCAAGCGTCACCACAGCATTGCATCAGAGGCAGCCGCCGAATGCGGATTCCTGGGTCAGGTGGCGCCAGTCACAACGAAATACAGAAGGGGGAGGGAGAGACGCCGGGCGTCAAAAGGTGGCCGGCAGCTACGAAGAGAACGGACTCGTTTCCATCGCGATACAGACGAGTTCCAGGCACAAGATCTGGACAGCGACTGAAGTAGCATCGCTAATCCAAGTACAATAATTTGGTGTCAGTATCCCAAACTGGTCAGGATCCGTTACGGATCGGCAGAGACGGAGAAAACGGGGAGATTCTGGAGGCACAGAGAAACACCGAGGCGTATCTCAGCTCTACAGCACCCTTTGAGCGCCGTTTCTTATCTCTGAGTACCCATGCCACAGAGACCTGTTCTGTAGCTTCTCATGGCCAAACATTGTCTGGAAAAGCAGGGAAAGCTCTTTCTTCATACGCCAAAATGCATGGAATTGACCTTGAGGCTAGATGAGCAATCTGACTCGATGATTGCCTGCTGCATCGACAATTGTGATAAACAGAGCCCTTCGATGAACAAGACTCGCAACATGGCCCTCGCTCGTACCAGTTCGGCATGTTCTGGCCTTCAGATGTGTGGACGCTGTCGCCGTCTGTTCACAGTTTGTCCACGTCCAGCCGCAGTCAAGCGCCGAATGCTGCTTTCTCCCGAACTCTTCTGCAATGGTTTGGGATGCTCTGGCAGCCTCAATCCAGTCCATTTGCCGCCCAACCCCATACAAAGCCTCACGTCTTGAGACACACGAACACTCACTCCGGCAGGAGGCGCGAAGAAGAAGTGGGTCGTCTCCTCTTTCTGCTTGCAGCACACGTGAACCGTGCACGGAGCTGCTTCTGTCGCCGTGGCAAGTCAACCAGCGCGCGATTTGGCACAATTTTATAACCGAAACTGTCACGGGTCCATGGTGGCTAATGCGACGAGGAAAAGACCAATCAAAGAGGAGCACATCTCGCACGTGTGTATTTGAGCATCGCTGCAGATTGAAAATCTCCTCTGACCGTGACTGACGGGATCTGGAATGTGCTCTCTTTTCCCCACTTGTGTCACAGTCCTTCCGGCTCCTGATCTGAGCCTGTCTACGTTTTGAAGGAACGACAATAGCTGGCGTCAGTCAGCTTCTCACCAACGCTCTTTCCCCCTTGCCCGGAATTTCGTCCCCCCTCCCTCGCGTACCGCCGCCATCGATCCGCCCCCCCCCGTCCCCCGGCTTTCCCCCCGCGGCAGCTGACCCTGCGGCCGCTTCCCCCCCCCGCCGCCACCGCCTCCCCCCCCCGGGCCACCGCCCCCCCCCGCCCTCCACCGCCCCTCCCCGTCCGGCCCAGCCAATGTGCGTGGGCTCGCCCCAACTGTCGGGGGGATGGTGATGGGGGCGACCTATCAGCGGGGGAGGTGATGGGCGAAAAGGCGATGGGCGGGGGGGGCTGGGGGGGAGGCGCGGGAGGCGCGGGAGACGCGAGGGAACGGCGCCAGGGAGGGGAAGGGGGCCGCCCCAAGCGTGCACTTTGACTCAGCGCGTTGGGAGCGGATGCGTGGCGCGCGTGCGGCGTGAGGTGCGGCGGCTCTCGCTTGCAGATCTCTCAGCGGGCAGGGCGCTCTCGCGTCGTCCCGTTTGTTTTTTCACACCGCCGATCTCGCGACGGGCGCCGCGCTTCTCGGATTGCACCCGCCAATTTGGTGCCACCCATCAGATGACGAATAGAATTCAAATCAACCAATAGATATGGCAAGCAGACAAATGCGTAATACGGTTGCGTAGTTGCATGGCAGGGTGCTTCTTTGGTGCGCCCGTTTGCGCTGCGCAGTGGCCCCTTTGGCGACTTCTTGTCAATGCTTGACGTGTCGGGGTCGCCACGAAATCGCCAAGAGGTAACCACAAATACAGCGGAAGGGCAGAACCGCCGACGATGAAGCACGCGGCCACAGGCTGCAGTCGAACGCCGTCCTGCAGCAGGTGCGGATTCAAGTAAACCAAGTTTCGAATGATTACCTTCAGGTCGTTTTAGACACTCTCAGTAGGCTGGAAGTCCGGAGAGTAGATAGGCAGCCGCAAAAAGGGGATGCGATTCTTCTCAAGGAAAGCGTCACCCGCTTCGTCCTGGATGGAAGCGTTGTCACACGGAGAAGCACACGCCGGCGCCTGGAAGTCCCATGGAAATGCAGGGGTATATCTCCGCATCTTCTGTATGGCAAGGCCGAGGAAGAGCCGCCAGTCGTCGCTCGTCAGGGCAACCTCTGCCATGACCTAGAGTAAACCAAGAAAAGTGGCCGTCGGATGACGCCGACATCGAAGTGCTGACATGATCAACGTGACAAGGGCTAGTGTCCTGAAAACTGACACGCTGATCTGAAAGCGCCCGCCCGTGGCGTCGAAGTACATCGCTTCCATCTATGTGGGTCACATCCACAGACACGAGGCATCCGCTGCAAATCATGTCGCGTATCACGGCATGTAAACGTCGACGTTCCGGGTTGGCGGCGCGATGCAAGCGAAGGATCACCGTTCGAGGCAGCCCGAAGGGGAGCAACATGCGGTCGACCGTACTCTTTGATACCACGAGGTTCGAGTACTCAAAGACCGCCGGCAACGCCGTCATTGTGGCGGAGTTCTCGCGCAGCAACGCCAGAAGATGGTCACGGACCAACTCCATTATGGCACGCAGGAGGGTTTCGTCTTCCCAGAAAGAGTCCTCGTGACGAATATCGCGTTCGGAAACCCGCCGAACGCTCTGACTGGCACGAAATTACCCCAGCGAGCGTTCAAGGTGCGCGGAGCGCACTCCAGTGACGGCTGTGACAATGATCCGGGTTACGTTGTGATTGACTATCGCACCTACCGCATAGCGCAGTGTAGGAGCGTACATTGGAGAGTGGCTTGTCACCGAAGCAAACAAAAACTTTCACCTGGCCGCCAATCTCCGGAAGCAAAACCGTCGTGGCACCGACAACCACGACCACAACCACCTTGCCGGCGACAACCTCGAAGATCACCGCCGCTTGTAGAACGCCATGATCACCGCCGCTTCGACTCCGACGGCAACAGCTTCCACTGAGTGTCCCTCGTCACACACGATCACGACCGCTTTGACCACCAACCGACACCACCACCTTGCTCTCGCAATGCACGGAAACGATCGTACATCCCCCAACCGACTCAGCCACTAGCGCCTCGGCACCAACTTCCACCACCACAACAACCAACACGATCTCGAACTCCTTCACGCCGACCGCCACGAACACCCCCGTTTAGAGAAAATGCTCGCGGCGACCTGGGACACACGGCGGCGCTGCCAACAATCTCTACAATCGAAGGGGAAGAACGGCCGTGCAGCGCGACGGCCGTCGCGTAGACGAGAATCTCTTCCAGCAAGAAGTGCCGGTCGAGCGCCAAGAGCACCACTGCGGGGCGTGCTTCAGCGCCGTCGCGGAGGTGGCAGAGGCGAGGCTGATGACGAAGGGTCATCAGACAGTGTGGCCCGCAGTGCACCGTGATATCATGAGTGTCCTGCACTGGAGACGGGCACAAAATCAGTCTGCGGACGGAACGGCGCGTCAGCATTCCGCGGCCGCCACTGGTGGAGCGTCTCAAGAAAGAAGGGGCCGATATTTTTCACAGTATCCCCTCGAAAAACAAATGCCATCAGAAAAGGGGGAAGTGCCATACATCTGAAAATCACAGAGGATGGCAGGCCACCGTCTGCTACATACACCTGTCCAGAAAGCTCTACACATTGCTTCTTCATATCGCTTGTTGGCTGTTTATGGGAAAGACCTGAGATCCCAGGCCCAAGTCAATAGCCGCTGCGCAATGACAAGAGACGGGAGAGTGGAGGCAATCGAGGAAATTTATCCTGTCAGCCTCCGTGCGGCTGCCAGCCATCCAAGTGATAATTGACCCCTTCGTTCCTGCTCTCTCCGCTCATCTACAGGACAATTGAGTTGATGTGCACTTTCTTCTCCTGAGTCTCAATGGAGCGGCACCGACGGGAATTTTTGAAGAACCTTGTTGACCAAAGAAAAGAAGAGAGAAGGAGAACTCCCAATCGCAAAGTCCTCGCGAACCATCTGGAGTGCTCCTCACGAGTCCCTTTTTTCATGTATATCTTTCCCTCTGCCCAATTCCAACGACTTTAACCAAACAGTAAGAGCAGAGATGCTCCAAACTTCTCTCATTTGTCCAGAAGTGCTTTTGCTCCCGTCGGAAAGTCCGCTACGTGGTACTGTGCACAACGTATTTTAGATTCAGTGGATTACGCCCCCATCGCGCGCTCGTTGCGCCAGGGCTTGCGCACGTGTGACTGTGGATCCCTGATCAGGGATCTGAGCGTCATGTGAAAGATGCGGTACCCCGCACATCCTCGCGCAAATCTGACCGTGTCAGCCGCCGATGGCCCAATCGCGTGCCTCTCTCGCCGTGCGTGTGGAAGGTACTGTGGCTCTGCTGGCGTTTCCGGCCAAGTCGGTTGATGACACGGCCGCTTGCGTCCGGGCGGGATCTCTGTGTGTGGCTGTGATTGCCTGCTTGTGTGCTTTGACCGGCGGGTCGCTTCCCGCCGGATATTATGTGCGTCGCCGGGCTATGTGAGGGGGGGGGATTGAGCGGCACAGCCGTGCTTGCTTCTGGGGAGGCCTCGCCCGCCCACGCTGCGTGTGTGTGCCCAGCACCCCGTGTGCGTTGGGGGGAGGGGGTGCATGGGTGGTTCGTTTGGCCGGGTCAGCCCGCGCGTGCGCGCGCGCGCTGGCATACAACATCCACTGCGCACCGGCGGGGGGGGGCTGGATCAGTAGCCTCGAACACTGTCTTGCCGCGTCACACATGTGGGGGGACTGCAGTTGGCCGTGTGGGGGCTCTGCAACCTCACACTCTGTTTTCTTACAATTCTGGCCGTGGATCCACAATCGAGATTCTATCGGGTGACAGAGAGGTGCGCTGTTGTGCCGTGCGAACCGACGACGAATGCGGATCCGACTATTGAGGCATTAAGGGCCGCGAACGAAGAGTGCCCTTCTTGACTACCTGGCGTCGCTCTCCATCCCCGCCAGGTGGGAGCCTGGGGCGTTCCAGGAGTGGCTGGCGTGGTCGGGGCCTGCCATCTTGCCTCCACGGGTCAGGGCACAGACCCTTGCGCGCCCATGCGCCGTGTGGGTGCGGTCGGACCGATCGGACCGCCTGGTTGTACGGGAGGCGATTGCGGAAAACACTCAGCATGTGAGCGTGTGAGGGGCTCGGCGGACACCGGGTAACGGAAGCTGGCCCCACAGAAACTCGTGGCGACGGTAAAGCGAGGTGCTGGGTACGTCGACGGGTCTGTACGGGGGCTTCGACCTTTCGAGTCGCCCGTCATCGCCAGCGCTACATGGGTACTCTCGCAAAATCTGGCAGCCCCCCGTGGCTGGTACTTCAGGGGTAGGTTTCCTATCTCGCTGGGAGGTGCTCATCAACCGTGGAGACCACCGGAGGAATACGCCCCACTTCGCTACGTAGGGCCCCGGTGCGAGCCTTTCTCTGTTACGCTCGTGTGTCGTGCCTCCGCACGCGCTGACGCCTGCGTGTCGCCGAGCAAGGCCTTGGCCTAGAGTAGTCTCGTCCACAGCGTTCGTGTCGGATTCCGAGTGAGACGGACTCACCATTGGGGGCTCTGCCGCTGCATATAGGCCTTTCGGGCACGGGCGCTATGAAGGTACGCGTATTCATGCCGGCACTTGATGCAAACACTGTCCCCATCGTGCTTTCCGGGTTTGTGCACTGCATTCGTCTGATCCTCGCGTCGGATGCCTCGGCGCGTATAGCGGGTACGGAGATCAAGCGTTGGGTCGCGAATTTTCTTCCGACTGCAAAGCTGCTCTCTCTCGATATGATCGCCTTTCCGGTCCAGCAAGCGGCGCTGCTTGAGTGGCTGAACTACTGGAGAGCCGAGATCAACATGGACGACGCTCCGAACGCGGCCAATGCGCTGGCTTTCCAGCTGTACGAGGATGCTCAGCACGACTTGGCCATAAAGCTTTTGATGGAGGACTACCGATACCACACGTTCAAGCGTACGGCTCCAAGCCCCACCGGACTAGTGGCGGGAGACGCGCCCGGGCCTCAGGGCCACCACGTCAACCCATCGGCTCGGCAGCTCGGCAGTAGTGGGGGACGGCAGGAGGCGTCTCGGCTTTATTTGAATGCCCAGCCAAAATGATCGCCTGTACAGGCGTTCTCCGGAACGCGGAAGCCGAGGTGGCAACCTCGGACTGGAAATCGGTGGCCCGAGAGGTGCACAAAATGGTGCCTCTCGAAGCGACCATCGCACTGGTCGACGTGATGACCCCTAAGACGTGTCAAGCGGCGGCTGAGAAGGCGGTGCCCACGGCAGCATCGGCGGCGACCAAGGCTCTGGCGCCCATGGAAGCGGCTTTGGGACCGCTGGGCAACACCTGGACGGCGGTGGCGACGCCTTGGATCTTTCTGACTGCAGTGACGGCTCCAGAGACGGAGGTTCCTTCCACGAAGACCAATGCAGGCACGGCTACGGCACGAGCCACCTCGGTGGCGCCGGGCCTGCGAATATTCAAAATAACGTGGCGGTTTCTGTCATGCAGAGCCGCCCGGCGAGTGAGAGAAGTGGACGTTTAAAGAACCAAGAAGCAAAGTTCACGGGCAAGACCGAACAGCTGTTTTCAGACTACAAGACACAGTACGATCTTGTGACGCGCGACTTTGGCGTGCGGGTGCACCAAAAGATGCTGCTCTTTCACAACCTACTCGACGGCGAGGCGCTGAGATTTGACATGGACGAGGTGATGCGGACATCCGTCTCTTATGAGACCACGCGCGCCAAGATCGAAGGACGCTTCCTCCATGCTGAGGCAGCCCCCCAAGCCCGCGCAGGTAATTCCGAGTTATTGCGGACTGCCTGGCTAATTCGAGGAGCACTTATGCGGTCATCGGCTTGTTTCGCTGTGCCATGGACATGCACTGCTATATGAAGGTGCTGTAATTACTTGTATTTGTATCTCGAGGGCAGCTCATTTTGGCGCTGAGCTCAGGGAGATTCTCGTGGGCTCCTGGAGGGGCGTCGAGATTTGTGGATTAGTGAGAGCATGTAACCTCCAAGGGAGGGAGCTCTGTCTCAGGAGGTGCGTCGTGGACCCTGTCACTGCGATGGCGGGGGTGTGCCTACAAGATGCTGAGAGAGGGGCACACGGGGGGGTAAGAGGCTGCTGGCCTCGCTCCTCAGACCGGACTCAATTAAAACAAAGCATCCACCCAACTACCTCCCGCTTCACACTCACCGCTGTGCAGAAAGGCCGCGCCGCGAATTTTCTCCAGAACCTGCGCATCACCGACTTCATCAAGGCGGACGTGTCGAAGAAGGAAGCACTCTAGAAGGTCCTCACCATCATTACGCACGTTGCCAAGAAGCCGCCACGAGAGTTCTCCGGCGATGCGCACCGGGAACCTTTTATGCGTGGAGCTGTCATTCGCTTCCCCTGGGAAATGCAGCCGCTGAGCCGCCAAGACGTTCAGCCCGTGACCTTCCACGAGCTGTACGGGGAGCTCCATGCGCCACTGTCCCTCAAGACAGACGCAGAAAGAGCGGTTGCGCGCGATCGCGCATCGAGCGCCGCGGATACGGCGGACGATGCCGTGACAAGCGTCTACTTTCGTGGTCAGGACCGGTACGCTGTCACCAACACGGGGAGTGGTACCCGACTGTCGGCGGGTCCAGCGGGCGAGCACGGCGCGGCGGGGCCTCCACGTCTTGGCGGATGCTGGAACTGCGAGGACAAGACTCACCGTCTTTCCGCGTGTCACGCCAAGGCGAAATGGGAGAGGGCCCACAAGCAACGGACTGAATTTTGTGCCGAGGAGCGCCGAGACAAGGACGTGGGCACCACCGTTTACTACGTGATGTGTCAAGAGCTGTGCGGCGCTTCCCTCAGTGACATATTCGAGACGCGAGATGTCGACATGAGTGACAATGACGGCCTCACCAAAGACCAAACCGCCGACGGTGACAAGCAGCAGGATGCGGCATCCAGCATCGGTGACGATGATGGTGTCAATTAGGGTACCGCGGAGCTCTACCACGTCCTTACTGGCGCTATGTGCGATACGAACGCTGGGCAAAGTGGCCCCGGTCCGGGTGTTTGGCCGGTGGTCTGATCCGTCGACATTCCCCCGGTAACAGACGACCACCGCCCAAGCCCAACATTGAGGAAGGCCCAACGTGCGATGACTTTCTGGTCGCCAAGGAGAAGTTTCAAGGCGCTTACCTCGGCACCGGTGCACAGCACACGTTCATTGGAAAACCTCAGGCCGAGATGTACATGGCGCCGATCTGTAAGGAGGCCGAACTTGAGACGGTGAAGGAGCTGACGAGACACCGGCTAGGTGGCTGCACGTTTGACACCCTCGGCGCCGTTTCCATCTGCTTACCCATTGCTGAAGCCTACTTCTTTCCGCCGTTCGTCAACTTCACTGCGTTGATATTGCCGTTCCTGCTGGGCCTGGACATCATTGACCAATATCGCTTGTACGTCAACAATCTCACCGACCTCCTTTTATCCGTCAACAAATGTGTGGCGGTGCCTGTAGTGAGTACGTACGGCCACATCTACCTCGACTGGGGGTCTGACATCCTTTACACCTGTTCCGAGCCGCACCGCATCCACAAGCATTTTTATTATGCCAAGCCCGAGCGTCTCTACGCGCTTATTCGTCGGTCTAGGGACGCGAAAGCAACACCCGGGACGCTGCGGCAGCTGGAGAGCGTAGCTGAGGCCTGTTACGTGTGCCAACGTCTTTCCAAGGAGCCAAGTCGCTTCCGTGTTTCCGTTCCGACAGAGGACCTCTGCTTCAATCGGCGGGTGATGATCGACTTGCTGACGCTGGAGCAGACGCCTGTCCTTCACGTCGTTGACCGAGAAACGCTGTTTAGTGCCGCCGCCGTTCTTCATAATCGCGTGAGCTCCAAATCGGAGTGGGACGCCTTCCTCGGCATCTGGGTGGCAGGGTACGCGGGCTACCCGGAGCAGTTGCATGCGGACCAGGGGAACAACCTTCAGTCGGACGAGTGGAAGCAGATGTTGCGCGGAGCGGAGATCAAGCCGATTGACTCGGGAGTTGAGATTCACAACTCGCATGGCGCGAGCGAACGGTATCTTGCCATGTTGCGGCAGATCTACCGCACGGTCCGAGTGGATCACTCAAGCATTCCTCTCGATGTGGCGCTCTCTCTGGCTGTGTGGGCCACGAACCAGAGGCAAGACCTGCCGGAATCTCACCGCAGTCGCTGGTTCTTGGGGCAAACCCCCGGATGCCTGTCAAGCCGGCGAACTTACCCGGTCACCGTGAGCGCTGCCAAGCCATTTCCGAGGCGGGAGCCGATATGGTCAAGCTCTTGGCGCAAGTGCGACTGAGAAAGACGTTCCGAGAGCGGCTGCCAAGGGCGGCAGAGCTCGAGGTGGGACCCGGCACGCGCGTGCCGGTCTTCCGAGAGAAGTCCCAGAAGTGGGAGGGCCCGTACTTGGTGGAGGGCAGCGATGGAAAGTTGCTGTGGGTCAACGTCAAAAACAAACTCAAGCTGTTCTCCATACAGCAGGTGGAGGTGTACAAGTCATCGATAACGCCAGTTTGCGCTTCAAGCGATACCGAAGAGACGGCAGAATCTTGCGAGTCGGCACCAACGGGCACGGCAGCGGCGGACGCACCAACACGGATGACCAGAGCGACCACGCCTTCTGAAGAGGCCATGGCGGCGAACGCCACGACGACAGCCAGTATGTCGGCCGTGATTAACGGGACGTCACCTGCTGCTCACAATGTTTCTGAAGGTATCTCGGTGGCGGATACACTCGTCAACAGTGTTGGAAGGCGGATCGGGGAGGTGGCACGTCGAGAGCACCGCGGCTCTAAAAAGGCCAAAGACCAGCCCATTCTGACATTCATCACGGAGGTTCTCCAACCCGGTGACCCACGCGCAACTTCAGTGCCGACGGAGCCCGCCAAACAAGCGGAGGCCGACGGCCTCATGCGTCGGCGTGCCTGGGAAAATTTACACAAGGACGACGTGCCGGACCACGCCAATATCATTGGTGCACGCTTCGGGTTGGCGATCAAGCAGCCCAACCCCGCTACGGAGGTGGCAAAGGCCCGTTAAGTTGCCCAGGGCTGCCGTGACCGTGAGAAGCCGTTCATCGTACACAACTTGTCAACGTTGCAAAAGAGCACCACGAAGGTCATCGTGTCACCGAGTGCGGTGTTTGGTTGGAGTTTCTTCTCCCGAGACTTCAACAAGGCATACCTGCAGAGCAATGATGCCATGGCACGAAGCCTCTACGTTAAGATGCCGCCACGCGACTCCACGTACTTTGGGCTGGATGAAGACGAGCTGCCACGGATGCTCAAGCCCCTATACGGTTTACCCGAAGCCGGCGACTACTGGGACGGCACGATCGTGCTCCACGTCAAGGAAGACCTGGTTAGGGACCCGCTTACTGGTGACCCCGCGCTCTTCCTCAAGAAGGATGCTGGCGACCCCGACGAGATACTAGGCGCCTATGTGGACGACTCCTGCATAGGTGGAAATAAAAAGTTCCAAGACCTTATGACGGCGTCTCTGGACAATCTTGAGTCCAACCCACGCGTGTACGACGGTTTTACCTTCATTGGCATGTCTGTGCGCAGGCTACCGGGATCTCCGAGGTCTTTAGCCCTGGGCCAGACTCTCTACATTGATGCATTGTCCCGACTGCCGCTATTAAAGGTGTATCTCACCCTTTAATACGGATAGAAAAATCGTTGCTGAGGACTCAGTATTGCACCAACGGCCACGAAACTTTCGCATGTTATAGGATAGTGGGTGGACGTTGCCTCCAAAATAAATGGCGCTATGAATCTCGAGTACCTGGGAGCTGACTGTCGGTGAGAGTCATTCGTGAAGCGTTGGACCCGATCGCGGCGCTCTGATCTCGTGGCGCAACGCAGAATTGACAGATATCGGCTTACACAATGAGTGTGCAGGGGCCTGGCAGGCACTCTGAATCGGCTGGAAGCCTCCCTACTAGATTTGGGATGGAGGGGGGAAACACTTGCAAGAATCGGACCCCTGCTGGAGAGCAGCGCTTCACATTTTGTGTGACCCCCTGGCGCTTCAGAAGTGCATGTTTTTGACAACCAACTGGATGTAAGGCTTTCTATGGTCAATTGCGACTCCTGTGACCGTCACCTGCACGATTTATTTCTGAAGCGCATACGGAACAGGATCGAGGGTTCCGGAAGTGCCGCTTTTGTTCATGCCTATGCTTTTTGCATGCGCTACGAGTCGTCCAGAGACACTTGGAAGATAGCATCTAGCGGTGCACTCTTGGAGCTCTTGAGTCACTCTCCCTTTCTATGTGCTTTTTTCTCGAATACAGTGCGCCTTTGGCGGCTTTGTGCCAGCCTAAACTCGCGTCGCCGCCATCCGTCTTATTGCGTGAGATGCACCTTTCGTCGGTTTCACCGACTTCGTACGAGCGCGCGCTGAATTTTCAGGGCTCGCAAACGGTCGGCCGGATCTGTGCTGTGCCATCAACCGCGCCGCACAAGTGGAGGAAGAGCTTCTCTCCGAGCGCCACGGCAAGGTGTAAAACAAGGTAGTCGAGCATGCCAAGTCGACCAGATCACTCGTGCTGCGCTACGGTCCCCTCGAACGCGCGTCGCTCCACTCGTGCGGATACGCGGACGCTTCCTTTGCATCAAAAGACGATAATTCGTCACAGCTGTGCTTCAGGGCGCTGCTCTGCGACGGGGCGGACCGGTGCCACGTGCTGACCTATGCAAGTAAGAAGGCACGACGCGTCATGAAGAGCATCATGGCTGGTGAAGTCTACGTCTTTGCAGAGGTCTTTGACGCAGCCTACATTCTCAAGCACGACTTCGAACGCCTGTACGACCAGCCGTTGCCATTGGTATGCTGACCGACTCGAAGCACATGTTTGATGTCATTACGAGGGCATCTCACACGACCGAGAAGCGTCTGATGATTGAAGTCGCAGCCGCAAGAGACGCAATCAACAAGCACTAGATATCCCACGTTGGTCTCTTCAAGTCGCAGCAAAACATGGCAGACGGCCTGGACAAGCCCGGCTTGTGCTCCGCGCTGAACAAGATGCGACGGACGGCGGTCGACAACAGCCCCGTGCAGCAGGGGATTAGTCGCTCCAGCCCGGCAGCTAACCCGACGACGACCCAGGGGATCACGCCAGAGGCGCCATCGGTATCGGCGGCATCGCCCTCGCAGCAGGCGGCTTCGCCAGAGCAGGCGCGCTCGGATGACGGAAAGCCGGGAGTGTGAATGTCTGATCGGGGATCTGGGCGTCATGTGGAAGATGCGGTACCCCGCACATCCTCGCGCAAATCTGACCGTGTCAGCCGCCGATGGCCCAATCGCGTGCCTCTCTCGCCGTGCGTGTGGAAGGTACTGTGGCTCTGCTAGCGTGTCGGGCCATGCCAGGTGCTCGCACGGCCGCTTGTGTCCGGGCGGGATCTCTGTGTGTGGCTGTGATTGCCTGCTTGTGTGCTTTGACCGGCGGGCCGCTTCCCGCCGGATATTATGTGCGTCGCCGGGCTATGTGAGGGGGGGGGATTGAGCGGCACAGCCGTGCTTGCTGCTGGGGAGGCCTCGCCCGCCCACGGTGCGTGTGTGTGCCCAGCACCCCGTGTGGGTTGGGGCGAGGGGGCGCTTGGATGGCTCCTTTGTCCGGGTCAGCCCGCGCGTGCGCGCGCGCGCGGGCAGACAACATCCGCTCCGCAACGGCGGGGGGCGGCTGGATCAGTAGCCTCGAACACTGCCTTGCCGGGTCACCTAAGTGGGGGGACGGCGGTTGGCTGTGTGGGGGCTCTGCAACCCCACACTGTGTCTTCTTGCAATTCCCGCCGTGTATCCACAGTGACGCCCGAATCACGGCCATTTGACAAGCCCTTTCACTCGACTTGGATCACGCCCCGGGCGTTCTGCACAGCCTTAGTGTCATTTCAACGGATAGCATCATTTGATCTTTTTAGCATCACTTGATCCTCTTTTTCTGTGCGCTTTTTCGAGTGCTTCCCAGAATCTGGCGTCTGTTCTGACGGCGTAAATGACCTCAGCGCGGTTTCTTTGCCCATGGGAGGACTCGGGTGCATCCCAAAATGAAAAAAGCTCGATCTGTAGCATGATCTTGGGCTCACGGCAAGCGCATTCCCGCCACGTAACGGTCCCATACGGCATTCGCCTAAGCACCGCATGCATTTGACGCAGCGGCCCCGGTGGAGGGGCAGAAATCGGAAGCAGACACCTGCTCGCTGGCCGCCACCACCCCTCCGCCACCCTGATCCGGCACGGAGAGCCGCTTGTAGCGGTCGGTCGTTTGTGCTCACCTGCTCGGAGACGGACCCCGAAGACCGCCCCCCCCCTTTTCCACCTCTCTCTCCATCTCTCTGCCGCCTCCCTTTCAGAGGGGTGCCCCTCCATTCACACACAGCAGCCGCGGCGACCCACGCAGCGACTCGGCAGAGCCAGTGGGCAGTGCTCAGCCGAATGCGGGCCGGAGTGGGCGGCGGAGGGTCTGACTTCGGCACACGCGCACTGGTCGTACCGTACTGTATTTTGCTCACTCTTCCAAAAACAAGCCCAGAGGACCTGTTTTGTTCACGCTGCCGTGGGGTCGCTGTCCCCCAGCGCACTGGTACCGACGAGAAACACATCTCCGTGATTTTTTATGGACCAGATCGCCCGTTTTCCTACTCAGGTGGCCCGGAATCGCCGATTCCGGAAGAACATCATTTGATCATCATTCGATCCTATTTCGCAGTACAGTGTGTTCTCGTTACAACAGACAGCTGATTGACCTAGAATATGAATCAGAGTGGCCTCTGCTGGCTGGAAACGTCGATCGACTGATGAGTTTCTGTTGTAGACGATTCTCTCATATCGAGAACACACTGTATCGCAGTCTCCCCAATTTTGGCCGATTGCGACGAGAAAAACTGTGCGGAACAGATGCACGGCAGCCATCTATTGGGCCGGATACGAACTCTCCGCCAATCAGCAGCTGTGCGGACTGCAGGTTGTTCTTGCTCCGATCGACCAGAGTTGAGAAGACGGCAATAGAATAGACACTATTGCTGACCTCTAAAAATTGGCGGTTGCAAAGTGCACGGTTGCAGAGTGTGCCCGAAGCGCAAGATGATCCCAAATGAAAGTTAACGCTGTTCCGAGTCTTTTCGGGCCTGTCGAGTACGAGCTTTCACCGAAAAGTCCGCATTGGCCATGGAGATCAGATCCGAATTCCGAAAGGGCAGCGTTGCATGTGCACCACAGGCACGGGTGCCGACGACGACGACGAGATCTACGTCGATCCGCAGTCACCCGCCGTCGACAGGCCCTTGATTGCAAGCTCGTCTCGTCATGGACGCCCCCGCGCCGGAAGGTATGTGTCGTCGGTTCCTGATGTCGGATTTTAATGTGCAGTGGGACAAGCAGATGAGCCGCACCGTCGTGTCGTCGTCCTTGTGTGTTTGTGCATGTGCTTTCCCTCTTATGGCATCAGCTTTTCCTGCTTTCAGATTCTAACCGTTTTTTTTTGGCCGGACAGTGGAAGTGTGTATGTCCCCAAAGTGTTGTGGGTGTGCATTGACTGACCATGACGCCCGACGCTGCCCCATTATCAAGAAACCGGTGCACCCATGCGTTTGAAAGAACGCGACCTGCCCAACGTGCAGCACCGAGTGCTCGAAGTGCAACCATAAGGGCCATGCTGAGTACTCCGTCAAGGCACCCATCCCTCACAAGGGTCCTCCAACTTTTGTGTGCACAAGGCTTGACATTAAAGATCTCTAAGCCCATGTGCGCGAGTGCATGGAGGAACTACCACTGACCGCAAGCCAGAAAAAGAGCCAGCGCTCGACCGCCAAACGGCGTCTGGCGGCCATTCGGTCTTCCGGCGCGTCCACCGGCAACGAGCTCTCTTTTCACGGTGTACAGGCGGAGCTGGTGGACCTGACAGGGTTGGGCGGAGCGTCGTCGTCTCCAAGCACGAGGACGGCAGAGGCCTCTGCAGCAGCAGCGATGGACGAGGGCGCGTCTCGCGGCGGCGGCGCGCATTGTCGGCGCTTACGTGTCGGACGCGACGCACACTGCCACCGCGGCGTCCGTGCCTCCCCCTCCCGGTGTTGTCGCAGATGGAGTGCTAGCGGGGGACCGGGCATCGAGGCATGCGCGCATCGACTCGGCGCTCTCGGTGCAGCGGAAGTACACCCCGGCGCTGAACACGGCGATGGGGAGCATGCTGAAGAAGGTTGGTGTGTCTCGCGGCGGCGGCGCGACGACCGAGGTGCTCGGGTCAGCCAACCCATTCTTCAAGTGGTCCGGCGCGCAGCTGCGTACGGCCGGCATTAAGTACACACAGCAGCCAGATCCTGTCATACTGACACAGGCACTCGACACCTTGACTTTGTTTGCCATAAAGCGTTTTTTCAATGGGTCGGGTGTGACGTTGGGGGCGTTAACTTGTGATGTGGTAGAAGAGAGTTTGGTTGAGTGTGCTCTGGAGTCTGGTCTTCACGCTCTTTCTGTGATTGCCGTGTTGAAGCAGTTTGTCCGCGAGATCCGCATGGGGACTGTCACTGTCGAGTGACTTTCTCTTCTCTGTTTTTCTCTGCCTGGACGTGTGAGTGTAAACTTTCGTCGCCATCCAAAACACACGACCCCACCGGGCGAAATCAACAGATGAGTGGGACGGTCGACTGTCAAACCGCGGAAGCGTCGGGAGAGACAACCAAAAGACCAGTCGGCGCCCGTTGATGACAGATGACAATCCTCCACCCGGACGCGCATGTGGCGCCCGATGCATCGCTGTCTCGCCTTTCACCTGCTGTGGGACCGACCGACTACGACCTCACGCCAGATGGAAAACCCGTCTGCTCCGCGGCTCGCCCTTGTGTCCCGGCCCACACCTGCCTCCTCAATATGCGTCACACGCCTCCCAGCGCCGTCGTTCTCTTCCCCCC
>Ga0114953_1001595_pt1 | contig 16023 bp, 19 predicted proteins | sample SidtaG_FD_87298 | JGI IMG/M metagenome (GOLD analysis project Ga0114953, IMG submission 87298) | Marine algal microbial communities from Sidmouth, United Kingdom - Sidmouth_Male2 metaG | ecosystem: Host-associated > Algae > Red algae > Unclassified | place: Sidmouth, United Kingdom | collected...
CGCCTGATTGGATCGGTCCAACAATTTTGGCTTTCTATTGGCGGTTGCGATGGCCGGCAGTGGGGTTGGAAAACATAGCACTTTCTGCCTCCACGTCCTCAGTTTTTCCTGCGGAAGTAGATGCGGGCCAATCAGCGCATGACAACTACTCAGCTGGCGAGATGCCCTGGAGTCCACTCCCAGTGTGATGGCCGGTCTCTGATCTGTCTTCGTCTCCCATGCGAAGGAAATGACATCCGACGAGCCCAGTTCGAAGAAGATGCAGTTTGCTGCCCGAGCCGATAGCGGTCGGATGGGTTCTTTTCATACCATTCGATTCAACTCAGAGCGCTGATCACGATGATGCCAAGAACATACGGTCAACCCAAGACTATCAACAAAAGAACCCAGAGTAATTGGATTGCCTTCGTTGACGGCAGAGCACGTGTTGTCCGGTCCTGCTGACCGCAAATCATGGTTGTATGCAGACACTCCTTTATTATATAGTTGTTGATGTCCAGGGCCGGCCCTCAAGGGGCTTGGAAACATAAGGGGCGAAAGGAGAGGCGGCAGGATGGCGGCACAGCGATCAAGTGCACGGCGCGGGATGATCCGGCGACGGGCGGACGTGGCGGCGAGGAAGACGGGCTGCCAAATCGCCGCTCCGACACGAGAGTGTCGACCAGAACCACTGGAGGCCAAACCAGAATCGCGGCGCTTTCAGGCAACTTCTGTAAAGGCATCTTGCTTTTCAAATCCAAAAGAGCCACCTTAACTAGGCGTGTGTGCCATCTGGTGCCCCAGAAGAAACGCAGGTGGGCTGGATCCAGGCACTGCTGTACCCTTCATCGATGGTGATTTGTCAATAGAATTTCAGTGACGCGTCTCCATGTCAATGAACAAAGGCGATCCACTGGTCACGGAGGTCTCGTGCTCGGAGGGCCAATGAACGGCCCGAACGGAGAGAAAAAAATTGCAAGAACTCCTCAAACGTCATGCATGTTCGGAGGCCGATTCAGCCTCTGCGAGCAAACATGAGGGGCCGGTTAGGGGGGACCCTCCTGACGGCACCGCTGTGGCCGGTGGCTTAAGACGTCTTGTCCTGATTAGGCTGTCAGCGTGCATGTTCTGGCATCGCTTCACAAAGACCACCGCGGGTGTCAGCAGGTACTTGCCACCCGGTCACTCAGAATGCGGTTTTCCAGCGTCTGTCAGCCTTAGTCGGCCCAAGGGCCGGGCGAACCTGGTCGGGATGCGTAACATGTCACACATCACCCGGAGATATCATGGGTCTCCCCACAGGACGGGTCAAAGCTCGCAGTGGTCGGGTGTGCATGTTTGTTTGCGCAAACGTGCATGCTCCATTTCTCAGCAAAGCACCAAGAGTCATTAGAGAGTGTTGGCATGTAACTCGACGGTCGCTTCGACGATCTTTTGACGGCACATCGCGCTACGTTGCGAAGATACCTTCGAGATACAGAAATTCCCGGCCGTCCCCGACGGTATTCTCAGGATATACCGTCGGGTCCCCGATTCGAGCGGAATGTACATCGGATGTGCATTCCGACGACGTGTCGCGCCTGCTGGGCTCCAAAGGCGGTTGGCGCGGCCAGAACACGTATTTGTACAGTACGCACCCAATATTACTTGTCCTACTTGATCCGCATTTTTTGAAATATTTTTTGGTCAGATCACATCATCCACTGGCACGCCAAGAAACGCATCAATACTTGGTGCTGGCACCGCATGCCGCCACGACCACGCGCACACGACGGGGCATGCTCTCCACCAGGGCCTTAAAAAAGGCGCCAGGAATGGCTGCCCACTGGTCCTGTAGCGGAGCAAACAGGTAATCCTTGGTCTTGGGGGCCGTCGGGCGCGCCCGCAGGCGGCGCTCCAGCTCCGCCCAAGCGTTCGCGATTGGGTTTAGGCAGGGACTTTGACCCACCCAGGGAAGCACCTTGAGGCCAAGTGCCTGCTTGGCCGCCTTGCACTTCTTGGCGGTGTGTCAGGGCGCCAGGTCTTCTTGAAACCAAGCCCCGTTGGGGGAGCCGAAGTCGGCACAAAGGGAATGGAACACCTGTGTCTCCAATAGCTGGGTGTAGGATTGGGCGTTCATAGACCCCTCCATCTGGAACAAGGGCGTGCGCCCTGTTGAGTAGAAGCCCCCCCGCACCATAACGCTTTCGCGGCCACTCTTGAACGTCGGCCGTAGGTTGGCCGACTCGTACCGCTCCCCCGACTGCCGCCAGACGCGCCGCGCTTGCGACTGGCGGACCAGGAAGGAGCTCTCGTCCGAGAAGAACACGCCAGCCCAGTGGTAGGTCCACGACTCGTGCTGCTTGCCCCACTTCGGGCGCTTTTCCTTGTTCACATCCGACACAAAAGGTTTTTTGGCGGGAGCGCACGACGCCAGTCCGCGGCCCTTGACCGCCCTGCGCAGGGTCTTTACAGACACTGGGCGGCTGGCGGGCCCCCCAACAGTCTTGGCCCGCTCGGCGTTGAGCGTTTCGGCAATTACCGCCATTGAAGCGAGCGGGTTGTCCTGTACCACCCGACGCAGCCCCCGCAGCTCGCGCTCGCTCAAGATCTTGGGACGGCCCCTGGTCTCCTTCTGGGAAAGTCCACCAGACCGAAGAGCAGTGGCAGCCGCATCTGCGACCCTTATTTTCTTCGGGCTGAGGGAGGTGGCGATGTCCCGGTTGGACTTCCTGTTCCCGACCATCACCATTATCGCGTCGACTTGTTGGGGGGTGAGGGTGGTCCTTCTGTGTCCCGCCATGATGGATTTGGGGCGTTTAGATGGACTGGTGAAGAGCAGGGGGCACTTCTTTATAGGACCTCAGATGCCCGCCCTGCGCCCAAGTCACCAGAATGCGGCAGATCAGGGCCGTTGAGGCCGCTTTTTGGATCTCCGTGGTGATCAAAAGAGGCCTGGAAATGGTTTCCAGGTGGACAAGTAATATTGGGTACGTACTGTACGACCCGATGTGGTACATTTCGGGCGTGCCTCCCCCATTCTCAGCGGCGCAGGTGATCACATCCAGCCGGTCACTTGGCGTTTCCCAGCACAGGTGTTGCTGTGCGGTGCCTTGTGCCCCTCTCACCCATCTCCTCCACCCATCCTCACCCCTGCGACCTGATACTACTATGACCACCACTCACGTCGTTGTGGCTGCGCTGCCGACACCCAGCCCCACCGCAGGCAAAGTCGCCGCGCCTTTCCCGCACTATCTCAAGTATTTTTTTGCGCACTCAGCGTGTTGCTATCCGTGAAGATGGACTGCGCGCCACAGGACAGCCCCCCCCCGCCCAATTTCTTGGGTTTGTCTTGTTTGCTCCCATGTGCACGGTAGCCGCACCTCTGAGCGGCAGGCCACGGCCCCTCCGCGGTACGCCGATGCCTCCGGGCCTGTCGTGTGGTCCTACACCACGCTTGCACACTCATCACCCGCAATGCCGTCTGTCACCGAGGCTCATTGCCGCACTCACGGCTCTCTCTCCTGCCCCCTCCCCCCCCCCATCCACACCACAGGACGCTGTACGCACACTGATACTCCTGTTGTCTTGGCGCCAAAAATCAAAGAGTCCATGCCTAACGAAGAGGCGCTTTTCTGCAACTGATTGGCCCTGACATCGATCCGCTTGACTAGGGCCTCTCCAGCTCTAGACGGAACGACCATGACGCTCTCACTCACCAACAAAGCACTCGCACAACCACACATCTGGATGCATCACGGAACCGGCGGCGGTGTGTCACACCCTGTGCAGGACCGTCATACTAGGGGAATGTTACTTGCCAAAACACACTTGAGTCTACGACGGAAGTAACAAGCCCGTACCCACGGCACTTCCAGATACAATCGAGATACAGTCGAAAGCGACCGTCAGATTACATGCCAAAACTCTCTATTCGCGTGAATAACGCATGTGAAAGCCGGGGAGGGGAGGAGGGGGGGGGCGCGCTGCGCGTGCGCGAGCGCTCCGCGCGGCGGGAGCCGGTTAAGCGTTTTTATTGCTACAATTCTTAAGATGATCTTGGTGATTTGACTCAGGCTGTCTACTGCGATTGCAATCACGTCAGATTGATCAGGTCAATCAATCGGGACAGATCGCAGATCTCCTGACTGTGGTGGCGGATCTCCGGGTTGTGACAGAATAACCATCCGCTTTTGTCAGCCGCCAGCAAGTTCTCAAAAAGGTAGATATCGGAGGGTAGCGTCTCGAGCCCGCGACTTTCCGCATTGTAGTCTGGTACCTTGACCACGAAGCCACGGGCCCAATCGGCCTGCCAACTAAGCCAAATCCGGACATTTAATGTCCAGATTATTAGACAATCCGCCTCCGGGTGAGCCGGAACATAGCAGCCTCTCTGCTGCTACACGGGTCTGAGTCCCAGTCCGGCGATGACAGTTTCGAGCGGGGGGTGCACCACTTCTCCTGTGCCTCGTTCCCGCCGTCGTCGACGCAACCGTCGTCGTCATCGTTCCGCTCACGCGTTGCCCCCCCCGCCGCCATGGCGTCTCTTCTGCCCTACCCACCCTCCCCTACCGTCCCGAGATGCAATATCATGACTGCGTGTGAGCCAGTCTCCCGCACCTCGCCCCATTTCTCGGCCGCTGTTTTCAAAACGGTAGCCGGTATGCTTACAAGCCGATGTCCTCTTGCCCGTCGTCGCTTTCTCCTCTTCCCGTGCGGGAACGAGATTGCTGCGTGTGAGCCGTGGGTCTACCCGCGAGATACGGCGCACCTCGTGCCATGGGTCTCTTCAGGCCAGCCAACCTCGGTTCTCCGAAGGCGCGGCTTACTGACCTCTATCCTGACACCATTGTCGTATCTGGTTTATCTTTCCACGTTGCTTTCTCCTGCAGAACATGGACGTCTGTCTAGGTGCTGTGCCCGCAGAAGTCGACAAGAACTACGTGCACTTCTTCTGGTCGTGGGGCATTTTCGACAAGCACAAGCTGTGATTCCTTTCGCGTATGCTGGGGGCGTTCGAAGACACGGAAAAAGATCTGTGCAAGCACCTCGCACCCGCGGGTGCCAAATTTGTAGCTATCAGAGGCATGTGCGAGGCTGACATCCCCATGGATGCCCCACAGCATCGCTAGATACGCGTTCACGACCGGCTCGGTTTCTTTTCGGACGCGGACGAGCTCGCAAGCCGCGTGATCAGCCTCAGGCTGGCGTACGCCTATTGTGGATTAATGACATTGGTTGACTAACCAGTAAGTAGCGACCGACCGTAGACGCACGATAAAGCGAATGCTATCGCCTTAGAGGCGAGGAAGAAGAACCTTTGTTCGTGCAACATCCGATGGGGAGCCGGGGGTGCCGCCGACGGCAAACCCCGGTCCCATGGTGCTTTTATTATCAGACGGTAAAGGGGCGGGGTCGATCGACGGAGCGATCATAAAGATCGAATAGCCACCAAAATAGAGACGATGAAAGAAAGGACAGATATACGAGACGGACGTAACCTCCCAAAGGGCGAGCCAGAAGTCAGTTCAATCCACCACGTGAATACTGACCAGTCAGGGGGGCAACAGGGACCAATATCACAAATATTCAGGAGATATGCTACCTTCCCCCGCAAGGAGATTCGAGCCGTCCCGGCGAGTGGGCGCAGATCGACTGATCCGCCATCACGAACGCCATAAGTGGCAACGAATCACTGTGTCGCGTGACGACGCGCGAAGGGACGTGAGGGCGTTACGCCCTGGCCGGCGCCTGCAAAGGGGATCGGAGAGACCCCTGACACTCTCGCGCGAGGCGGGGTGATGGATCCCGCCGCGCCAGCGGTCGCGAGCGGCCCAGAATGGCGGATGCGTGCCAGAGGGCCAGAGGGCGGGGAAGGGCAGCCTCTGGGAACCCACAGGGCGGCAGCGGCCGGGCCAGCATCATGTCGGCCCCTACAGGGGTGGGGCCTTGCGCCTACGTGCCGCGGAGGGGCACAGCCGGAGGCAGCACGGCGGGACTCCGGGCTCTTTACACGGTAAATATACCGGGGGGGTTGGGCAAGGCAAGCGCCAGTCCGTTTCCCCATGCCATCGGGCGTCCGGGTTGAGTAGCCCAGTCGGGCAGGTTGCGGTGGCCTGCGCTTGCGCACTGGTGATCCTCTGGGTCCTCCGTCTGCCGTGCCCCGTCCGTCGCGCGGCGAGGCTATCACGGCCTTGCCCTCGGCGGGTGGGGGTCGTTGCGCTAGCGCACACGGTGGGCGGGGGAACAGGGTCGGGCTCATAGCCACTGAAGAATCGGGCGCGCGGCTTTTGTCCAGCCGATTGACCCTAGGTCGGGAGGGGAGACCGTGGTGAGCTTTTCGGTTGGGGCGGGTGGCTTTGGCCCGAGTCTGCCGCTCGACGCGGGTTGCCGTTGGCAAGGTCAAGGCCACGATGGCGGGCGGCGGTAGCGACGTCCAGATGGCCGACGCGTCCGGCGCCGCTGGGAACGGTGCCAATGTCGCGGGGGGCCCTGCCGGGCGAGCCGGGTCGGAGGCGAGCGTTGCCTCTGGGTCACGTCAAGACGGGTCATCAGCCGACAGTGGGCGCGACATGCTTGGCGCCGACGTCCCGGCGGGGTATCCCGATGAGGCCGAGGACCAAGCAGCGGAGCTCCCGCTCTATGAGGGGGAGGGGCCGTCGCCTTTTCGGCGGACGTACTTCAGCCCTCCCTCCATTGGGACACGCGACGGCGTCCCCGTCATGAGCGACGACGTCCTAATGGACGCGGAAACCAACAACCGCCGCGTGGCGTTTGTCCGTATTGAACAAGGCCATTGGGGCGTCCCGCCGGGGTTCAAAGATATCCTCAGCGGGGTCCCCGATGCTCACGTTGACGCAGACGTGGCGGAGGTGCACAGCAATGTCAACTATGGCAACCAAGGCAAGGCGCGGCAGGCGTACGAGGTTCTGGCATACTCCAACGAGCTGGTCCGTTACGGACGGCCCTTGCATGACTTTCATACGCGTGTTTACGCTTGGGCGCTCCTGTTCCCGGTCCACCAGATGGGGACCTTTGAGGTCTCTGCCAACAACTTTGGGCGTCTGCGTCGGGCTTGGCCGGAGGCCGTCTTCCTGTCGCGCCGTACGGCCAAGGAGTTTTCGGTGCTCTTTTCCCAGGAGGCGGGTACGGAGGAGTACCTCGATGACCTCATCGAGGCATCTCAAGAGGTGGAACACGCCGTGGAGGAGAAGTTCGACGCACGCACAAGGGCGTTGACTTCACCCTTTCGGGCGCCGGGTTATGCCCACGCCCATCGGCGCTCTCAAGACGCGGCGCGTATCTCGAGCCGCGGGCTTCTTCCCACCGCTTGGTGCTCCGGTGTCATCCGGGCGCCTTGTCCTTTCGACTGGTCGCGGTGGTTCCCACGCTACCCCCGCTGGTGGTTAAACCGCGGGGTGTGGATGGAGATGCCTTACGTACTGTCGTACTTGGCTCACAAGCTCGTCGACGAGTTCAGTGCCGCTTGGCATGTTGTTAATGCGGAGTATTACTACTTCTTGGCGGCCAGGTGGGTGCCTACCCTGTTGACGGATACGGTCTTTGCCTGGCTTGATGCCACAGCCCTTCGGCGCATGTCCAAGTTGGACCTGCACCTGATGGCCAGTGGGCCGGGCGGCCAGGCTATGCTGAATACGTTCCATGAGATGCACAAGGCCACGGAGGTCTTTCCGTGGACCATTGTGGTCAAGGACGTCATCCTACGGGACACGCAGACGCGTGCGGCGCGTCAGGTACACGTCCATTTGGACTCGATGGCCGAATACGGGTTCATGCTGAACTACCCTTGTCGGAGCTTTGCGTCCCTGCCCGCCTGCGGCGAGGGTTCAACGACGATGGCGATACGCCCGTGGTGGCGGCCCAAGGCAGCGGCGGGCTTGTCCGCCAAGGGACACGGGCGGCCGGTGGGCCTTCGCGTCGGGCCGCTTCTCCTAGTCGTCGTTATATTTCGCCGGTGCGCGAGACACGCGTTACCACCGCGTCCGGGAGAAATGGGCGCTCGGAGCTTGGAGACGTTTGGAATTCACCGGATGCGTTCAGGTGGCGGTTGCCCTGTTTGGCGATAGGCCGAATCGTCGTATGGACGGGCAGCGCGTGCCTCGTGGCGTCGGGGCGGCCGTCCTGGCTTCGGCGAGGAATCGCCAGACGGAGGCATTGCGCCGGGCGGTTCGTTATGCCCACGGCTATGTCCTTGAGGACGCCATGCCGGTTTTGGCTCGATGCATGAGCGAGGTGGCAGACTCGGCGGCTGCCTTCGACCTGTTCTCGCAAGAGGTCGAACGTCTGCGCCAAGTGGCGGCGGGCCTCCCTCGCCTGTGCGTTTTGACGCTGGCGACATCCTCGGCCAGCGTCTCAGCCGTGACGACGAGGATGAGGAGGAGCCTCCGCGCCATATGCGCCGTCGCAGTTCGTCGGTGGACGAGGGTAGGCGGGGGCATGCCCGCAACTGAGGCGGGTGGTCTGGGACAGGTGCGGGCCCGACTTGTGTCTTTGGTTTGTTTGACTTGTTTACTGCCGATGCCCGTCGGCAGGTGATGCTGTGGCGGTGTTCTATATACCTTGCCAGCTCATGGGTTCCTGTCATTAGACAGAGAGGGTTTAGCGTGTGTAGCACTGTTGGTTTTCTTGTTAAGGTGAAAGGCAACAAGTGCCCATGTGGTCGTATCATTTTGGTCCTTTGACGCGTGAGGTAGTACATCGTGCGATGCACAGGCCGCTTTGGCGTCGATGTACCAGGGTGCACTTTCCCATCTTGGGGCTATAAGTGTCGCCTCTGGTCTTTGTGTAGTACAATGGATCGCGATCACCTCGGAGAGGAGGGAAGTAACGGCCGTCCTAGCCGCTCGTGCGTCACCCGCTATGGGACTCGAGGTCCAGGAAGTCAGGCAGACCGAAACGCCCGGACAAACAGGCACGGTTTACTTGCCGGCGACGACGGTGCCTCCCACCGTCGTCGCCCTTCGTCCTAAAAGGGCGGAAACCGCTGCGCGGGGACCGGGGCCACTAGTTGGCCGGGTCCCGCGCTGCCAAATACCTACGATGCAGATGATTCCCTCCGATGCATGACACTCCCCGATCTGGATTGACCCGCCCCGCTGTTAGCACATGACCAGCCCACGAGCTCACCCGGGAATGCGCGCCGGGGGCGCTCACGAGCCGCAGCGGCACGCCACAAAGGCGACACACCACCGGCCGGCCGGCTTCCGCGCACCAGCGCCCACAGCCACCAGTACAGCGCCTCTGGCGTTGTACTACACTTTGATTCATCAGGTCCTCAACCGTGGTCGTTAGGTCACGGACCGAGGGTCAGAGTGGCCCGTTTGTCTCGGATCAATCCCCGTGGGTAACAGGCGCGGGTGGCGCGTCATCGCCCTGTACGGAAAGGGGGGTGTCGCAGCATGGCCACACGGAGGCCATCTGGACTTGACAGCTGATGGGGCCATTAAGTGGAAGGCCCACTGGCGGACACGCCGTTGGGGCGGGTCTTGCCCGGATCTCGCCTAAGTAAGGCTAAGATCCCTGTTTACCGGGATTAGCTAGACTAAGCAAATTCCTACGGATCACGAGATCCTCTCGGTACGATCGAATCGTGGTTGGGATGATCCACTTGTGATTCCCGGAAATACCACTCTACGGTCCTCTGAGTTATGACCGTATCCTTGGTTTGTTCTTCTCGTTGTGAGGAGTCATATCTGATGTTCTCAGCGCGTCTCACCCTCGCCACGGGGATTTTGTTGGCATGTTTTGATTGGGTCTTGGGCACACCCCCGGCGGCGGGTGTTGCCCGAGTTTGACCCCTGTTTTTGGCCCACTTCTGAGGGTCCCCCTGAGGGTTGAGGGAAGGGGACCGGTGGGTATATCTGAGCGGGACAGCAGAGCAGACTCGGATCCCCCCGAGGGAGGCAATTAAACGTTGAGCCTCACGGCACTGCGTCGTGTTTGCGGCTTGTCTTTGCCGCCCACACCAGTTGTGTGTGTGCGTCTTGGCGCTTGCTTCCGGGGTCTTTGACGAGACTACAGGGTGCCCGGTCGGGAAGGCCGCCCGAGTGGGAGTGGCTTGACTGTCGTGCCACAGGGGGCAGGGTCACACGTAGGTGTACGGCCCGTGCCACTCAGAAAGCTCGGCGAAATGCCAAAGAGCAAACCAGGGGTCATGGGGGATATTACGCGTCCGTTCGGGTAGTGTCAGCCGAACCCAACAAATCGGTAAAGGCTCCCGAACTGAATTAGATTGGTTCATCTTAATTCAGTTATGTGTGATTAGAATTTCGCCGTGGGAATTCGAAAACACACCAAGAATGGTTGGGGACCACTTTTGGGTCTGGGCATTGGGGGGTTACTACCAACGCCGTTTCGGCTCGATTAAGTCTGGGTGATCGGTGGGTGCCCCCAGACGGGGGAGTGGGAATACTCCAAGAGTATCCCGCAAGTTTCTCCTTTCTCTGTCGGAGGAATCGGATGACCAAGGTCTGAGGAAGGTTTTCCAAGGGTTCCCAGGAGTCGTCCATGGGACCAAAGTCCGACCATAGGACCTTGGCACTGTAGATGTCATTACTCCGACGGAGCTTCAATAGGCGGTCAATGACGTATTCTTCGGGTACCGGTGGCGTGCTCTCAGGCTGATCGAGTCCATCCAGTAGTGGATGTGGCGTCTCGTCTGGTGTCGAAGGCCGTGGGGCCGGGGTAACATGGTCACTATTGACTCTTCGCTTTTCGCCATTCACGTCTACGACATGGGTAGAATCATCTGCGTCGAGTACGACAAATGGGCCGACGGTCCTGCTTTGCAGCTTGTTCTTTTGCTGGTGGTTCGTGGTATAGACGTAGTCACCGACGCGAACACGTTTGTTACGCGTATCCACGTTCGAGTCTTAGTTACGCTTATAGCGTTGTTGGGTCTTTTGCAGGGCCTCCAAGATGGCCGGAGTTTGCTGTCTTAGCTTGGCCATGAACTCACGCTTGCGCGTTCGGGGTGACCCATCATTGAGGGTACCCTTGTTTTTCAATGGAGTCCCTGGGGGGAGGTTGCGTACCGACAAACTCGGGATTCGTCTCGGAATAACGAGCTCGAATGGCGCAATGCCTGTCGACCTGTGTGGCTGGCCATTATAAGCCATGGTCAATACGGGGATTAATTCATCCCAACGGCGCGGGTCGTCTTTGACGTAATCTCGGAGTCGCGTAGCCATGGTACGATTGTACCTTTCCACATGACCATTGGTCTGTGGGTGGTATGCTGTGGTACGCACTGTTTCGGTGTCCAGCACTTCCATTACGGCAATGAAGAAGTTCGACATGAACTGGGGTCGTTGATCCGATAGGATTCAGTCAGGTGGGCCGTAACAAGCGACCCATGCGTCGTTAATGGCTGATGCCACGGAGATTGCCGTTATGCGCCGCAAGGCGACGCATTTGGTCAGCTTGGAGAAGCGTTCGGTAATTACCAAAATGAAGCGGTTCCCAGCTTTGGTAGCGCGGATTGGCCCGAAGATATCTACCGACAGGTCTGTCAGTGGTTCCGTAGCTGGTAGCAGCGTCAGTGGGGACGTGTGTCGTCGTAGTGACAGCCGAATTTGGGTGCAGGTGGTACACCTGGTAATAGTGTTGTAGATATCCGTGGCCAAGGATGGCCAGAAATACCTACGCCGCATGGCATTGTACATCCGGTTCATACCCGGATGGGCTGACACGGTTGCGTGATGTTCCAGCGTATGTATACGCTCGCGTAGGCTTTCCGGGATGACCAATTGGTCGCCGTACGGCGCCCGCCTGTTGAGGCCGTGGCTTTCATTTTAAAAGAAGGCTTTCGCCGTTTTCGAGCCACCCGTTCGGCTAACTCGACGCAAAACGCGTCGGTTTGTTGGGCTTCCACGATTTCGTCGTATTCGACGGGTGCCGCCATGTCGATACCCGTGTACCCCCCCGTCAGGAAGCCGTTGGCCGTCTCGGCAAATGCAAGGCATGGGATATCATCGTTGATATTTTCGATGGCGGCGTCATTGTCCGTTCGGGACAGGAAGTCTGGGGCGTGGTGCGATGCACCGGGTTTGTCATGCATGTCGAGTGTATATTCGGACAGCCGTAGGAGCCATCGCATCAACCAACCACTTGAGTCAGTGGTGCTGTAAATCCAGCTTAGAGCTTGGTGGTCGGTCCTTATTAGGAAGCGATGGCCGTCGAGGATGTGTCTGAGCTTGAGTACGCTCCACACAACGCCGAGGCACCCGCGTTCCGTTGTGGAATAGTTCTTCTCAGCTGGGCTGAGTCCACGGCTCCAATAGCCAACCGGTAGTCTCGTACCGTCAGGTTTCTCTGGCAGCAAGTTGCATCCGAGTTGGTTGGCGCAGGCACCAGTTCCTTGTGACTTCAGCGACGTGGTCCTTCCACAAAACCTTCTTTCGGCGTTTGAAGATGGCTTCGACATGGTTGTCCATGAACTCGGTACCGAGGATACATCGCACCGATAGGTGTTTGGCGACAAAGAGTCGGTCGAAGACTTTGGCGCATCCACCATCTATGTACAGATGTATAGCATAATATACTATGAGGCGGTTGTTGTTTGCATCTTTGATGCGGGGTGTGCGCTCGAGTTTCTCAGCATAACTCTGCCAGTTTGCAGGTGAGACATTTGGTCGAGCCAAGTTAATGCCGGCCCCAGTGTCCAAGACAGTGCGACAACTTTGCATTGCCCGTTGGCAAGGGCCACTAGCGGCCGCTATCTCATAGTGCCGATGTGCCGGGCTTAGTATCCTTGTGACTTTACGTCTTTCACCAGTTGGTGATGATGCGCCGGGAGACCCGCCAAGGGGCACCCGGCTCATTCTTTTTTCGAGTCGGTGGACTCGTTGCTATCGCGTTCAGCGGCTGGTTTGGTATCCTCCGTTACGGAGCTCACGGCAATATCAGGGCTGCGGCGTTCATGTGGCGGATACGGCTCAGCGCATTGCGCAGCGAAGTGACCGGGCTTGTTTCAGTCGTAACAATCGTCGGTCCTCGCCTGAGGCGACTCCTTCGGAGGAGGGGAACGGGACCGGGCCCATGGTTGGGTAACTGGGAAGGGGCGGTCGACATTGGTGTGCCGGGTTGGCATGGGCGAGGCGTATGCCACTTTAGTCGTCTAAAGACGAGGCAGCTTAAGTAATAGGCGGAGCTTATTCGTCCCGTCTCAATACATCTGCGCGGCAGAGATAGTGTCCGCCAGAGTGCGCTTGGGGAACTACCCGTCCAATACCCGGACATGAGATTGGATAATCTCGGACAAGCCATTGATGAATACATATTTCACATCTTGAGCGTGGAAGAGGCCATCTAGGCGGTCGCACTGTGTCTCAACGCGGAGCCCAAAGGCTGTGGGCGACTCATGGTCGGGTTGACGCATTGTAATAATGTCGTGGTAGGCGGAGGCCACTACGGCGTGGGTGGCATACTTGGCTAGAAGCCAGTTAATAGCGGCACCATAGGTGCCGATCGCATAAATGCTGTGTCCGGATTTCGAGTTCAGGGCGCTCGAAAAGACTCGTTTAGCAGCTCCCGACAGGCGAAAGGCCAAGAGAGGAAGGGCTTGTCTATGCGTCAAGCCGGCTGCGTCACATGCACGACAAAAGGACGTCAGAAAGGTGAATACACCGAGGGGGCTGGTGCCCGTAAACGGCTCTTGCCCTTGAAATGCGCCATCCAGGCGGTGGTTCATCTTATGTGTCTTCTCCACTACAGACGGGGGCAGAGACAGATCACGTCAGATCAGGAAGTAGGTACGATAGTCCAATAAGGACTTGAAGCAACTGTTGGAGGGTCGAATGTCCTTTAGCCGATCGGAGTTCTCCAACCGCTTCTTAGAGTCATGACGACTCTTGTACGGACCCGGGCGGGATCGTCGAGACGCGGCGTCCGAGGACGTTTCCGAAGACTCGGAGCTTGAGCCCGGCGACGGGGAAGACGGGGAACCCGGGGATTCTCCAGAGTCGGACAATGGAGAGGAAGTTGTCCCACTTGACGAGCTTGACTCATTCGCGGCCGACATGTTGGCGTTCTCAACTGAGGATGTTGAGCGGGCCAACTTGGTCTCCTGGTGGATCTTACGCAACTTCCTGCGAAGGTTGCGCTCTTGATCCCGACTTTCGGTCGCTTGGCGAACTGGCTCTGGACGGGAGGAAGACGACGCGCCGCCCTTGGGTTCGACCTTGACCTTAGTCTTGCTCTTCGTCTTACGACGCGCCTTTTCCGCCCGGGCATCAGACGCGATGTCCTCCTGGCGCATAGCCTCCACATTTGCGATAAGCTTGGCGTTTGCTCCCGCTAACGAGCGGTTAGTCGCTTTTTGGGCCGTCAGACGGAGATGAAATGTCTCCACCTCCTCCTTAAGGGTCTCCGCGTCGAGCGGTTGGCCAGAGGCCACCGCGTTCAACGCAGGTGATCCCGAGAGGGAACCACCTAGGGTGCTGGCGTCTCGCATGTTCTTACGAACGCCTCCCGGCGGGACGTAGTCGGAAGGCAGGGTGTTGCCGTTACCCTTCCCATTGCCGCGTTGCCCATCGGCACCACCAGGGGTCATTGCTCAACCGGCACATTGCCAACAGAAGCGCCCCGCGCTCCAACTGGATATCACCACCCGCGACGCCCAGCGTCGTGTCACACAGAAGTGGGAGACGCGTTCTGCGCGTCAAGCCAATGGGTGCAATACCCGTCACTGTGCCACTTGGCAGCAAGAGACAGCTCTCGGGCACCGCGTGCATAAGCACGCGGCAGGCAAGAGTATCCCCTGCTGCTCCACCAAATGTGAATAGACTGACGCTGGTTAACTAACCAGTAAGTAGCGACCGACCGTAGACGCACGATAAAGCGAACGCTATCGCCTTAGAGGCGAGGAACAAGAACCGTTGTTCGTGCAACATCCGATGGGGAGCCGGGGGCGTCGACGACGGCGAACCCCGGTCCCATAGTGCTTTTATAATCAGACGGTAAAGTGGCGGGGTCGATCGACCGAGCGATCATAAAGATCGAATAACCACCAAAATAGAAACGATAAAAGAAGGGACAGATATACAAGACGGAAGTACCCTCCCAAAGGGCGAGCCAGAAGTCAGTTCAATCCACCACGTGAATACTGACCAGTCAGGGGGGCTACCGGGCCCAATATCCCTAATACTAAGGAGATAAGCTACACCTATTGCCGAAAGGAGCTTGAGGCACTGTCCCAGACACATGCGCTGCAGTTGTAGGAGTTGCGCGTCTCCTTTGTCCGCCATGGAAGCGGCTTTGTCTCGGAACCTTGTGGTAAGCGCGACCAGCTTCCTGCAGGCGAATATTATGTCCTCGAACGAGGGATGCTCGTCCGCAATGATTCGGGCTGCCGTGCCAACTACTCTGCCTCCGAAGGTGGGGAGGCAGCCGGTGACAGTCGTGTCGACGGTGCCCTCGAGTCAGAGCTGGCGCCGCTTGGAGGTTGAACGTTGCGTGGGGAGCACCAACCAGGGGCGTCGTCCGGCTTCGGCGACGCCGACGGCTCCCCGCCGTTGGCGGAAAAGTTGACACTCGGCGCCACCCTCCACCGGTTCCTCCAGTGTCACAAGATGCTCAAGCGGCACCGCTGGTTGATATTGTGGGTGCAACCAACGCGACAGATTGCAGCAGAAAGCCATTGATCCAGCCGTCGTACGCAGTGGTCTCCTGTGTCACGTCGGCGCTCGAGATCATCCCGTCACGCAATGAATTCTATGCGGGAAGCCCCATTTCATCGTGTAGCACGGGCCCCGGTACGAGCGGAGGGACGGGTCGCGAGCAACCACGTATCACCCTCCTGGTGTCTATTTTAACAAGCACCTCATTTGATCCCTTTGACCTCATTTGATTCCCGTTTTCAGACGCTGTTTTCAAGAACTTCTCTTGATCTGAGGTCTTTTCTGAATGCATAAATGATCTCAGCGCGTACGTTTTACCCTTGAGAAGAAGACTGCCCATTTTTATTGCGTCCCTCCCACACAGGCCATGTCGCAGAAACAGCCAACCGACCATCCCACGTGCCCCCCCCCCCCCCCCCCCCCCCCC
>Ga0114953_1001604_pt1 | contig 15979 bp, 25 predicted proteins | sample SidtaG_FD_87298 | JGI IMG/M metagenome (GOLD analysis project Ga0114953, IMG submission 87298) | Marine algal microbial communities from Sidmouth, United Kingdom - Sidmouth_Male2 metaG | ecosystem: Host-associated > Algae > Red algae > Unclassified | place: Sidmouth, United Kingdom | collected...
AGGGGGGGGGGCCGTCGCCCCACACCCCCAGGTTGTGGCACGCGCACCCCGCGCGCCGTGGCCGCGGCGGCGGCAGCGCCGCGCCCATGAGCCGCGCCGCGGGGCCGTCGGGTGGCAGACGCGCCCCCGTCCCGCCTGCATTGGGCGGTTTGGGGGCCCGGCTTGCCGCCACGGCCGACGCTGCACTCGCGGGTCGCGTCCCGGGGGTCCCGCCCGCCGCGGGCGCGCCGCCCATCCACCGACCCGCGAGTGCAGCGTCGGCCGTGGCGGTGGCAGCGCCGGCCGTCCAAGCACGTCGAGTTGCCTGCGGGCAAGTGGCGCGCTTGCGACAACGGAATTTCTTTCTTTCGCGCTGAACAGGCAATCGCTGACAACCCTCCCACACATCATGAGGTTTCCGCTCGAAAAAACAAGCAAATGGGAGATGAAACCAGGACCATTGTGCGGAAGATTGCCGTGCCGGGGTACATCCACCCCTATGGACCCGAGTGGAGCGTTGACCATACGGCCACCGCCGACCATGCCGAGGCTTGCGTGGCAGCCGGTCCCCATCGTGGCTGTTTGCTCTTGGCCCATCCCACGCACCGCACCGCCATGAAAACGGTACCGAACCACGCAGCGCTCGTCCACGCGGTCACGGCGATCGCCTCGCCGACCATCGTGGCCGGATGCGGGCGCGCTGCGATGGCGGAAACGTCAGCACGGCGCAAGCGCGCCGCGCGGGAACCGCCGGTCATGCGCCATGGCGCGATGGCGCCAGTCGGCGTGAGACTGTCAAATGCGTGCCCAACCACTGAGCCAGGTCGGCAGTGCTCATGCCAAGTTACGCCGCCTCAGGAGCTACAACATAGAGAAGTATTCATAGTCGGCACCCCCGCGGCGTCTGTCATCCAGCAGACAAGACGCCGCCGTTAGGTTCTTCTCGTTGACGGAAATCCTTTGTATGTGCAAAGCCACCAATGTCGGTTTATCACAACACATCTTTAATCTTGTTGAAACGTTTCAAGTTTGTTTCGTAGATCACGGACAGCTGTGTTGAGTCAGTCCTCGATCACGGCCCACCCCTGCGGCGCGATTTGCACCTGACAGCCCTATTGACACAGGCAGCTTTGTAGGCTACTTTATCAACAATTGTGACCTGAAGCTCCCATCCTGATGCGATCAATTCAGGTCGATCTCTGAAATAAAGCTCAGAGTCTTTCGCGACGAGATAGAATGGCTGGATCGTCTCTCTGGAGGCGATCGTCGGTCGACTTGTTGAAGGCGCGTGCGACGAGGTCGCGGATTCTGTATCAATGTGAACGTGCCCGAATGAACGATCTGGGATGCCGACAGGCCAAAAACTTCAGGGTCTGTATCTGATCAGAATCGCGATTAGTTGATGACGGCTCACAGCCTCGGCGCGCGCCACCCCCGCCCCGTACGGCGGGGGCGTGTCCGCGGGCACCCGCCACGCGGACGCGCCGCACCCCGTGCGGGGGCACCACTGCATGGCAAGCGCAGCACGTCCTTCCCCATCGGCCTCGCCAGCGCCCTCGCCCCCTCCGTCGGCGGCCGCGGGCATAGCCTCCCGGGGGTCGGCAGCGCCCGCGCGCGCCCCCCCGTCTGGTGCCGACGGCCCGTCGCGGGCGCGCCGCCACCGCCGACCTTTCACAGCGGTGGCCACCGCCGTTGACGGCCGAGCAGGCGCAACCCCGCCCGACGCTCCCGCTCGCCCCCGCGGCGGCGGGGGCGGGGGTGCAGCGGTGCCCGACACACCGCCGACCGCACCGCGGGGACGGCGGTGCCCGACCCGCGACACTGTAGGCCTGCCTGCTGATGGTCCGTGATCTGATGGAGGAGCTGGAACTGCGGGGGCTACTGACGCACCAACGGGAGCTGTTTTTGCAGCAGCTGCGCAGGACGCAGCTTTTAGCTTCATTGCCGCTAATCAAGATGGCGCTGCACGGCACCGCCGTGTTTGCCGGCCATCTTTTAAACGAGCGGACATGACCGGCACGGCCATCACCACATCGACGGTGGTTCGACAAGATGACGTCTGGGGATTTCTGAATACAGCAGAGTACAATATCAGAGTCCTTACGTCTTATTTTTCTCTGCACGTGGTGGCCGTCATTTAAAATCAGCACGGAGGAAACGGCGCCAGCTGGACAGGTGGCTAACTTCTCGGGTCGTTTGAATTTCTGGACACGCCGCTCTAGCTGGTCGTATCGCATCCAGTTGGTCGGCGTGAACGACAGCGTTGAAGCCACATCTACTGGTAGCTCGCCATTGTTCAATATGAGGTGCCTGGACATGAAGGCTGTGGTGTACGACCCGAAAAACATGGCGGGGCGACCGCTGCATGGCGTCATTGCGGTGCTACTGCTGGTGGCGCGCTACGAGCCTTCATTTTACGCTAATTTGACGGAAAGTTTCAGCGATGACATTGCTGGTGTGAAGCGCACTGGCCTTGCGCCGATTGTGTGTGGTGTCGCCCAAGTCGGTCGTAGGGCGCGGCGCCATGACGCGGCCTCATTTGATCCGGCAGCAGGAATGAGCGAGCGCAATCCCTCACCGCAATCCCAGTCTCGTGGGGGATACGCTGGGAGGGTGGACCACGGTGGCTCTGAAGGTGGTGGACATGGCTCTTGCAATATTTCACAACCAGAACCTGCCGCAAGTGATACAAGCCGTTCTGCTCAGCTCAACTCAAGCGCGGGGGATGCGGAGTTTGCCTGTCGTGTTTCTAAACGAGCACCTGGTATGGCGGCACTCCCTTCAAGTGGTGCTTCGTAAGTGGCTTTTTCAAGCGAGAAGATGGAAATCATGGTAGCCGTGGAGGTCATATCCGTGGCCGTGGTCACTGCCGTGGACGAGGGGGTGCACGCCCTGGAGGCTCGGCTGCCGACCTCCGCTTTTGCTGCTCGGCAGGTACAGACGCGGCATACATTTTGGAGAATCTCCCTGCCATGAGACTCGCTCGCCAGAATCGGCTTGAAAAGCGCCGGGTCGCTCGGGCTCGACGAGCGCGCATTATACGAGTGGCAGCATCCGCATCTGTCGCAGCAGACGCTGCCAGTGTCAGCGAGGCATCCCCGCCCACGTCGGCCATGCGTACTGGTGGGGTGGCGTCATTGTCAGCACCGAAGCCGTCTGCTACTCGACAGCCGACCATCGGAGCTACGGGTGCTGGGGAGTCGACGGCAGTGGCGCAAGAGATGCCGCCCTCTGCTCTGCCGTCACCTGGCGGAGGGACATGCGCTAGGGGGACGACGGAGATGGCGGGTGCGGCGCCGGGCTCTACTCGACCGTCGCGCGACCGTGCGCCAGAGGCTGGGGGGGTGGCAGCAGCTGAGACGAGAGAAACAACGGAAACCCAGGCGCACGTTCTCCGTGCTATCTTTTTTCAGTTCTAAGATTGAGGTCGTCGCTGATTCTGCGGATGCTCTAGTCCTTCTTGGCTGCCGAGCCCGCACATTTTCGTTCTGCACGGCAGCAGTAGGAAAAGTACTTCTTCAGCTTTCTTCCGCTCAATCTCGAGCTCGAAGGTACGGGCCACAAGCATACGGAGGGAGCAGGTTCTCACACCCACAAGAGCGGTCTCATGTGAGGATTTCTCTCTCTAAAGATCCTGTGGCCGTAGATGACACAAAGGGCCACCCAAGGTTGACTGGCGTGGCTTCTGACCAGAGGAATCCATTGCGAAGTGAAAACGTTTCCGAGCGGCAAACACACACCGGCCCGGGGTCTTCTGTTTAAGACCTGCCGTCCTATATGTACGACCAATTGCACACGTCCATTCTTGGTCATCCTCGACTGGTGTGTGTTTTCGTTTTAAGATACTCGGCTCCAAGAGAATCCCATAGGTGGATCGCCCTTCTCAGCGTGCAGCAGCCACCTTCATTCACATTCGGGGTGAATCAGCTCTGGCGTCCATTGAGAACACAATGTGCGTCGTGCTAGACTGTAAGACTATAACTGGTTAGATGTGAGACGTCCGCAGAGCTCTTCTCGTGAGCTCACACCTCGATATGGAAGTGATTTCAACAGAACTGAAGAGGAAAGTGGGCCCTGACCGCCCCCCTTCTCCGTCCACAAGGCTGTGAGAACATGTAGGTCAGCCCAGCCATTCGCACTCAGCTCTACTTCTTGCCGACATATCTCTCCACTCCTCGCTTAATCCCGCCCCGCTTCGCCCTATACCGCGCCTCCCTACCTCTCCTCACCCCGCGTCCCATCGCGCAGCCCTGCCCTCGCACGCCTATGGCGGCCCGAAGGATTTTGATTATGATTGTGCTGTGCCATCATGAACAGCTTCTTGGCTCGAATTGGCGCGGTGGGATACAAGGCAATGTGACAATGCAGCTCCGACAGACGTGCACTTCATCTTGAAGACTGCGGTGCAGCAGATGTATCCGCGATCGCGCCAAGTTCTTGCACCAGAGTCACAACAACAGCAAAAGGTCAATACCTGATGTACGATGCGTTTTCGTTTTCAGAGACAGCGGATGCAACTCGAGTGCGAAAGAATGTGGGCTCAGCCGAGTGAAAGCGGTGATCGACCAATAAAACTCTCTCGTGGATGATTCTCTTGGGACGTGGACTCACTGCGTACGATCGAGGGACTGAAATCTGGATTCAAAGTCAAGATAGCACCGTACCTCGATATCACATAGTGGTCCACAATATCTGCTGGATGGAGCAGCGCAAACGGTACTGCAACCGCCGTTTCTGCACAACCTCAATCCTTCATCGAGTTGACGTGTGGATCAGTTCTGCTGGTCGGACTTCCCGCTCACGGAGAAGGGTGCGCCCCGGCGGACGCTGCCAAAAATATTCTGTCCTCGTGTCGCGGGGAAGACCTTTTCGTGGTGTGTGTTGCTGCCTTTCTGGCCGTCCTAACCCACTCGAACTCACCAGCGCAACGCCTTTGCTGTTGGTGTCCGTTCATTTCATGTTGTGGCGTGTCTGTCGTGCAGCCTATGCCTAGCAACATGTACTGCAAGGCGCCGCAGGAGGCTCTGTCCACGCCATTGTTCATTGCTTTTCTGAGAGACGACCAAAGCCTGGTCGTGGCCGCACGCGAGGTTCCACAGCGGGTGACGCTGATTCATTCTTTGTTCTCGTGTTACAATGAAGTGGGCATGGTACAATCATTCACTAGCGAGCAGCTTGCGAGGGAGTGTCTCTCCGAGCCGGTGGTTTCCCCGTGGGTCGCGGGACTTAGCCTTGGGAGCTTAGCAGTCTCGCCAGCGGCGGCATCGGAGGGGTCGAAGTCGTCTTCCTCTGGGGACATCTGCGAGTATTCGTGCATCATGCCGACGACCGGCGGGTTCGTGGCCAGAAAGTCGCAGAAGCTTAATGTCGTGCAACTGCTCAAAACCCTGTCGTTCCTGAAAGGCGAGCAGAATCTCGCATCGTCTGCGTCCTCGGAGTTCTCCGCCACTTCGTGGATAGAGCTCCCGGTTCTTTTTCGTTTTTTAAGTGTTCTGCTGACGCGGAGACACTTGACCGCTTTGCCGCGAGTGTCGATGCTCTCACACGGCATCTTCATGTACTCGGACTCGGACTCCACTTCTGTGGATGAACTGAGTTCTGCATGTCGTAGTAGTGGTGCGACTATCCAGTCCGGCACGCCCCCCAACGTTCCGGCGATCGCAGCGGCGCTACCTTCCCCCCCCGCTCCAACGTGCATCTTATTCTCGATGCAGTACATGCGCAAGGGTATGGCTCTGCCTGTTGGGGCGCCGCTTCCGGTCCTACATAACGATGCTCTCGTATGTCCGGCTGGGAGATACCAACCGTCATCCCCTATCCGAGTGCGCTCGGCACGTTCTCGGCTTTCCCGAGCGCGATGGGATGATGGAGGTGTGAGGCGTGTGTCAGATACTGGCGTCTTCACAGGCATGAGCGCATCTCCCTAGAGCTCGCGCACGTCCGGCGACAGCCACTCGCACAGGGAGTCGCGTGGGCGGAGTTGCTCATCGCTTTTGGAGCGCGGCTTTGGCGCCACGCCTGTGAGAGTACTCGGCTCAGACACGAGCATGAAACCAACCGTGCCCGCTTGGGCCGGTCCCGTGCGCCTCCGCATTTTACGTCCTGGGGAGGATACTCCGGGCACTGCGCGTGAGACCGTGGGCACCATGTCTGTAAGTGGGCTTGGTGAGGCGGATGGTGCTTCCGCAGCTGCTCGGAAGAGCGCTGTACTGAGAAAGCGCTATCCCGAAGGTACTTCCGACAAAAGAAAGCGGCCGGCCAAGCAGCTGCGGTTGGTGGGCGCTGTGCCCTATGACACTGAGAAGCTGTCGGAGCGGCTGCTCAGCGACTGACAGAGACCTTTTGTTTCTGGGGGTGGCCGGGTCTGAAAGAAGCGGCATCTGTGGTTTGTCACGAGGCGCTTCTGGGTATTTCACTGCTGCTCCGAAGCGGGGCCCACCTGTGCGGCTCAAAGTGAAGTTGCGTCACCAATCACGAGCGGCATGACGCTCTTCGCGATTCTGCGACTTTTTGCTATCTGCTACTACTGGAATAAGACGGTGGGCGAGGATGCCGTGTGCATCTTCAAGGCAATGAGCGAGCAGACGAAGCTTCGTCTCGTGTCGACGACGCTGCTTCTTTTAGATGAACTCTCCGATGTGTCTCGGCGCATGTTTGCTTGTCTACTGCAAGAAGCAGTCCCGAGTCTTGTTTGGCGGCGCCCGCCCGCGGAGAGTGGTCGCATTCTCGGCTTTCATCCAGCTGCCGCCTGTTCGTGACCTTGAAGACGAACAAAGTTTTCTTGATGCCGATGCGGGCTGTGCGTTCGAGTGCGATTAGTGGGACCGCAATTTTGGAACCGGCATGCTGGAGCTCAAGTACACTTGGAGGCAGGAGGACGTCGAGTTCATCAATGTGTCGAGTTACGTGCGTGTTGGTGTGCTCTAGCAGAGAGCGTCCAACTTTATGGAGGCGCCCCAGCCGGTGTTCCGGGAGGCCTTCAAGGCTGACGGGCTGGACCGCGACGTGGAGCACATCCTACCTAGAAACAAGCACGTGCCATAGCACAACGAGGCGTGCCTCATGGCGCTCGAGAGGGAGCAGAACTTCCGGCGCGACGTGTACCGCGCCTTCAATGAACCATTGGACGTCGACCTTCACGAATCCGCGCTGCGCCGTACGCTTGAAAAAGCACTCATGGCTTCACGCTACTTCCCGCTCTGCGCCGGCGCGCGCGCGGAGATTTTCAAAGACAGCCTCCGGAACAAGGGCATCTGAAACGGCACAGCATGCGTGGTCTTCCGCTTCTTTAAGTGGGAGAACCCGAATGTGTCCCATAACTTCCAGTCGGATCTAGTTTTGCGGTTAAACACTGTACCGGCCGGCCCCCGAGAGTTCATCGTTGTTCCCTCTACTACGCCCCTCGAATCCGTCTTGCGCGACGGCCCGTACGCGCAGAGGGAGCAGTTGCCGCTGACCCTCGCTTGGGGGGTACGGCGCACCGCGTGCAAGGACTGCCACTGACCGAGCGGTGTTGGACGCGAGCGACGCATTCAATGATAGCATGGTCTATGTCGGCCTCTCTCGCGTCCGCATCATGGATGTTGTCTTATTCCTTTCATTTGATGCATCTAGGGTATCGGTGGATGTGAATGTTCTTTCCTTCAACGGTAGCCGTCGCGCACTGGCGTACCTCATGGAGGACTGTGTGAAGAGAGACCCGTGTCTGTGCTCTCACTCAGAAGCGGGCAGTAGTACCATTGGGACAGGATCGAATGAGGAGTAGGCGAGAGACTATTGTTGGACATGCCTCTCTTGCTCTCTGTTACTGAGGGACGTGCGCTGAGTATTTTTTGGATCGCTGCATTGCACAGAAGAATACACTTGCATTTTCCAGGGAGTAACACACATGACGAGGATTCCACCAGCCACATGACAAGGCACTGTAATAGTAATACGGGCACACGCAGGGGCAAAAGAAGCAAGAAGACCTCAGGATGACGTGACACCAAGGCACAAAAGAAAAATCCCCGCATGCAGCGTCTGCGCGCACACAGGTGCCAGCGCACGAGCCGCCAGAATTTTATCAGCAGTTGTAGAAATTCACGCTTGTCCTCCTGCCCGCCCGAGTCAACGAGCACCGCGTCGGAATTCCCCGCGCTAGCAACCGCCCCGCCAGCTCCCACCGCACCTGAGACGAAATGCAGCGAGCACCCTGACCGCTTCCGCTGAAGCGACGCCGTCTGAAGGCACGTCGCCATCACCACCCACGCGGCCAACCGCCGCGTTGACGAAAGGCACAGAGCCATCGACGCCACTTGTGCCTCCCGCACCAAGAAGCATCCCCTCAGCCCACACCAACCGCATGCGCGACCTGCGCGACGGCAGACCCCAAGTCAGCATCCGCCTTGGAGGCGTTCACCACGCAGGTGCCACCCCAGGCGGCGAGTGCCCCAACCGCGTCCATTGACGCGACATCTTCTACAGGCACGCCTCCCGCCCCACCCACGCCGCCAACCATCGCCCTCATGACCGTCGCGTTGGCCGCGACGGACCTCACAACCCCCGCACCAGCCACCACCTCGTCAGAAGCCCCCGCATCTTCGACCGCTCATCGCGCGCCCACAACGCCGGCTCCGCTCGAGGCGGAGATCACAAAAACTGCGTCCGTTCACGCGATGCCGTCCGCGTACACGCCGCTCCTACCTCCCACGCAGCCAATCACCCGGTCAAAGAAAGTATTGCTGCCTTCGCAGCCCCTAGTGCCCCCCGCTCCGACGACGACCACGTCAACACGCGCGGCGTTGAAGCTGTCGGCGCCCGGCGTGTGGTGATGTCAAAGATGACAGGGCGGAGCTTGAATAGCGGAGCACGGGGCGCACTCCGATCAAATCAGTCCCCTGCAAGCACTGACGTGGGCAGGATGGCGGGCGGTGGGTCGTGGCGGGATATGCCTTCCAGAGAGCATTGCGGAGTGGGCGGAGATGCATCTGATCGACATCTCGGCTGCCACATGGTGCCACACCCAATCAGGCGACGGACGGAGGCAGAAGGGCCGTGCCGTCCCCGACCCTCGAGATCGTAGCTGAGGGACCCACATGGATGGCCAGTCTCTTCCTTTGGAAACGAAGATCGGGACTGAGACAGCGCCAAGCAGTTGATCACTCTCCTTGTCGCCGACACTGGCCAATCCAGTTGAAAGGATGATGCGCTTCCCTAAGTGCCGATGGCGGTTCAAGTGCGTCCTTCGGAAAATGCACCACACTACGTCGGTGCTAAAGAGACATCTGACCTTTTTATGTAACATGAATACTCTCGCATGTATTGTTTAGCCTCAGCATGCAACAGCGCCCATCTGCAGACGCGCCGCATCGCAGGGAATGCAGATCTTCGGCGAGGTGAACATGACCAAAGAACAAGACCTTCCAAGAGCGTCTCGTATGATGCCCCCTAAGGTAGTGTCCACGATGTTCTTCTTCGTTTTTTTCGTGCACGCGTCGTTCACGTCATTACGGTCCCTGGAAGGCATTTTCGTGCATACGGTCTTACGCATGCCAGCCGAGTGAACTGTAACAACCAGGAAGCCCGGGGCAGACAATTGTGGTGCACTGTAGGCATCGTGTCTGTACACTTCTTAAAAGCGAGAAAGAGCGCGCCAAAGCGATCCAGACAAGTGCTGGACATTGAAACCTTCAAAGAACTCCCCTACTATCCTCCCAGCCCGGAACAAATGCTCAGCAGCGCCCCATGAGGTCGTCGTGCGAGGCAGTGCGCGCCGATGCCATCTCCCGCCATTGGAATTGAGGGCGACGGCATGTTGTCTTTTGAAGGCTTGGTCAGGCGCTGAGGCACTGACGGAAATATTGCGCATGTAAGGTACGACCTGCGGCTGAAATCTCACAAAACGCACTGCTGATTCACAAGCACAAGTACACTATTCCGCGCTATGAACAGGTAACGTCTTCTGTAGCTTGCTATAGTGCCTTTCATAGTTCGCACGGTACATCTCTTCGTGTTTGAGTGCAGCAGGAGGATGTCTCACTGTTCTACAGCACCGTTAGTGCTGGAAGTGGCTTCTCATCAACCAGGGGTCATGGTATTGTAGCTTGCAGGTTTATCTTGGCATATTGGTGCGGAAATTAGAGCACAGGAAGACTGCGGCGGCACATAATTACTGCTGAAGCGGTCCTGTCCCGCACTGGGGTCCGAGCGGTCGCGCTCGAGGGAATTTTCCATGTGGAGATGCGGCAGAAGGCAGGGTCGATGAAAGAGCGGCGGCGGCGGCCGCCACGACCACTGCCAGTGGTGGGCACACATAAAAGGGTGAGTTCATGGCAGTGACGTAGAACTGCATGGAGAACACCTCAGGTTATTGAGGCTATTGTCATTGAAGCGACAAAGACGCGGCTGCTAGAGTTCGCGACGAGTGCAGTCAGGATGCCACTTCATGCCATAAGCGGATGGTCGCACGGAGATCGCATATGCAGCACTTATGTACTCGGAGCGAGCCGCATCATTTGACTAACCACATTAAGTTCGGTCCAGTGCAGCCATCTCGCCATTGCTCTACATGAATATCCAAATGTAGACGGAAAGGAAGTCGCATCGGTTTGCTCGATTTTTAGAATCGTCCTTGTCGCCATCATACGGGGCGGATCCGAAGAGATTTTCCATTCTCGTGAGGTCGTGCCCTCTCCGTGTTGGCCCCAGACCGGTCTTTCTTGATCGCTACTTGTTGTTCCCGGCCGCTTCCTCACGCCCCCCCATATACTCTAGCGAACTATTATACTCGGCTTGAGCCCCCTACAGTCCTCTCGGCCAGCGCCCTGTGATGGAGGGCACGCCGAGCGAGGGTGGTGCCAGAGCTTGTGACAAGATGTTCGGTGATGCCCGTGGATTACGCATGCAATCCCTGCGTTGGACCGGATCATCAACGCGGTCGGCGCGCGATAACGAGTACGCTATTTTGGATTGCATTCCGGACGAGGGCGGTGCCCCAGACGATGTTCAGCTGTTTGGTCATGGCGGCCGTCCGTGCATTGGGTTGGTGTTCGTCGCCATGATCCAGACGCCCCTTCAGCTCTCCATGTGTCCGCTGTGCTAAGACTATCCAGACTACTTTATCATTGACGGCCAAGCGTTGGGACTCGAGCGCCGACTGGGGATAAAAATACCCACCCGGCGCTCATTTTCCCTCCACTTATGAGTATCAACGTGCGGCTGCTCTGCATCTTGCCGACAGCAAGACTACGCCGGGCTGTGGGAAAGTTTGTACGCTGCGCAGATGAGCTCAACAAGTTGGAGAAGGCTGCGCTTTTCAAGTGGCTCGGCGACTCCATGGCACTCAAACCCCGCAAGGGGCACCGCTCTGTGCCAAGCGACAGCATCTACTTCACTTCTGCGGCTCTGTTCTGTGCGTTCGCTCCCCTGGACGGGGAGATGGACGCGCCGGGCGGGGACGACAATGAGTCACCTGATAGCCGCACCGACGCCTCGAATGACTGCCTTCTGGGCGAGGCTGCGGCAGCGGGAGTATCCGACACACCAGGCTCTACATGCCCAAGACCCATCAACGATGCTGACGAGAACGCTGCAGGACGGCCGACGGAGCCGGTTACGTCCTCTGCCAAGCCGGTTGTGAATCGCAGCGGGATATGCGCCCCAGCACTCTCAAAGATCCCTGCCAGCCATCACATGCAAAAGTCGGCTGCTCTTACGTTTCTCCTTTCCTTGTTTGGCGAACCCTGCGTCGAAGTATTCGACACAATCGAGCCGAAGCCAGTGCTCCCAAACAATACGGACATGATTAATGTTGCCACGACCGACCCCATGTTGATGTTGGTCATGAAACTTCGCTCTGACGACGTGCTGGCATTTTACGATCACGCTGCAGCACTGGCCACCGCTGGCTTTGTCACGAGCGTCTTGTTTCTGCACCCTCGTGGTCCGCTGAGTGCTACGGCTCCAAATCTTCCGCGTGGTGTAGTTTGCAGTCAGCCTTGACGACATTCTGGACGACAAGATCAAGAAGACTGCCGCGGTGGCTGCACGCACTGATGTGGGGCTGAAGGAGGAGTACTGCTCCAAGTGGGGCGGCCAGCCGACTGCTGACTACTTCAAGGACTTCGAGGCCATCCACCTCGACTTCAAGGGAAAGGCAGTAGGCTCCGCCCTCACACGCTTTCAGTACTTTGGGTGTTTTCCCCGTGTACGCGCCTTCCATTCTTCACTCAAACAGCCAAGCGCATGCGGAGTCAGCGAGCAGCCGACCAAAAAGCGCGTGCACGGCGCAATCGAGAGGAGGTTGAGAAAGAGGATGAGAAAGACTCGTGAAGAAGTTTATTCCCGAAGCACGAAGACCTGTAGGCCGGTGTTTTCAATTTCGTTTGTCCTCATATCATCACGCTTGGATTTCGACTTATGTTTGGCCCGCAAAGCGTCAGTGACGCGCTCTTTTTATTCTAGAGCTCATTCCTAAGCTGCCAGAGGTTGTCTTCTACGACGTCGGCTGCAATATGGACCGCAACGCGCTGCGGCGCGTGCGGACCATCTTCTGACTGCACCGCGTCAAAGTCCTTGACCGCGCGCACGGCGCAGTCCACATGTGCTGGCCCATCTTGTTCCCCAACGAGTCTCTGAGAATGACCAACGGTATCTTCACGCAGGAGGCAGAGGTGCAGCATTCCGTCTCTGTGAAGTTTCTTACTCACCTCGCGTACATGGCCGCGAAGACATTCATGTCGCACCGCGTCGTGCAGCTGGCTCTGATGAGCCTGTCCTCTGTGCACAAGTTGTCTCACCGGGAGCAAAGAAAGAAAACGAAGACGCGGACATGGGGAAACTCTTTCACTTGGACCTATTGTGTAGCGGCTCGCGCTCCTGGAACTGATCTTGTTTGTCATCCCAGAAGAGTAATGTAGTGGCAGAATATTTTTTCGCTGTAAAAATGGGACCTGTAGTTGTGTGCAGAGAACATCAGCGCGATAGACGCACAAGAGGCCCTCTTACCACAGGGTGGTTAACTCCGTCAGACTCTACCTTGCAGCGCCAATGACTACGAGTCGAGACTCGCGTACCCTGATGATTATATCACCGCCGAGTCACGTCGAAACCGCGTTGCACGCAAGGGGGCTTGAAAGGAAAAGAGAGTGGTAAACACGCAGGGAAAACAGCGATGACGTTGGGCGGGGGGTGGAAACCGTGTGGGGGACATTTTACTATTTGTGTCAACGATGAGCGCACAAGAAGAAGGCCTTGTGCTTACTCTAAGGAGGGTACGAGCAGCGCCATGCCACCGCAGAAAGTGCGGGTTGATTGCAAGAGGGGGGTTCAACGAACGGGGTGCGGCTAGAGACTAAGGGGGGTGGGGGGGTGACGTGAGGGGGAAGGGTAATACAAGGCGCCAATCGCCAATGCACATCACCAGCTCAAACGAACCCGTTTGATCGAGCAAATTCTGGGCGCCGCACCGTCGAAGGCCATACAGCCGGCCTGGCCTTTCAGCATTGACGCGCTGCTCTCCAACAGCTGACAGGTCACCTGCAAAGCGGGCGTTGACCTCGTTGGCCGTCATCGCTCGAGGATAGCAGTCAACCCCGGCGTTGGAGCGCGCTGACCGAGCGAAGAAGAGGGGCTCGTCAAACAACATGACCGTGCCCGTTCCGACGGCCGGGTGGTCTACAGCCAGTAGCAAGATGCCTTGGAACAACACGGGGATGTTGAGGTGCTGACTGGGGCACCGCATGATGTTGGAATGCCCGATTGCCGCAAGCTCCTTGGGGGTCATGTTGGCATAGCAGCTGTTTAGTCGAAAAGTCTTGTCCTCGGTCGTGGTTGTGCCGCGCTTGGTGCAGCACGATATCGATGTAGCGATGATGACCATTCCTGCCGGGGACGTGGGTTCGGTACAACGACAGAGTAGAAAAGAGCCAGATGGTGACAGAAAGCGGAACACATCCAGGCAAAGGAACATCATGGCGAATAGACACGAACGTCAGCACATGATCACATGAAATAGATACAACGCGTGCGCGCGCAAGCTTCTGAGACAGTAGTGCTGCGACGCACATACACCCGGCCCTCGAGCACCCCACGTACATGATTAAAAGGGCAGGTTGCGAGGAACGGCGAGGTCGGGAAGGGAGATGTCCCCAAAGAACATTATCAGAAGCGTGATCGGGCGCACCAGCGTCATCCAAAGCATCGCGTAAAAGAAGTACACCATAAAGTCTGTCTTGGTCAATCGATCTGGTGTCCGCGGGCGGCACGAGCGGGGTGGACGTTGGAGGCGAGGCAGCAGCTTGGGTGCGAGCAGGTTCACATACAGGAACGGGAGTGACGCTTGGGGTACTACGTGTAGACGGAGGGACGGGGGCGGTGGCCGGCTGCGCTGGCAGATGCCGTAAGAAAAGCTAGTTGTACAGCTGGTGGACCATCTCCGGCGTCACGACCGCGGATTGCAGGGACTGCTCCTCATTGAGGCGGGCGCTCTTGCTGGCGGCACTCTTGAAGCTCGCGGCAATGAACGTCGCCATCGGGTTGCCCGGGTGGGTGCCAGGGGCCTCCCGCTTGGCCTCCTCCTTGCTCCTGTCGGCGGACGGCTTCAGCTGCCACGGTGTGTCCTTCTCGCCGCATTCTGGCACGATCTTGACACCGCCCTTGGATCCGATGGTGTACGCGTCACGGAGCAAGACGGCTAATCCTGCCGCACATGCTTCCATTTTGAGTGCCTTGACGGGTCGCGACGATCCAGACACAGCGATACCGTGGCGGCGGGCCTCCAGGAACGCCGTGATAACGCCACGGGTTTGCAGCGTGAGGCGCATAAAGAAGGCTCTGACGCGCCGGTCCATCTCCTCCTGGTCAACATCTCCCTCTTCAGGTTAGACCCAGACGGTACGACCGACGAACTTGGAAAACGCACAGGCCACCATGATGCGGCTGGCCCACGTCTTGAGGCTGGCATCTGTGTCATTTGCGTCCACAGACCCACCCGTGACGTGAACGCCGAAGCGCGCCAGGTACTTCCGCCTCCGCGAGGCCACCTGCTGCGGCCACGTGGCCGTGAGAGAGAGCATCCACAGACTGATGAAGCTGGACGAGCTGACCTTCATTTGGGCGAGAGACGGCGTCGGTGAAAAGTCAAATCCCAGCTCAAGCCCGACTGAGCACGCCACAGCCGAAGACGAGTAGTACACCACCTGTTCACCGTCAAGTAGCCCGTCACCGGACGCATTGGCAGCTATCGCGTCCACTTCGCGTCCGCTCTCCCCAGCCCTCTCCCCTGCCGCACGGACCGCGTAAACCACTTCTTCCCAATGCCCACCGTCATCCGCGCCCTCTTCGTCGTCCTCATCCACGTCGACACTCTGCTCCAAACGCGCGCGGTCCAATGCAAGTGCGGTCGCCGTCGGTGCAGGAGACCCCAGTGCGCCACCAGCAAGCCCCACAGCAGCGACTCGAAGGGCAGCATGAGCAGCTGGATCCATGACGAGCGTCTCCGTGTATCGTCGGCGGTTACGCCCGCCAGCATGTTTTGGTTACTTCTTGGCGATTCCGTGGCGACACCCACACGGCGTGTGTCGCCACGAAGTCGCCAACGAGGGCTACTGTGAGGATCAGACAAACGCGCCAAAAAAGCACCTGGCCAAACAAATACGTTGCGTATTTGTTTGCTCGCCATGTTTAATGATCAACTTGAATTTCATTGTTCATCTTATCGGCCGTGCAAAATTGGTCGATGTATTCCAGGGAGCGCGACGCTCATCGCGAGATCGGCGGTGTCACGGGACACAGCCGGTCACGCGACAGCGCCTTGCGCCTCGAACAAATCAGCCTGTGAGAACCGTGTCCCTCCACGCCGCAAGCGCGCCACGCGTTGGCGCGCCACACGCAAAGTCGAGCTGCGCCCGCCGCGCTTCCCCATCTCCCACACCTGACGCCGTGCCCCCCCCCCCCCCCCCCCCCCCCCCCCCCCCCCCCCCCCCCCCCCCCCCCCCCCCCCCCCCCCCCCCCCCCCCCC
>Ga0114953_1001620_pt1 | contig 15894 bp, 9 predicted proteins | sample SidtaG_FD_87298 | JGI IMG/M metagenome (GOLD analysis project Ga0114953, IMG submission 87298) | Marine algal microbial communities from Sidmouth, United Kingdom - Sidmouth_Male2 metaG | ecosystem: Host-associated > Algae > Red algae > Unclassified | place: Sidmouth, United Kingdom | collected...
ATCGTCGATGGATTCGAGCGCCGCCCGTTCGCGCACGCGCCGGATCGAATCGTCAACCGTCGGCAGACCCGGCTGAATGTCGGTGAGAATGGCTGCGGCCACCAGTGGCTTGTCGTCACGCAGCCTGGCGTGACTCATCGTGACCGTCGGTGCACTGGCACACCAGTGTTCGTATTCCCGCCGGGCCAGCGTCAGACGGGCCTCGGGCGAGGCTTCGGGCAGCCTCGCCTGGCGCTGGTCGTCGATCGAGAGAAATGGCGTCGGTCGGCCCTGCGCGGGCCAGCGTTCGCTGTCGAGCCCCGTGATCCAGAGTGCGTCGAAGCGCTGGCCGTGACTTTCCAGGCGGCCAAGCAATTGAATCGGCACGGCCGGCGTTTCCGGTTGAAACACACGCTCGCGCACGAGACGGTGCAGATCGGCCAGCGCCGTGCGTGGCGACGCGCTGTCGCCATCGTCGAGCGCTTGCAGGTCATCGAGCGCCCCGTGCAGGGATTGCACGGCCTGATACTCCTCACTGGAGAGACTGTCACCGGGCCAGCCGAACGCCGCCAGCACGTCACCGAAGCGATCGGCCCAGACGCCGAGCGCGACATTGTCGCTTTGCCAGTCGTCACGCACGCGCGCCTGCAGCTTGCCGAGTGCCGGGCCGAGCCTCGAGTCGTCGGGCAGTCTCGACCGGAACTGCTGCAGCGAGAGGTACCGCACGCGCCATTCCCGCAACGTGCCCTCGAGGCGTTCGCGCATCGCCGCCTCTTGTGCATGGCCGAGTAGATACGGTGAATGCAGAAGCGTCGCGAGACCGTGTCGGTCGAGCCGCTGCCAGGTCAGTCGCAACGCAAGCATCGCCGTCTTGACCACCGGCACATCGATCAGCGCCGTGCCGATGGAGAGATCGTAGGGTCGACCGATCCGGTCGATCGTCAGCGGCGTCTCGCCGGGAAAGAAGCACTTGTCGAAGGCACGACGCACGGCGCCTCGCCGGGTGTCGAGATCCGGTAGCACGACACCGAGTACGGCATCGGGCTGGTCTTCGTGATGACGGCGCACGGCGGTGGCGACACCGGCGAGTTCCTGTGCGTCATCGGTCCAGACCTGACACCGGGGCGTGACCGGCGCTTCATCGGACACCGTGAGTACTTCGCAGTTGCCTGATCGCAATGCGTCGCGGAGTCGTTCGAGTTCCGGCGTGAGCACGAGAAAGCCTGCAAGGATCAGCGTGCTCGGCAAGATGATCTCGCCTTGCTCGACCAGCGTGACGAGATGGCCGGTCAGAGTCGCTTCGTCGACTAGCTGGTCGGTATCGAGTCGCTCGGCGTAAGCCGACGCCCACGTGCGGAAGGCGTGTGCATCCTCGGCAAGCCAGGTATCCGCCTGCGGGCGGATGTCCCAGGTGTGCGCCAGGCGCCAGGCGCGCTGGGCATCGCGTGCGGCCGCATCGACATCCAGCAGATCCTGATGGCGTCGCGACACTTCCACCTGCCAGCGTTGGCGGGCCTGCAAGGAGCCGATACGGGCACGCCCCGACACACCGTTCGCGAGCGCCACGTCGTGCAGCTCGCTCAACCAGTTGGCAAGCGGCAGGATGACCGGCGTCTCCCACCAGTCGTCGCCTGCGTCGAGGCGGTGACGCACATAGCGCTCGCTCACGTGCCGCGACAGCCGCCTGTTGACGGTCGCGATGACCGCACCGTGTGCCGCGGCCTCGAATGCTGCGCCGAGGCTTAGCGTGAAAGGCGGTGCCGGTCGCGTTGCCGCCGTGGTATCCGCGCCGTCATCCGGCGCGTCGAAGTCGAAGGAATCTTGCATCCAACAGAGTCTATCGGGCTGGCGCTACTGAATGCGATTCGATTCGATCCGGTGAGTGAGCTACGGCAACCCGGCTTTACGTTTCAACTCGAGCACATCATCCGACAGTTGTTTCAGGTCGCTGTGTGCCTTGACGTCTTGCGCGATCCGGTTGTCCATGCTTCGTACCAGTGGAAACAGTGTGTTCTCTATCGTGTCCCCCAGGGTCTTCAATACCTTTGCAAACTCGGGCGACGGCGTATTGGTAATGGATATGTGAGAACGTTTCTGTTCCTGTACCGACTTGCCGATAGCGTTCAGAGACTCCCGCAATACACTGGCTGATTCTGCCTGCTGCTGCATTTGCGCTTCGCGCACATCACCGGATTTCAGGTTCTCGCCCAGCGACCCGACCCCTTCGACCAGATCGGCCAGTTGCGTGGCGATACGCTGACCGGCGTCGGCGCTGTCGCCACCCATGGCCTTGTTGCGCAGGAAGTCTTTCTTGATCTCCTCCCAACGCTGTGCATCTTCTGCACTCAAGTTCGACCTGAGCGATTTCAGCATCAGCAGGTTCGCTTCGGTACCCGAGGTCAGCAATTGCGCCTCGCCACGGTAGTGATCATTGATCAATTCATCCAGCTCGGTCTCGTTCATGACCGCCGAGACCTTTTCTCCCAGCTTGTTCATGTTCCGGTAGCTGCCTTGCAGCAAGAAGCGCGGCTCGACTCGGTACTTGTCATCCTGCGCAGCCGATGCAATGTACTGTTGATTGACCTTCAGGACGGTTTCCTGAACGGTGAAGAGGCGTTGCAGCACGCCGGTAATTTCACTCACCTCTGCTGCGCTGTAGGCATGGTCGAGATCGGTGGCGGGTATATTCTTGCCTCTGGCAATGTCGATCAGCTTGTAGACGTCCTGTATATCCCGGGTAGCCAGAGGCGCCAGCACGGCATTGGAGCTCAGGCAGTTTTCTATGTAGCTCAGCTTGAACTGCTCGTCCTTGCCGCTGAGCACATCGCCCAGATTGTAGATATCGGCGCGGTTCGCGAGCATGTCGGGAATCTTGAAGGTCTCGCCGGACTCTGTGTAGGGATTGCCTGCCATGACGACACAGAACTTGCGCCCGCGCATGTCGTAGGTTTTCGTCTTGCCTTTCCAGATACCGTCTATGCGTCTGGTGGAGTCGCACAGCGATATGAACTTCTGCAGGAATTCGGCGCCGGTATGCTGGATATCGTCAAGGTAGAGCATGACGTTGTCGCCCATTTCAAGGGCGAGATTCAGCTTGTTCAATTCCTGTGCAGCCGTCGCGTTGGGCGCGGTCGCCGGATCGAGAGAGTCCACGTCGTGGCTGAGTGACGGGCAGTTGATCTTCATGAAGGTCATTCCCATGCGGCTCGCCACGTACTCCATCAGCGTAGTCTTGCCGTATCCGGGAGGGGAAATCATCATCAGCAAGCCGTTCAGGTCGGAACGCTTGTCATCGCCGACGGTGCCGATCTGCTTGGCCAGGTTGTCGCCGATCAATGGCAGGTAGGATTCGTTGATCAAGCGGTTCCTGACGAACGAGCTCAGCGGCTTTGCCTTGAATTCGTCGAGCCTGAGCGCCTCTCGCGCCTCTTGTGCTATGTCGTGGCGGAGTGCGAGATACTCGGCGTAGCCGCTTGCCACGTAGCTGCAGTGATGATCAAGGCGGCTCAGGAACTCGTCCAGCGTCAGGGAAAGCGACGCGTTCTCGATTCGCGGATGCTCGCCGAACAAGTTTCCAACCTGCGTTTCGACGTCGACATCGGCTTCCCGCACATGGATCTTGTCGCCCGTTATCAAGGCAGCGGCCGCTTCGGGAACGTAGCGCCTCGACGCGGCGTCTCCCGCGAAGGTAGCCTGCAGCCAGGCGCAGGCCAGGTTCCATTGACGATCGGGCGTTCCCGCCAATTCCTTCAAGGCCGTTCGCAATTCTTTCAGCACGTCGGCATGCAGGGTCTCTTCAAGCTGTCGTTCGAGCGATGCCGCTTGCCTCGACCTGACAAACCGGATGTCGTCGTGACCGAGTTCCTGTGCGAGATACGCGACACTGAGGGTACCGCCCTGATCGTCAGATGAGCCGCTGCCGCTGTTGAATTCTCTGGTGCCCAGCCACGCATCGAATAGCTCCTGGACTTCCTGCTCGAGCAGCTTCATGGCCGAGGCGTCGTTGAACAGGTTCTGGAGGCGGCTCGCCGATCTGGCTCGTGTGTGCAGCGACTCGAGCGAACCTTCGTCTGCCGCTCCCTCGTCGGTAGACAGGGCGTGCCAGAAGAGCTGGGCCAGGCCGCGGGCTTCGGGCGAATAACGAAGCAGTCCACCCATCTCCATCAACGGCACCATGACCTTGACGATGGCGGTAGCGTCGCTGTCGTGCACGCCCTTCTGATAGCCCTCGCGATACCGGGCCGTGGCGAACTTGCGTACATGTTCATCGACGACATCGGCGTCGTTGACACAAAGCACCAAGGCCTTCCAGTCGAGATCGTGCTCGGCGCTACGTACCGCTTCGATGAACCGATAGGCCAGATATTCGCCTCGATAGACCGTGTCGGTTTCCGACGTCAGGCTCATGTGCCAGTACGGTTTCAGTGCATTGAGCCGCTCGTTGTCGATGGGTTCGAAGAATTGCGTGCCAACCAGATGCAATGCCAGTCCGTCCTGGCGCGGGATGATGGTCAGGTCCAGATCTTCCGTATTGACGCTGAACTTGTGGCGTGGCCCGAGCGATATGGTCTTGCCATCGCTACTGTACAAGTCACCACGATCGCGCAGGGCGCGGGTTGCCATGTCGCGAATCATCTTCAATCGAGCGTCGGCATCGTCTGCCTTGACCGCGCTGTTCAGCTCGCGCAGCTGGCCGACGATGTCGTGTACCTTCAGCACCAGGGTATCCGATGCCATGTAGGTATTGAGCTCTTCAATCTCGCCGAAGCGCTGCGCGCGCTTTTCGATGTTGCCGAGGATTCTGGCGACCGCATCGGATAGCGTTTGCGCCCTGGCTTGTTGTGCGTCGATCAATTGTTGCTTGTGGGCGGAAAAGGTATCGTGAATTTCCTCACGCTTGTCGAGAATGTCTGCCAGAAATTGTTCATGTTCGCTGAACCGGCTTTCGAGTTCTTCGAGCTGGACGAGCAGGCGGGACAGCTGCGTATCGCAGCGTTCAGGGTCGCTGGCCAGGCCGAGCGCGTTGGTGATGCTCTGTGAAAACAGCTTGAACTGTGCCGAGAACTGGCCGACGGCTTCGGCAGAACCCATGTCCTTCCTGAGTTGCTTGCCTCGTGCTCTGGCCTGATTCAGTCTCGAGTACACCCCCGAGATGGACTCCACGATGGCCGTCTGTACCGTGGCATCGTCGACCTTCAAGGTGGCGATCAATTCGGACAAGAGATCCAGACCGCCGGCGATTTCCTTCAGTTTCTGCAGGTCGGGATCGAGATCGGCCACTCGTTCGTGTGCGGGCAGCCGCGTCTCGAGCTCACCGATTTCCGTGTGATAGGGCTCCAGGGCGGCGTCCTCGCTGAGAAAAGCAGCGGTGCGCGCACCCAGTTGCTCATTGAGTGCCACCAGTTCCTCATCCATCCGCTTGAGTCTGTCGACATCCATGTAGCGGTATTCGCGAATCGTGGTCAGATGCCCGCGTTGCTTGCGCAGACTGTCCAGGGCGGCCACGTATTCATCGACACTGACCATGGTGGCGTTGGATATCTGCGATACGACGCTCTCCTGCTCAGCCAGGGCCTTGCGCATTTCCGCGGCGGAATGGGAGCGAATGCTCTCTACCTTCTGGAACTCATCCACGATGAGCTCGACCGTCTTGCCGATCTGCGTGATGCTTGTGTCGATACCGCCGGTTTCAGGGTCACCCAGCCAGTAGTGGTCATCGAACAATCTGCCATTCGCCTTGCTCAGCAAGTCGTAGTGCTGCGCGCTGACTGTCTCGGATTGAATCAGCCGGGTGACGCTATACAAGTCGGATACGCCACGTACCAGCTCGGCATTGCCGATCCGGGAATGGAAGGTGGCATCGTCGGGTTCGGTGTTCGCATGTTCGTCGCTGCAATAGGGTGTTTGCCAGATCTGCATGGGGTGCATGCGTGTCGGCTCTTCGCCTGCGGTGAACACGATAGCCGTACCGTCGTCAGCCAAGGCATAGCCGTGGGTGACGATCGGATTCTGTAGCTTCTTGGATATCAGGTTGTACGAGAGCAGGGCGAAGGTGCCACCGGCCGGTTCGTAGAAGATGTACAACATGTCTTCACCGTTTGGCGAGCGTATGCGACGCTTGAATCGTAACTCCGGCTGATCGATGTCGAACGACTTGTACCCGCCGGTTTCCAGATGCAGCCCACCCGGGAAGATGACGCCGTGATCTTCCGGCAGGCTGACACAAGAGTCCCCGATCGAATCGATGCGGTGGACTTGCGAGTCGAGGGGGTTGAACAGCAGGTAACGCCATTGCTCTTCCTTGTACGGAAGTACCTTGATCAGCAGGAGGTTGCCGACTTTGGCGTAGGCCATGCTGGCATCGTTGATCGACTGGTTTTCCTCGATGACGGGCTCACTGAATATGCCTTTGCCGGTCTCAGAATTGTTCTCGATCTTTACCGTCAAGTCCCCGCCGATCGTCTGGACGAAAACGGTATCGAGCATGTTGACGTGCGGAAACCGGCCTTGAACGATGTTCTCGCGCCGGGTTTCTGTCCATTCGAAATCGTGTTTTTCCGGAAGATCGAGTTCGCGCTCGCCGCGGTTGTCGAGGTAGCTGACATCGGTGCCGTCGGCCGAAACCGACCAGCGAAACACACGCAGATCGTCCAGGCGTTCACCGATCTGAAAGCCTGCCAGCAGCCTGCCGTCCTTCTTGACGAGTTGGACCAGACGCGTGTCCTTGTAGTAGCGATAGAGCTCATCGAAATCGAGAAGAAATTGCCTGTCGTCGAGCAAGCTGCCCGCAAGTTCGACCGGTTCGAGTGCGAAGCTGTCATCCGAGCGTTCGAGCCTGTACATCGAGAAGACATCTTCGACGCGAGTGGCTTTTTTCAGGCCGATGAAGACGTTGTACCCGAATACCAGCAGTGGACCGACCTGTACGATGTCACGACCGAGACAGTTGTTTTCCGTGCGCACGCGCGAACGCCCCAGGACCGCCAGGTCAGTCGAACCGAAGGCGACTGATCGAGCGTCGTTCAGTTGCGCGATCTTCTGTTCGAGATCCTGCCCCTGTTCTACCAGCCGCTGGCGAATGATGTCGTAGGAGCCGCCCTCCATGACGGCCTTGTCGACCAGGTCGCTCGCTTGGTTGTCTTGTGCCATTGTCGCGATGGCCTATTCCGTCGTGGTCAGTTCCGCCGAACCGGTGCCCGGAGCCTTGGCCGATGCAGCAACGGTGTTCGTCGCACTTCCCATGGTGGCGACTTTCGCGAGCAGCAACTGCACGACATCACTCTTTTCGGCCAGTCCGTCGATGGCCTTGCCGATGGAGAGCGACTTGGCAAAATTGTCGAAGAAGTGCTCTTCGCCGCCGACGATGTCGATGTGTGCCTTGCCCAGAGCGATGGACAGGATTTCCGCGTTCTCCCTGGCAATCTCCTTGCCTGCCGTGATTGACGCGATCGATTCCTTGAAGGCGGTTTCCAGCGCCATGCGATATTCCTCGTGCTGGCGCGTTTCACCGGACATTTCGGACATTGCGGCAAACTTGTCGGTCAGGCCGGCGGCTTCTGCCTGAAACTGCGCCTTGGTGATGTCGGCGTTCGCCATGCCGACCTCGGTAGTCGCCGAAGCTTCCGCGGTGCCCTTGGCTCGCATGACTTCTGCTTCCGACAGGCCTGCGGCGGCTTGCTCGGCCTTCACACCTTCGGCGAGAACCTTCTTGGCGTCCGAGTCGCGATTGGCTTCGGCCAATCGGGCATCGGCGAGCACGGTGATTTCGGTTGCCTTGTGCTGGGCGGCAAGTTCCTGAGCCCTGGCCCCGGTAACCTCCTTGACCTGGTCTTCCTCGGCCTGCGCTTCAGCGGCGAGTACCTGGACTTGCTTGGCGCGATCCGCTTCAGAAATCTCTCTGACTTCGTTGATGCGCTCCTCCTCGACGGCGACGGTCTTGTCGACCATGGTTCGTTCGCGAATCACGTTCGCGATTTCCTTGAGTTCGACTTCCACGGCCTTCTTGGCCAATACCTCCTCGACCGCGACTTCGCGTTCACGGGAGACGATTTCGAGTTCGCGGGCGCGAATGACCTTCTCTTCCTCGATCGCGACGGCGCGCTGACGACCTTGTTCGGCCACTTCCACTTCCCGCTTCTGGTTCTCGGTCTGTACCGCCAGATCCTGGACAACCTGAATGTGGGTCTGTTCGGACTTGCGGCGTTCTTCTTCCTGGATCTTGCGGGTCTCTGCCTCCTCGCGCGCCTGAATCGACAGGACTTCTCGCTGTTGACGTGCCTCGGCATCTTGTTGCTGACGGTCGAGTTCCAGCATGGCTTCGATGGTTGTAACGTTCTTCTTCTTGATGGCCAGTTCTTCGTCCTTCTCGAGTTCGTTGGTGCGAACGTTCTGGGTCGCGGTCAGCTCGGTGATCTTGCGTATTCCTTCGGCGTCGAGAATGTTGGTGGGATCGAGTGATGACTTGGGCGTTTGCTCGAGATAGTCGATGGCCACATCCTCGAGGACATAGCCGTTCAGATCGTTGCCGATGACCTCGATTATCCGCTCACGGAAGTCCTGCCGGTTTTCGAACAATTGAACGAATTCGGTCTTCTTGCCAACGGTCTTCAGCGCCTCCGAGAACTTTGCTGCGAACAACTCGTTCACGGCCGTCTTGTCCGACGCTCGACTTGCACCGATCGATTTGGCAACCTTCAGTACGTCTTCGGCCGTTTCGTTCACGCGCAGGTAGAAGGCAACGGAGATATCGGCGCGCATGTTGTCAGCGCAAATAAGGCCGTCGCCGCCGCGTCTATCCACTTCGAGGGTAATCAGCGAAATCCGCATCAATTCCTTCTTGTGAATGATGGGATATACCAATGATCCGGTGAAAACCACCTTGGGAGTTGAAGATGTATCGTTGACGATAAGCGCCGTGCCTTGTTCGACCTTGAAATAGAAAGCCTTGAACAAGGCAGCGATGCCCAGGAGAACCACGATGGCGATACCCGCGAACATCAAGATGGGTACAAGAACGGAAAGATTTGCCATTGTGAATTGACCTTTTGTAGAGTTGTCTTGCGAGTGTGGTGTTCCGGGAGGCGCCTTGATCTACTGGACTTTGTCGAATTCGCTTTCCGAGATGACCCGGTAGATATTGTCGTCGTTCATTCTTTCGAAGATGACCACACGATCGCCCCGGGTGAACGAGCTTTCCCCGGTCGAGCGAATCTTCAGTATCAGGCCCGCTCCGCCATCGTCCAGCGTTGCTTCGCCAAAGTTCTCGTCGACTCTGCTGGTTCGAACTATCGCCCTTTGTCCGAGTATGTGTTTCTTGAAATCGCTCGTGCCTCTCTTGAAAACGGAGCGAAGCGGCCGCATCGCGAAGGTGGTCAACCAGGCGCCAGCGACAACCGACAGGGCGAATACCGGAATAGCCAGTAGCAAACGGACAATGCCGTTTTCGAAGTCTTGCAGAAGGAAGTGGGCGAGGAAATAGCAGATCAACCAGCCGAACAGGATGATCAGCGACAAGGTGACGACAACGGGCACACCAACCAGTTTGAACTTGATCAGCAGGCCGGCCAGTACCTCCTGCGCCGTGTGCCCCGAATCGGCATTGAGGTCGACGTCCGTGTCGACGTCGAGGAAATCGATATCCAGCATGCCGAGCACAGCACCCGCCCAATAGAGCAGACACACCACGAGAAGTACGGTAAAAATAGCTGTTGGCAGTGAGCTGATGTTCTGATAGAACGGATCCATGTCCTTGTGTAGAAGTAGGGCAAACACCTGCTATCTCCGTTTGTCGGATTCCCGGGAAATGCAGTTGCCGACGTCGGTTGTGGAAGAATTACCATCGGTTCGATTCTGCCCTGCAGGCGTTGTGGCTGAGACCAACGAGGCGCGATTTAATCTGCAAAAGGCTATCGCATCGGTGTCCTGGTCTGCAATGACATCGCTGGTAATAAGCCCGGCTTGTTTGATGCCTGGAGAACCGGGTGGCGACATACGGACGCTATTTGAGCGCGGACGAATCAGTCTGCTTGTGCTCCTTCCCCCGCCATCGCTGATTCCACGCATTTTTCCGTTGCGCGTCTCGTGCCAAGATAGATGGCCTGCGTCCAATATCCCGATCTCCCGGAAGTTTCGGGGAAGTCGCGAGTGGTACCTGACGTCGAATTCCACTTGTCAGGTGCCGAACGAAGAACGAGGCGATTGGCCGGAGAGTTGAGCGAGCAGTATCCGACCGTCTGTCACGACAAAGTGTCGATCATTTGACAGCTTGAGCAGAGCAGGGTGACTTGTTCGTGCGACGTCGATACCTGTGTCCGCCGGCATGACCCACAGCCTCTCACACCAATTGCGAGAGCAGCGTCCGCGCCGGTACGATAATCGGCTCGGTGTGCGCGAAGCAGTCACGGTCGACGTACGGCAGGTCCATCGCAACCTGGAAGGCATGTCTGGCCCCCGTCTGCTGCTGGAAGTAGGCAAGGCTCGGTGACAATGGCGTGGTGGCGCTGGTCTTGACTTCGACCAGGAACCAGGGCTTTGCATCACGGACGACAACGAGGTCGACCTCGCGCTTTTGCTTGTCGCGCAGGAAGTGCAGGGCGACATCGCCGTATCCTGATTCGGTCAGCGCGTGGGCGGTCTTCAACAGGGCGCTTGCGATCAGGTTTTCGGCGCGAGCGCCGGTATCCTCGACGAGCGACCAGTCCCACAGGTAGAACTTCGGTTCCTTGCGCAGCGATCGAGTGACGTTCGTGTGCCAGGGCCGGACTGAAAAGCACCAGTACAAGGCTTCGAGAATTGCGATCCAGCGGCGCACCGTATCGACCGAGATGCGCACACGCGAACCGAGAGCGGTATAACCGGTGAGCTGACCTGCCTGGTTGCGCAGGCTCTCGGCGAGGTGCTCGAGCTGGCCAACCTCCTGGACGCGGGTCAGATCACGCACGTCCTCACGAAACAGTTGCTGCATGCGCAGCCTGCGCCACCGTGTGTAGAAGCGCTGTTCGGCCTTCTGCAGTGGTTCGGGAAAGCCACCGAAACGAAGCAGTGCCTCCCAGGCGTCGTCGTCGATAGGGTGTGGTGGAAAGACGAGGCTGTCCCCGAATACGCGATCAGGCGTCGCCACGAGCTCGCCGACAGAAAGAGGATGCAGGGTGTAGGGAAAGTATCGCCCCATCAGACTGTCGCCACCGCGCTTGAAGACATCGAGTCGTGCGCTGCCGCTAACGAGGATGCGAAGCGCGTCGCCATGCACGTCGAACAGGCCTTTGAGGAAGTCGCGCCAGCGCCGGTACTTGTGCAACTCGTCAATCGCAAGCAAGGGCGAAGCAGAGTGCAGACGAGTTGCACCGGCCAATCCGGCCACGTGTCGGGGGCCGGTAAGGATCTCGGCGCGGTGGTCCTGGTTGTCCCAGTTCAGGTAACGACCGCTAGCGCCATCAGGGGCCAGCCGCTTGCACAGATCGAGCGCGATGGTCGTCTTGCCAACCTGCCGCGGTCCGGACAGGAAGGCCATCTGTCGATTGTCGGCAAAGTGCCGGACGAGCTCGGTCGACAAGGTACGGTCCATGACCATACGCTAGCACAATCGTAGAATGGTCATGACCGTTTTACGATACTGGCAGCGTTTGGTCACGCGTTCGAGTCGGCCCTGCCTTTCAGCCTGTGCGTCTTCAGCGGTTTCGGGTGACTGATCTTTGACGCGCTCGATCAATCCGCGCTTGGCATAGTGGCGTCTCAGGTTTCCTGCCGCGCAACCTGTTCCATCAACGCGATGGCGGCGACGCCTGCAAGCATCAGGGCGACGGCAATCCAGGTTTCCAGCGCACCGATATCCGGCAGGAACCAGTGGTAGCCGGTCACGATCTCCTTGGCGGGTTCACCGTCCCCGCGTGCGACACTCGCAGTCAGTGCGTCCTTCCAGGGCCAGATGACCACCAGTGAGCCGAGTACGAAACCGGTCATCAGGGCGAGCGTCTGGTCAGGCGCCCGCTTGAATACCCAGGCCAGTATGTGCGAGAAGGCGATGAGCCCGAACGCGCAGCCCAGGGCGAGCGGTATCAGGATGCCGAGAGACAGGGAGGAGATTGCGCCGAGCACCAGGGCGTAGTTGCCCATGATGATGAGCACGAATGAACCGGAAAGTCCTGGCAGAATCATGCTGCTGATGGCCACGACCCCGCAAAGGAAAAGGTAGAGCGGGCTTGCATTCTCCGAGGCGGGTGCGAGCAGCGCGATGCCGACGGCGATGATCGTGCCGACCGCCAGGCTCGCGATCGTGGGCCCTGACCAGGACTTGACGCCTCTGGCTACGTACAGGACGGAGAGGAGAATCAATCCGAAGAAGAACGCCATGGTGAAGCGTTCGTGACTCTCGAGCAGGAATTCGAAGAGTTTCGCGAGTGTGAAGATGCTGACCGCGACGCCCGCGAGTACGACGGCCAGCCAGCGTCCGTCGACGTGTTGCCAGAGCCCGGCAAGATCGCGTTTCAGCAGCAGCCGGATCGCCTGCAGGTCGAAGCGACGAATGGCGTCGATCAGCCGCTCGTAGATGCCGGTAACAAGGGCGATCGTCCCGCCCGACACACCCGGTATGACGTTCGCGGCGCCCATGGCGAGACCTTTCGCGAACAAGGCAAGGTCTGTGTTCAATATCGTGATCCGTTTTCGTGGTGCATCAATGTCACGTAGACGTGCCACCGGGATGATCGGGCGCATCGAGCGGCTGCTCGAAGCCCTGATCGAGTGAATCGAGAATAGGCAGCATCCACGGTTTTCCCGTGGCAATGTCCGCGCCGGTGAGTCCATTCAATTCATACGGCATGACCAGCCAGTCCTCCGTGGTATTGATGTGGAAGTCCGGCACTCGATCGGTTCGATTGTGAGTCGGCTTGTACCAGGGCACGGCGATCCTGACCTCGTTCGGCATGTTGCGTTTCAGACGACTCTCGAGCCGCGCAAGGACCGCTTGCATGGTCAGGCCCGAGCCGAAGACGTCGTCGACGATCAGCAGCCCATCATCCACATCGAGGGTATCCAGCAGGTACTGGGTACCGTGCACGCGAATCTCGGCATCCGGGTTCTCGACCATCCGGCGATAACTGTCGAGTCCGCGGTACGAGGTGCGGATCGAGATGTGATCGGTTTTTATGCCGAGGTATTGCAGCGCCTCCTGCACGGCGATGCCGACCGTGCTGCCGCCCCGCCAGAGCCCGACGATGAAGGTCGGTCTGAAGTCGCTCTCGGCAATCTTCACGCCAAGCCGGTAGGCGTCGTGCAGGAGCTCGGTTTCGCTGACGAAGCGTTTGTCTTGCACGATGTAGTGGTCACTCGACATGCTATTGAAGGGCCCGTCAAGATCATGTTGACCGAGCACTCGACCTCCCGTTCCGAACGCGCGCAGAGTGTACGCTAGGCGCCTGCCGGGCTTGTGCGCACAGGTGTGATGACGTGACTTCGAGAGACGAGAACCAGGACCCGAGCGAGAACCAGGGCCAGAACCCGAGCCGGGACCCGGGCCAGAACCGAAGCCAGAGTGATGCGAATCTCGTACCCGCTGTCGCGTCGCCTACCGGCGACGTCGTGGAAAAGATCTGGCTCGACGAACAGGAACTGCTCGAGGACGCCTTCCGGCTCGCCGCCAAGGTCTGGCAGTCGGGATTCCGGCCGAGCTTCATCGTCGCGGTCTGGCGTGGTGGGGCGCCGATCGGCATTGCCGTTCAGGAACTGTTTGCCTACCGCGGGGTAAATTGCGATCACATTGCCATTCGAACGTCGTCATACCAGGCTATCGACCGCCAGGCACGTGAGGTTCAGGTCTACAGCCTGAATTACCTGGTCAAGAACATGGCGGCGACAGATCGGCTGCTGATTGTCGACGATGTCTTCGATACCGGACGCAGCATCGAGGCGATCATCGATCGTCTGGCGACCTTGATGCGCCGGAACATGCCGACCGATGTCAGGGTTGCCGTGCCCTGGTACAAGCCGGGAAGGAACAAGACCGCGCGGGTGCCCGACTACTACCTGCATGAAACGGAGAGCTGGATCAAGTTTCCGCATTCACTCGAAGGCCTCACTGCCGACGAGGTCGCGGCCCATCGGCCCGCATTGGCCGGGATTCTCGACGGTGCGAGAGCCGAGCGCTACTGACTCCGTCGATCCCTGTCCAGCCGCGCTTCGAGTCTGCGCAGGGCGAGTGAGAGGAGCAGCGTCACCAGCAGATAGACGTAGGCGACGATGTTGTACGTTTCCATGAATCGGAAGGACCCGGCCGCATACACCTTGCCGAGCTGGGTCACATCGGCGACGCCGAGCACGGAAACGAGCGCCGAGTCCTTGATCATGGCGATGAAATCGTTGCCGAGTGGCGGCAGGATGGTGCGCAGCGCCTGCGGAAAGACGATGTGCCGGAAGCGCGTCCAGGAAGGCAGTCCAAGTGCCTTGGCGGCCTCTGTCTGACCGCTGCCGACGGCCTCGATGCCCGCACGGAAGACTTCGGCGATAAAGGCCGAGTAACCGATCGTCAGTGCCAGAATCGCGCGCCAGATGAGGGGAATGTCACGGGTGCGGAGCGGTTCCAGACCGATTGGTTCAAGGCAGAAATTGAGCCCGGCGACGAGTAGTGGCGTGCCGACGAAGGCGATGTAGAAAAGCAGCACGAGCATGGGAATGCCACGCACCACTTCTATCCAGAAGCGCGCGAGCTGGCGCAACCAGAGCCAGCGTGACAACACGGCGGCGGCGAGCGCCAGCCCGAGCAGGCTCGCCAATGAGAAGGCCGTGACGGTAACGAAGGCGGTGACGCCGACGCCCTTGACGAGCACGCTGAAGATCTCGCCGTAGAGATCGTCGGTGAAGATCCGCCAGCCGAGCCACACACCGATCGTGAGCGTCGCGAGCAACCACCAGGGGAAGTCGCCGCGCGTGTCTGAACTACCCGGTGGTACCCGTCGCGGCGGTGCCGGGCGCGCCGGGGTCATGGCCTACTGGCCGAACTTGTCCTCGAGGAACCACTCGGTGTTCAGGGAATCGAGGGTGCCGTCGTCGCGCAGCGCGGCGATGCCCTGGTTGAACGCCTCGACAAGCTCGGACCCTTTCGGGAAGATGAAGCCGAAGTCCTCTGTGCCCATCGCTTCTCCCACCAGCTTGAAGGCCTCCGGGTTGGCGTCCACGTAGCCTTGACCCGCGGTGCCGTCAGTCAGGACAAGGTCCACATCGCCCGTGCGCAGAGCCTGTACCGACGCACCGAATGTCTCCAGGAGCTTGATGCGCGGGTTCTGCTCATCGCCGTCGAGAACCTCGTAGACGGCGGTGTAGAAAGGGGTGGTTCCGGCCTGCGCGCCAATGAGACCATCCTCGATCGCTGCAAACGAGGCAGCGTCTGTGAAACGGTCCTCGTCTGCGCGCACCAGCATGAACATCTCGGAGCGCATGTAGGGCTCGGAAAAGTCGACCATCTCGCGGCGATCATCGCGGATGGTGATGCCGGTCATGCCGAGATCGAACTGTCCCTCGCTGACCGCGGGGATCATGGCGTCCCAGCTGGCGTTCTCGATCTCGAGCGTGAAGTTCAGTCTTTTCGCCAGTTCGCGCATGGCGTCATATTCCCAGCCTATCGCCTCACCGCTCTTCGGATCGACAAATTGCAGTGGTGGGTAGGCATTCTCGGTCACCACGACGATTTCGCGGCCCTCGAGATCGGGCAGGTCTTCTGCCTGCACCAAGCCTCCGAGCGGACAGATGAGCGCGGCGACCAGCAGGCTCGTGATGGTGTTGGACGACGCTTGCGAATCAACGGCTGTTCAGCCGCTGATCAGGCCCGTCGCATCTGCACCGAGATAGGCGATGCTCAGGAACAGCAGGCACAAGCTCCAGACCTTCATCCACAGGACCCTGCCGTGACGCCCGGCCAGGTAGAGG
>Ga0114953_1001622_pt1 | contig 15882 bp, 14 predicted proteins | sample SidtaG_FD_87298 | JGI IMG/M metagenome (GOLD analysis project Ga0114953, IMG submission 87298) | Marine algal microbial communities from Sidmouth, United Kingdom - Sidmouth_Male2 metaG | ecosystem: Host-associated > Algae > Red algae > Unclassified | place: Sidmouth, United Kingdom | collected...
ACCGATGCCGACAACATGGCGCTGGCCGCCAACCACCTGCGCGGCCTTGGCGGCGGCATCACAGTGTTCAGCGACGGCGGCCCGCTTGCCACTATTGACCTGCCGATTGCGGGCCTGATGTCCGACAGCCCCGCCGCCGAGGTGGCTGCAAAAACCGACGCCGTGATGCAGGCGATGCGCGACTGCGGCTGCACCCTCAACAACGCATACATGCAGCACTCCCTTCTGGCGCTGGTCGTGATCCCCGAGTTGCGGATTTCAGATTTGGGCCTTGTAGACGTGCGCAGCTTTGCATTTGTGGATGTGATTGTCTCATGAAAACCTTTGCGCAAAACCTGATGAAACTCGCCCCTGACTGGGTCACTCTCCCGCTCGAATTGATCGAGACGTTTGACTGGCTGGAGGATCAAGGCTGGCTCAATATCCGTGGCACCGCCTTGCCCGAAGAACACACGCTGATGATCTATCCGCCTGAGCAACAGAACCAGCCTTTCGCCAGCCATATGGCATTTGGCGGCACGAGCCTGCCCTATACGGGTCATTGGTCCACGCCCGATCCCGCCATCGACAACCGCATCACCGAGATTGGCGAGACGGCAGGCGATGGCGGGCGCGTGGCGATCTGGCTGGATAACGAGGGCAAGCAGCAGTTCGTGCACATCGGCCATGACACCATCGGCACCATCACCGATGATCCGCGCGTGTTGTTGCAGTTCCTTGCCATGGGCTATCTTGAGGCGGGCGGGCTGGAGCAGACCAATGTGACCCCGATCGAGGCCTTCCTTGAGTATCACGGCGTTGAGACGCTCAGCGATCTTGGACCCGATGAGCAACCCGTCCCGCCCATAGCTTTTCAAGGGTTCCTTAAACAGCGCTTTGATCTTGATATGCCGCGCACTGCGCGCGACATCGGGATCAACGACTTTGCCACCTATCATGCCGACCACAGCACCGATCCCTTTGTCCAGTGGATCATCGAAATCCAGCCCGAACCAACCGAGGCCGAACTGGCCTATGAGCTGGAACTGATGCGCACGGTTGAATCGCTCAATCTGCAAGACGACGATGACACTGACACGATCATGCAGAAAATCGGCTCCCTTTTCAAAAGCAAAGACAACGATAAATGAAGCAGTACCAGATCCTCACCCCCGACGCGCCCGGCGCCGAAGCCTTTACCGATGCCACCGCGGCCGTGGACCGCCTGACAGAGCTCTATGCGCAATCAGTCGATTTCCTGCGCGCGCAGTTCGAACAGGCCATGGCACAGACGCCGCCCGACACCCGCATCCGCGCCTTTTACCCCGAGGTACGATTTACCACCTCGTCCTATGCGCAGGTGGATACGCGCCTCAGCTTTGGGCATGTGTCAGGCCCCGGTACCTATGCCGCGACGATCACACGGCCGGACCTGTTTCGCAATTATCTGATCCAGCAGATCGGTTTACTGCTGAAGAACCACGGCCAGCCGGTGCACATCGGCACTTCCGACACCCCGATCCCCATTCATTTCGCCATGACCAGCGACGCCGGCATGAACGTCCCGCAAGAGGGGGCGGCTGATTTCACACTGCGCGATGTTTTTGACGTGCCCGACCTCAGCACCACAAACGACGATATCGTAAACGGCACCTACGCGCCGGCCGATGGCGTGGGACCACTGGCACCCTTCACCGCACAGCGCGTGGATTATTCGCTGGCGCGACTGGCCCATTACACCGCGACCGACCCTGACCATTTCCAGTGCCACGTCCTGTTCACAAACTACCAGTTCTATGTAACCGAATTCGAGGAATACGCCCGCGCCATGCTGCGTGACAAAAACAGCGGCTACACCTCTTTCGTCTCGACCGGTGACCAGGAGATCACACAGGGCGACGCCCCGCTGGAGCCCAGCGCCAAGCTGCCCCAGATGCCGACCTACCACCTCAAGCGCGCGAACGGGTCCGGCATCACGCTGGTCAATATCGGCGTCGGCCCCAGCAACGCCAAAACCGCCACAGATCACATCGCCGTACTGCGCCCGCATGCGTGGCTGATGGTGGGGCACTGCGCGGGGCTGCGCAACACACAGGCGCTGGGGGATTTCGTGCTGGCCCACGCCTATCTGCGCGAGGATCATGTGCTGGACGACGACCTGCCCGTCTGGGTGCCCATCCCCGCGCTGGCCGAAATCCAGATTGCGCTGGAAAACGCGGTGGCGCAGGTCACACAGCTGGAGGGGTTCGAGCTGAAGCGCATCATGCGCACCGGCACCGTCGCCACCATCGACAACCGCAACTGGGAACTGCGCGACCAGTCCGGTCCGGTGCAGCGCCTCAGCCAGTCGCGCGCCGTCGCACTGGATATGGAAAGCGCCACAATCGCCGCAAACAGCTATCGCTTTCGCGTTCCCTACGGGACGCTTTTGTGCGTCTCGGACAAGCCGCTGCATGGCGAGCTAAAGCTGCCCGGCATGGCATCCGATTTCTACAAGACTCAGGTTTCACGACATTTAATGATTGGAATCCGTGCGATGGAGCAGTTACGCGATATGCCGCTTGAGCGGATTCACAGCCGAAAACTGCGATCATTTGACGAAACCGCGTTTTTGTAACCGCTATCATGCCGAAATTCGTGAAAAACGTGTAAATTCAGCACAAAAATGTGCTGACTTCGTTGTCTTTGCTGTCAGATTACCGTTACATCCCGCCATGAGGCCCATTATAGGGGCTGCCGAGGAGAAATTAGAAATGGCAACTAAACCAATGACAAAAACGCAACTTGTGGCCGCATTGGCAGAACACATGGGCGCGGACAAAAAAGCAGCTGGCACCGCGCTTGACGCAGTTTGCGAACTGATTACGAAAGAAGTATCCGGCGGCGGTGCCGTTACCCTTCCAGGTGTCGGCAAAATTTATTGCCGCGAGCGCCCTGAGCGTATGGTTCGCAACCCTGCAACGGGTGAGCAATTCAAGAAAGAAGCAGACCGGGTTGTGAAAATGACCATCGCCAAAGCGCTCAAGGACAGCGTTAACGGCTAAGACCGGCCAAGGCCGCGTGTCTGGAAAGGGTCGTCCTGCGGGGCGGCCCTTTTTGCTGGGCGCAAGACGCGCAGCGCAGGTTGCACGCCGTTGCGTTATCGCAGATGTTCGGCACCACTGCGGCCCCCTTGCAAAGGCACCTCACGCATGGATATTCGTGCAATCGTACTCGGCCTGAGCTTCGCGCTGATCTGGTCCTCGGCCTTTACCTCGGCGCGGTTCATCGTCGCCGATGCCTCACCGCTTGCCGCATTATCGCTGCGCTATCTCGTGTCGGGGCTGATCGGTGTAGGTCTGGCGCGCGCCTTGGGGCAAAGCTGGCGACTGACCCCGGCACAGTGGCGCGCCACGATCAGTTTCGGCATTTTGCAAAACGCCGTCTATCTGGGGCTGTTCTTTGTGGCGATGCAAACAATCGAGGCCTCACTGGCCGCCATCATCGCCTCGACCATGCCGCTGATGGTCGCCATCGCCGCCTGGCTGCTGCTGGGGGAGCGTGTCGGCCCGCTGGGCATCGCGGGGCTGATCGTGGGCATTGGCGGCGTCGCGCTGATCATGGGCACACGGCTGACCGAGGGCGTCGATCTGACCGGCGTGGCCATTTGTTTTGTCGGCGTGCTGGCCCTGACGGTTGCGACCCTGACGGTGCGCGGCGCCTCCAGCGGGGGAAACCTGCTGATGATCGTCGGGCTGCAAATGCTGGTGGGCTGTGTCGCCCTCACCTTTGCGACGCTGCTGTTCGAGACACCGCGCGTCACACCCAGCTGGCCGCTGGCGATTGCCTTTGTCTATACCTGTTTGTTGCCGGGGTTGGTGGCAACGTGGGTCTGGTTCGCGCTGGTGGGCCGGATCGGGGCAACACGCGCAGCGACCTTTCATTTCCTCAATCCGTTCTTTGGCGTGGTCATCGCAGGCATCCTGCTGGGCGAAGCCCTGGGCCCGCGCGATATTGTCGGCGCGATCATCATCGCGGCCGGTATCCTTGCTGTGCAGATCTCGCGCCAGCGCAACGTCTGAATCCGACAGACAGGTGCCGCGAAACACCATGCTGCGCCAGACGGCGCGCCTAAACTCTTGCCTATGACCGACGCGACCGCGCCTCCCAAACCCTACGCATTTTTGCTTTTGCCCGGCTTTTCCACGCTAGGATTTTCCTGCGCTATTGACGCACTGTCACTGGCCAACCACCACCCGTCGCAGCGACAGTTCTACCGCTGGCGCCTGCTGTCGGAAACCGGCGAGAGTGTTATGGCCTACAACGGGGTACGCATCAGCGTGGACAACGCCCTGACCCCGCTGGACCGGGGCGAAACGCTGATCGTCTGCGCAGGCGAAAACGCGGGTACGTCCCACTCCCGATCCTTGCTCAGCTGGCTGCGCCGCGAGGCACGGCGCGGCAATGATCTGGGGGCGTTATCCTCGGGGACATACATCCTTGCGCTTGCAGGGTTGATCGGCGGCAAACGGGTCACGACCCATTGGGAATATAAAACCGCGCTGGCTGAAATGCTGCCCGACGTCATCATGGAAGATTCTATCTTTTCGGTGGACGGGCGGGTGTTCACCTCGGCGGGCGGTGCGGCGTCGATGGACATGATGTTGCACCGCGTGGCCGATGACTACGGTCCCGATCTGGCGACATGGGTCGCGGACCAGATGATCTATACCGTGCCCCGCAATCACTCGGACGCCCAGCGCATGTCCCTGCAATCGCGTCCCGAGGTGCGCAACCCCAAGCTGCTTTTGGCCATGCAGGTGATGGAAAACAACATCGAAGACCCCCTCACTCCCGATGAGATCTCGGGCGTCATCGGCCTGTCCACCCGCCAGCTTGAGCGGCTATTTTCAAAATACCTCCGCATTTCGCCGAAACGGCATTATCTGCGTATCCGGCTGGAGAAGGCGCGCAATCTGCTGCGCCAGACCGATCTGTCCGTGACAGACGTTTGCGTGGCCTGTGGTTTCAAATCCCTGTCTCATTTCTCGAAAAGTTACCGCGCAACCTATGGCATCCCGCCGGGGCTGGAGGCGACGGATGGCAAGGTGCTGTGGTCAGGCTAATCCGCAGCCAGCGCCGCCTCGATCGCGCGGGGGATCGCACCCCGATCAGGCCGTGCATTTGCCCCCCATGTGGCAATCACCGCACCATCCGCGCCGATCAGCACTTTGTTGAAATTCCAGCGTGGCACAAATCCCGTCTGCGCCTTGACCGCGCGATAGAACGGGTGCGCATCAGGTCCACGCACGTTCAGCATATCCGTCATCGGCAAGGTCAGGCTGAAATTGATCTCGCAGAATTCCTTGACCTCCGCCGCGCTGTCGAGTTCCTGATTGAAATCATCCGAAGGGACAGCCAGCACCACCAACCCGCGCGGGCCGTATGTGTCATGCAACGTCTGAAGCCCGTCATACTGGTGCGTAAACCCGCATTGCGAGGCCGTGTTGACCACCAGCACCGGCTGGCCTGCAAAATCGGCCAGCGCAATATCGCCCCCGTCGATGGAGGGGAACACCGCATCACGCGGAGCCGCCGCCACACTGCCTGCAACCAACGCCAGCACCAGCCCCAAGATCAAACGCATCACAATCCCTCCGCTTCTGCCGCAAACAGATAGCGCGAAAACGTCACAGTCCAGCACACCCCCTTTGATTTCTGCGCAGAAAGACCCATTTAATAGGGCAAGACTGCACAAGGAGGCACCCATGTCCCAGTACACCAAAAACCCCGACGTCATCGCAACCCTGTCGCCCGAAGAATACCACGTCACCCAAGAAAGCGGGACAGAGCGCCCCGGCACCGGCAAGCTACTGGGCAACAAGGCGCCCGGCATCTACGTCGACATCGTCTCGGGCGAGCCGCTATTCGCCTCTGCCGACAAATACGAGAGCGGCTGCGGCTGGCCCAGCTTTACCAAACCCATCGAGCCTGCCCATGTGTCCGAGCTGAGCGATGCGACCCTCGGAATGGTCCGCACCGAAGTGCGCAGCACCCATGGGGACAGCCACCTTGGCCATGTCTTTCCCGACGGACCGCCGGACCGTGGCGGGCTGCGCTATTGCATCAACTCGGCCTCGCTCCGCTTTGTCCACCGCGACGACATGGCGGCCGAAGGGTATGGCAAATACCTCGATCAGGTGGAGGACGCAGCATGAGCACCGAACGCGCAGTCCTCGCCGGTGGATGTTTCTGGGGCATGCAGGACCTCATCCGCAAGCGCAACGGAGTGACCAGCACCCGTGTCGGATACTCTGGCGGTGATGTGCCCAACGCCACCTACCGCAACCACGGCACCCACGCCGAAGCGATCGAGGTTATGTTCGATCCGTCCGTGCTCAGCTACCGTGAGCTGCTGGAATTGTTCTTCCAGATCCACGACCCCACGACCATCAACCGTCAGGGCAACGACCGCGGCATGAGCTATCGCTCTGCCATCTACTACACGGACGAGGCGCAAAAATCCGTCGCACTGGACACGATCGCGGATGTCGAGGCCTCGGGCCTGTGGCCCGGCAAAGTCGTGACCGAAGTGGAACCGGTATCAGAGTTCTGGGAGGCCGAGCCGGAGCATCAGGATTACCTGGAGCGGATTCCCAACGGCTATACCTGCCACTTTCCGCGTGCCGATTGGGTCCTGCCCAAACGCGCCGCCGCCGAATAACGCCAGCTGCCCGTCACCAGCGGGCAGCCTGCACCGGACCGGACACGCCAATGGCCCATGAAAACACTATCGTCCGCTCGATCAATCTGGAGGGCGAGATGATTTGCGTCGATATTTTCCAGCGTCCTGACGGCACTTACGGCTTTGACGAATTCCGCCGCGATCCAGAAGACACACGCGGCTGGTACAGCATCGGTCATTTTAACGATCAGGTTTTCATGGACGCGAACGGCGCACTGGACGCAGCCCGGCAGGCAATCGGCTGGCTCGCGCGCAGGCGCTAGACGGCGACCCTTGGTCTGCCCGACGCCTCCACCGTGATTTCGGCCTCGACGAAAACCTCGCGCCCCTCGATGCCCGCCCTGCGTAAATCCCGCGATACGTTGACCTGAATGTCCTGTGCGCCCGCCTCGCTTGCCGCAGCCACAGCCAGATCGCGCAACACGGATTCCAGCCGCTCCATCGCCGTTTGCTCATCGCCGAAATCCTCGGGGCCGGTACCCAGATGCACACGGTACTTCCCCTCACTGGGTGCAGTGATCGTGCCCGCCTCGCGCATGGTCACACGGCCCACCACCGCGCCAATCGCATTGGCCACCGCTGCATGTTCGGGCAAAATCATCTCACACCCCAGACGCGCACCGATCGCCGGATAATAGGTCGCCGCCGAAGCGCCCAGACCGACAACCGGCACCGCCAGTCCCGTGTCCAGCCGCACAAGACCCGTATGTCGCCCCAACCCGCGCTGCATCAGCACATGCCGCGCCAAGGCAGCGGGATCCTCTGCAAACGGGGCCTCCTCCTCTGCAAAAGCAGCCTCTAACAGGGCCAAACAGGTCTGATGCTCCAACTGGCTAATGATCATCCGCGCCATGTCCTGCGGCGTAGCGGCAAGGCGATCACCCGATCCGGTGCGGCGGCGCGCAAACAGGGCCAGCGCCTTTTGTGCGGCCTGCGCATCCCACGCATCCGCCAACCCCAAAACGTGACTGGCATCCGACGGCGTAACAGCGGCCACCTGAACCAACCCGCGCGCGACCAGTTGCGCCAACGCGCCCGTCTCGATCCGCGCGCGCAGGATGTCGGCCAACGGATGTGCCTGCGTGCCGATCCGCTGCAACACGGCTTTTTCGCGCGGTGTCAGACCCTCGGCGCGCTGACCTGCAACGGCGCGCACAAACCGGCCTTCGTGCTCTGCCGGCAGCACATTGCGCAGCGCGGCATCCAACGCATCATGCACCACCTCCGGCGCCTCCGCCGCCAACAGGGAGACAGGCAACACCCGGCGCGGCCCCAGAGTGATCCCCCCCGCCAGCCCTTCGGACAGGAAATTCACCTCGCTGTCGCCGCCAAGGCCGGTCGTGCGCATCGCCACGGCCTCAACCATAGTGCGGTAGGCCCCCACCCGCGCACCCGCGGGATCAATCGCCGGACGCCCGTCACGCAGCAGCGCCACGTCAGTCGTCGTTCCGCCAATATCACTGACCAGCGCATGATCCGCACCCGTCATCCAGCGCGCGCCGACAATGGACGCGGCAGGTCCGCTCAGAATCGTCTCGATCGGGCGCACCCGCGCCTGACTTGCGGAAATCAGCGCACCGTCCCCGCGCACCACCATCAACGGCGCGGCCACGCCGATCTCACACAAAATATCCTCTGCCCGCCCGATCAACCTGTCGATCATCCCGATCAAACGGGCGTTCAAAACAGCGGTCATCGCGCGCTTTGGCCCGTTGAGCTTGGCCGACAACTGGTGTGAGGCAGAGACAGGCCGCCCCGTCACCTCCCGCACCATCTCCATTACACGCAACTCGTGCGCGGGGTTGCGCGTGGCGAATTGCGCCGCAACAGCAAATCCACCAACACTGGCTGCATGTGTCTCCAGAAAAGCGCGCAAATGTACCTCGTCCAGCACGGCAGCCTCGGCGCCCGCATGGTTATGCCCGCCTGCCAGCGCGATGTGCGGATCCCCTTTCAACGCATCCAGCAGGCCATGCGCTTCCAGATCCCGCTCCCTGAACCCGATGTAGATCAAAGCGACACGCCCGCCCTGCCCCTCGACCAGTGCATTCGTCGCCAGCGTGGTGGATAAAGATGCCAATGCAATCTCCGCCGCAGCGATACCGGATTGGGCCAGCACACTGCGCACAGCCGCACCAACCCCCACCGCCAGATCATGCCGCGTGGTCAGCGCCTTGGCGCTTGCGATCACTTCAACCTCGTCGCGCAGGATAACCGCATCCGTATATGTGCCACCGGTATCTACACCCAAAAGCAACGCCATCGGCTTCTCCCTCCCTTGCGTATTGGAAACCTCTACCGCACCGGCGCTAGGATGCCAGTCCCAAACGCGACACCGCCCAGCGCGCGGCGTCAGCCACAGCATCATCGGGGTCCGCGCATAAATCCTGCGCGATACGGCCCAAGGCAGGATCACCGGAATTGCCAATTGCATACAGGACATTTCGCACAAACCGGTCCCGCCCGATCCGCTTGATCGGGGAGCCGGAAAACCGCGCGCGAAACGCCGCATCATCCAATACAACAAGCTCGGCCAGACTGCCCCCGGCCTGCCCGTGATAGCGCATGTCGCTCGCCGTCACTGCAAACTTGTTCCACGGGCACACCGCCAGACAATCGTCACACCCGTAAATGCGGTTGCCCAGCTTGGGCCGTAACGCCTCGTCCACGGGGCCGCGGTGCTCGATCGTCAAATAGGAAATACACCGCCGCGCATCCAACCTGTAGGGTGCAGGAAACGCATCCGTGGGGCACACGTCGACGCAGGCGGTACAGCTGCCACAATGGTCTACCTCAGCCGCATCCGGCTCCAGCTCCAGCGTCGTAAAAACAGCCCCCAAAAATGCCCAGTTCCCCCAATCGCGGCTCACGACATTCGTGTGCTTGCCCTGCCAGCCTAATCCAGCCGCCTGCGCCAATGCCTTTTCCGGCACGGGTGCTGTATCCACAAACACCTTTACGGCGCACGCCTCCTGCGCGACCAGCCAACGGGCCAAGCGTTTTAAACGCTTCTTCACCACATCATGATAATCACGACCCTGCGCATAAACCGACACCGCCCCCTGCGTGCGGCGCTCCAGCACAGCCAGCGGATCATGCTCGGGCGCATAGCTTTCGGCCAACATAATCACCGACCGCGCCTGCGGCCATAAAACCGATGGATTACCGCGCCAGTTCTCGCGCGTCTCCATCCAGCTCATCTGCCCGTGGTATCCCGCCTCCAGAAACGCCCGCAACCGTGCAGGCACCTCCGGCACAGCATCCGGCCTGCACACCCGGCACGCCACAAACCCCTCCGCCAGTGCTTGTGAAACCACGCGCGCCTTCAGGTCCATTCTTCATTTTTCCCTTAAACTCAAATCCGCGCCCACCACAGGCACAAACAACAGCCTGTTCAGAAATCCAGATCGTTGTAATGCTTGGGCGGCGTAAACCCCGGCACCTGATCCGCCAGGATCGAGCGGAACGCGGGCCGCGACTTGATCTTCGCGTACCAGTCCTTCACATCCGGGCAACTGTTCCAGTCGACGTCCGAAATATAATCGAGCGAGGACAAATGCGCAGCCGCAGCGAAATCCGCCAACGTCATTGCATCCCCCGCCAGCCAGCGCCGCTGATCCAGCAACCACGTCATGTACCCTAAATGGAATTTGATCGCGCGTGCGCCTGCTTTGACATTCTTGCTGTCGGGATAGCCCGCTTTCATCATCTTCTTGTTGACCCGCTCGTACAGCAGCTTGCTGGTCACCTCGTGGTGGAATTTATCGTCGAACCACGTCACCAGACGGCGCACCTCAAGGCGTTGCGCAGGGTCGGACGGCAGCAGCGACGGCTCGGGGCGCGTCTCTTCGATGTACTCGCAGATTGCCGCACTCTCTGACATCATGATCCCGTCCAGCCGCAGCACGGGTACTTTTCCCGCCGGATTGCGGCGCAGAAAATCAGGGTCTTCCTCCCAATACCGCTCCTCGACCAGATCGACCTCGATCTTCTTTTCCGCAAGGCTCAGCCTGATTTTACGGCAAAAAGGCGAGAGAGGGACGTGAAACAGGCGGGCCATGATAAATCCGTTACTTTACTGCCTGACCTAAATGCCTTGTGCGGCATGATTATTCAACTCTGGAAACAATCGGCCCGTCCGTCTGCCCGAATGGTCGCAGCCCCTGCGCGGATTTGCGCCGCCCGTTTGCGCAAGAACGCGGTAGGCCGCGCCGCGCTGCGGGTTTTGGGGGAGGGCAGCACAGCAGCAAGCTGACTGGCCTGTCGTGCACTCAGCGCCTCTGGCCCGACTTTGAAATAATGACGCGAGGCAGCCTCGATCCCGAACACGCCTTCATCGAATTCCGCCACGTTCAGATAGACCTCGAGGATCCGCCGCTTGGGCCACAGCGCCTCGATCAACGGGGTAATTCCCGCTTCCAGCGCCTTTCGCACATAGCTGCGCCCGTGCCACAGATAGACGTTCTTGACCGTTTGCTGGCTCAACGTCGAGGCACCGCGGCTGGAGCCTTCGGCAATCGCGAGCCGGATCGCCGCCATGTCGAACCCCCAGTGCTGGCAAAAATTCGCATCCTCGGCGGCAACGACGGCGCGGGCCATGACGGGGGCGATTTCGCGCATCGGCACCCATTCGTGATCGACACCGCCCAGCCGCCGCGCCTCCCCGACCATATAGGCGGTGGTGGGCGGGTTCACGACACGGAACAACAAAACGGCAGCGACCACGGCCAGAAACGCAATCGCCGCGCTACGCCAGACAAACCGCCGGATGCGGCGGCGCAAGGGCACGCGCGCCGGGGTATCAGCCACTTTGCGCACCTTGGCGGGTGTCTGCTTGCGCGCTTTTGACCGGCTTTGCGTCTTGGGTTTTGGTTTGGGTTTCGTGGTGCGTTTTGCCATGCGACAGCTATAGACCCCGCATCTGCGTTTGTGAACGCCGCTGCGCGTGCGGCTGCTATTCAACGCGGCGCGCGTGCCCTTGCAGGCACGCCACAGGGCTTACGCTGCCATCAGGCAGGTCGCCTCCATCCGCCGTGCAACGGTGCGGGCTGCGAATGTACGGGCCTTGACGTCACTTAGCTCGGGAAACAGGGCCAACAACTCGGCCTGTTGTGCGTCGCCTTGCGCCGCCAGACCGCTGTCGGGCAGGCAGCTCTCTGAGGGGCAGCCGTCACCAAAGACAATCTGGTGGCTATCAAACAGCAGGTGGATGTATTCGACGACGCCGCCTTCGACGACGCGCACGGTGTGGCCGTTCACCAGATGTTTGGCAGCGACAAGCGCCTCGTCGCAGCCCATCAGCAATTGCGTGCGCCAGTCAGACACCAGCATCCGGTGTTCGGGCGACACCATAAAGGCACGCGCGTTGCCGATGCTGCCCGCCTCGAACAGGATCGGCGCAAATTTATCATAGGCGCGGACCTGCTGGCGCAACACAGCGCGCACGGGCTGGGCGCCTTCATCCATTGTCATCACCAGATCACCAACCTTGATTTCTTCGACGGCACAGGTTCCGCCCGCCACGTCGATCACGGTCCCGGGGGTAAAGCAGGTCGGCCCGAACGTCCCCACGGGCATCTGCGTGCTGCTGTTCACAAACGTGCTGCGCACGAAAGCCCCCTCCTGCAACACCTGCCCGTCATTTGGCGTAAACACGGCAGGGCCACCCTGCACATAGAAGGTCACACCGCTGTAGGTGATGTTGCCCACGCCCGGCACCCGAATGGTGATCGTGTCGTTCACCCAGACCGATGTCACATTGGCCCCGTTGAACGTATCGCCCGAATTGGGGTTGATTTGACCGTTGTCATCGGAATCGAGGTATTCGCCCCGCTCGACACTCAGCGCAGTGCCGCGCGCCGGCGGATTGCCCGGGTCGATTGTAATAAACTGGTCTTTGTAAAGGGTCGGCATGACAAGCACCTCTGGCTATGGTTAACCATAAGATGCCTGTAAAATTTGCCGGAAATGGGCCGCTGATTGTTTCCAAAATAGGTCATAATGTGTCAGCGAAACAATCCGTTTCCTTCGCTGACACAATTCAAATCATGCTTATTCCGCCGGAACTGCCTGTGCCTCGGTGCCCAGTGGGGCAGGCAGACGGCCCAGCATTTCCTTGGGGCAGATCTGCACGAAATGCACTTTTTCCAGATCCCAGTGTTGCAGGATATCGGCGGCCTTGCGACTGCCTGTCTCAAGCTGGTGAAGTTGTATCAAATCCTTCAGCTGCTTTTCCCAGTGATCGGTCGTAACGGCGCAATGTACCAGTGTTTCATGGTTCATCATGTCCGCCGCACGCCCTTCGGGATCATAGAGATAGGCCATGCCGCCGGTCATACCCGCCCCGAAGTTCGCACCGATCTCACCCAGAATCACAGCAACTCCGCCAGTCATGTATTCGCAACCATTGCTACCGCAGCCCTCGATCACCACCGACGCACCAGAGTTGCGCACGGCAAACCGCTCCCCTGCGCGACCGGCCGCAAACAGCGTGCCGTCTGTTGCCCCATACAGAACAGTGTTCCCGATGATTGTGTTCTGTGACGCCACAATCATCGAGCTCATCTGCGGGCGCACGACAATCGTGCCGCCAGACAAACCCTTGCCGACATAATCATTGGCATCCCCCGCTACGACCAGTTTCAGACCGGGTGCGGCAAAGGCCCCCAGCGATTGACCAGCCGAGCCGCTGAGGTTCACCGTCAGGTGGTCGGTTTGCAGCGTGTTGCGCATGCCGAACCGTTTGACGATATGGCTGGAGATGCGCGTGCCGACCGTCCGGTGCGTGTTCTGCACCGAATAGCTCAGCTGCATCTTCTCGCCATCCTCGAGAAAGCGCACAGCGTCTTTGACGATTTGCGCATCCAGCGTGTCAGCCACCGCATTGCGCGGTTTGCTGCGGTCATAGACCGTGTCCAGCTCCGCATCGACCGAGATCAGCAGCGGGTTCAGGTCCAGATCATCCAGATGCGACGACCCCCGCGACACCTGCGTGAGCAGATCAGCACGCCCGATCACATCGTCCAGCGACCGCGCCCCGATGGAGGCCAGGATTTCGCGCACTTCGGTCGCGTAGAAGGTAATGAGGTTCACGACCTTATCCGCGTTGCCCGTAAACTTGGCGCGCAATTCGTCATCTTGGGTACACACGCCTACGGGGCAGGTGTTGGACTGGCACTGGCGCACCATGATACAGCCCATCGCGATCAGCGCGGCAGTGCCGATGCCGTATTCTTCGGCCCCCAGCATCGCGGCCATGACAATATCGCGGCCCGTGCGCAGCCCGCCATCGGTGCGCAGGGTCACACGGTCGCGCAGGTTATTCATCGACAACACCTGATGCGCCTCGGTCAGGCCCATCTCCCACGGGAGGCCCGCATATTTGATCGAGGTTGCAGGCGATGCACCCGTGCCGCCGTTGTGCCCCGAGATCAGGATGATATCCGCCTTGGCCTTGGCCACACCTGCGGCAATGGTGCCCACACCGCTCGAGGCGACCAGCTTGACCGTCACCTTGCAGCGCGGATTGATCTGCTTGAGATCGTAAATCAGCTGGGCCAGATCCTCGATGGAATAAATGTCGTGGTGCGGCGGCGGCGAGATCAGCGTCACGCCGGGCGTCGAATGCCGCAGGCGCGCAATCAGGTCGGTGACCTTCATGCCGGGCAGCTGTCCACCCTCACCCGGCTTGGCACCCTGAGCCACTTTGATCTCCAGCTCTTCGCACTGGTTGAGGTATTCCGCCGTAACCCCAAAGCGACCCGAGGCAACCTGCTTGATCTTGGCACTCGGGTTGTCGCCATTGGCCTCGGGGTGGAAATGCGCGGGGTCTTCGCCGCCCTCACCGCTGTCGGATTTCGCACCGATCCGGTTCATCGCCACATTCAGCGTCTTATGTGCTTCCGGGCTCAGCGCGCCCAGCGACATGCCCGGCGTGACAAAGCGTTTGCGGATTGCTGTGATGCTCTCCACTTCCTCGATCGGCACCGCCTCGCCCAGCGGCTTGAGCGCCAGCAGATCGCGCAGATGGATGGGCGGGTTGCTTTGCATCTTGGCCGAATACTGCTTCCACATCTCATAGGAGGCGCGGTTGCACGCGGCCTGCATCATGTGCATGGAGGTCGCCTCCCACGCGTGAGTCTCACCCGATTTGCGGGATTTGTAGAAACCGCCGATGGGCAGCACGCTGTCCGTACCAGACCAGCCTTGTGCGTGGACACCTTCGGCCTTGCGTTGGATACCGGTAATGCCGATGCCGCTAATGCGGCTGGTCATGCCGGGGAAATATTCGGCGCACATGGCGCGGCTCAGGCCGACCGCCTCGAAATTCAGACCCCCCCGGTAGGAGGAGATGACGCTGATCCCCATCTTTGCCATAATTTTGAGCAGGCCCTGGTCGATCGCCTCGCGGTAGCGGGCAATCGCCGTGGTCAGGTCCACGTCCAACAAGCCGCGACCGATACGGTCGGCCAGACTGTCCTCGGCCAGATAGGCGTTGACCACAGTGGCCCCGCACCCGATCAGCACGGCAAAATAATGCGGGTCCACACATTCCGCCGACCGCACGGTGAGCGAACAGAACGTCCGCAGCCCCTTGCGCGTCAGGTGGCTGTGCACCGCGCTGGTCGCAAGGATCATCGGCATCGCCACACGCCCCTCGCCACTGCTGTGATCCGTCAACACGATGTGCCCCGCACCCGAGCGCACGGCGTCCTCCGCCTCGGCGCGGATCGTCTGAAGCGCGTCGTTCAGGCTGCTTCCTTCGGCAAAGGTACAATCCAGCGTCACCAGATCAGCGTTGAAATGGCCCATCAGTTCATCGAATTGCGCGTTGCCCACGAACGGACTGTCGAGCACCAGAATTTCGGTCTGGCTGCTGTCCTCGTCCAACACGTTCTTGAGGTTGCCGAACCGCGTCTTGAGGCTCATCACGCGGAATTCACGCAGGCTGTCGATGGGCGGGTTCGTGACCTGGCTAAAGTTCTGGCGGAAGAAATGGCTCAGCGGGCGGTACTTGCCCGACAGCACGGCAGAGGGTGTGTCGTCCCCCATCGAGGCCAGCGTTTCCTTGCCGTCCTCCGCCATCGGCGCAAGTATCTGCTCCAGCTCTTCAATAGTGTAGCCCGCAGCGATCTGGCGCCGGCGCAGCTCGTTCCCCTCGAACAGGGGTTTCTCGGTCA
>Ga0114953_1001645_pt1 | contig 15774 bp, 12 predicted proteins | sample SidtaG_FD_87298 | JGI IMG/M metagenome (GOLD analysis project Ga0114953, IMG submission 87298) | Marine algal microbial communities from Sidmouth, United Kingdom - Sidmouth_Male2 metaG | ecosystem: Host-associated > Algae > Red algae > Unclassified | place: Sidmouth, United Kingdom | collected...
CGAGGTTGGCGGCCGCCGCGGCGGTCGTCGGGTGCGGGGAGCCGACCCGCAACACACCGCGCTGGCGCGGGGTGACGAGGACGACCGCGCAATGACACACCCCGGCACTGGCAGCGGCCGGGCGGCTGCGGCCGCCCGCAGCGGCCGAAGCGCCACACCAGCGGCGCCGCACCGCAAGCACCCCGCCGCCACGCACGCGCAGACCGCGGCGCCCCAAACCCGGTCGGACCCCCCCCCCCGCCTGGCGCTGCCCCGCCGTGGCCGACAGGGCGACCGCCCGCGGCGCACTACGTAGGCGGGTGCCGGTACGCCTTGCTGTACAGCGAGGGGGTCAACGCACGGGGGGTTTGGGCCCGCCCGTGGCGGGGCACACATGTCTCCAATTTACAGGCGCTCTCCCAGACAGCGCGCGGCGGACAATTGCACGTGCGGCGGTACAGTACTTGGGGCTGCCTGTGGCGGCATGGCGTCCGCCGTGATCGACGTCGGCCCGACGCCCGCGCCGTCAGTGTCCGCGCCTGGTCCTGCAGGACCAGCTGGCGTAAAGGAACCGGGCGCATCAGCTCTCACGGATTTGTGATGTGAGACCTGATGTGAGAGCAGCATCCACCAATCAGGAGGCAGTATTCGAGCACGCCGACCGCCCACAGCGCCGTCAGACACACATCGACGTCAGTCCCCTGGGCGGGCCTGCAGCACAGACGCCGCCTCCGCCGACACGTCTGCCAGACATGGCGAGCCAGACACCAGAGCGACATCAGCCGCGTGTCTGTGGCCCGGGGCCCCAGACACGATGCTGCATCTGGTGCCGCCACCGTCGTGGCGCGCTCCACCGTCGTCGCGCCCACCCCCACCAGGACGCTGCGTTTGCATGTACCCCACCGTGTTCGCCCTCCTCCTTTGTTGCCCGCCTGCATGCGGCACCGACCCGGACCGGCCTGTAGGGGGTCAGGGTACTCCCCACGGTTCCTGTGCGCTCTCGGGGCGCCGTGCGGCGCGCCGGTGCCCGACGGCGGCAGCGGCGGCGGGCCGGGGGGTGCGCCCGCCGGCGCGCCGTTTTGGCGCTTTTGTGGCCTCCCGGTTGGCCGGGAGGCCTCCTGGCGGCCTCCACCGCCCTCGTCGACAGTTTTTGAGCTTCCCTGTTCCTCCTGGGTGCATCCACGCGCGGCGGCGGCGGCGGCGGGCGGCCGGGGGGGGCACCCCCCGGCAGGGATTTGGCGCTGTTTTTGGCCTTTCGGTTGGCCGGGAGGCTTCCTGGCGGCCTCCACGGCCCCCGCCGACCGTTCTTTAGCTTCCCTGTTGCTTCTGGGAGGCGCCACGCGCAGTGGTGGGGGCGGCGGGCGGCCCGGGGGGGCGCCCCCCGGCAGGGAGTTTTGGCGCCTCTTTGGTCTGTGATCGGCTGCGGCTCCTGCTCGTGGCCTCATGGGAGATCAAGACGGTGGTCCGCCGCCACCGCCGCGCCTCGTTCGTTTTCCTTTCGTCGGGAGCCACGATCAAGCTCGTGCAGTTACCGATCGGGTTGCCAGCCTCCCTCCTCCTGCTAGCATTGGACGTGTTGTCCATGTGCGCACCACCGCCGCAAGCGGCGGTTTGGTCGGGCGCGGGTGGAATGCACAGCTTGCACTCGCACGTCAAGGCCATGGTGGAGCCGTGCAACAACCGCGTCGGCGCGGCACCAAGCGCAAGGCCGGTGCAGATCGGCGGGAGGTTGCTGTACCTGGTAGTGAAGGCGATCACGGCGCCGCTGACGACGACGTGCGGGAGAGCGTTGAGATTGAACAAGTGGAGCCGAATGCGAGCCAGGAGCGTGCGCCTCGTCGGCCGCGGCGGGCGCGCAAGCACCCGATGCTACTCGTTGAGGACTACCTGCAAGAGGCACTCACTTTGTGCATCCGCCGGGCCTGCGGGCACGCCTCCTCCCATCCAATCCGCTCCCATGTGTCCCCGGTCACTGCCCGAGTGATCGGCGACAAGCAATCGCGCTCGCGGGCCATCGTCGTGCGCTCCGGCTCTGGCAAGCGCGACCTTGCTATCCTGTGGATCTCTTCCCGGGGGGGGCTCTTATGCTCATGCTTTGGGGGCACGCAGAACGCGTTGTTCCTTTCCGCGTCGTCGCGCAGTACGACCTGCGTCCACACCAAGGCGTTTGGATCCGCCCTGGCCGCCTCGGGGGTAAGTCGGGACGAGTTCCGGGCCCGCATGTGCTTGCGCGCTGACGCAGCCCCCTTTGCGGTAGCACAAGATTACGGGCCGTTGGTGGTCTGGTCTGTGCTCTACCATTCGGTCTTCTCCTTGGTGACGTTTAGCGCCGGCAACGCCGCGTCGTGCGTGGCGCCCGGGTGCCGGCGTTTTCGGGGGAGGTGTGGTCATGTGCGCGTGGTGCGGGAGCTCCAAGGACCGGGCGGCTTCAGGGACGTGGATTTTGGATCCGCGCCCGAGGCGTTGAAGGCACGCAAGGAGGCGCGCCGACCGAGCGTGACGCCGCGTGTCAAGGTGCTCAACGACGAGGAGGAGGACGACGGCCTGGAGAAGCAAGCATTGGACACGGTGCGGGCTCCGCATGACCCAGACCCCACCAACGTCTCTGCCCGCACCCGACGCAACATGCTGCCGTGTCGTGGGGAGCTCCGCCAAGGGGAGGTGTGGAACCGGACGGCGGATTGGCGGGGGATGTACATAAGCGGCTGTGAGAACACCAACGGCGGCAAGGCAGCAGATCTCACCATGCTCGGACGACTTTACGTGGAGGCAATGCGCTTCGGCGCTGTACAAGACATTCGCGTGCCGCTGGTCGAGCCCTATTGCGGTTCCTGTGGCATGGAACGTGACAAGCGGCACAAGATTGTGAAGGAGCGTGCGCTCCTGGTGACGCACCACCCGTCGGCTCCTGCCATGAAGGTACGTCTTTCTTTCTGGGAGTTGCTGGTTGGTGTTGTTTCCTGTACTGTGGGCGTGTACGAATGCGCCTCTCGTCCACCATCCCTTTTTCAACGCGTACTGACAGTAGCTGCTTCCATGCCATCATTTCTGGTCTCTTGTCTTCGTCTCGACAGGTGTGGATCGGCCGCTGGACGTGTGACGCCCCCAAGTGCAAGCGCGAGGTGGAGTACGACGGCAACGCGGACGGGCTGTTCTCCATGCGCCGACGGAACAAGAACCGGGAGTGGCTCGTCTACACGCGCGGTGTGCTCGACAAGTTGATCTCGTTCATCATTGCGGGGCGGACGACGTACACAGCCGCCACCCGTCACCTCTCCGCCGACGTGCTCTCATTCTGCCTCCGCCGCCAAGACGTGGTTAAGCTCGGTACGGCCGCGATCCGCACGTTCCGCATCCCACCCGAGACGGCACGGTGCCCCAAGTGCGGCCCAAGTCCAGACTTTATCGTGATTGATGCGCAGGCGCTGGGGTGCACCGATCCTGACGAGGTCAAACCGGTCCGGCTCACGGAGGATTGCCCTGTCCTCGACATCCCCGCCTCCAAGCTCTGCGTCGTCGAGCAGTCCTCCCTTCGAGTTGCCATCAACAAGGTCCTGCGCACGTCGTCACCTCTAACGTCGACGCAGGCGGACCAGATGCGGGCGTGGCACGCCAAGTCGACCACCGCCGGTCGGCTGTCGGCCGAGGGAGCTGCTGCTTTCGTCTTCTTCCATTTCTTTCCCCTCGGGGTGGAGGAGCCCGACGCGGACGGGGACAGGTCGGGCGCCGACGACAGCAAAGACGCGGCACCCGCGTCGGGTGACACCTCCACGGCGACGGCGCCAAAGCGGAAGAAGTCGAAATTCGGCCACACGCTCGAGGGCGCGCTGCGCGACGATGGTGACGGCAACCCGGTGCTCGGTGGCAAGGGCGCGCCGTTTAAGAAGCCGGTCGAGACCTGGCGGGACAGGCGGGGGTTGTGTGCTCCAGCGTTTGCTCGCTTCCCTCGGGACGACGACGGGGTTTGGATTTGCGTCCGCCCCTTTTTGCAAGCCTTCTTGACAGAGACAGTGACCAGCATGTTCATGCGCAAGAGCGAGCGCGCTGTGAAGCTGCTTGGCGACTCGATGCGGCTTAACTCCCGCAAGGGGTGGCGGCCGCTGATGCGCGCGGTGGACGACGTCGGCTTTGCGACGAGCTTCTTGGGACGGTTTGCTGACGAGCTCGACGAGCAACGCCGGTTCCGCGCGGCGGTCGGCGAGCTGCTGGTGCGCGTCATTGAGATTGAGACGTATGTCGACACGACGTTTGCCAATGAGGCGTCGTCGACAAAGAACAAGGAGAAGGGATGGCGCAACATGGAGTATTGTGGGCGGTGGGAGCACGTCCCGGCGCCATCCGAGTACAAGGCGTGGCGCGCGGAGCAGGAGATCGGCGGCGCCATGGAGGAGGACGACCCCCTCTTGTCTTTTGAGTTTTTTGCGGGCCTGCCGCGTGTTCGACCGGGGATCTCCGACTCGGAGGCGGCCAAACGCCGGGTCGGCTACCGCGGCAAGGACCGTCATGTCGCTGACGTCGAGGGGGAGGGTGACGCGTGCGGCAAGGCCTTTTCGGTCAAGACGGGCTTGACCCAAGGCGTCTTCAATGTCGTCTGCCCGCATGTGGTTACGCTCGGGTTCCGCTGCCTGTTCCATGCGGAGAGTGTCGGCGAGGCGTTGTCCATTGTACTGGAGCGGTTCCCCAAGCTGCCGCGGGTCATCTTTTATGATGTGGCCTGTAAGATCGACAAGAACGGCATGCGGCGCGTGCGGCCGATCTTCCGGGCGCAGGGCGTGCGGTGCCTCCTTGACCGACCGCACTCGATCACCCACTCGTGCTCCCCTGCGTACATGCCGGACGAGAGCTTAGGGACGACTGCCGGCGTCGCCACGCAGGCAGCAGAGGTCTCGCACTCCATCTCAGTCGTCAACCGTACGAGCCTAGCGTACATGGCGCCGCAGACCTACATGTCGCACCGCATGGTTCAAGTCGCCTTCATGAATGTGCGCAAGCTGTACCGGTTGCACTCGTCCAACGGGGGGGGGGAGAACGACCACATCCCGCTCGCGCCATTCTTCCACTCCAAGCTCGCCCATCAATGCGAACGTGTCTCCGTGTGCAGCTGCGCGTCGGCCGCGGACCTCGGCGGCAAGCAGATTGAGGGGGAGCTCGCGCGAGAGCAGCCGATGCCGGCGGCGCTCGGATCCGCGCCCCTCCTCGAGAGCAACGGCCACGACGGCGCCGGTGGCGATGCTGCTGATGAGGCCGGTGCAGCTGCGGACCCGGGCGATGCTGACAGCGACGGAGTTGATGATCCTGTGACGACTCGTGCTGTACGTGATGTGCTTGCGGACGACGACGAATTGGACGACCTTCTCGCAGGGCGACAAGGTGGAGATCGACACGGTGGAGATCGACCAGGCGGGGGAGCGGGGGCGGTCGGGGTAGGGGGACGTGTTGATCCACCCGGGCACTCGGACGAGGCGCGCAAGCGCTCGGCCTTTGAGCAGCTCCTTGACGACCACGCCGAGTGGGCTCGCACTCGGCCCCTGTTCAGCGGCGCGCCGATGGACACTCGACCATTGACACCGGCTCAAGTGCGTTTGTTGGCTGCGCTGACGGGCCTGAGGAGCCATGATGCGCTGCGGCCGCGCAATCGTGCCAACATCGACCTCGTGGCCGCGGACTTGCAGCGGTTGGTCGGCACGGGGTGGCTCGACGACGAGCTGATGAACTCATTTGTCGCCCTCCTCAACGACCGGGATCTACAAGTGGTGGACGTGCGGCGTGAGGAGCCGGGCGCTCCCAGCGAGCGGACGGACTCGCTGACGCCTCAGCGGCGACGGACGCGAGTGTTCAACACCTTCTTCTTTTCCAGGTTGTCGGCGACCGTGGCGGGCTACGACTACTCTGGTGTGCGCAGGTGGGGCATGAAGCTCGGCTTGGAGCTGGATGCCATCGACAACGTCCTCGTCCCCATCAACCTGCTCCGGTCTCATTGGGTGCTGGTCAACATTGACATCAAGGAGCGCGTGCTGCAGTTTTACGACTCTTTGTCGGTGAAGGATACCACTGGCGTCGTGCCCGTCCTGCGACGGTGGCTGCAGGACGAAGTGCGTGCTCGGCTTGGGGGGGACGCCGCGACCGAGTGGGCGGTCGACACTTGGCCGGTCCTGGAGGATGCGGGGCTCCCGTCTCAACGTGATTCGGGCAGCTGTGGTGTCTTCGTGCTCGCCGCTGCTGATTGCTTCTCCCTTGGGTGCCCATTGTCTTTCTCCCAAGAGGATATGTGTTTGTTGCGTGGACGCGTTGGGCTTGCTTTGTTTTTTGACGACTTGTACTACGCGCCTGACCTGCTAGGTGACCACCCATTCAATGAGCCCGTGCTTGGGCCGGACGACTTGTGGGGGGACGGGGAGGACGAGGACGTGGACGGCTTGCCTGTGAATGAGAGGGAGTAGGGACATACCGATGAGCGGCTCTGTTTACATACAACTCTTTATTCATAACGGTCCCATGTTGATGCGCAAGAGGACGAAGGCCACCAGCTCCAACTCGGGGGGTCGGCCGGTGGGTGGTTGGCGATGAGGGCGTCTTCGCTGTGCGATACAGAGCTCGAAAACAACGCAATGCACCTGGGGAAAATACATGGCATGCTTCACGCCTCAAGCGCGGTGCTCACACCCGTTTGACTCGTTGGCAGCCCGACCTCTATCGCCGCTTTTCCGGGCGAGGCGGGAGACCACGACTTGGCTAGATAGCAAAAAGCGCGGGCGAAGAAGGCGCCCGAGCAAGGGCGTGTACGCGGCATGCAACAAGCACCTCAGGGAGGGGGGGGGCTCCCTTGCAATCAATATCGGCGGTCTGCGACTCAAAATGCGGGGTCTCGGGAACCATGCATGGTCACGCCGTGTACAGCAGCGCAGTCGATTTGCAAGTAACCGTACTTTGCCTTCTCCTGCTACAAGTGCCGTCAGCGACTACCCTCGGCTCCTTCCTCAAGACCTCCGACCCCCGCCACCTGCTGCCACTACCCTGTCCACTTCCTGTCACCCCCGTGTCGCTGCGCTTGGCACCCCGGGCCCAGAGTGCCATCGTGGCGCAGTTCCGCAAGCTTCCATGCAGGCGGGGTGCGACCGCCCCCTCCCTCCATCTACCTCCCTCCGCCTCCCCGCCTTTGCCGGGTCACTCCCGCCCCGCCTGCCGCCACCAATCCTCCGTTACCCCCTCTGGCGTCGCGTCCTCCTCGGCGGCTGGGCTGCGGCGTACTGCTTCTACCTCGGGCGCCGCCGCCAACCTGGCGGGTTCGCTTAGGTGGTGCCGACGATGCACGCCACCTCCCTGTCGGCGCCCGCACAGGGCGGGGGCAGGTCGTTGGCGAGTGCGGTGGCCGTCACCAGGCCGCCGCCTGCGGATTGACGGTAGCGGGCTCCAAGCGCTGGGGGGGCGACGCGGTGGTGTCTGCGGCGCGTCTACCCCCGCTTACCGTCCCCGCGCCAGCGAAGGCTGCACGTTCGCGGCGCGCATCGTGCTAGTGCCGTGGTGTCGTCCTCCCTCCCCCCGCACCCTGTCGGCACCGTGGCGTTCCGCCCCCCTGCTTCCCGGGGTCTGGTGGGACAGGGTGGCCGTGACCGTTGGCGACGGGCTGTGGCGACATTTCCGTGCGCGGTGATGGAGGCTCCCACGCCGGGTGGCTGGGTACCGGTGCTGTGAGTGACTGAAAGCGCGTGTCGATGCGAACGCATGCACCTTCAGTGCGGCCGGGAACGGCGGGGCGGCGATGCCATTGCTTAGTGCGTTGTCAGGTTGATGGGCTGCGTGCCGTGTGCGTGGGTGGGAGGGGCAGATGTCTTTTGCGTCGCATCCAATGTCACTTGTAGTCAAGTCACTGAGAATAAAGTGCGCGTTGGGAATGATTCGGGCTCGACCAGGTGTTGTGAAGCAGAGTGAGGCTGAAGCGACAGTGTTGCAGCACAGTATGGGGATTGGGAAGGAAGGTGCAAGATGGAGGTCATCTTGGTAGAACGGCTAAATCCAGGAGGTATCTGGGTGCACGAGGAGAGGAGACTGTTTGTTCTGTACTGCACACAATGTCCCAGTAACGTAGCGTTGTGCTCGAGTAGAGGTGCGGTCGTACTCTACACGGCTGGGCGCACACGAGGTCTGCGTGTGTCGCACCTGGCATTTGTGGACCGCACACTGTTACTCATACCGTACGCGGCTCTGTCAGGCGACCGCAACAATATCACTACTCCTGATTCCAGCATCTCGTTCGATGTGACCTGGTTGCACTGAGGTGCACAGGGTCCGTACGAGTAGCGCGGCGTCCGCCATCACCCACATGCTCACGCGCGTCCTTTTTCAGAGCACTACCCAGAGCGCGTTCTGCCAGGGCCAGGACCGGGCCACTGCAAGAAGTTCGGAAAGCAAGCTCAAGTGCAACTCATGTGTCATGCGTGCACATACAGTACAGCTGGGGAGCGACCAGGGAGGCATCCACCGACATCATCCTGGATTCTCAGTAGGGCATCTGTTTGGTAGGACTCAACCTGCCCAAAGCAGGAGACAGTCGAGGTCCTATCGTCACATCTGCACAACAGAGATGCAGGCGGCTCCCAGTCTGGCCAGTCGCCTGGATTGTGGTGCCTTGCTTTCTTCTCGTACGTTAGCTCGGAGAGCAGTCCACTGCTTCGGTTGCGAGCAGGGCTTCCAGAGCGCGGCCTCATGAACGGTGGACGGCTGGCGGAGGGCAGTCTCTGGCGTGCACCGCGGCCCGTTTTCCCCGCATCAAGTGGAGGAAAAAAGACCAAGACCAGGCCGTGATGGTTCGATAAGTTCTCGACTTACTCAGCGTCTCTGCTGCAGATCGGTATCTTGCGGGAGCGTGGATCTCATTCCAATCTGATATCTGCGCCAAGCGTCGATGCTCTCGTGGACCTCTGCACAGTAGCACCCCGACCCACTCGTTGATGACCTTATCTGTCCGTTTCGTACCGTTCGCATTGGGAAGGTGGTTCGCGCGAGCCTTCGGCTGACGCTTGGCCGTGTCACGCGGGCACCCTGTACCTCTTCCCGCCTATTTTCCCCCCTTGCTCACGCGTGGAGCTCCCCGCTGGCGCCACCGACGTCCGCGGTACCGCGCGGTGTTGACGGCCAGGCGCGCTTGTCCTGTTCTCCGGCGGCAGCTGGACGGTCGCCCATTCTCCGCGGCGTCCGCGTTGCGGTCTTCACGATTGCAGGTGCGTTGCCAATCGTCGCTCGTTTTGAGTTGTGCATCGGGCGGGCCCGTGCCATTGCTCCTACTCCGGCAGTACGCTGTGGCGCAACGACGTGACCGTCGACGTTTCTCTTGTGGGCTCGTCGCGCGCATACCTGTCTGCGAGGGATAGAACTGGTTGGCTTGGCTTGTCCCAGCCCTTCCGTTGCCGTGTCGTCGGCGCTGCCGTGTGGTGCATCCGTACTCACGCACAATGTTTCACATTGCGTCCGTCTGCCCTTGCTGTGTTTCCTCTTGCACTGTCACGTGCCTTTTTCAAAACACCCACAGTATGGCGGTTGCGCCCATCGCCGTTGCCAAGTACGTGGCGGTCCTATCGCCCGACGAGTGCGCCATCCACAACTGGTCCGACGGCACCAACATCCTGCAGCGTGTCTTCTCTCTCAGCGCCCACTCCGTGGTGGCGACGCGGTGCTTTTCTACTCAAAAGGAGGCCCTGTGCTGGCTGACTGACCCCGTCCAGACCAGCGCGGTATGCGCAAGTGCGGCTCAAACTGCGCCCCCACCCCCTACCTATACCGGCTGCGCGCGCTGGGTTGCAATGGTGACGCCGTCGTCCACGGCCTCCTTCCAGCTCAACACGCACGGCTTGAATATGGCTCTGACCATGTTACGAGATCCGCTCGCGGGGAGCTGTGTCATGCGCCGCTTCATGGGCGCCTCTGACGCCACGGCGTGGCTCGCCACCCCCGCCGGTGGCACACTGCTGGAGATCATCGGGTGGTCTACATTTGGGGTGGGTGGTGGACAAGGTGGGCCTGCAGGTGCGGCCACGACGGTCGCTAGTGGGCGCTCCCCAACTCCACATGACCCCTCGGTCGCTTCCCTGTCGTTGGTCTCAACGACCACAATGCGGTCAGGTTGCGTGCTACCTACTCCGCGTCCCGCCTCTACCGGGCGTTCCAAGCCACCAAGCCTCGAAGGTGCCTCCCCCCCGGCGCGTGGAAGCCGGACAGCGCAGCGCAAGCGCCGGGCCGACGTTCTCGGAGGAGGGAGAGGTGCTGGCGCATCCAAGCGGGCATCAAGTGGCAGCACTCAGGCGGTCGGGTATGCTGCGGGCATTTCAGACGACGCATCGCAGCTGGAGGACGTGGAGGCCGTGGTCGACCTGACTAATCGGGCGGCTGAGGACAAGAAGCGCGCGGAGGAGGATCAGGTGCAGCGAGCGCTGGCGTCGCGCCGCGCCGCTCAGCGCCACAAGGCCTTCCGGACAATGCCTGGTGAGCCGCCAGAGCACCTCAACCCTCCGGGAACGGACCCGGACACGATGGGGCCGACGCTGTCGATGGCAAACATCCGCAAGTTCATGATCCAGCACCACGCCGAGTGGAAGGCGACGCAAGTATCCGGCGCTCCATCCAACCCGAGCCGTCGATCACCGTCGATGGGCTCACGTCCCACCCGGAGCTCGCCACCTACAACCCCTGCTGCTGATGATCGTCGGCCGCGAGCCACACCTGGTGACCACGCGCGGCGGCTGCACGCCGACGACGGGGAGCACTCGTCTCGGCCGGCGGTCGTGGGCGACGACGCCGCGGCGCCGACCCCTGCGTCCCAATCGGCAGCGCTCTCGCGCGCGCCCAAGGCCAGTCCTCCCGGTGCTATTGGACACCTGGCGGCCACGGGCGAGTGGGACGCGGTTTGCAAGAAGCTACTCGCTCGGAATACCGGCGCGTTCGTGTCCGGCGGGCCCGGCGTCGGCAAGTCGACCTTCCTCAAGCGCCTCCGCGTGTTCCTCACGGAGCAGTTCTCAGCCACGGGCGAGGTGGTGGTCATCGCTCCGACTGGCACGTCGGCAAAGACGGCCGACGGGTGCACCTACCACTCATTTTTTGGTTTTGAGCGCGAGTACAAGCCACAGATGGCGGACCCGGAGGAGGAGGCGGCGCGGCTGCTCGGCACCCCGCGCTTCAGACCGATCAAGCAGCGGCTCTCCGTCGTGCGTGCGGTGCTGCTGGACGAGGTCTCGCTTGTCAGCGCCGCCAACCTCGACGTTATGTTCCACCTCCTCCTTTTGAGCCGGCCGCGGGACGACCCACCGCCGCTTTGGTTTGCGTTCGGCGACTTCTTGCAGCTGCGGCCGGTCCTCGGCGCGTGGGCGTTCACTGGAAAGACCTGGTCGGCTCTATTTGGGGACGCCCTACTGGAGTTGACTGTCGTCCACCGGCAAAAGGACCCGGGCTACATCCAAGCCGTCCACGACGCGCGCCTCGGGCTGTGCTCGGACGCTGTGCTCGACCTCGTCAAGGTGTGCGCTGTGGAGGAGGAACAGTACAAGCAGCTGCAGAGCACCGTGCTGCACCTCATGCCCATCAACAAGGACGTCTTCGCCCACAACCGGAAGTGCCTGGACCTGCTTTGCGACGGGACGCCCGCGACGATTTCCAAGGCCGTGGACGTGGCTATCATTGACAAGGACCGTGACACGGCAGCGGCTCAACCGGTGCTTCCTCGCGTTTCGGCCCCGACCATCCGCGCGGCGTTGATGGATTGCGTGGCGCCTCCCTCCATAGCTCATTGCCTTCACGCCCGCGTGATGATCACGACCAACCGGATGAGCTCCCTCGGCGTCACCCACGGCAGCACGGGCTTCATTTCCAAGTACGGGCTCGACGGGGTTCCCGTCGTCCGATTGGAGAAACACCCACTCCCGCTCGGTGTCGAGCGCGGGGCACCGGGCCTCCACGACGCGGGGGACGACTGGATTGAGGTGATGTGTGGGCCCGTGCAGTTCACGGCCCGCATTCTCGCGCACCCCGGGGTTCTCGCCGAGCGCTCGCAACTTCCTTTCGTGCTGGGCTGGGCCACGACAATCCACATGTCCCAGAGCCTGACCATCTCTGCTGCTGTTGTCGACTTGCACAAGGCCTTCGAGGCGGGCATGGTGCACACGGCTTTGGGGAGAGTGCCTACCAAGGGGTCCCTGTACATCAAGTCTTTCTCAGCTGGCCGTTTGTTTGCAGATCCGGTTGCTTTGCGCGTGTACCGGGAGTGGCGCCGCTTGTAGTGAATAGGTTTATTTATAGACGACGACCTCAGTGTATGATGCATGTCATGATCAGTCCAAACCTAGAAAAGCGTCGACTTCAGTGCTCATCCCCAACCTCCATCTCTGACCCCGGCAACGACGGCAGGGCATTCCAAGCCACGTCTCCCAACTCGGTGCCAGCACTAAGCGACGAAGACATGGGCGGTGACGCACTCGACAAAGGCCCACTTAAGTGATGCCCCGTCGCAGCAGTCTGCGAGTCATTCATGGGCTCCAAAGGAAAAGAGACAAGTGACGAAGAAGACATCCCAGTTGGGGTCAACCCCTCACCTCCACGACGTAAAACGGAGCGTAGCTCAGACGGAGCGCCAGAAGCGGGGCCCGGCGTCCCTCCTCCACCACCGTGACTGACCACGCCGCCCAGCGACGCCGTGTGCAAAAGAGCACCTCGTTCTCCACAGGTGACACCGACAGCTGGCATAGCTGGCTCGCCTGGCGCGGCGCCCCCACCTTCCTCTCCAGCACACTGATCTGTCGCTCCAGTCAGCGCCACCGTGGGCACAACAGCATCGCCACTCCCTCCTCGGGCACCACCGGCAGGCGGTGGCGCCAAGTGACCCCCCGCCGCGCCGGCCGCCACTCCGTCAACACCTGAGGCGCCCACAGCACACTGTGTCGCCGACTTGACGCTCTTCGCCGTCGCCTTTCCGGCACGCGGGGCAGCAGCCGGACGTGATTTGGCCGTTGTCTTGCGAGGAGTTCGAGGCCTCTTCACGCCTTTGGGCGGTCGATCCGAGCTCGGAGTTGAGGACGGATGCCGCACCAGGTTAACCAGCGCGTGCTTGGATCCGCTGCCTTGGGATTCCGGAAAGGCCGCCGTCGCCGCGGTTGGTCGCTCGGAAGCAGCTTGCGAGGAGCCGCCTGCGGGAGGCGACGGCGGAATTCGCTGCAGCATCTTGGCCCGCCGAACCTGTGTCCGCCGCACTCGCCGTTCTGCAGCTTCCTCCACTTGCTCGGCAGACAAGCGCACGTCCATAGCGGCAATTTGCCGCTCGAGGTCCACTGCCGTGTCGGTAGGCGCAGGGGCGATGGACCCTTGTGCAGGCCGCCCGCTCGTGCCATTAGGAACCGCCCGTGTTGATGCCGCCTGAGGTTGGCGCAGTCCACTGGAGAAGAACTCATGACGACCCGCCGTGGAGAGGCGGCCGTGCCTTTGCACAGAAGAGCGCCCCGTAGCCGCCATCCGCTCGAGTATCGGGCCAAAGCGCTCCTCCTTGACGACGAGCAACAACATGCACGCCACGACGACGGCCAGCCGCATTGGCTTGCTGTAGTGCACGCGGACGACCGTCTCCGTGTCAATCAGCTTGGCCTTGCTGAAGTAGCGGCTCCTCCCCACGTCGATCTCCTCCAGCACGCGGTTGATCCCCTCCATATCCACCAACATGTTCCACCTTGAGGAAGCCGCCCGCCGCTTGCGGTTGGCCTGGTACGCGAAGGTGCCCTGCGGGGGCAGTACGGCCCCCAGATCTTGCGGTGCTTCCCACGTTGGCCACCACTTGGAGTTGATCTTGTTGACAGCCGCCCACTCGGCGGCGCTTCCGTTGGGGTCCGTCCGGGCGGTCGGCAAGTCGGCGCCCGGTACAGTGCGGGCCAAACACAATAGGCTGTGGTCCAGCAGCTTGCGCAAGATATCAGCACCGTCAGGTTGACTGCCAACGCCGCGTAGAACGGCGCCGACGGTCTCAACGGCTTGGTCGTTGGGGAACACCTTGGGTTGCCTCTCAAAGACGAGGTGCGACGGCGACGGGCCGTTGACGACGTCGGCGTCTGCCGTTTGACGTTCTTGGTCGGAGAGCGTGTCCTCGAGGGCGGCGGCCGCAGCCTGGCGGGCGGCCGACACGACGGTACCGCCGTTGGGAACGGCCGGCTCGAACAACTCGTCAACTTGCATAGCAGTAGAGCGCGCGTGGTTGTCGGCAGCCGCAGGCGCAGCAGAGCCGGTCAGGTCGATGCTCGCCGTCACCAACGAGGACGGGCCACCTGGGCTCTGCGTGAAGGACATTCCCCCAGTAGGAAGAGCGAGCTCGTCATCCGAGTCGTTGCTGCCACTCTCACCTTGTGGCGCCACAGGCGCTTGCAGCCCGGAGGCGGCCACGTCCGCCGAGGGAGCCCCCATCTCAACCGCATCGCCCTCTCCAGTGCCAGCTCCTCGGCCAAGGGGCGTGCTCGCCACGCTTGCCGCCATCGCGGTTCCGACGTTGGATTGCACCACCAACCCACCGTCGGGCACGTCCTCCTTCTCGACCAGGTCGTCGTCGACCGCGGCTCTTGCCTTCTGCGGGACGGCACCCAACAGCACAGCGTTTGCTTCAGCAAGAGCGTCAGCCTCCATGAACCGGTACGCGTAGGCGAGGCCGCAGTTCACCACTCGCTCGGCGTGCCGGTCGTCGTCGGCGAAGAAGCCCATACGGTCATACACCCGGATCCAACGATGGCATGGAGCCTCCCGTGGATTGTCGGACACCAACATGCGGCTCACAGCGGAGTGAATGGACGCACCGTGAGGGGCCAGGTGGGCGTCGAGCTTGGAGGTCGAGTCGTATACGTTGCGTAACAGCGTGCAGAGGAAGGTCGTCTGGTTGTCGTCGGAGATGCCCAAGTGCTCGAAGAACTGGCTGTAGACGCGGCGCTCGACGGCCGTCACCTCGGCGACATCCACCTCCTCCGTCATGATGCACTGTCCAAGGCATGAATGGAAGCACGACCACACCGTCACGCGCAGAGTACCAGGCAAAGAACAAGACCAAGAGTACGATTAGTACCACATGTCTTCTGCAGGCGCCTCCGAATAACAAATAGAAGAAACCCAGCATGCAACCCCGCGCATCACACGCAGTCCGCCCACCAGCAAGGCAACGTACCAGGAGCCCTTTAAATAGGGAGGCCTCCACGGAGGAAACACCAAAATAACAGAACCGCCGGTGCCCTGGCGGAGCAGCTCAACCACGGTACATGCAGCAGACGGCGTGAGCCCGCCGAAGACCGGGACTCGGGGGACAGGTGGGGGGAGGGGGCAAAGAAGCCACAGTGACGGGCAGAGCCCAGAAGCGGTGGAGGCGGGCGCGGCGCAGGAGGCTAGGCACAGACGGAAAGGTAAGGTGGAGAGCGGGAGGGGAAGAGGAGCGGGTGGCCAGCATGGGCAACGGGCGGGGGGGGTGGAAAGAGCGCGAGTTGGTCCGCGCTGGCGGGGTCGACAGGCTCGACCAAGACGGGGTACCGATTCGGCCATCTCCAAGGGGGGTGCTTGCGCGCGCAGACGAACGTGATGCAGCAACGGCGTCATTCGTGGCCCCAATCTGCACGATCTCGACTTCTGTCAACGATGCATGATGAAGGCCGTGAAGCGCTGGATGCTCGACAATCGCTGGCGCGAGGCACAAAATCGCCACTGATGATTGGAGGGACAATTTAATTGTCCCCCCCCCCCCCCCCCCCCCACCCCACCGCACCCCCCCCCCACCACCCCCCCCCTCGCCCACCCGCGCCC
>Ga0114953_1001648_pt1 | contig 15771 bp, 19 predicted proteins | sample SidtaG_FD_87298 | JGI IMG/M metagenome (GOLD analysis project Ga0114953, IMG submission 87298) | Marine algal microbial communities from Sidmouth, United Kingdom - Sidmouth_Male2 metaG | ecosystem: Host-associated > Algae > Red algae > Unclassified | place: Sidmouth, United Kingdom | collected...
ATCCAGATATATCCGGATATATCTGTTGGAATCTTCTCGCCATCCAATGTGAGAGCAAAACGGAAGACACTGCTGGAAAGCTCACCTCCTGCTCAGGCTCTTTGTGGAAAGACTGATGAACATCAGATGCTGCTGCGAGCAGGATGCCGCTGCTTAAAGCACGGTGCTTTATCCGAATCATTATTCCGAAGCCCCTGGTGGCGAGTGCTCGACGTCTCCCGTCGGCGATGTCATCCCCCCAGGCCAGAGTTAAGACTGCTTCTATGCCTCGCTCCTGTGGAGGGCCTGGAGTGATGGAGGTGCCCACTGGCATTGGGTCTGCGGTGGGTGACGTCGGAGCGTGCTGCTGGAGGTGGTGGGGTCTTGGTCGCGGCCCCCTCTTGCTCCCAGTTGGCTCGGCGGCGTGGATGCCAATGGACCGCTTCTTTCACAGCAATCATTGCTGCCGCGGAAACCCGCTTCTCTCCGCGGCCCCGCTGGCGGCCTGGCTCCATGCCTCGATCTTCCGCATTGCTGATCGGGCTCGTGCGGATAGGTAAGTTAGCGCTGCTCTCTTTTCTCAATGTGTGCTCGACTGTCTTAATCACTCGGACTCTTGCACTGGGGACATTTCGTGATCACGGTTGAGCTGTGACTCGCCGGGAGCTGATTTATGCTACGGCCGGCTCAACAGCAACCGGGGAGAGGAGATGAGGTTGACGGGGGTATCTCTGGCCGGCTTAACCCGCTGACTGCTGTTCCTATGCCTACGATGCGCGTTCTTTTCTTTGATGTATGTCGTGGTCGTGTCTCCTTGTTGTAGTCGTATGGCAGCCGCGGCGCGGGTGCCCACCACCCCCTGAGTCTGGAGTCCGGTCCTGCAAATACGGCATTTGAACGTATCGGCAGCGGCTGCGTTTGAGGTGGGGGTCGTGGCGGCCGTGTCAGCCGGCCTGGCTGCCGGATTTTGTTTCCATGTGTCCATACCCTATAAACCGCCCGGTTTCTTTGTTTTCCTGCTTGATACCGGACCGCGTCCGGACAAAGCTCCCACTCCACAGCGGGTAGGCGTTCCGTACCATCGTGGGTCCCTCTCTTGGGCTTTTTTCGCTTGCGTGTTCCCCGTTGAAGTTGATGGAGAGCTGCCACTGTGTCCAACGAGTGATGCAATGGAAGGATAACTGCGACTGTGTCCAAGGTGTGTCGATTCTCTTGCTTCTTCTCTTTACTTCGAAAGCTTCTCACACCTTCCTCCCTAACCCGGTCTACCCTACGCGCTTCACCTCGTCTCTGCACGGGCACCCGTCATCCATCTCGCAATGACGAACAATGAAGTGATGGTAGTACGTCTCAACCGGCTTGTGCTGGATCTCGACGCCGGTTGTGGCCTCCCAAGCGGGGCGCGACGCGTGGGCCTGCATGGCTGCCTCGCGCCGCTGGGACGTCCGGATGTTGCTGTGTGCCGCAAAGATGCGGGAGCGTACAATAAAGCGGCGCTGGGTCATGTACGAAAGACTTTTCTTCGAGCGCTTCTTGATCGAATGTTGCCGCTCTGCGCCGGACGTGTCGTGCTTGCGCGAGAGGTTGGGGTACTGCTTCGCGTTAAACACCGGCGAGCACGTGTAGTTGCACCTGTGAAACCGGTCGATGAACCAGGTGGTGCACGCACCGTCCATCATCAAGGGCACGTGACGCAGGGCGCTGCGTTGAGCTCGGCAGGCGGTGTCAAAGTAAACGACACGAGGAAAGCTTTTAAAACGCTGCAAGAGGGCCGACACGACGTGCGCGGGGCTCTCTGTCTCCCGCAACAACTCAAACCCGCCTGTGTAGCCGCAGCCGCACACAAACGTCACAACCTCGGGCGCGCGAAGCACGCTGTCCGGGAACGTGTGCCGGCAGTCGTCCACGTCCCAAGCCTTGACCTCCTTCACCTTGTTGTCTTTGTTACTGTCCTTGTCCTTGTCTGCCTGCTTTCCCTCCCGCTTGCCCGTAGCTTTGGCCCGCTGCTTCTCCGCCGTTGAGTCTTCAGGAAAGCCACGGAGGACGGGCCTGCCTGGCCAAGACTGCCCCGTCCGCAGCTCGTCGGCCTGTTCCAACACGCGGGCCTTGGACGGCCCTTTCGCAACGACGTGGGTCACTGGCGGCTGGACGCCAATGGAGAGCAGCCACTCCCGATAGGTCGCGGCGTCGCCTACCTCCCACTTGTCGCGATACGCCTGAGAGACTGCCTTGGCCTTGGACTCCCAGCGTACCATCGTTTCCTCCTCTGCTACAAGGCAGAACAGCTTGAGATCGCCAACAGCTTGGCAGAGGTTGGGCTTTGCGTCCATGGCCGAGCGTACAAGGAGCCGGAACTGCCACATGAACACAATAGGCATCACGCACGGCGCCAGTTGAATCCACTCAGAGCTGGACGCCCGTGACATGAGCGCCCGCGCCAGGACCTGCACATCTACGAGGTCGCAGCCAACAAACACGTTGAGGACAGGCTCTGCGAGCATGGCCGCCACGAAGGACGGCACGGTCATCCACCGATCCTTGTCGACGTCCGCGTCGCCGGACTCGGAAAAGAAGTCGGTGCAGACACACAAAACCTCCTCCACCTCCCCCACGGCGGATGGCTCGGGGCGGTCGGCAGGCGATAAGCCGCCCGCCAGCACCGGTAGGCCCACCGTCTCACCTTCAACGAACGGCTCCTCCGCTGTATGCGGCTCAGCCGCGGCCTCATTGAGGCGGCGGTCGATGACCACCGACCGTGTGTAGCTCGCCGACTCCTCCTCGACGCCGACGGTCCCCCCGCCGACGACCGACTCCCCGTCGACGGTCCACCCCGAAGGAGCGGACGACTCTGGCTCGTTGCCCACGAAGCACGAGCCGGCTGACACAGCTTCTGCATCCAGCATGCGTCCCGGTACCGACGCGACGTCTGACACCTAGACCGGGTTGCGGTAGTCCACGTTTGGGGACAGGGGCTGCGTGTCGGCCGACATGGCAGCTGCGGCCGAAACCGCAGCCGCGGCCGCTGCCGTCGCTGCGTCGGCGGGGGCAATCACGGCATCGATCGCTGCAACGGAGCGAGCGGCTCTTCGTCGCGCTGCGGCGCAGCTAGCTGCCCCAGCCATGATGGGGAGCCAAAACGGCAGGCGCGTCGCGGGCCAGGGGCCGTGAGCGAGAGGGTAAAGCGCAGCGGATGGTGCATGGGAAGTTGGGGCTTCAGATGGGCTGCCAGGGTGCCGTCAATGGCAGGGCAGAGCGTGATGAAGGTTGAAGGAGATGGTGAGGTGGAGCACGAGCGGCAGGGCCGCATGCAACGGCGGGGTAGAGCCCGGTGGAGGGTGGGGAGGGGTGGTGGGGTGGAAGACGCTCGACAGGGCTGCCGTCAGATACAGCGCCCATCTAGAAGGAGAGCGGGAGGAATGGTGGGGAGGCAGGAGGAAGAGGTCGCGGGGAGGCTGGTGGGATGGAGGGTGGGAAGACGGACACGCGGCAGGGGTCGCGGGACGTTGGCTTCACTGTTGTGAGGCCCCAGACGGCCGCCCACTGGAGGTCTCGAGCCTCAGCGGGGGGTGAGCATCGGACAACCATGACGGGGCAATGGCATGGTACAAGACCGGGCACGAAAAAGGGGCCCTATGGGGGGCGGGGGCAGCCAAAGAAAAATGCCCCAGGCATAGCCGGGGGAGCAAAGTCCACGGCGGCAGTCACCGCGGCAGTCACGGGGAGGGCAAGTGGGGGGCGGACGCTCATTTCGGGGCAATGGAAAGGCGCCAGGCCGGCCTCGAGTAGGGTAACCGTGGGGGGCGGGGGCAGGCAAAGAGAATTGCTCATGGGATTGGCGGGGGAGCGGGGTCCACGGCGGCAGTCACGCGGGGGGAACGTCGGGGGAGGACAGTCGGGCTGCGCCACGAGTGGCGTCCCTCCCATCAAAGTGTGAACGATTGCGTGGCATCGAGAGCACTCATAAGGACCGTGAGACGCCCCAACGCATCACGGCAGGGGTCCACGCTGTGGTCCGCCAGGACCCATAGATCATGTGGCACTGGGCAGGTCAAGGAGCAGGTTTGCGGCCGGGTTGACGGGTGGTTCGCAGCTGGCCATGGACACGGTGCTGACAGCAGATTCCATCAGCAGTGCGGCAGCGGGGCGCTACCTTTCAAGTTCAAACTCGTTATACTTGCTCTCTCAGTGTTGGGCGAGCCTAACGTTACCTCCACTGGACCACAGGGACAGGGGGTACTGTTAATGTGCTGTACACAGAGAGATCGTGCAATTTCGTAGTTCTGAGTCCATTTTACACAACTTGAGCAGAACGTCGCCCCCCCGTCTCTCTAGCGCTTGACTACGGCGGGATGTGCGCGCGAAGAAGACGACCAGTACCACGCTAAAGTCCAAGACGCCCATCGGCCGTGACGCCGGCCGACGCAACACGTACTAGAGCGGGTGCGCAGGTGAGTCTACATTGTTGTATGCCGGCTGGAGAGAGAAAAGAAGGAGAGACAAAACTGAAAGCTTGCGCAAACGACCAAAGCAAGAGACGTGTAGTCTCTCCATCTCTACCACCTGCACCACGACCCACCCCACTAACCCTTCCCCCCTATTCTCTTCGCCAGCAGCTCCGCCGCAATGCGCCGACGGTAGTACGACGTGCTTCGCCTCATGGTCCTTAGGTCCAAGCTCTGCGCGACGTAGTTCATGTTCTCCACCGTGAAGACGCTGCAGTCATCCATATTCTCCGGGGAGCGACACCACGCGTGCTCAACCGTCCTCTCGCGCTGTGGTGTCTTGTAGTGCTCGGCCACGTCGACCAGCCAAAGCCGCACTCTCTCTGCGACGATTTGGTTCCTCGCGCCCAGGGAGTCGTACAACGAGATGGTTCCCGCGGGCTTGTCAACAACGACCAGGATCCAATGTGTGTTGCACTCGCTGACGGGGATAAAGAGCTTGTCCGTCGCCAACGCGTCAAAGTTCTTCGTCTACCGCTGCACCGCGTGGTAGGAGTACTTTTGCTGGTGCCACAACTTGGAGTAAAAGAACGTGTTTAAAAAGTAGTGGGTGGGCGCCGTCGGGTCGTCCGCCACAGTGCGGTCATTCCGCCACTGCATCAGCGTGACCATGCCGTTAATGCACTCGTCGTTGAGCCAGTTGTACGGCATGAGCCGCTCAAGCTCCGTGAATGCAATGGGGATCTTGCCGACGTGCAGGATGGTGAAGAGACCGCGCGTGTGCGGCCGTTTGCTTGCCGCCAGCGTGGCGCAGACGGCGCACTGCGTCGGCGGAGACGCCGGGTCCGCCTCGTAGATTGCCACCGGGTTGTCGCTTTTGGCGTCCGCCGTGACCGCCGGCTCCTCGACCAACAAAAGAGGCACCCGCCAGCAGTCCTTGGTCTTGGGCCCCACATCCTTGACGGACTCCGTGGCACACAACTTATTGACCGCGCCGTCCGTGCCGCCCGGCTCCGAAAGCAAAAACTCTAAGCCATCGCCAGGCGAGGGCGGCGTCACGGGTAACACTTGAGCGAAGGCCTCTAGCGCCATCGTCTGAACGCCCAAGTCCAGCTCCAAGTTTTCTTCAACTGCACAACCAGCTGCAGAGCCCGGTGGCAGACCGCCCGCCTCAGTGGTTCCCCCGTCGGCATCTCGGCCGCCCTCAGTAGATGGAGCGTCCTCCTCCTTGCCGCTGCTGCTGCTCTCGCCGGCAGAGTGCTCCAAGTCACCGCTAGAGTACTCCGAGGAGCTGTCGGCCGATTCTTTTTGGACGCCGCCATCTCCATCACTGACCAAGTCCACAAAGCTCCCGTCCTCGCTTCCGGTAGACTCCTGCCCCACGTCGGTGGCGCTTGCGGCGGCAGCAGTGGCGGCGACCGCGGTAGGAGAGTGCAGGTTGCGGACGAAGAAAAACTCGTGGAAGAGTGTAGTCGACGCCCACTGAAGAGCCTTCTCTTGTTGCTTTCGCGTGCGAAATCCCCGGCTGTCCTCCAACGGTGCAGGTGGGGGGGCACGTGGGGTCTCGCCCAGGACCTCAGCGAAAGGGCGGAGCTTGAGAACCTCACCCGTGGTCACCGCGACCGTGTCCGTCGCGCTGGAGCGAACGCGGTGCCTGATCACCGCCCGCACAGTGGCGTTGCGGACGCCACAGGCGTAGGTAATGGCCATGTTGGCCCTTGGGGCGTCCATGCCCGGCCGCAACATGAGCTTGATGTAGTCCTGCAAGACTGCGAGGATCTGCCCATCTCTGAGAATGCAGTTGAAGCGCCCACTCTCCGCCTCATCCTCGCCACAGTCACCGCATTGGAAGGCCGCGTCGGGGACGACCAGGGTCTCGGTGAACTCGCCGACGACTTTGGACACTTGCTGCCGCGCCTGATCGTCCTCCCCGTCGGCGTACGCGCCCGTGTTGCGGAAAAAACTTGAAGGTACTCCGATGCCGCCGCCATCGTCGAGCGCGCAATGACGCACGCTCCCAGCACGGCGTCGCGGAACACGCGCACGCAGACCGTCTCGGGGCCGGCCGCAAACAGACCGTCCTCGGCGCCGTCATACTCCACCAGGTGACCGCTGCTGCACGTCCACTTGTCGACGACGACTTCCAGACGGCCGCGCACGGTGTACTGGTCCGCCTCCCAAGTCTGGACGTCGCGTCCACGACTAGGTAGCCCGCATACGAGGCACTCAGGCTCCACATTCACGCGCTTTAGCCGCCGGAACTCGCCGTGGTCCCTAAAGCTATCCACGGCGGCGCTGTCCGCGTCGCACAGCGCCACCTTGGCAGCGCACGGAAACATATTCCTCGCGCGCCGCTGTTGGGGGGGCTTGTCGGGCTTGGGGACGGGCGCAGCAGCGGCAGCCCGGCGCGCAGCGCCAGGACCAGCAATACGGGGCTCCTCTTCGTCCAGCACCCCGTCGGGGCCGAGTGAGAGCCCGTCCTCGCGCTCCATCTCTGCCCTTACCTCCATGGACTCGGCGTCGACGCGCGTGATCCTGTTCACCGCCTTGGCGTGGATGCAGCCCCACGGCCGCGACTTGCACGACAGCTGGCAGCAGGTGGCGAGCTTGAACTTGTTTCTGGTTGGCCGGATGACGACCGCCGTCCAAATGTTATCATAGCGCACGGCGTGATTGGGCCCGTTCCTGCGCCTGCCGGCCATCGTCACGTGGTAGGTGATCGTCGGCGCCAGCTCCTCGTCACTCTCATCGGAGCGGTGTGGCCCGATGGTCAAAGGGAGCAGCGTGCAAAAGTCGAAGCAGGTAGTGGCGCCAAGGTCAATGGCGATGGAGTCATAGGCCCGCAAGAGCGCCAACGCGTGCCGACGCGTGCTGCTGCGTCCGAGCGCCGCCTGCATCTGGGGGTACTCCATAACAACCCCCGTAGACGCCGAGCGGACGTTGCCAAGCACGCCCGAGCAGCTGCAGAACGCCAGCATGCAGGAGTTTGAGTAAGAAGACCACGTCACGATGGGGTCGCGCGCCTCGATAACGACGAGCACTTGAGCGCCATGCACGCACGCGCCCGTCACGGCCGGCGTGGCGCCCATCCGTGCCGTCATACCGAAGGCCACGAGAATCCCCGTCTTGTAAAGCTCCATGAGGACATCTTTCCCGATGGGAAGGCGGTCGGCGGTGGGGGCAGCCGGTGGACGACGATGCACCGACAAGGGCACACCAGGAGCGATAACAGGGTGCGGAACGCGGGTTGAAGTACGAGCTCCGGAAGCCACGTTGGGGGCAGTCGCCGCGAGGGCGAAAGCAGTCGTGTCGCCGTCAATGGCATGGTCGGCGTCGGCCGCCAATGCAGGGGCTGCATCAAGGGCCATGTCGGCGGCAGCTGCGCTGGAAGGCGCCGCGACCACCGCGACAGAAGCCGCCTTCGGGGATGCAGTGGAATGAAAGTCCCTCCTGGTGCCCCCGTCGAGGCCCTCGGCGTTCTCAAGGCCCCCCCCCCCCCCCGCCCCCCCGCCGGCCCCCCCCGCGCCCCCCCGGCCCCCCCCCCCCCCCGGCCCCCCCCCCCCCCCGGGCCCCCCCCCCTCCTCTTCCCCCCCCCCCGTTAGGTCCCCCCCCCCCCTTCGGTAGTGCCCTCCCCGTCGGAGCCTCCCCCAAGGTTGATTGTCCGCCCCGACATGCACCCCTAGTCCTCCCCCAACATCTCCATCGTCTCCATTGTTGCCATGCAGAGCTTGCACGTCCCCGGGCGTATCGGCGGTCGGGTACAGTGAGGAGGCGATCAGGATGTTGGTATCTTCGGGCCCATCGACAAAGACGGGTGGGTTAGCCACAAAGCCGCAGCGAAGATGCGACCGCCGCATATCGTAGAAACTCGGACGGCATGAAGGAACCTCCGGGGTGCCACACAATGCAGCCGTGGGAGGCAAGGGCCGCCCCTGCAGTGGTCTGCCGCGGCTATGGCGGCGGGAGATCTGCCGGCGAGGGTGCGACGACGGCCGCAACGAGCGCAACCGCACCCGTACCCGCCACCACGCACGGCCAAGCAGCCGGCGGAGGAAGCGAAAGCAAAGGGAGGCCGTACAGCGGGCGAGAGCAGTGGCGATCTTGGCGCCCGCGGCGGGCGCGGGCACCCGCGGGCCAGCGGGCGCGGGCGCCCGCGGGCCAGCGGGCACAGGCACCCGCGGGCCAGCGGGCGCGGGCGCCGGCGGACCAGCGGGCGCGGGCGCGGGCGCCGGCGGGGCCGCGAGGGCGGGCGCCGGCCCGCCGGCGGGCGCGGGCGCCGGCCCGCCGGCGGATGCGGGCGCCGGCGGGGCGGCGCACGCAGGCGCGGCGGGCCGGCACACGCGGGCGCGGCGGGGCGGCGCACGCGACGGCGGTTGCCGGCCCGCTGGAAGCGACGACCCCGCTACCACGCTCGACAGAGAGGGGTCGCGTGACAAGGGCGCGTGTCGGCTTTCTCGCAGCGCGCCCAGAGACGGTGGCCAGTGTCCCCATTCCCGAGAGCAACCTCGATAGATCTTCCGGACCAGTCTCTCACCAGAGGTCCACGGCCTGATCTCGACTGAACGTGATTTGGCCAGCTATTTTGCAGGTCCTTCATCGGCCCGGCTGACAGCAACAATGAGCGAATGAATGATCGATATTAAACATGCGGGCACCCTTCCCAGAGGGCCGCTACAGAGCCCGCAAAATTGAGCCCTAGCCCGATGAAATGTAGGATCGAGCCCTTAAAACCAGAGCGGTACCAAATCCTAAGGCCGCTGTCAGGGCCCTGCGGCGGGGTACTTCTCGGCATCTGATTGGTGGCCCCATCGGCACACAAGGGATGATCGAATCATGGCGTACCGAGAGTCGAATCCGGGCTGGAAACGCGTCGAATGAAGCCCATAGAGCCATATGGTCACATCTCGCCGCAAGATCGAGGGTCCTCCTTTGCGAGACTGTCGCCACCAGCGTCGCAAGTGCGTCCTGTTCGTGCATGTAGTACGTCAAGATCTCAGACACGAAGCAAACGTTTGCATCGGATTCAACGAGAGGACCTCGGAGGGCTCTCGGCACTCCTCCCATCACCGCCGGCTGCCGCCGGCCGCCGCCCGGTGGCGGCTGCCACGCGGGGTGCCACGTGCCCCAGGCGCACTTACCTAATTCATCCTCGAGGCCGTAACTGCCGGACAGCGATGGCCGTCGTGACCCCATGTGGACGGCGACACCCTGCCGCGACCACGCCGCCACGGGGCTACCCCGGCCGCGCGTAGCGCCACCCACCCTGAGGCCGGGTACATGCCGGCCATCCCTCCCCCCCTTCCCCATGGGTCGACGCCACCTTCCTCCCTGCATTACTCCAACACCGCCTCCTCGCCACCGCGCGGCGCCACCCGGGTAGCGGCACCGGCGCGGCCACGCGGGCACCGGCGCGGCCGCGGCGTGCGGCCAGCTGGTAGCCGGTATCGGGGTGGGCGCCCCGCCCCTCCCTGGGCGTGCCCCCCTTCGCCCGGTCGGGCGGCCGACCCCCCAACATTGCTCCCCACCACCCCCGTCGCCTATGTGCCGCGCGGCGCATCCCGGGTAGCCGCACCGGCGCGGCGGCCACGCGGGCACTGGCGCGACGGCGGCGGGGCGCATGCGCGTGCGGGGTCGGAGTGTGGGTGTGCCGCACACGGCGGGTGGGCGGGGGCGGTGGGTTCCTTGCTCGCTTTGGGCGTCCTGCCCTCGTTGGGCGGTCAGCCGCGGCTGGTGTCGTGGATGCGGCGGACGGGCATCGTCGAAGGGAGTCCCACGAGAGGGTCGCGGGCATTGGCGGCGGGCGTCCCCCCCGCGGCCGGCGCGCATCAGCGGCGGGCTTCGTGACAGCGGCAACCCGGCAACGGCGGGGGGCGCCCCGCCCACGACAGGCGGGCAGCGTTGATGGGCGTCCCGGCCGCGGCGGGATAGCAGCAGCGGCTGAAGGTAGTCGGGGGCGCGCACCTCGTCTGCGGCAGGCGGGCAGCGGCGGCCGGCGTCGTGCCATAGGCAGGCTGGCAGCAGCGGCGGGCCCCCAGCCCCATCGCGAACGCGCCTCATGCCGCCTCCCACCAGCAGAGGCTCTCCTCCCGTTGCACCCCACAACCCCCACATCCCTTCCGCCGCGCGGGGCGTGCAGGGTAGAAGCATCGTCGAGGAGGCCGTGCGGGAACTTGCGCGGTGGCGGCGTCCTGCCTGCGGTGGGCGGGCAGAGTTGGCTGGCTTTCCACGCGCGGAAAGCGGGCAGTCGCGGCGGGCTGGCGGCGGCGGCGGGCGTCCCACCCTCGGCTTGCTGACGGTATCGGTGGGCGTCCCGTCCGCAGTGTGCCGCCCACAACGGTGGGCGTCCCGCCCGCAGCGGGCGGCCACCTGTGCGGGGCGCCCCGCAAGGGGCGGGCAGCCAGATGCTGTGGGCGCCCCACCCGCTGCTGGCGGGAAGCAGCGGCGAGCGTAGGGCCTGCTGCGGAAGGGAAGCAGCAGCGGGAGTCCGGCCCCCATGCAGAAGCTGGCCGCCCGTCCTGCCCTCCCGGTGACCGGGCGCCCATCATCGCACCAAACCCACCCCGGGTCACGCCCGAGCCGCAGCTCCCGCCCGTTCAAGCCTGACGTCTGCTATGCGGCCAAGGCCCACAGCACTGTCGACTCGTTTTACATTTGATGGTTGCTCTCCGAAATCCCTTGCCACCGCCTGTGCCTCTGTTCTCTTGACGTACGGTGTACACGCGTCACATTCGACAACAGGAGTGGCAAGTGTGCTCCTTTTCTCTTGCGCAGTGAGCCATACCCAACCGGTGCAATCAAGCGACCTGAGTCGCACCGGGACCAGCCATCCCCGTCGCACTTTCTCTCTCCCGATCACTCCCGGTATATGATAGTACACCTGAGACAGGCATTGTCGCCACACCCAACCCCGAGTCGCACCCCTCAATCTGCCCGCTTCCAACGTCAGCGTCTGTCGCAGCAGGTGCATCCTCATCATTGCTCCGTGCCTATTCCCCATCCCTCCTTTCCAACTCCCCGCTCTCCGCGTCTGGTCGGCCTCAGCGGGAGCGCCCCCGCCGTCATCTCCAGGGAGAGGCGCCGCCGATGAGTAAAAGACCCTGGCCGGGCAGGCACACGCCGGTCTGAGACACTTGGCGTTGCGGTATTTTTATTAGTAGCTGTTCAGGCGGATGCCCTCGTTCTGCGCCTTGGCGTCGGGGTGGTGGATCTTGAAGGACGCCGTCAGCTTCATCATCGACTGCTGGAAGATGCAGTGCGCCATATAGGACGTCGGCGACATGTATGCGAGGTGCCCCCGAAACTTCACCGACACGGAATGCTGTACCTCGGCGGCTTGCGTAAAAACGCCGTTGGCCACGGCGAGCGACTCGTCAAGGAAGTACTCGCAAGAGCAGGTACGTCCCTTGGCGTGCGCGTTGTCAAGACAAAAGCGCACGCCATGGTGGGAGAGGATGTTACGGACCCTCTGCATGCCGTTGCGGTCCATCTTGCACGCAATGTCATAAAAATCCACGTTAGGAAGCTTGGGCAAGCGTTCCAAAACAGAGAGAGCGTCGGCTACGCTCTCCGCTTGAAACATGACCGGAAAGCCTATCGTGACCACTTGAGGGCATACAATGTAGATCATGCCGGCGGTCAGCTCAGAGTGCTTGGGGAAGGCCTTCGCGCGGCGGTCACCTGCATGCTCTCTGACCGCTTGAGCCCCCCGTCCACGCCGCCCTCGCGGTGGCTGGTCCTCCACCGTTCTCATTCGCCTGACTTTTGGCGTGTAGATGGCCGGACGGTTGCGCTGAAAGAAGCCAAAGAACTCGAACGCAAAGTACGGCGAGTCAAAGTCCTTGCCCGTGAAGACCGGGTGCTCCGCCTCGTACTCGGCGGGTGACGGTACCTTCAGCCACCACTCGCAAAAGGCCGCCGTCTCCACCTGGCCGCCATTTTCCTCATTCTTAACAGCGGCCGCGAAATCGCTGTCCACCATGTGGTCGACCTCCACAGAAAACTGTAGCAGTGAGCCCACGGCGAACAACAGCGGCCGCTCCTTCTTGACGAGGGGGCTAACACGCGCAAAGACATTGGAAACAAAGCCGACAGCATTTTCCACCGCCGCATGTTTCAGCCATTCGCCATCGTCCGCCTTCTTCAGCATTTCCACAAGCAGCATTAGCGGCTCGCGCGGGTGGCCGGCGCACAGGTTGACCACCAGGTCGCCAATCCATGACAACAAAAAGGGCGCACGGTCGCCCACTCGGTGCCCTCTGCCTTGAACGTATCAAAATGGGGACGGAATGTACGCTTCCTCTCGTACCACGACAATGGGACGGGTGTGGCGTCCGGAGCGCTTTCGAGGCCGCCTACGGGCTGTGCTTCGCCTTTCATGGCAGTGGCAGCAGTGAAAGCGTCGCGGGGGCGGCACGGCCCCATTGCGCACCATCCACCCCACCTGACGGGGCGGCGCATGCACCACCAAGATCGTCGACGGACGTCCACGCGTGGAAGTGTAAGAACAGCGTGGCGGCGTCGCGCTGAAGCGACCAGTTCTCCGCAACCGCCGCAGTTCGGCGGCTCGAGAACACCGCCGTGGGCGCCTGGGTGAGCTTGAGAAGCGCATTGGCGTCCATCTTGGTGAGGGTGTCGCCCGTGCGCAGGACTTTTCGTATTGCTGCTCGAATGCCTGGCGCGCGTATCACCGCGTAGTTTTCAATGCTCAGGCTCATGCTTCGGAGGTGCATGGCGGGGTGGGTGATCTCCAAGCCGTCCTTGATCCTGAGTCCAAGCGCTTGGCCGTCAATGACGATTTATTCCCGGCCGTCGCCACACACCGGGCAGACAAACGCGTCTGCCTCCGGCCGCAGTGTGGCCACGAAGCAGCGTCCGAGCGTGACAATCACCTGTCGGTGCAGGCCAAGTCCAGACCTCAGGGACGCAAGAAAGGACGTCGCTGCTGTGTACGAGGACAGAAAGTTGTACAAAAAGAACACGAGTAAGTCGCAAAACGATCGCGAGAACAACAGCACGCTGCCCGAGTCGCTCGACTGCATCAGGGAGCATAGATCGTCGTTGGCTCCGGCGTACTCGAAGACATGCTGCTGCGGGAAGATCCACGATCCCACGGACACCTGGATAAATGGTCGGATAACGAAGACAGGCACACCGGAAAAGGGATGGAAGAAGAAAGGGATATCACACTACGAAAGGCAGCGCACGGAGACTACCGTAGATACAAGGAACCAAACAGGAAGAACGGCAAGCGCATCAAGTAAGCAATACGCTGCAGGCAAACGATACAAAAGCGTACCGACAGTGGCTCGGAACTGTTCCCGTCGCAAAACAGCTTTCCAGTTACCTCGCTCAGACTGGTTTCGTCGCTCTTCGCAGCGCTGCACATCGAACAGGTCTTCTCGTGGACGGAGACAGCCGGTTATAAATACAGACCAGGCCTGGCCATTTTCTGCAGCTCAGCGATTGACTAGGAGGGTCCTTCTGTACCTTCCTCGTCCTCAGAGGGATGCGCTGGCCTGACAGGAGTGGGGGCTTGGTCGTCGGCGGCTCAATTGGCCGTGCGAGCCCACTTGATTCCCTGCTTGTCCTCCTTCTCACACGCAAGGAGGTTTCGCTATTGCCGCGCTGAGGAGATCCGGACGAGGTCGGCATCGTCCTCGTCAACGTCCCCGTCCTCGGCCTCGACCCGCTGGTCTGTTGCGTGACGCTCGCCATCCGACGACACGTCCGAAATGTCGGCCTCGGGGTCCGCAGGAACTACCAGGCGCGCGAGCCCCTTGAAGAGCTCGGCGTGGTGGCAGCGCCGGGGGTTGGCGCGGCAGCTGACGGCGACGAAATTCACGTTGCGCTGCCAGTTGGAAATAACCGCGCTGTAGATGGAGCTGTCGAATGCCGCTGCCGCCATGCTCGCGTTTGATTTGATGTCCACAGAGTACTGCTTGGTAATGTGGCGCACCTGCAGGGACCTCACGATCTCCAGGCGGCTGCCGGTCAAGTCGTCGACGGCCGTCTGGAAGGCGTGGGCGTGCCAGCAGGCGCTCGCCTCTCCTGTCATCAAGAGCAGCGCCACGCTACGGGTGTGGTCCCAACAGGAGCACAGAGGCTTTACAGTGGGGGAGAACCAAAGGGCGTCGAGGTCGACTGCTCGGGGCCCCGCAACGCAGAAGAGGAAGCGAAAGGTAGCGTCTGACGAGCCAAGCACATTCGCTATCATACCAGTGCCCGTAGAAGCGTCCGCGCGTGTCTGCTAACACGCCGATCGCCGCGACGCCGACGACATAAGGACGGTGAGGACCCCCTGCCACTGTGCCGCGGACTCGGTGCGGGCGCGACCAACCGTTCGCATGGTGTGCCGCCCAGGATGCCGACTCATTGGTGTAGGGGGCGCCTCGGACAAGATAGAGTTGCCTTCATCATAGACCTCACCGGGATCACTACCGCAGCTGGCGGAAGAGGATTCGAAGACAGAGTATGCACGAGAAGAGAGTGAGGGTTGGGGGGCTGGCGACAATGTAAAAGAAATAGTAGACAGAAGTACAGATGCCTCGGGCACCCGTCGCTTCGCGAGCGACCGCGCAGGGCTTGATGATGACGCCACGAGGTCGATGACGCCGAGCATCCCCATCTGCGTCCGACGACTCTTAAAGAGGGAGTGTACGTCATCGCAATAATGGGGTTGATTGCCCGCCATGGGGGCAGCGGCAGCGTCTTGACAGGATTCCACCAGGCCTACTCAGAAAGACAGATCAGGAAGCCGGTCGCAAGAGGGTCTCATGGTCGAGACGCGCGCTCACGCCTGCGATGGGGTCCGCGCGTCAAAATCTTGAGGCAGACTGACAACTACGACGCACTTTATTTACTTTAAAGCAATGTTCTTCAAGTGTCTGGAGCAAGGCCGGCGATCATCCAATCGCTGCGCTCCATACTTTTCAGGTGAGCGACGGTCAAGCAGCGTAACATCAGGGATCCGTCAGGACTGGAATCTGGCGCGATGCTCTATTCTTGCCTCAACTCGTCACAGGGCCCTGGTCGAGAGGTGCGCCTGCGGCCCTGTCTTTGATAGGTCGGCGACAGTGGTGTTAACACTCCATTTTCTCCCTCTCTGTTCTGGAGCCCCGCGTTGCCTACTGATGGCCGGTGCCTGGGGGGCCTCAGTTGTACTCGCACTTGATACTGTGACGGCCGGACACCCGGCCCCCACGCTGGGGGAACCAGTCCCTCCCAATCAAAGGCGGACACGTGGATTCGCGTCAGGGGCGATCGGATCCAGTCAGTCCGAAACGGTCACTGGCTCTCGCGAGGGAATATGTCCTACTGACGCATATTTCGAATCATTCCGGTGGCGATCCAC
>Ga0114953_1001650_pt1 | contig 15769 bp, 26 predicted proteins | sample SidtaG_FD_87298 | JGI IMG/M metagenome (GOLD analysis project Ga0114953, IMG submission 87298) | Marine algal microbial communities from Sidmouth, United Kingdom - Sidmouth_Male2 metaG | ecosystem: Host-associated > Algae > Red algae > Unclassified | place: Sidmouth, United Kingdom | collected...
ACTACTGGGTGGCGGCCTACGGACCACCAGCGACGGTGCTGTCCGACAACGGCCCCCAGTTCCGGTCTACGTTCTTCCAAGGGGTTTGCTCACTCCTCGGGATCTCCAACCGGTACTCCACGAAGTATCATCCGCAGACGAATGGCCATGTGGAACGGTATAACCGAACCATCGTGGGGCAGCTGTGGACGTACGTCGACGATCACTAAGACCGTTGGTGTCGCATGAAGCGCCGTGTCACCCCAGCCCACAGAAACAGATAGGGACACCTGCCGAGCTGAGGGAGCTCACCCACACACCCTTGCTCTACTCTCTCGCGGTGACACGGTCACCTAGGAAAACACCCGAAGGCGCAAAGAGGGAGGAAGGAGGTGAGAACCAGGCCCTACTATGGGTACTAAATTTGGGATTGGGTTGCTTCTTTCGGAGTTGGTTTAGTCTCGAGTATCTTCCCATACTTCCTACATGCGATGGGTACTAGTAGCAAATGTACAGCAATCCACAAGTATCGATACTCAACAGTCGAGATAGTGGAAGAGGGGGGGCTTCATCAGGCAAAGGGGGGTCCAGTTCTTGGGCACAAGTTGCTGATTGAGGCTGGCGGAACTGCTGACTAAAAGGCTATCTACAGCAGTTTTCGATTGTTGTGCTTTGCCAACGTGCGCAACGACGTCACGAGACCGCCAACAGTGCACGTCCCGGTGTCACCTGTAGCGTGCCGCTGGTCACGGAGAACTGGCGCGCCACCGCTGCTGCTTTTTGCCTGCAAGCGCGCATCATCGCCCTCATCCCCTTGTCCCCCGCCCATCCCGGCGGCTCCCCCCCCCTCCTCCCCCCCTCACCCCTCGCTGACCCCACTCGCCCCCGGCCATGGGCCCCTGTCAACGCGACAGGGCCGGAAGCGGCGGCCGGCACGCCGCCCCGATTGTCAACCCGCCAACCCCGGGGCGTGGCGCCAGGCGCGGAAAAGGGGGGGGGGGGGGGCGTCACGCTCTTCTTCGTTGTGCTGCGGCCAAGGGTCGGTCGCCGCCCACGTGGCCGCTTCGTATTTTTCTTGCGATGGGGGGGTAGAGGGAGACAGAGAACGGGAAGGAGTGCTGTGTGGGACGTCGTGCGCTAGAGGAGGGCACGCGTGGGGTGGAGGGAGGTAGAGGGGGGGGGCGAGGCGTCCAGCCTTTTTCGTCTGTCGCAACCTCTTGGGCTGCCCGCCACCCAGATGGCCGCTTGTTGGCCTGCCTGCGAGGGGGGGGGGGGGGGGGCAGGCAGAAAAGGGGAAAAGACGCTGTTGTGCAACTCGCACGATGGGGGTGGCGGGGGGGAAGAAGAACAGAAGAACGCACAGTGGCCACACGCCTCTGCGGTCTATTTTGGAACCATCGGCGATTCGGCCACGAGCAGCCGTCAGCAGCGCCCGCTCTTAGAAATCCCGCAATCTTTTGCATGCGAGTCGGATCATCCACCCGGCAACTATGACAGGTGCATCGGGAAACTGTATTCGAAACCTCATGGACCACCTTGTGTAAAAGACACATACAATCGACAACAAGATCCCTTTCGTATCAAACGTAGCACACAGCTGTTCATCAAACCGGATTGCACACACAGAGAACAGATAGAAGAAAAACAATTACACGATAAGACAGATTTCCGTTCGCTGATGGTCAGATCACCAGGTAAATACGTGCACTTTTAGATGTCAGAACGAATGCAGGCTTGCCGCCCGTAGCCCCACAGCACTGTGTAAGCTGGGGGGGAGCGCCGATGGAGCTCCAGTCCGTGGTCTGACCCAAAGTCCCTGGCGCACGTTGGGAAAGTCTGCGAGCAAGATGATGATGTTTGCGCCGCTGCTGCTGCCATGGATCTCACGAAACAAGCCACTGCTGCCCCTGCGGCACGTGCCCCAAGCCATGGCAGTTGTCCTCGGGATACCAGAGGGCAGAAGAGGCGTGTACTCCTGTCGCACTAAGGCGTGTGGCCCCGCCCCGCGACGTGTGTCGGAGTGGTGCCTGGGTGTCGGGGGGGTTGCCGGGTGTGCTGTGCCTGCTGTGGGCGGGCGGCGGCGCCGATTTGGCCGCGGCGCCGGCGTCCCCCGCCACCGTGACCATGTCGGCGCTGGCCGCCGGCGCCACCCCGTCCTCCACCACCAAGCTGGCGTTACTGCCCCAGCCGTGGGGGGGGGGGGCGCTGTTGCCGGCGCCGTTGGGCGTGTGTCCCCGCCCCGTGGCGTGTGTCGGCGTGGTGGCTGGGTGCGGGGGGGGGTTGTGGGGTGCGCTGCGTTGGCCTTGAGCGGGCGGCGGCGCAGATTTGGCCGCGGCGTCGGCATCTCCCTTCACCGGCTCCATATCGGCGGTGGCCGCTGGCGTCGCGCCGTATTCCGTCACCCGTTTGGTGTCTTGTCGGTCTTGGCCGACGGGGAGGTCACGGTGTCGCGCATGTTTGGACGGCTGCCTCTTCTGCGTTTTTTGCTGGAACGTCCTGGTTATCGCAGAGTACAGTAGATGCTGATGCTGCGGGAGCCTTCACCTTTTGGTCTAATGTCAATGTGCTCTTGTTTTTCTTTTCAGGCCGCGCCTTTTCCTTCTGTCACATGTCAACGTGGTTTTTTTTTTGTTCTTGTCAGGCCGCGCCTCTTGAACTTAGATAAGAAATACATATCATCCGATGGCGTGTGACATATGTGTGGACAGTACGGGGCGGTGATTGCCCACCGCCGTCCGTGAGCAGACACGAAAGCTTCGACTGGTTTGTCCCATACACCGAATCAGCCTGCACCTTTTCATCTTGTTTTTCCCAGCGCGCAACCTCGCAGATTGCATCACAGCAGCATTATCAACATGCTTCTAGGAAAGATAGGGACACAGAGAACAACAACTTAACTGCCCTACAAACTCTGCATTCTACACAGCGTCGCTAGGCAACGATGACTCGCCACTACTCAACTCGTCTAAGTCAGCGCAACCCCCCTCTTTCTCCGCCTTGAACGAGTTCATGCGGTCGCGGAAGGCCTTGGCTTGCGCTTTCGTCATCGTTGGCTCCGCAGAGCTCTGCTTGGGTACCATCTCCGTGTTGGCTGCCACCAACGAGCGCATCTCGACGCACTCCACCGACAGAGATGAGCGCTCATCGCTCACAAGTCGCCCTGTAAACGAAAACGCGCGCTGACACGATGAAGAAGACCCAACCGCACCAAAGAAAGATCCAGCCAAAACAAAATAAGACGGGAACTGCTGACGGTTCCGAACCCAGAAAAAAAGGGCGGCCTCCCACTCTACCGTCTCAAAGAGCGGAAATAAAAGCAACAAGCTCCATGCGGGCGTGAGATGCGGGCGATCGGGGGCGCGTCGCCGACGACGTGCTTGACGATGCACCGCGTCCCCGTCCCCAGTGATTAAAAGAAGAGCGTGCCTCCATGCGCGCCTCGGAAGGACGCCGGGAGGAACAACCGCTGCCACCGACGAGGCCAGGAGTGGGCTCCATCGCTGGCTCTCCTCGTGCCTCAACGATCTTGCAGCAAATGTGCGCGACCGCCTCATCTGAGTCATTGTTGGGGTCGTCCACTTCCAGCCATGCCGCTACCCTTCTTCAGCATTCGGGCACCGCCAGGCGTCAGATATACCGAGCACAGCACGGCCTTGTTCTTCAGCCGATGCTTGGAGATGCCGACGGTGTTAAAGAACAGGCGGTCAATCTCGTCCCGTAGCGCGTGGACGGTAGTCCGTGCTGCATCGTCTGGGCACTCTCGGCCCGGCGTCTCCTCCACCCACGTCAAGACGCAGGGGTAGAGCCGCCCGTCAAGCTCAATGCCGGCATCGTCGGGGTAGTCGTCGATATACATCTCAATGGACGCAGAGCCAACAGCGAGGGGCAGCTCTGGGAAGACGGGCACGTTCAGAGCGTCCTCCAGCATCTTCTTTCAGAGAGAGACTACAAGGAGGAAACTCTCCGCCAGGGTGTCCGCTGTCTTCTCGCTGGCCTGGGTCACGTCTACAGCGGGAGAGAGCACGGCAATCAGCTTCCGGAGGACGTCCCAGTCGCGGTTGAGCAACCTGCGCTTCCGCTTGTCGGACGTCAGTGTCGTAGACCGGAAGAAAACCTACAATCGCGGCCACATAGTGTACAAGCGGCACAGCGCCAGGTACGTCGACCCCCAACGCGTGACCACGTCCTGTGTCAGGCTGCGAGACGCCACGTCTTCGGGCACGACGATCTGCGACAGCGCCAACGCCTGCACAGGAAAGTTCTCAAGAAGCGGATGGTGCCCCGCGGACGACCCAGGAACTGCCGTGCCGCCGTGTTCCGGCAGCTCTTCCGCGCACGCCCGGCGCGGCCGCCCAAAAGATCGATGCGGGATGCCCGTTGTGCGGCCGTCTCACCGGAACCACCCACAGCGTGTCTAACGGCGTTGTGGATCGCGTGGGCTGCACATGGCACCCAGGCACCCGAGAAGCTAATCATTGCTTTCCATACATTGGAGCCCGAAGCGGTCGTCGCCGTCGAGACGCCCTGCAGCTCCACCACCGAAACACGAAAGCCGGTTAACGGCCCACGAGCGGATGTTCTTGTAGTTGCGCCTCCCCGAGCACCGCCATACGCCGAAGGAAAGCTCCCGCACTGTCCCGGTTTCCAAGTCCGTCAGTCGAACGACAAGGGAGCTGTCGCTGCGGTGCGAGTGCTCCTCAGTCCACGGGTCGGTGACCACGTGGCAGAACGGCGCGCCTGCGTACGCTTCCTTTGCAGAGGACAGGAACGCCCGGAGACCGTCCGACACAAAGGAGGCGAACTCCGTGAGAAGATGCGCCACTGTGTCCAGCGCCGGGGGCGAGTATTGCGACTTGAGTCCGTCCAGGAAGAGCCGAACGTACGTGTTCTGGCCAAACGCATGTGGCGACCGCGTCATGACCTGCATCTGCACAAAGCGGAGGTGGTGCTCCCGCCGCGGCATCGGCTGCATGAACCGGCGAATCGTCCCATTAGCGGTCACAACGCGGGTCCGGCTCCCGCCCTGGGCGTTCTTGGCATGATGCAGCGCGGCTTGTAGATGATCGGCACGGCGGCTGGGCGAGGCCTTGCCCTTCGCTGTCCCCTCCATGTGCTTGGTTCCATTTCTAGGGGCCCCTGCTTTGAGAAAAGGAACGTGTCTGTGCCCGTCAGGGCGCACACACGACATCGTGCAAGAACCTCGCCGGCTGCGGCAGCGTCCTTGAGGCGCTCGTAAAGGTCCAATAGTCCCCGAAGAGGCGCTCTCGTGTCCGACTGCGCCTCGAAAGCATTTTCCAGCTGCCAGCCCTCGCCCTTGTGCATCACTGACAGCATGGGCGTGACCACCACGACGTCACGTCTGATTCCGACCTCACCACGGACAAAGTTCGTGAAGTCGGTGGCAGCAGGTACTGAGCCACTGCCCGTGCTGATAGGGCGCTTGCGCCGCCCCGTACCAGCCGTATCGGAGTCACCGGCACCTTCCGAGTCAGAGCCACTGGGTGGTGAGGGCGGGGATGCAGTGGGGGGTGCGGAGTCTTCCATAGAGGATGGCATGGTCGACGACGAGTGACTCGGGGTAAAGTGGCTAAGAAAGACGAACAGAAGCCGCCGGCCGACAGCGAAGATGGACGAGTCGCGCTGGGGACGCATATCGACTGCGCTTGGAGTGCGCTTCTTCAACGTCTGATGCACGTCGGCAGTGGTGACGTGCGGTCCAGTCCATTATTCCTCGCTTTGCCGCCGGGGCGTCTCTTCCAGCTTTGTGCAGCGGCCGTCGCAGGACATCTAGAAGCCACATGCCTTTCTGCGACCGTCTGACTGTCTGCCATCCACGTATGAGCGCTAATCGCGATCGGGTTAGCAAACTCTTCGCCGCTTCCAGTCAGCTAAATCAATGCGTCTCGAGATGGTCAGCTGACAACAGCGCAATGTCTCTTCGGAGAGATCTGGCGGCTTGAACGTTGTTCACCATGTGCCATTCTTCACTCAGCCGCGCTGAATCAAGCTTAGAGAATCTGTGGCTGACACTTTGACTGGAAGCCCCGGTCAAGCGCCTGGTGCAGTTCCTCTCGCGTCAGAACACCGTCACGGACTGCTTCTATGGCCATATTGTATCTAAAGCGAGCCTGGTGCATGTCTGATGTCCCGCCCGGACGCATGGTCGCTCTGGATCATGCGTTTGCGCGGCCTCGACTGATTCTTTTCGCGACTCAAGTTCTCTTTCCAGCGTATGCGCCATCCCACCGACTCAAGCTGTGTGCGCCGAGCAGGTCGCGCATCAGCTTTTCACATTTGCCCTCGTGCCTGATGCAAGAGCTGTCCTGCAAATGATGGCATTCCAGCGAGACCAAAATTTCATACAGCTCCCTGTTCCGACAGCTGCCCAGCACACTTCAAACCTGTTCTCTTTCTGGACAGGTGTCTGTCAGGGGGTACCAAAGCTAGAAGTAGCTGCTAAATAGAGACCAGAGAGAAACCTGCATGTCCCGCTAAACATCCCAACTGTCCCCAGGCTGGAAACCTTGATCAGGTACCATCGCGACCAAATGCCCAATGCTGGTCCTCAACGATGCCATACAGCGTCTCGCAGGCGGCGGTATGGCACAATGCAAGAGGCCCTGTCGCTTCCTAGGGACTGCCTGTCGACCATTCAGAGGTCGGATGCCATGCTCTCGAGAGCTATTTCTCTCGACTGCGGCCGCTGGCGCATTGCACATAGCTTCTTAAGCGTGTCTTCACTGGATACGGAACACACTGGCGGCAGTGGCCTCTCCCGCACGGTCTGCATGAGTACACCATACTCACGCTGCCTTTTTACAAAAGTATATTCTGACTGCCTACATGGGGCTGTGAGTGTATTCCCGGACCCCGTCATGGCACCGAGTCAGGGTGGCCCCGTACTCGTACTCGCAAAAATACCCCATCGGAAAATACCCATAGTAGGGCCTGTTCATGGCTCATGCAGCGTGGCTGTGTGCCATCGCCCCACAGCGCGCTCAGTGGGGAGCAGGCAGTCTGCAACAGGTGCTGGACATGTGGTCGCTGACGAGGGGGGCAGTCGGCCGGCGATTGCTTTTAGTACGACCAACGCCCGCCGTCTGTGCAGGCTTTCGATTCGCGTCGTCTCCCTGCGCTCTGGACGCTCTGTAGCGTGTTTTCGCAAGCTGCACGAGCACACGTGACCTCACGATCAGTGATGGACTCACCCTCTGAACCTGATGCTGCTCCCCGCGATGCACTCGGCGCTTCCCTGGTGGCCGCACACAAGGCCACGCTGAGGCGCCCCCGCAGAGATGGCGGTGACAACGCTGGGAAAACCGGCGCTGTCAACGAGCCCTCTGAGCAGCCTGATGTCTCGGCCGAGGCTGACACTGACTGTGCGCTGGCCGACAACGGTGCGGGTGACCTCGAAGCCATCGAGGCAGTTTCCGTAGCGGCCGCCGTAGCGGCTGCCCAGCATGTCCTGGTTAATGAAGAGGTTGGTGCTGGGAGATTGGCCTCTGAAGAGGCCAGTGGCGACGACGGTCCCGTAGCGGGCGACAAGGAATACGCTGACGAGCTTTTTGGCCTTCAACGAGGCCAGTACCGTCAAGGTCAGCGCCTCCACGAGTCGCTGCCGTGTCAGTGGGTCGACTCTGAAGGAGAAAGGCGCGGCGGCCTCGGACGAGGCCGCCACGGGAACCAAGACCAAGGTCGCGGCTGGCCTGTAGAGCCCCTTCCTTGGTGATGAAAAAAAGGTGGAGAGCGCGGCGGCTTTGGACGAGGCCGGCACCGGGACCAAGCGCCAGGCCGCCGACGGCCTGTTCCAAGGCGAAGACATGCACGGCAGGAAATTCAAGGTGACGCGCGAAGCGGCCGCGGGCGCGGCCGTGGGCGCCTCCGTCGCTGGAAAAGAACATGATGCAGGAGAGCTGATGGCCAAGGAGCTGGGGGCGGCCGAGTTCGCGCTGGACAAGTGGTACACGGCCGCCCAGTTTGAGGCGGCCTTGAAGGCCGTGAACGACATTGGCACCGTTGCGGCCCCGCTGGAGGTTCAGTTGGCCAATCTCCAGGCCATTACTAAATAGCATCGAGCGCGCGCATTCCAGTTCTCAAGCAAGCTGCACTATGTGCATAAGCACGTCCGGCGGGCGGCCAAGACATACCGCGGCGCCCTCCGCTGGCCCGCGGACTGCGACACGGCTTTGGACGCCATCAACAGCCAGGAACATTGTGTTTTCCCATCTACCGCGGTGGCACAGACGCGCAAGGCCACGCTTTCGAACCGAAAAGCCATGCTCGGTTTCACTTGCGACTGATTGGCAGGCTGGTTCCGCTCCGGCTTTCGATGCGCCCAAGGCCGGCGCGGCCTCACACGTGCCTGCCGCTGATGGTGATTGCGACGACGACGTTGTCTTTGTTGGCGTAACTATGGATGGCGACCGTGTTGTTTTCAATCTGGCCCAGAACGAGGCCGAGAGTGCGGACGAGCCAGACGACGACAAGGTGCGTGACGCGGGGGAGGGTGTGTAGGACTGAGGGACTCGCAGCACCGGATGACGTCGTCATGAATACGTCATTCTGACGGTGGGGAGAAGGTGGCCCTCGCCGGGCCGCCCACTCCGGCCCATGCCAGGCCGCCTTCTTCATCCTTTTGTTTCTTTGCATTGACGTGTTGACGCGACGCAGGTAGGTGGGGACGGAGGAGGAGAGACCGTACAGGCTCCACGTGCCAGGTCGTCCATGTTTTTTTACATTGAATGCTACTGTGAGATATGACGTTGCGGTGTCGATACAAAGCCGCTGCTTCGAGAGTTGGTTTGCGTCTCTGGATGTTTCTCAATCCCAGTGTCTCCCGTATGCACAAGATACTGCAGATCAAGGGGGGACGCAGATAACAAGCACGAAGACAAGGTACACAGAGGGCTCTGTGTTTTTCACTTCCACAACTGGCGGCGCACGGTACCCTCCCGCGCGCGGCTCTTGTAGTGTGAAAGCAGCTCATATGCACATGATTTTGAGGCGGGCGCCTGCCACCGCCTTTCTCCGACCGTATCCTTGTTTGTCGGCCCAAGGTTCTCGAGCACACGCGGAACAGAAAGTAGCGAAGTCGACGGGTAGCTCTGAGCACGTGTTGCGCGTCATGTTGACCAAGATTGCAGAGAATCAAATTGCACTGTAAAGTAGTCCCCAGATGCAATGGTATGATTTGCAAACCAGTTGAAAACGTCATGTGATCTGCATCACCATTCTCCCTGTGGAGTCGCGAAGCGTATCTATGGGAGAGCACATATCTTGCAGGGCCTGGTAACGCATCGCAGCAAATTCCACTGCGGTGCGACGCCACGGAGATGTCTGGTGCAGGGTTGCGGCCACGCCTGAGTGCTGGAAACGATCTACGAGCAGCGCCTGGAAGGGACACCTATGATTTTCCGTAAGCAGTAAGTGGACGAAACTGAAGTGGCCAAAGTGATTTCCGTATGTTGGTTGTCGTCTTACCGCCAGAGTGACAGCCACGTCGCCATGATACGTCTTGCGAGCACCTCGGTGAGGCCCGGTGGTTTTTCAGACTGTCATCTTTCACGAGTCGTCCGTCGTTTCTCTGGGACGAAGACTCATGTCGTGGCCCAGCTTGGTCCCTGAATATCTCCTCCTGAACGAGGCGCGGCGCGAGGCGTGGCGATCCTCACCCAACACCACAGCTGATTGAACATGATCACTTCAGCCCAACAGTGATGGGTACGAGCAGAAGAGAGGGTTGCCTCCCTATTGGGCTTTCTCACACGAAATACGTTGACACACGCGGGAGGAGCTGAATGGGGCAGAATGAGAAGCATGTGGAGACTGTCGCGGCTCTCCCGGGACTGCAACCGTCCGACAGGTGGCGCATGGTCAGGGCTGCATCCCGGGACAATCCTTGAGCGACATCGAGCGTCTCATTCCAGCTTGTTTTTGCGATTGGTTAGACGACGGGCGCGCAGACGGCTGACCGTTGGCGAAGCTGTCACAACCCCCAGGCGGCGTTTCGCCAGTGTCTGCACAATCTGAGTGTATGGCTCTCATGGACCTTTTGTTGGCCCGACCTTGAGTATTTTCATCTGGGCCGCCCGTAGAATCTCCTGACTGGTGGCGCTCCTGGCCAGTCTTTCAACAGTAACTTGCGAGGGGGTGCGGTGTCAACTGGGATACGCTCTGTCTGTGTGTGCCCCTTGGCCGTCCGCGCCCCGGTGCCCATGCGCGCCTCATTTGTCATGCGCGCCCTTTTAGCCATGCGCGCCCCTCCAGCGCGCCAACGCAGAAAGCGTGGGAGGGTCCGCACATCCCTGCTGACTCGTTCCGCTCGCGTTGTCGCCGCCGCACCGACCTTTCCGTCTCGGTCATCACGCGCACCTACCCTGTGCTCACCTTCTCCACTGCACAGCGTGCCACCCTCTGACGCCTTGAATCGGTTTGAGTTGGCCGGCGGGCGGTGTCAACGGCGGCTTGCCATCGACTAGTTTGCACACGGCCTCTCCACAACCGACGCTATTGCCTCTGGTGTCGGACAGAACTCCATCTCTGCGCCCGTCAGTACACTGCACTCCGTGACGCTTTTCCTAGTGATACTACGTTGTGCTACTCTACGGCACCACCATGCCGGACTCGCCTGCTGGGCCGGCTGCGACAGCCGGCTCGTCTTCCCCCCCCCCAGCCGACTCGGCACCTCTCTCCGGCTCCTCACCCGCACGCAAATCGTCACCTGCGGCCTCCGCCTGATCTGTTCTCTCCGTGTCGGAGCCATCGGGCTTTAGCTCTCGTGTGGGGTTGACCGAGCCTGCTGACAAGGACGCTCTCTCCTGCATGCCGCGGCCAGCCCATGGCCCCCACACTCGTGGCATCACCAGGGCCCATTTACAACGCGGCCTAAGGAGCATCTGCACAGAGTGCAAGCGCGCTCAGAGCATGAGATCCAACGTCTCCACTTTCCCTGAGGGGTGCCCGTGGCAGTGGGCCCGCCGTCCTTCTGCGCATCCAGGCTGGGGGTGGCGCTGGGCTGCCAGCTCCGGCGGCTACTTGAGCCGCACGCCGGAGCGGCGGGCTCATCTCCGCCTGTGATAGGTGTGCCGCCTTGCCGAGACAGTTGCACCGGACAACCCTTCCTTCCCTCCGTGGTGTCCACGTCCGCGGGTGTCCGCGGCTATCGTCGAGACGCCCCCAGACGAGATTGGCTGGGTTCACCACGTCAAGTGGGAGGCGTTCGTGCGCGTCGAGGCGGACAAGCGCGCACCCGCCGAAGCAAAGGTGCCCCCGCGCTGGGTGCAAGTGCAAACGTGGCCGGACGCGAACGGCGTGCGCGGACTGCGCTGTATGAGCGCATACAAGACGCAGCCACCCGAGTGGTGGAAGCCGCAGCAGTTGGGACCGCTTCCATCCCGCTTCCGGCTATAGCTCTTTCTTGGCCGCCTCTCGCTCGGCCGTGGCAGTACGGCCGTTTTCTGCGTGCCATATCGAGGTCAACCGCAAGGACAAGACCGCGTTTGGGACCCGCTTCAAGTCCAAGACCCAGACAAAGAGCGACTGCAAAACGGTCAAGGCATGGCCGACACCAGCACGAGCCTTTTCTCTCTGCATCACCACTGCGGCCAGAGCATGGCCGGCTCCGACATCACCCCGCCCGCATCCTCTCGCAATGGCGCCGACAACTTCGATGAGATCTCACCTGTGCGCCCGTGTACATCAACACCCACTCTTGTGCTCCCTTCCACACCGGCACGCTCTCTCGTGCTCGCGTCTACTCCACCCCCCCCCCCTGTTGCCGCAGACCATCGGTCCGGCCCCATCGGCGGAAACGCCGATGACAGGACCGCGTCCGGTCCGGAGCAGGCGCCAGAGGAAGACCCTGTCCAGTACGATCCTGTATCCAACCTCGCTCGTGCCCTAGATACGGGAGGCTCGCGCAAAACTCGTGGCTTCGGGTGGATTCGCGACAAGCGTGTGGTGCTTTGAGCTGTTTACGTCGAGGCGACGCTCATCTCCGAGGTGAGTACCGACCAGCGGATGGAGACGCTCAAGGGCGATTACTGAACCCATTTGCACGCTCGGTTGCCTGACTGCATGCCATAAGTGGAGCGCCGCCGCGCACGCTCAACGATGGTCATTGATAAGGAGCTCAAGTACAGCATCATCCCCATGGTAGAGAGCTTCAAGAACTTGTACATGTCTGTCGTCAACGCCAAGCTCACCGGCAACCCGACGCCGACGGACCTCGTCAAGGCCACGGTGGCCCAGTACAACGGCCTCAGCCCCTACGAAGGCTTCAAGGCCGAGGTGGTCGCAACGCGCAAGTGCCCTCCGTTGAAAACTGGAGGATCCCGCGGCAGCTGGACCGCTTTAGCGGCGCCACTACTGTGGCGGCTAAGCGTGCGTCGCACCGCGCTCCAAGCCCGCACGGTGCATCAGGTGCAGAGCTGTTTGATGAGGATCCTCTCGACGGCCTGACAGACGAGGACAAGGACGTGAGCATGGGGCCAAGTAGCTCAACATACGCCTGTGGCCAGCAACAACGCAAGAGGAGCGTCTTTTCCGAACGGCCTGTCGGTAACAAGGCCGCAAGGGCATCTTCCCGCATAGACGCTACTCTGCAACGTGAAGCCGTTGCCAAAACTGTGGCGCTTAACTCCTTGGCCCGGTCGGCGGCAGACCGCGCCGACATCGCCTTCTGGTATTCCCCGGCAGCTGCCAGCTCCGACGAGGGCCGAGAGTGGTGGGCGCGCGAAATGCGCCGTCGGCTGCAAGGTGATGATGGCCATCCCGCGGCCGATGCCAACGCTCCAGACGCCGTGGAGGAAGCGGCTTTGCAGGACCGTCGTAACGCTGCCACCGCAGCCGCCGAAGCCGCATCCCCAGGGGGAAACGGCGGTGGCCGTGGCCGAGGGCGCGGTGGCTTTGTTGGTGGCGAGCGCGGAGCTGGACTCGGTGGCGGTCGGTGCGCTGCGGTATCCGCTCGTGGCGGCCGAGGCGGCCATGCTCGTGGCCGTGGTCGCGGCCGTGGAGCTCGACTTGGACGCGGGGGACGGAACAGCGGACTAGCTTCATCGAATAACGAAGAGAAGGGGACGGTCACCGAGAGTGCAGACGACTCTGCGGATGCGGAGTACTCTGAGGACGCGCTCCCTACTCCTTGACAGGAGCGTACGTGCACGGCGAGCCGCACCTCATCCCCGCCCCCTTCACCAACCGCACCGGCCCCGGCGGCAATCATTGAGGTAGCACGGGACGCAGCGGAGCTGATTTCCTCGCACGTGCTGAGTACCGAAGACTCTCATGACGATAGGGACGCAACCCAAGACGACGTCTGTGAAGACGCCAAGCACCATTCTCGGGAGGTAGCTGTCGGACAAGACGCACGGCGTGTGAGCGACAGCGCCAAATTCTCGGCTGCCCGCCCTCCGCTGCCGCCCAGGCGTCGTTCGCACCTGAAGCGCGGCCGTGCCGCGCAGGAAACTAAGCAGCGGCGCTTTGAGGAGATGGCCGGCGCCGCCGGCTTCGACGTGGACTCGCACTTCCTGGACACCATGGACTGGGACGACTGGACCGACGTAGGTGCCTCGAGCAGCGAAGAGGCGGACGAAGAGGAGCCCTAACCGGACGGTCATTTGTTTCTCGGCCGATGACATGGACGTACGACCTGTATCATGGACCGCTCGATTATGGGGGAAACCTGCTGCTCTCTTTATTTGAACTGTGCTTTGCTGGCCAAAGACATGGCCAAGCTGGATGATGGACTGCGTATCTGTGCTTCTTTATTTGCCTTTCGGTCACCTTTTACGCTACATGACATGCATGACTGCAATAGAGAAGGCTTTTTTTCTCGTCACGGTTTTTTTTCCTTATCGGCATTGACATTGATGCTTGCCTTGCCTTGTCGTAAAAGCTCGCAGTACATGGTGTGCAACAATGTCGCCGCACCGCCACGCACACCGCAAACGTTGCAGCCCACGCAGGCCTGCTTGGCCAAATCAACGAAAAACACCTAGGTGCTGGCGTCAGATAAAGCTTGTTCGTGCCAACGTGCCTAGTTTAGAAATTCTGTCACGGACCTTGCGGGAAATCTACAGAAAAACTTTACAGTATCACACTCGCATGCCATCGACTCTGGCAACGCGTGCAGATCTCTTTGTGTCAGCAGCATTTACACGTACTGGACCGGATGGCACAGTTGGAATCCACCTTTTATTATTATCGAAAGTGCTGAATCGCATTCACATCGCGGAAGTGGTGACTTCGACAACACTTGTGGCCGTGCCTTTGACGTGCACTGGCAAAGACCCCTGTGTGCCTGTTGTGAGCGAAATTCTCGCATCTTTGGCGGCGTGGTACAAAGTCGCCAGGACCTGAAGGGCTTACGTTGCCGCGCTAACGCAGCTCAAGGAACGCCGTGGAAAAAAGACAGGTGGTATTTGTCGATCGCTTCCCAACCGAATTCTGTTGGCGGGGACACAGGCAGACAATGTGCAGTCTCCCCGCTTCAATGCATAAGCTGTACGCTGACGGCCCCATGGTCAACTGATAGATGTGGTACACGGCCACGCACTCACGGGACGTAGGGAGAGTGCTTCCAAGGAAAAAAAATCCCTGCCCACAGGGAAAAAAAACCTTTGATGGACAGTACCCCCACTCAGCGAAGCACGACCTCAGCCCCACTGGCCCTTTCGCTCATCTGACGTACATCGGACAATCCTAAGTAGGGAGCTAGAAGCCTGCTACGGTCATTCCACACACGCTCCGACAAGTCATTGATCAGGGAGAAGTGCTCGTGTGTGTTCTTGGCTTCGGTCTCGGCCATACGCATGTACCGCGCCGTGCCAACCGGCACGCCCTGACAGCGATGACCGTCATTGACGTTCCCATCAGACACAGGCGCAGGCGCGCCCCATAAGCCGCCACAGGTTGGCCCATTGTCGTTTACAAAGGCCGTCCAATGCCCACTGGTGCTTTGACTGTCGCCATCATCCGGTCCTGCGCCACGTTATTTCGCTGCCGCCGCCATGCGCGTCGATGCAATTGAGCCCTGACACCGGTTCTCCACGGCCATGCTGTGGAGGATGGAGTCGGATTTGGCCGTGTTTATGAGGCGCGGCAGCGTCAAGTAGCGTGCCGGGTACTTGGTGATGAACCAGCGCGACCACCACACCGCGTACAGGCGCTCCTCGTTCTTGCACACTGCCTCCTGCAGGCGGATGTACACAAGGCGTAGAGGTTTGTCGGGTTTGGAAAAGGGTTGAGAAAACAGAGTGCACCGGGGGTAGCCTTGGTCGGCCGCGTAGTACAGCAAGCGACGAGAGCGGCCGTTCAGTGTAAACTTGTACGGTCTCGGTGGCCACGCTCCATCGTTCAAGTCCAGCATCAGTGGCGACGCGGCTCACACGTTTTTGTCGTTTGAAGTGGATCCTGCCCTGACAGCCGACGGGGTATAACCCCGTCGGAAAACCCAGCACAGGATGCGGATCGCTACGCCAGAGCCACAACACGAACGCCGGGATCACTGGGCGCGAAGCGCACAAAAACGACGGAAGTAACGCAAACGCAACGATGATTTATTCGAACACGCACGATGACCCCAAAGCATACTCTCATATACCCTCAGAAAACAAGACGCAGGACGTGCACAATCCCGACCCCTTGGCGTTACCATGGGGGGACCGGTACCCAACGGGCCACGGTCTCAGGCCCGGGCCTCTAGTGGCCCCTGCCCAGAATCCCTGACAGCCCTTCCAGTGGCAGGGGACCCCCGCCCGTCTCGGGCGGAAGCAGGAAAGTCACTAAGCCT
>Ga0114953_1001656_pt1 | contig 15747 bp, 10 predicted proteins | sample SidtaG_FD_87298 | JGI IMG/M metagenome (GOLD analysis project Ga0114953, IMG submission 87298) | Marine algal microbial communities from Sidmouth, United Kingdom - Sidmouth_Male2 metaG | ecosystem: Host-associated > Algae > Red algae > Unclassified | place: Sidmouth, United Kingdom | collected...
CGCAAACCACCCAATATCAATCTGACTGTTAGCTCATCGCCTAGCTCTTTCATGGTATTATCCAACTCGGGTGAAAATCCATAGCACCAAGAGCACATCGGATCACCGATATAAATAAGTGTTGGTTTTTCTTGAGCCATACATAAATTTTGCATAAAAAGTATACTAATCATAAGGTGACCATATCTTACCATTTCTTAATAACATCTTATATTTTGAAAAGTTAGATTTCCTACTTATTAAATAAAAAAAGGTTGCCTGTAATCAGACAACCTTTTGTAATCGGTGTATTTATTTGTTACTTCACGAAATTTGTACTCAGGAAAAAGTCATCATTATTAATGAAAATACGATATTCCCCTGCAGGTAAATTTTCAGTGTTATAGTAAAGGGTAGGCTGACCACCAGCGTATGCATGGGTTGAGCCATTGTAGACTTCTTTACCTGCCATGTCTACTATCGTATAATAAATGTTTGGTTTACTGATAGCTTCATTAAAAACAATACCAATAAAGCCATTATTAGCATCTAGGAAAGCTTCTGAGACTATAGTCTCTCTAGCAGCAAATGAATTAGAAGTATTGATTTTGGCATCTACAACCTTGTAGGACGATGTGCCCGCCTCTATACTGGCATATGAATCTAGATAAGGGTCATTTTGAGCAAACACTGTACATGTTATAATGCACAATAGTGTTACGATTGATAATTTTAGTAAATGGATCATAATCTTTAATTTTAACGATTAAGAATTTATTGTACTGTTAAGACTACTATTTTTCCAAATAAGTTCACTTTTAATTGAAAAAACTTTTATATAATGGATTTTTGTCATAACTTAGAACAATTAAATGGCTATAAACAGTCAAGTCAAAATATTATTTGGCATATTTTAGCTCAAATTAATATACAAATCATTCTCATTTACGTTTAATCACGTATAATTGGATCATTAGCAGATAAATTTAGCAGAACTTAAATCCTATAGTATGCAAAACCAACCTATGTTTGTGGATTCTATATCCTACGAATCAGGACTATATTTTCTCACGGAGAAGTTCTCCAAGAAAATCTATAGTATTACGAAAGAGCGGCTTATTGATAAATTTAAAGCGGGGCTCATCACTTTTGAGTTTTTCAATAACTTCAATTAGCCCAATCTAATTTCCAAAATTTAAAACTAGTAGCCATTGCTTAGTGGAGCTCTATTTGCATTATCTGTTTTTCTTCTATAGCATAATCATTTGCTGTATTCTATATATAATTTCTATTCTTGTATCGTTAATCTTTTGTAACTAGCACGCGTTATAATCGAGCTATCACTGACAAAAATGTAAATATGAAAATGCTTCTTCCATTATTTATTCTATCATTATTTCTTTCATGTGGTTCTCCGCAAAGTAAATTGAATAATAGAGTTAATTCCATGTCTGGGGATAGCATAAGTATCAATGAATATGTACAACTTTCAATGGACTTATTAAAGACCATAAAAATGGAGAAGGATGCATCATCGATTTTAAATAAATTGGCAGGACTAAATCTTGATAAACTTGCTAATTCATTAAATACCAAACAAAAGAAACTCGCTTTCTGGATGAACGTTTACAATGGACTTGTTCAAAAAGAGCTTACCGCTACTCCTTCACTGTTTGAAGATAGAGACTCCTTTTATAAAGGTAAACGTCATACTATCGCTAACACAGAGATGAGCTACGATGATATAGAGCATGGTATAATGAGAAACTCTAGAGTAAAATTATCCTTAGGTCATCTAAAAAATATCTTCGCACCTAGTTGGGAAAAAGTTCTGCGTAATGAAGATATTGACGGACGCATACATTTTGCCATCAACTGCGGCGCCAAAGACTGTCCTCCTATAGCTATATTTAATGATGTCGAATTTGAAAGTCAAATTGATGAAATTAATAAACGATACCTGACAAACCACACTTCCCTCGATGGAAAGAAGATTACTACATCACCCTTATTTTCTTGGTTTAGGGCAGATTTTGGTGGTAAGAGTGGTATAAAAGATTTTCTGATCAATTATGATATTGTTCCATCAGCCGACAATTATACGCTCGAATTTACGAGCTATGATTGGACACTAGATACTGGCAACTATATTGAACTATAGAAATATTACCGATACAACAATAGACGGGGATTTTCTTAAGAACGATAACCTATACAACTATAAAAAGATAATCGAATTTTAGGGATATACACAAGAAGAGTAACCTGTACAACCACAAGGAGATATGCGAAATTTAAGGGTTTGGATTACATTTTTCTAAATTTTTCGCTAAAAACGGAGTAATTCTTGTTGGCAATTTGTCATGATTTTTTCCAAAAGATCACGCCAAATGTGATCTTCTCCCATTACTTTTATTATCACAGTTTTTTTAACCGCGCTCTATTCTATAAGCTCATCTAGTCATCTGAAAAGGCTCTCAAGGTATCTTTGCCCTACATAGAAAAAACCTAATTATAGTCCCACACTATTTTCCTGCGAAATTCTCTCCTCAGCCCAGATCAGTGCCTTTTTTAGCTGTGAGACTCTATCCAGATTTGAGTTGTCAAGTAATATAGCATCTTCTGCCTGTGTAAGGGGGCTATCTTCTCTAGTACTATCTATATAATCCCTATCTCTAAGATTCGATCGTATATCTTCTAATTTCGCTTCCATTCCTCTGGCTAACAACTCTTGGTATCTTCGCTCAGCTCTGATGTCTATTTCAGCTGTCACAAAAATCTTGAGCTCTGCTTCTGGAAACACTACTGTACTTATATCTCTCCCATCCATCACCACACCTTTTGCTTGACCTAGTTGCTGCTGCTGCTGCACAAGTTTATGTCTCACAGATGATATTATAGCCAAATGGCTAACGGCTTTGGCAACACGCATCTTACGTATCGCTCTTTCTACATTTTTTCCGTTTAGGAAGGTGATAGGGGAGCCGTTTTTATACTCAAAATGTATGTCTATTTTATCAAGATGGCTAGTTACAGTATCATGATCTTGTATGTCTATACCTAGATCCAAATAGTATAATGTGGCTGCTCTATACATCGCACCAGAGTCGATGTATCTATAGTTAAGTTTTTTTGCAATATCTTTGGCAAGCGTGCTTTTGCCGCACGAAGAATAGCCATCAATAGCTATATTTATTTTTTTCAAGATTAATCTTAATGCTTAGATTCAAAATTAACAATTTCTCCGCTAAGCAACCTTAAAAAAGGCTACTTTAATCTATTAAGAATCATCTGCCACAATTTTTCCAGTGGTATTACCTCCAATTCTGAAATTAAACCCCTATAGAGAAACTCATTCTCGCTCAGTTTATCCAAGTATTTTTGTGTGTTGGATAATTTTTCCACTTGAAAATTTGCCTTACTTAATTGCTGTAGCAATCTTATAAACTGTATTACTCTATTATATTCTTCTTTCTTCAATTGGCGATTGGCGTAGTTTTTCAGTCGATCAATTCGCTCTTCTGCCGATGTATAACTTTTCTTTTCTATGAAGAAGAGAACCTGTGCTACGACCATCAATACTGTAAAAATTCGGTGATCTTTAGGATACAATATTGGATCAGAGAGGAACCTCGAAAGCCTAAACATCTTTCTTCGCTGTGTCTCTAAAACTGGGTTTTCTTTTCCGTGACTTTCTATAATGTAGTTTAAATATATATCATATATTTTCCACTTTTCCTTCATTATAGCACTCTGCTTTTTAAACTTCGAGTTACCAGTAGCCTCGTTATAGATAGCAATAGCATTGATATAATTACCTGAATGCATAGCCAACAAAATATAGTATTCCATAAACTGAAACCATGTATCACTTCCTTTAGGAAAAGACTGTAGGCACTTTTCAGCATTAACTTTACCATTCTTCCAATCCTTCAGGTGCAGGTAAGCTGTCATCTTTTTGAGTTGAAAGATTGCCAGCTTGTCGGCTCTATAGAATGTTGGATTTCTCTCTATATAAGCCTCCGCCTTGTTACATACCTCTAACATGGCAGTAAAGTCTCGCAGCATTTGATATCTATAAGCCCATACCAAATACATATTATAAATAATAACTGGAGACTCGTATATTTCGGATAGTCCTACCAAAGCATCACAGTAGGTGTCAATTTTTTCTAAAAGATTCTGATTTTTACTGGGCGGTTTTAGATAGTTCATGATTACCCGCTGGTATAGCTCTTCAGATCTTATTTCAGCTTCCAGGATGTTGGCGTATTGCTTTATATGACCATCATAGATTTCATAATTCTTGTCATTTCCTTCATCTGCAGCGTGCTCTCTGAGTATACGTGCACAGTTGACAATAACATCTGCAAATTTGAATTTGAGCGCTGTATTGAGTATGTGCTTTGCCAGAGATGATGCAGTAGAGTTGGCTCCATTGGATAATAATATCTTGACTAATGTCCATTCTTTATTACTAGAGTAGTAGGCTCTCTCATAAGTTGAAGTAGATGGAAGGTTGATATCCAGAAAGAAGAGCGTATTTAGTAGTCTTTTTCTAAATCTTGATTTTAGCTGTCGATATTTATCATCCGTAGGACTACAACCGTAAAGGGCTGAAGCAGCATCGCGGTCATTTTTGAATTTACTCAGCATCAATGACTCATAAAAGTCGTTGAACTTACTATTCTTGTTTTTCAAAGAGTGGTCATCAAATATTTCAATCTTACGAACCTTCTTCTTTGTTACAATTTTCGATATTTCTATCAGATTTTTCATTCCATCTAAGTTTTAACTTTCAAACTTTCAATAGGCAATGGTTACCTATCAATCGCACAGTTAGTGTCACAATTTTAGCATTACCTACAATACGTAGAAATTCTAAAAGAGATACTTACCCAGAAACATAATCTATTAGACAATGTCTAAAAATCTAATTTCGTCTAGGTAAATAATCCAAATTAACCTAATATCAAGTTGTTTTTGTGTGTGTTTAGATGGATTAGTACATTCTTCTGTCAAATAATATTGTCACAATCAAATGTATTAATAAATTTGATAACACAATAGAATAGAACGAAAAATCAGTCACAAAGTTATGCCTTACTATAGGCATCTTCAGAAACAATTGACGCTAGTCCAGCCGATTAGTTTGAAATGCCATACTACATCATGTGGCAGTGAATCCTTTGTGAAAAACAAGGGGATGATCCAATTTGGGGTATTCTTTTACTTTGAGATTATGACAAATAGTCATCATCATCTTACCCTACGCTGCGGTAATCATCTAGTATGTATAAGGATACATGCATAAACATAGAAAAAATAAAAAGCAGCATATACGATGTATATGCTGCCAGTTGGATTGCTTTATAATGCAATCTGTTACTTAATATTCGTCCTCATTGAAGAGAAAATCATCTTTTCTAGGATAATCAGGCCAAATTTCTACCATACTATCATACACTTCACCTTCATCTTCGATCATTTGAAGATTTTCGATCACTTCTAGTGGTGCGCCTGATCTAATTGCATAATCTATCAACTCATCACGAGTTGCTGGCCAAGGAGCATCCTCCAGATTATGTGCCAAGTCTAAAGTCCAATACATACTTTAATTTATTATTAGTTATTTGAATGGATAACTAATTTGTTTTCAAATTAGTTCTGACTATCTCAAATTTCTTGCCGCTTAAATTTCGGGCAAATGTAATAAACTAATCCTTTCTTACCAATACCAAATTTCTATAATAATGCAATATGCATTTATAGAAGATAGGTTTTGTATAAATGTATGAAAATCAGCCTACTGTTGATCGCTATTTATAGGCACTTAATATTTCATAGCGGCTATTTTGATACTCCTTAGGTAAAGAACCGATATGATGTGCGTTAAATGGTCCAGTAGGGTCACAAAAATAGTATGTCTTTCCTTGGTAGTCTATAGCATTTTTGACTTGACTCGGTGGGTCTATCATAGCAACTGCTATGGATAAGTGGTCTGGTAGCGCTATGACTAGGAGTGGAAGGTCAAGGGTAATCTTATTCAGATTGTAAAATAGGGCGCAACGGTCTTCACAGTCAGAGTAGTCATAGAAGAAGAGTTCCTCAGCGATCATCGGTTTATTCTTACCATATGCCTGATAGTCTTCTTTGTACTTAAAGGCCATTCTAGTGATAGAAGCCAGAAATTCTAGTTTAGTCTCTTCATTCATATGCTCCATATAAGCATTCAATTGCGGCTTCAAGGAGGCCACCGCCGTAGGGGAAAGTGGTGTTTCTAAATACGATATCTCATCAAATATGGGATAGTTATTAATAATATCTATCATATTTAGGTCAATGGTCACATCCAGAATAATAGGTTTCCCTTTAAAATTAAAAGATACGCTCAACTTTTTTGGTCTAGGACTTAACAAGGGTAAAGTGTTCATTTCAAAGCTAAAGGCTCTTTTACTTCCGGCTATCACATAATCTAATAGGTACACTTGAGACTGAAAATTCCGCTGCTTTTTCGTTGCAGCGGTTAGATTTACATAGTTTCTATCACCCAGTAATATGGTCGATATCTCGTACATATTATCATCCGTGTACACATTTACCCACATCTTATTATTAAGGTAAGTTATTTTACTATCATAGCCACTTTTTGATAATAAGAAATGGGTCAGTAATCGTCGCTCATACCTATCTCCTTTCCTCAGCATGTGTGCCACACTTTTCTGTAATAAATCATAGTACATCCAATCATTTAATAACAGCTCTTGCTTTAAGGTTGACAGTTGTCTGAGAAGATCTTGATACGACGTTTTTTCCTTCTCCTTTAAATATTGAGAAAATGCAGCTTCTTCAAATTTTAAACCTTGCACGCGCACAAGATCGTCATCATAGTCCAATGCTATCTCTTGTCCATAGAAGTCGATTAAGATAGCACTCGATTTTGCGGTCGTCATAGTAGTACTTATACCGCTGAGTATGATAAACAATAAAATTTTGGTAACGATAATATCTCTGATCACAAATAGCTATTTTTAGATACCAAACCACATTGTAATTGGTATATCATACACAAAACAAATATAGTGCAATATTTATTATCTACTTAGCTTTAAGAAAAACTTAAAAACATAGGCTTCAACTGACTAAGCTTTTTTACATAAAAATACCTGCATATTTTACACATGCAGGTATTTATTATTATTCTTAATCAATTTAAGTTTTAGATGATTAGCATAGCATCACCATAACTATAGAATCTATACTTTTCTTTTATTGCCGTTTGATAAGCTTCCATCATCAGATCGTACCCACCGAAGGCGCAAACCATGATTACCAAACTTGATTTCGGTAAGTGGAAGTTCGTGATCATGGAGTTAGCAATCGTAAATTCATAAGGCGGGAATATAAACCTATTGGTCCATCCTTCAGCCGTTTTCAACATTGATTCAGCAGAAATACCGGATTCTATTGCACGCATAGACGTGGTACCTGTTGCGCAGACTCTGCGACGCTCCTTGATTCCTTTATTTATCTTCTGCACTGCATCATCCGTTATCTTGTAGTATTCAGCATCCATTTTATGCTTAGAAAGATCCTCTACCTCTATATTTCTAAAAGTACCGAGACCAACGTGGAGCGTTACCTCTGCAAACTCTATTCCTTTGATTTCTAGCTTTTTGAGCAGCTGTTTACTGTAGTGCAGTCCTGCAGTAGGGGCTGCTACAGCTCCTAACTCCTTCGCATATAGCGTCTGATATCGCTCTATATCTATAGGCTCTATTTCGCGATCTATGTATTTCGGAAGGGGTGTATTTCCAAGCCTAGCTACATCAGCTTTAAATTCTGCATCAGTGCCCTCGTACAAAAATCGAATGGTACGTCCACGAGAAGTGGTATTGTCAACCACCTCTGCAACAAGGATGTCATTATCATCATCATCGCTGAAGTATAGTTTATTTCCAACTCTGATTTTTCGCGCAGGATCCACTAGCACATCCCATAGTCTCGCCTCCACATTCAACTCACGTAGCAAAAATACTTCTATACTTGCCCCTGTCTTTTCTTTGCGACCGTACAGCCTCGCAGGAAATACCTTTGTGTTATTACGTATGATGACATCTTCATCATTGAAGTACTCTATCATGTCTTTAAAAACCTTGTGTTCTATGCGGCCAGTCTCCCTATGTACTACCATCAATCTACTTTCGTCTCTAATATCCGTTGGATACTGAGCGATCAATTTATCTGGAAGTTCAAACTGGAATTGTGATAATTTTGTCCTCATTAGGATGCCTTTTTTTGAAAATGAACGCGAAGATAAGTATAATGCTACTGCTTGACAACTAGCACCTTGAATAATAGTGATTTTTATTGGCAGATTTAGATTTGGGCGAGTCCCCAGCTCCATGCTTACCGCCACCTATCTGCCCTCATGGTGCTGCGGTCAGGCTCCTCCAGGCTCGCTAGTCGCTCGGTACCACTAGTCGTCCCTCCTAGTGGCACGGCTTCCTTCGGTCGCCCCTTCCATATCCTTCTCGCGGAGTCTTTACTAAGGGTAAGCCTTTGCTATTAACCCACATGGAGCTCATCATCTCGAGTTCTGAGCGCGTGTTCAAGGCTTATTACTGCTATTAATAACTGATAGATGGGTTTTACAAGAGTTGCACCCATCGCTCTATGCTGTCGTCTCCGTAAAAAGACGAGGCAAGCATTTCAGGACCAACTTAGATTGAAAGTGCGAATAAGTTAAGAATTTAAAACATTGATGTCATTAGGATTTTCATTTGCTATAAATTTAAAATCACTCCCTAAAAAACCGATTGTCAAGTATTATTATTTAATTTCGATTGGTGTTTTACATATTGTTAATACATATAGCTGTCGCTTACAATATGCTATAAGTATACCCTCAGCTTTGCTTATTTATGCTTTGATACAAAGTAATAATGGAGCCTTTATTTATAACTTTAGATTACGCTACAAAATTAGCATTTGCTCAAGGTGGTTAATTTTAGCCTTTACTTTCGCGTGAGCGGTAGTAAGGGCGCCGATATCTTCTCGGCGGTCCCGAAAATTTTCTTCGGGACGGGAGCGAAGCGCACCCCTGCATGACGCGACCGACTGAGCCAGTTTGGCGACGAAAGGAGGCAAACTGGCTCAGTCGGTCACGCCCAAAAAATCCATGTACAAAAGAGTCCACTCTGCAAATTCATCAAGCCTTAAATTCTCCTATGGCGTTTATCTTATTTACTCTATTAACTGATGCTAAAGTATGCCAACGAGTTGTCGCACAGGCGGCACTAGATTTCTAAAACCAATCATATCATCCAAAAAATTCTCTATTATGCAATTCGTCAGTTATCAGAGTGGACTCACCCACAAATCTCAAATTTAACTGTCCTCTAAAAGTGTCTGTTGATCTAAAAATCTGTTCATCTAAGCGCGAAGAAGTGTACATTTGGAAAACAAGTTATCTCAATTATGCGCATGGTGCTCAAGATAATCGGTGAAAGTGCTCGTCTGGCTTTAGGTCAGCTGAGTGGAAATCGACTGCGCTCCTTTCTGTCCTTACTAGGAATTACTATAGGTATATTTTGTATTATCAGTGTATTTTCGGGTGTAGATTCACTGGAAGACAATGTGCGTGGCAGTTTCGATAAGTTGGGTAATGATATTATTTTTGTGGAGAAATTTAGCTGGTCAGACTCCTTCGAGAAATGGTGGAAATATATACGAAGACCAAATCCATCTTTTGAGGACTACCTAGCAGTCAAAGAGAAAGTAAAAAGTGCAAACAAGGTTTCCTTTAGTATTGCGGTTGGCTTTACGACGCTAAAATATAAATCGAATAGTGCTCAGAATGTGATTATACTTGGAACGACCTCGGAGTATATAGATATGATCTCCGCGGAGATAGATCAGGGTCGAAATCTTACTATCAGAGAATTTAAGACTGGCGCGAATAAGGTCGTGATTGGGTACAAGGTGGCCAATGCACTATTTGGAAGTTTAGATCCACTTGGTAAAACTATTAAGTTAAAAGGCAGAAAATATCTTGTCACAGGTGTCATTGCTAAAGCTGGGGACGATATTATAAATGTAGCAGACTTCGATGATGCTGTGCTTGTATCTGCTCAGTCTGCAAAATCTATGATCAACTTTAAATCAAGATATGTCTTGAAATCTACCATCAACATTAAGGCAGCAGAAGGAAGTACTTTAGAGGATCTGAAAGATGAGGTCACTGGAGTCATCAGAGCCAGTCACCACCTAAGGCCACGCGAAGAAGACGACTTTTCGCTCAATGAGATGTCGATGTTGACTTCTATTTTAGACGGCGTATTCTTGATTTTAAATGTTGTTGGTTTTATTATTGGTGTGTTCGCCATTATAGTCGGTATGTTCAGTGTTGCCAATATTATGTTTGTCTCAGTAAAGGAGCGAACCCCTCTCATTGGAGTTAAAAAAGCATTGGGTGCCAAGCACTATGTCATCCTACTAGAGTTCTTAATCGAGTCCGTGGTACTCTGTATTCTTGGCGGATTGCTTGGATTAGGCTTAGTCTATCTGGTGACACTCTTGTTATCGAGTGCGGCAGGCTTTCCTATATTTCTGTCTTGGAATAATATCTTAATCGGAGTGGGGCTGTCCCTCTTCGTGGGTATCTTGTCTGGTATCATTCCCGCCTATATGGCTTCTAAAATGGATCCTGTAGAGGCTATTCGAGCCTAGTTATCGTCTTATTTATCTACCAATTTAAAATTTAAATTCAATTTAAAGTTTTTTCGAGATTTAGCTACTAAGAATCACATATATAGAATCTTTTTATATGTAATATCAGTATACATCTAAATACAAACACATGACAACTACTAAATAGGGCTCAAAGCACCGAAAACATTATGTTTTCCCATCGTGATAATCCCAGTTTTAGGAGTTTTCATTAAACTGAATTGTACTGATGAATACTGACAAAAGATTCTTATCACTTCTAAGTGCCTCTCTAATTACTTTTTCTTGGGCAGTTACACTATTCCTTTTTCCAGCTAATCTTTCAGCTGAAGGTTCCATTGACTTTATAAACAATGATGGATTTCGGCTTTTTTATTTTGCGGAGCGACAGCAGCAGTTGAAAGTTTATGCATCTGAAGGAGAATTTATCAACTTTGGAGCATCGCACGTGGGTATATCTAGTGGCTTTATCAAAGTTTACCGACCAGATGGAACGCTACATTCTACTTACAACAATACAGGTACAAGTGTAGGTCAGGCGATCATCAATAATAATGTGAAAGAACTAAATGGTCCTACGGGCGGAGGTTCTATACAGGGTGCAGGATATATTCCGGGTATAGTAGAAGTAGATCCTGGAGAGGAAGGTATATGGACGGTGACACTCGGATACGGATTTTATCAAAATTCTGGTTTTGAAAACTTGATGAATGGTGAAGCTTGGACAAGAGAGGCAGACCAGCCGACAAATAGGAGAGTAGTACTTTCATGGGATATTACGGTTTCTCAAAATGACAGTGCCAATGCCGGCGGTAATATGCTTACTGGTAGAGTATTTACTAATGAGTATCAATCTATCGTAAGTGAGAATGGCAATACGACTTCTCCTACTTTTTACTTGTTAACCAATGAGGGTTTACAATTTAGAATAGATTATAAAGACGTAGACCCTTGGGGATTTCAAATTACTTCTAATAATAAAGGTATAATTTCTGGTGATAACTTGCCTACTTATAGTTCTTTCAATTTGGATGAAGTCATACGAACTTCAAAACTAGAAACATTTGAAGCGTCAAAATTTTACCTCTATGAGCCACAGGCTCAAGATAGAGATGGTATCATTAATAATAAAGTGTTTTTTAATTTACCAGATCCGAATCTTCCCTCGCAAGCCATAGTTACCGATATCGTCAGGCAAAATACACATATGACTTGGTTACTTAATGAAGTACCGGAGTATGAAATAGAAATATTAGATGTAGCATTATCTGCAGAAGGCAGTGACATTACTGATGTTTTAGATAGGACTAATGGAGCAAAAATCACATACAGATCAAATCTTATTGGTAGCGCACAATTGGTGATCGATATCGACAACGATGGTGTTTTTGGAAACAACAATGACAAAATAGTAAATGCATCTGCAATCGACGGAGAAAACGAAATATTTTGGGATGGATTGGATCGACAAGGCGAAGTGCTTAATCAACAATTCAACCGTGCGCTTTCTTATCGATTGCGTGTAAACGCAGGTGAGTTGCACTTGACTTTATCGGACATAGAAAATGATTTAGGCGGTGTCAGTTTGACCAGACTAAACGGTAATGCACCTAGTGATTTATTTCTTTATGATCACGCACGAATAGGTGGCGCTGTGAGTGGAGCTGGTGCTTTACCAGAGCCAACTTCTGAGCCATTCACCTTTACAAATAATTTTGGAGATTTGAAGATGTTGGACTATTGGACATACGTGGCCAGTGTATCTACTATATCTGATTTACTGCTGGATGTAGTAGACGATATTTCTATACTTCCTCCTGATTCGGATGATGATGGTGTCCGCGATGACAATGATATTGACAATGACAATGATGGTATATTAGATGCACTAGAAGCTTGCGCTGGTGTAGATGGAGGCAATTGTTTTCCAAATAATCTTGATCCTGACTTCGATGAAGATTTTGATGGAATACCTAATTATATAGATGCAGATGATGCGGCATTTGATTTGAACTGCGATGATCTGGATGGTGATGGAAGATGTGATAAAATTCCGACTTATTTAGATATTGATCAAGACGGTATAGCAAATCACCTTGATCTAGATGCTGATAATGATGGTATAGTGGACATCTTAGAAGCTAGTCATACTGCTCAGAATTTAGCTCTTAATGGAAAGATCGTAGCGAGTAAGGTAGAGTTTGGGAAAAATGGGTTGTATAATCCGCTTGGTACAGATGACAATATCTTAAGTGCAGCAGTTAACTATACTATTAGTGATGTTGACGGTGATTTACATCCTGACGCCTATGATCTTGATACCGATAACGATGGGTTGTACGATGTTGCAGAAGCTAATTTTGGCCAGTTTGATATCAATCAAGATGGTATATTATCTGCCGATGAATCAAATATTACGATTAACGAAGATGGAATAGTTTCTTTAATAGATACCAATGAAAATGGTAATCTAGTTGTGTTGCCTTTCGATAATGATGGGGATAAAATTTTTAATTTCCGAGATAGAGATAGTGACAACGATGGTATTTCTGATGTGATAGAAGGAAGAAATCCAGATGCCAATGGTGATGGTGTAGTAGGAGATGGAGCTTTAGAAACAAATGAGCTGGGTGTACTAATACATGCATCAGGAGAAACTTTTACAGTTAAAAGCGAATTAGCAGATCACGATAATGATAATATAGCAGATTATAGAGATCTTGATTCGGATAATGATGGTATCTATGACGTAGCGGAAGCACTTCTTGATGATGGGAATAACGATGGCTTCTTATCAATTGATAATCTTAATGTAGATCAGTATGGGATGGTAATTACTGGGACTAATAATACTGCAAATTATCTCTCGTTTGTACCAGATCAAGATAATGATAAAGTCCCTAATCACTTAGATAGAGATAGTGACAATGATGGATTGAATGACGTTACGGAAGGTGGAAACGAGGATCCAGAAGACGACGGTGTTTTGTCTTTGCCAAACACGACTAATGTAAATGAAGTTGGCGTAGTTGCAGCTGGACAAGTAACCTCCTCAAATACTACAAATAAAGATGGTGATGAATTTCCAGATTTCTTAGACTTGGATGCGGATAACGATGGTATCCATGATGTCATAGAAGTAGGAAATCAAGATACGAATAATGATGGTAGAGTTGATTTTGAAGTTAACGAATACGGTCAATTTATATTGAACAACGAATTGGGCACCACCTCTTCTCCAAAAGATTTCGATAAAGATGGTGTACCAAATTATCATGATCTAGATAGTGATAACGATGGACTCAATGATGTATTAGAAGGAGGCAACGTAGATCCTGATAATGATGGTGTTGTCGGTGAAGGTACGCCAAATTTATTGGCAGATGGAAGAGTGACTGGATCTACTTCTCTGCCATTAGACACGGATACAGATGGCTTTTTCGATTATGAAGATCTGGATGCTGATAATGATGGTATTTACGATGTATACGAAAGTAATCTTGCTGATGCTGATAATGATGGTATCATAGGCTCTGGTCCAGTTGCGGTAGACGCAAATGGTCAAGTTATATTGGCTGGAAACGAGAATGCGAATACTTCTAATCCCACAGATTCTGATCAAGATGGTATTCCAAATTTCCGAGATTTGGACAGTGATAATGATACACTTAGTGATGTTGAAGAGTGTCCAGATGGATCTCCATGTCCCGATTTAAACCAATCTGGAGAGTCTGACTATACAGAATTTACTATAGTTGCCTGCCCGATTCCTTTGATAAAGCCTACCGTAGATCACGCGAATAGTCTTTGTTCATCTGAGATGCTTAGCCTTACGGTCAATGAATCCGATGTGTACGAATCTGCTTATCCAAATCAGGATGTTACCTATACTTGGAGAAATGCGAATGCAGTAGTTATGACAGCTACAACTGATCCAAATTATACCTTGCAAGGAGATGATCAACTTTTGATATTGCCTATTACAGTAGTAGTATCAGTAGATGTGGATTGTGCGTCTCCAGCATCCGATCCGGTAAATCCTGAAATTAAGCCTACCCCTTTAGCAGTTGGTAGTTCTGAGTTTGAAAGAATATGCAAGGGAGGTGAAGTACAACTATATGCAGAAACGGTAGAAGGAGCATCTTACCAGTGGTATTTCAATACATTCCCTTTTTCTAAGACTCAGAATCCTATGATTAGTTCTTTAAACGCTACAACTACTTTCGGCATTGAGGTTGAGTTGAATGGATGTACTAGCGAAAGAGACTTTGTACTTATCTATGCGGAAGAGCCGCCTACTATAGAAGCACTCACAGGTGCAGGTACTTATTGTGCAGGGGAGGATATTACATTCACGGCTATCAATAATAATTCAGATCTAACAGGAAACCTTAGCTATACTTTCTCTGGACCGGATGGATTGATGGTGGATGTCTCTGTACCAGCGGACGGTACTTTCGAATATACTGTTCCCAATGTTGATTTTATTAATGGTGGCAATTATTCCTTGATCGTAGATAATGGATCGGGATGTGCTTCCAACACGGAAAATTACAGCGTCAGTGTCAGTGAAGGACCTGATCAGCCTGTAGTCGATGTGCTGAACGCAAAACTTTGCCCAGGTGAGGACATTGCATTGAGTACTCAGATGTATGAAGGTCCTAATGTAAGCTATGAGTGGTCATTGAATGGCTCTGTAGTAAGTACTACAAGTACACCTAGTCTTAGCATTAATAATGTGAGTACGGTAGACGCTGGTAGTTACACTGTCAAAGTTAGCACAGGAGATTGCGGAGCATCTACCTCCGCCGCAGTTGCTGTAGCTATTACGGATACATCTATAGCACCTACTATCGAGAATAATCTGAGCGCAGATAATGCATGTACAGGTCAAACAGTAAATCTTAAAGTTATAAATCCAACACCAGAAACTATCTATACTTGGTACAATCCTAATGGTACTGTGAATGCAACAAACGTATTGGAAATAAATATACCAAATATTCAATTAGCAGAAGCAGGCTCATATAAGGTAGA